>JAABUX010006181.1_pt1 | contig 14369 bp, 14 predicted proteins | sample 5561851 | NCBI WGS metagenome assembly JAABUX01 (sample SAMN10711883, study PRJNA513361) | rock metagenome | isolation source: Antarctica rocks | place: Antarctica: Victoria Land, Richard Nunatak red sandstone | collected 2016-01-03 | reverse complement strand
ATGGTTCTCGGCAATCAGTGTGGTATAGTCCATAACGAGTCTCTCCTGAATGAAATGAGGTTTGATTTCTTTCATTCTAATGGATTGACTCGTCTTTTTCACCCCCCATGACTTTTGAGAAGCCCTGCTGTCGAGCTGGAAGGCTAACTCCTCACATAGGGGAAAAAGACCTATCCCACAGATGGGGCAGGTCTTTACCTCCGAGCTTTTGTCTTGGTCAAAATATGTTCACTCAGTTCTTGCCAGTGATCTTCGGAGGTCTTGTCCACTTTTGCCCCCTCCGTTTGATGTTTCCATCCTATCCGTTCTCAAGAACTCACCCAAATATAGACATGCCATATTCAGTGTCTTGTTCCTCTTTCCACCACACCTGCTAGGAGTCCCTAGTCTGAGAGTATGTCCAGAGGCGTAGATGTTCCCGCAGAACTTGCGGTACAAACTCTTGGTTATGCCAACGCTGCTAAGTTCATCGCGGCGTTATAATCTCGATCCGTGATGTTGCCACAGTCCTTACACACGAAGACTCGATCACTGAGCGTCAAGTCCTCTTTGACCCAACCGCAACAATAGCACGTCTTGGATGAGGGATACCAGCGTGAGGCGAGTTTGACCTCAACACCAGCGAACGCCGCTTTGTAGAGGATTTGACGCTTGAACTCTCCCATTCCCACGTCAGCACATGCCCTAGCGAGTTTGTGGTTTTTGAGCATTCCTGACACGTTCAAGTCTTCTAGCACAATGACAGAAGGGCGTTCGCAATCGGGCTTGGTTCTCGCCACGATTGCTGATGTTGTCTTATGCAGTGTATCTTTGCGAACATTGGCAATCCGCACATGTACACGCGCTAATTTCTGTTTAGCCTTGCGACGGTTATTGGAACCTTTCTTCTGACGTGAGTGCTTACGTGACGCTCGTTTGAGTGCAGTGCGTTTCTTTCTCAATGCTTTGGGGTTGTCGAATGTTTCTCCTGTAGACAGCGTGGCAAGCGTCTTTATTCCCAAGTCTACCCCGATAGCCTCACCTGTTGCATGCGTCGGTTCTTTCTGCTCTTCGTGAACACAGATGGACACGTACCAGCGTCCCGCGTGTTCGCTTATCGTGGAACTGCCTATCTTTTCGTTCATAGGCAAGTAGTCACGTTCTTTGAGGCGTATCATGCCTAGACGTGGCAACTGAATGGTATCAGGGGAGACGTGAATACTTCCCGTAAAACGTGCGCTACCTATCTGCTTTTTTCGTGACTTGTACTTAGGATAGCCACACTTGCCTTTGTGCTTGCCCTCACGCTTGAGTTTGCACTTTCTGAAAAAGTGCTTGAACGCATCGTCAGCATCACGCAACCCCTCTTGAAACGCACACTTAGAAACCTCGTATGCCCAGGGTATCTCTGTTTTCTTGAGGACGTTGATCTCACGGTGGGGGCCGGATGCATAGGGCGTGGGAAGTCCTGCTTGATAATTCTCTTTCTTGCGAGTCAGCGCATAGTTATACGCCCATCGTGCCGCCCCGCAATGCTTGAGGCAGTCCGTTCTTTGCTCATTATTGAGGTCTACTTCGACTTTGTAGCCACGCTTAACCAGCATCTATTCTTCCTCACTTTGCATGACGGACTCAACGCACTGCTTGATTTTCTCAGCGCGGCGTTTACTCTGTCTTCGTCCATAAATTCGTGCTGCCATACTGGTTATCACACTTACAAAATCGTCTACCAGTTCATCACCTGTATCACTCTGAAAAATCATCTCGACATGACGCCCTTGTGCCTCAAGCAAGGTTTCAATGTAGTGACTCCCAAAACGGGTTAAGCGGTCTCGGTTCTCGACAATGATAGTGCCAATGCTCGATACTGGTGCATCCAGAGTGTAGGCGCGAGGTGGTGCAAGCGGCAGACCTGTATGGCTTAACCGAGTACATTATTCAACAGATCGAGCAAGCACCTGCTGGTAGTGTGTGGGGTGTTGCGACCGAGATTAACCTTGTGCATCGCTTGGCACAGGAGCATCCAGAGCAGACCATCTTTTGTCTTGACCCGATTGTTTGTCCCCGCTCCACTATGTACCGCATCCATCCAGCGTATCTTGCGTGGGTACTTGAGGCACTGGTGCATGACGAGGTGATCAATCAGGTGAAGGTCGATGAGGACGTTGTGTACTGGTCGCGTGTCGCGCTCCAACGTATGCTTGCGCTGTAGTCTGCCAGTTACTCTTAATACAACTCAAAACGGTCGCCAATCATACATCGTTTCTTCAGGCTCATCATATCACTGTCGTAGGATATGCTATCTCTTCTATATTGATGTTGGACTTTTCCTCATTTGGTACGTTTAAGAAGTATGAGGATTCTCCTCATCTATAAAATTATTGTTATGGAAAGATACAGGAGGAAGATATGCCCGGAATACGCAGTGTTATTTCAACACTTGCCGAGAACGGCGAAGAGGTCATGGGACCAGAGGTAATTCTCTGGCACTACCCCAACAATGATATCATCAATGGCTCACTACTCACGGTAGAAAGCAACCATTTCTGTGTCCTCAAGTCGCGCGGCGCAATTCTTAACGTCTACGAGACAGGTCAATATACTGTGCAGACGCCTGACCGTCCTATCTTTGGCTCGATGCAGCAGGCTTTCTATGGCGGCCAGAGTCCGTGGCAGTATGAGGCACTCTATATCAATCGCGCTAAACTTGTGTTGAAGACAAGCGGTATGGCTCTCTCGCGTGAGATGGCGGAGATGGTCTATAGTGTTGACTACTATATTCATGTCGAGACGCGCGATGCAGCCCTACAACTTGTTCAGCACATGCCTTATCGCGGACACGCTTTGATGTCTCAAGAAGTGAACGCTTACGCTGGTCCTGTTATCGAGCAGGCCGTGAACCAGCTTGTACAGATCACGCCGCTTGAGTCCGTGAACGAGAAGATACATGACCTCTCGCAGATTGTATTCCAGCATCTGCAGCAGTTCTTGAGTACCTATGGCATCTCGCTGGATACCGTCAAGGTCCTGGTTTTTCCGCGCGACGAGCGCATGAAGGCACTGATCTCGCTCAAAGCCTTCGGATTGAGCGAACTTGATGCTGTGCGTTACTACACTGCGATGTTGATGGCCGAACGCGGCATCGTCTCAGCTCCAAATATGGCGGTTGGTATGCCTTTCAACATCAATGGCGTTCAGGCGACGACCAATGCAGACTCCTATACCGCTCCTGCAAACAATTCGTCGCCAAGCACTCCACCACCGCCTCGCCCACCGCTACAGCAGCCACATTAGCTAAGTGCAATTGAGGCTGACGGACGCCCCTGAGGAGCAATATCGTTCAGATATCAAGAGGAGTATACATCTACTTACAACTGAAACCCACAAGGAGCTTCCCTACTATACTTTTTGCGCTTCGCACTTGTTGTGTATAGTAAGGTGCGACCCTTGTGGTCGCCCGTCGGCTCCAATTCAACAACGTCTGTCAGCTTCAATTCAGTATTGGAAGGAGTAAAAAATGAGTTCAGCACCATCAAATAATCCGCTCATACAGCAATTGCAATTGTTGCTTACGGGCTATGGCTACAACTTCTATAATAAGACGAATCAGGCACGTACTGATGATCAACTCGTGCGTGAGCGGGCCTCTTACAACCTTGGGCAAGCTGTAATGCTGCTAGCACAGTTGCGTAGCGACTACTCCACGCGTTTCGTGCCGCCGCTGACTCGTGCCAATCCCGATCCACCAGTCGAGGCGATGGCGCAACTTCGTGCGATTGAGGCCGCGCAGCAAGCACTTTCGTCCGTGGAGTCGCATATTCGAGCCATGCCAGTTCCAACGCAAGATCGAACTTGGTGGCGTATTCGGCAGGAGCAGAATCTCTTGGAGCAGTTACTTAGTTTCGACCTGACATTGGTGCGCGATAGTGAGCAGCTCTATCAGTATGTCGCGCAATTGACACCGGAGAGTTGGAACAGCAAAGAGAGTGAAGGTATACTACGGCAAATGACTCAACAACTGAACCGTTTGGCGCAGGAGCGTGAGCGTTTCCTGTTGTTGCCGTTGTAAGCTCCGCAAAGTCTTTGGTGTTATACTACATTCTAACGAGCGATTACATCTCATCGGGCAGGATGAACAAGTTGGTTCTTCATTAAAGGCTGTTTTCTCTCGGATGTAGAAGAGCAAGAAATGAGGATTGCATGTCTGGAGTACCGCAACTGCAACACCGAAGAGCAGAGCATTTTTCACTCTTAGTGGCACTCCTCTTTGCCATCACGCGTTTGCGAACAACGTGGGTGTTGCTGCTCATCATGACATTTGGTATGGTAGTTGCTGTGGTAACTGCCTGTACCATCCCCCTCTTTTCTGATGTGGTTACAACCGCTGGACTACGCAGTACCTTGCGAGCGACACCAGAAAACACAGAAATTACCTTGAATACAGCGACCCAAAGGCTCTCGACGCCAATTGCTCAGGCTGTGCATGACCAGTTTGATCCTCTGTTTCATCGCTCTTTGGGAAATGCTCTTTCTCTTGAAGACTTCTCACTTCTCAGTGACGATTTCTCCTTCTCGCCGCCATTTCAAAACGCCATTCTCACCATCTATAGCACCTCGCTAGAGCAGGCTGCGGCTCATCTTGGGCCTCTACAGGGACGTCTTGCACGTCTCACAAATACTCCTGACAATGAGATTGAGGTCATGGTGACGCCTAGTACAGCGCAACGCCTGGGTCTGCATCTTGGCTCAACCTTTACGCTCTCGGTACACTACCTTGAGCAGACGTCGCGGCTCCAACAACCCGTCACTGCACGACTAGTAGGTCTCTTTTCCCCCACATCGGCAACTACTGCTTACTGGCATGGGAATGATTTCAACCTTGCCGCATACGTCAATGAAGCGACCTCAACACAGTATCAATACACCCTGCTTGTTTCGTATAACGCGCTCCTCGCACTTTCCGACCACATCGCGTCTCTCACACAGCAAGATGGAGTTGTCTCTCCTACTTCTAATGGCTACACTTTCCTCTGGTACTACCGCCTGGACCCCTCACACATCACGATCAACGATCTCGACTCATTCATTGACCGCCTCACGATGCTTAGGTCAACCTTTAATAGTCTGTACAGCAATGTAGTATCTGGAGCAAGTGATACTCCACCATCATCTCCCTACCTGTCTCGGGCTAATCTTTCAAGCCCGTTGCTCAGTACAGACACTACTCCGAGTATCCTTGAGCAGTTTCGGAGTCGTATCGTTGTTGCGCGGATTCCTATTGGCGTCTTTGCACTGCTCAGTATCGCGCTTATTCTCTTCTTCGTGAGTCTGATGATGTCCGTCTTTCTTGATCATCAGGATGCTACTATTGCCTTGTTACGAAGTCGCGGAGCAAGCCGAAGACAACTCTTCGGGACCTTCCTTCTGCAGAGCGCAGTATTGGGAGTCATTGCTCTCGTAATAGGACTTCCTTGTACGGTGTTCACGGTTCTGGTCTTATCACAACGGGTTTTGCCAGTCTCAGAGCGTGATGCTCTAACGATCATTACCACGAGTCCGTTGAAGGCAATGGTGGGAATGATCGGGTATGCGCTCGCAGTCGTACTCGTTGCCCTCCTAACACTGAGTGTTTCCCTTTTCTTTGCGACACGAAAGAATGTTCTCTCGGTGCGCCAAGAAGCAGCACGGTCCAGCAAGCGACCTTCCTGGCAACGCCTCAATATTGATGTCATTGCGGGAATTGTTGCCCTCTTTGGATATGGACTTTCTCTCTACATATCAAGCGTCGGGAATGTACTCTCAAGCGATGCACAGGTCCTGATCGCTACGCCCTTAACGATTATTGCCCCTTTCTTTCTTATTATAGGCTGCTTGTTTCTTTTCCTTCGTCTCTTTCCGCTTCTACTACGGATAGGAGCACGCGTTGCTTCACGAGGAAAAGGTGCCGTCTCTCTGTTGGCCTTCGCACAAATGGCACGTTCGCCGCGCCAGTCGTTGCGTCTGACGACGTTGCTGGCCCTTGCCATCATGTTCACGCTCTTTACGCTCCTCTACCATGCAACTGAGGACCAGCATATTCAAGATATCGTCACGTATGAGACAGGGGCTGACTTTAGCGTAGGGCTGGCTTCCACGACGAGTTCCGCATCGTTGGTACAGGTGCAAAGCCAATTTCAGTCTCTGCCAGGCGTCCTTTCTGCCAGTGTCGGTCGTACCGATCAGGGGAGCGCAGGAACAGCTAATCTACCAGTAAATATTCGTGAAGTTGATCCTTCAAGTTTCAGCCATAGCGTAATCTGGCCTTCATCACAAGCTTTCCAACAAGCTCACCTTCTGCTCTCGAAGCTCGTCTCGCTCCGTCAATCTGCAATCACACAGGATGCGATTCCTGCCATTGTCACTCAGACGACACTCGACCACCTGTTGCTGCACGTTGGCTCGTTCTTCACGGTAGTCGTCAACAGCGACTCGCCTCAGGCTCTTAACTGTGTCATTGTGGGCGTGATGGACCATATTCCAACCATCAACGACCGTCTCGTGCCAGAGCAGGGAGGAGCGTTTCAGGCAGCAGGTGGGGTGCTGGTCGATTATCAAACCTATGCAGGTGTGTTCGTGCAGGATGTCAAACGGAACACGAATACGTCGGATTCTATTGAAGCACCAGCCATGAACCAGATGTGGCTGCATACAAAGGACGATGCAGATGTATTGGCGAATGTGCGTTCGGTACTCAATAATCCTCAATACCAATTTTCCCAACTTGTTGATCGGCGTCTGCTCCTTGGTACACTGCAATCGGACCCACTCTATCAGGTTCTTGTGGGTGTCCTGGCTCTTGGGACGATCACAACGCTGCTCCTGGCCTTCCTCGGCGATGTGCTTACGTCATGGCTAAGTGCTTCTACGCGCCGAACGAGCTTCGCGATGTTGCGGGCATTGGGTGTCACCTCTCGACACGTCACACGCATGTTCATATGGGAGCAAGCGATTGTCTATGGGACTGGTCTCCTGTTAGGGGGAGGATTTGGAGGACTGCTCGCAATATCAGTGATTCCAGCACTGACGTTTACGAATCTTGACTCGACTCTGAGCAACCAGCAGTTCTTTGCCTTGCAATCCGCATTATCAACTCAGATGGTCATTCCTCCATCGCTTCCTCTGTTCCTCCTCATTCTGGTAGGCGTGTATGCAGTAGCACTGTTGCTTATGGTGCGTGTTACCACTCGTTCAGCACTCGGTCAAGTCCTTCGTTTGAACGAAGACTAACAATAGAAAAAGTAAGAATATCCCATGTTGTCTTCTTTTCACTCTTCAGTAAGAAAAGTATCGTCAAACGTTGTTTTCTCGTAAACTTCGATAACAGGGAAAGAGACACCTAAACTAGTTAACTCTAGCGTTTTTTCCTGTGTGAAATTACGCATAATCCAGTAATCCGTTTCGCGCCGATAGATCTGGATTCTCATAACCTGGGTGTCAATGAAAAGAATCTCTTGAACCGTTGGGATGTTCTGATACAATTCAGACTTTATTCCTCGGTCGTGAGCCTTTGTACCAGGGGAAAGGACTTCAGCAATGACACATGGGTAATGAATAACTTTGACTGCATGATAGTCACGTCGATCACAACTCACAGATACATCTGGGCAGAGACAATTCTTCGCATCTGCTAACTCAACAAACACATCTGAGTTATAGACGATACAAGGACGCTTCCTGAGTTGCTGACCAAGAATCCTGTCCAGGTTAGCACCTATGATAGAGTGGTCAGGGGTACCACCTGTCATCATGTAAGGATAGCCATCAATGTATTCGTAACGGTGTTCAAGATCGCTCTCTACAAGGGCAAAAAAAGCGTCGAGGCTTATGCGTTCTTTGTTATCATCATGCTGAATTGCCATGAGTTCTTTCCTTTCCTCCCTCTAAAGCGATCAAAACATCTATCTACCTTTTATTTTACCATAATTAGTGCTAAGTCTCGTTGACACACCTCGCACTCGCAGTTGTTCTCAGCAATCGGTTGACGGCCTCCAAGCGGTTCCAGAATGTGGTCGATAATTGCTGACCAGTGGGCAAATTTGCTATGGACATCCTGCGTTGTTACAAACTGTTCGATAAGGTGTGCAAGTGGGCGGTCCCATTGACGTAAATCAGCTAGAAGCCTTTTGCTACTCACCCACCAGCGTTGTTGCAACTGATAGTGATATTTGAGAAGTTCATCGAGACCGACATGCATCACGAACAGGGCGGTAATTGGGTCCTCTTCGAGGTTGCGCTGCACTTTATCGTTGCTGTGAAAAAACATAAATTGAAGCCATTGATACTCTTCGGGAGAAACACTCTTTGGTTGTGCTTGACGCGCCTGTACTTGTAGTTGCGTAAGCTCATTCGTCTTGTCAAAGACAATAATCGACTCCGCGATCCACGGCACACGTTCACGTAGCTCCATCGTTTGCAATGTATGTTCTCGTACCTGCTGCATTGAGCGAAACGAGAGATCAAGCTTTATCCCTACAATAATTGGATGATTGACATTGGGACAGGCATTATCTTCGTCTACCACCACATGTACATCGAGGTCGCTATGTCGTGTTGCCTGTCCTCGCGCAATCGAGCCAAATATATAGGCGGCGCGATATCTGTCGTACTGCTCAAGCTGTTGAACCGCGTCGTATGCTGCTCGAAACCTTTCGGGAATAGTCGGAGGTGGTTGTGACATATGAATATTTCCTCACTAAAATTTGTACGATGATGGATTGACTACAGGTACACAGTACACCCACGCTCTTCAAGACGCTGTAACCATGATGGGATCGCTGCAATCTTGTTCCAGCGTAAGTCAAGCTTTTCAAGGTGTGGTAGCTCTCTCAAGCAAGTTGGCAGCGAGGTCAAACGATTGCCTCGCAAATCAAGATGCGTGAGTTGTGAGAGTGTGCCAAATGACTCAGGCAACGTTGTCAGTCGATTGTTTCTAAGGTCAAATCGAGCCATGCGGGTAAGCTTGCCAAGAGATACAGGCAGAGATGCAAGCTGATTATTCATGAGATGTAGTTCTTTGAGTTGGGCAAGGTTGCCGAGCGATGAGGGAAGAGTAACCAAACGATTATTCATGAGATGTAATTCTTGCAGATTGCTCAGTTTGCCGAATGACTCTGGCAAGCTCATCATCTGGTTGTTGTAGGCTCGCAGTTCTTGCAGGTGAGTAAGGTTGCCAAGACTATCGGGAAGCGTGGTCAAGGAATTATCGGTGATATTTAAATACCTGAGATTGCTCAGGTTGCCAAGTGATGCTGGAAGCGAGGTCAAATGGTTATTGCTCAGATAGAGAAAATGTGTGAGATTGTGCAGCATCCCAAGTGCCTCCGGTAGTGAGGTCAGTTTGTTGTGCCCTAGATCAAGGGTATGCAGATGCGTGAGGTTGCCAATGTGTGCGGAGAGTGTGGACAACCGGTTTTCGGCAACATTGAGAACCTCAAGAGCGGTAAGTTGCCACAAAGATTTAGGTAGCGATGTGAGCCGATTATGCCCGACGCTGACTTCTTTGAGACAACTTAATTGACTGAGGTTATCAGGAATGGAAGTGAGACGATTATTGTAGAGATTCAGGATGGTGAGATTCGTGAGCGATGGAAGAGTTTCAGGAAGAGAGGCAAGGTAGTTGCTATCGACATGCAGTTCTTCAAGGGCATGGAGATTGCCAAGTGTTTCAGGGAGAGCAGTGAGTTGGTTGCCATCCAGGAAAAGGTGTTTGAGAGATCGTAGGTTGCCAAATGCTTCGGGAAGAGCAGTAAGTCGATTTCCCGTCAGATCAAGATGTTGCAGGTGAGTAAACTGATCGAATGTAGCAGGCAGCGAAGTCAATTCACAGAAACGAACAGCGAGTGCAACTACTGTGTTGTTCTTGACCGAGACGCCGATAGAATACTCTCTGTGTTCAAGCGATGCCTTTGGGACAATGGGGATGGTCTCACTTTCGCTGAGAAAGCCATTTGCTTGCAGAAGCTGTTCGATGACTCTCAGTGTGTTCAGTTCAGCGAGTGGAAGGGCAACAGAGTTTTGTATGTTTGGCACCGCTTCTGACATGATTTCTCCTGTGACTACTTGGCATAGTTTCTTTCTATTTTACAACGTTCCTGGTAGCTCCCTCTAATTTTATAGAGTGAAGAATAGTAGCATTTCAAAGATGCAAAGAATGGAATAGCAACTCCGCCTGATATGTTTTCAAAAAAGGTAGTAGAATACAACAAGGTAGTTCGTTTTCGCTACAAAAACGTGGACACGCATTTTTAGTGACTCTGTAAAGGAAATAGAATGAGCGATACGTTAATCGAGGAGCAAGTTGCACCTGACTTTACTCTTGCTGCTATTGGGCCAGAGGAGATTGTGAAAAACGATCAAATCCATTTATCTGACTTGAAAGGCCAGACGATAGTTTTATACTTCTATCCCAAGGAGGACTGAACACCTGTAAAAATTGGGGTGTACGTAATTTCAATCCGAGGTTGTAGGCTTTCGCGGGTTGTTTTCGGACGTATCGGTGATTCGCGCAGGAAACGGTTCAACTCGTCGCGGTGAAGCCACGGACGCGTACTTTCCATCGTCTGTGTCTTGACTTCTCCCAGCCGGATGGCCCGATGAATGGTCGGGTAGTTACTAATCCCGGTTGTCACAAGCCTGTTGACCGTAAACCACTCATCCTCGTACTCGTCGAGGTTCACCTTCCGCCATCGGGCCTGCAGGAACTTCGCAATCTCATCCCGATGGATGACCCTTAATGGCTTGCCCTTGTACTCAGCTTTGAGAGTGCCGTTATGAATATGCACGTATAATGTATTTTTATTAATACCAGTCAACTCTGAGGTTTCCCCGACTGTAAGCCACTCATGTTCGGTCTCAACCTGTATGAGCGGCACCTCCTGCACATCTGGATAGATATGGACCTTGACGCCAAGTACATCGAGGGCGTTGCACTTTTCAGTGAACGTCGCTTCGTCATATTTCCCTTTCATGACATTCAGGAAATCTAGGAAGCCGAGGATGCTTTTCCGGTAGATGGCGGACAGCTTTACAATGTCCTGTGACTCACGCTCTTGCTCTTCGTAGCGCGCCAGCCGCTCTTCTTTTTCTTTGATGTCCTGAGAGATCAGCGTGTGGTAATACGTTCCCTCCGCGTGTTTTGCACGCTCTTGTTTGGCGTAGGTGATCTCTTCGGTCAACTGAAGCACGAGTAACTTGCCGGTCGTATTCTCTAGCATACTCTGTAGCGAGCGTTCTATGTTTTGTTCGATAGTCGAGCGAATAGCGTCGAGGCGTTTAAAGACGTGGCAGCAATCCTCCCAAACGAGTTGATCAACGTTATGTGTCCGAACATGAGGCAAGTCGGGGCACGAGTCATATTTGTTGCGGTGGTTAGTGCAGGCGTAGTACGGGTAGACCCGCTCATATCTGCTCGTCTGATAGCGACCCTGCATCTTATAGCCACACGTCTTACAGTAGATGTGTCCTTTAAGCAGGAAATCTTTCGGATTGCGATGGGGGTGACTCTTGTCGGATTTATTGGCTTTGAGCTTAATTTGTGCCAACTCGTACATGTCAACTGGTACAATAGGGGGCAGCCCGTCAGGTATGATCTTCATGTTAGGGTTTGGCTTGCTCGTTACCGTACCCTTTGGCGTGAGCGTTTTAGTGATTTTGCATATTTGCAGTATACCGATGTTGGCAATGTCGCATAGTATTGAATGCACCCTCGACGGGTTCCAAGCGGTGCTCTTCACACTTGCTCCACGGGATTTGGCTGGCGGCAGTATGCCGTCCTCAGTCAGTTTGTGGGCGATGCCGCGTATGCTCATATGCAGATCGACAAACATCTCGAAAATGGAGAAACGCACAGCCGCTTCTTCCTGGTTGACCACGTAAAACGTCTTGTCTTTGTCGCCCCACTGCCAGCCATAGGGTGCCCGACCAGTGCCGACCGGCAAGTTATGTTCCAGCCTGGTCTGCCAGTGGCGGTTGGCGTATTCCAGAATCTTCTCACGCTCGGACTCGGCACTCCAGGCGAGGATGGAGCGAATCAGCTTCCCAGTCAGGCTGTTGTCGATATTCTCGCTGACGCTGACGATCTCGGCACCGTTGCTTTCAATCTCCTCGAAGATCATCGCGGAATGGACAAAGTTACGGGAGAAGCGGCGCAAGTCCCAGACGATAATTACATCAGCCATGCGGTCGCGGATAAACTGACGAGCGAGGGTTAGCTGTTCACGAAGTGAGTAGTGGATGAAGCCGCTTTTCGCCTCTTTTAAAACCATCAAAACATCCATGTCGCGCACTCCAGCGTACTGGCGGCATTTCCCTTCCTGGTATTCCAGGCTTTCGCCATCCTGTTCCTGTTTATCCGTACTCACTCGACAGTAGATGATTGCTCGTTTGCGCTGAGTCAGTGCCTTTTCTCTTGCTTGCATCGATATCCTCTTTCACGATGTGCAGAGGTGGTAGTACCGACCTCTGCCTACACAACGAATAGTACTGGAATTAGTGCCGGTGTGGATTCGCCTGATAGCCCTTATGCCAGAAGCGCGGCTCACCGTTTTGGTCAAGCGGCGTTTCCTCGTGATGCCGATAGCGTATGGTTCGTAAGTCCTGCTCGGTCATTTTGCCGCGTAGGAATACGGCCGCACCAGCAATAGCTACTGCTAGGAGGCTTAGTCCCATCCATTGTCGGTAGTCCCAGAGGGCAATAAACAGAAAGCTGTACAAGATCGTCACACAGATCACCGTCACGCAGACGATAATCAAGAAGAGTTTCTCTTCGCCGTCCATAAGCCCTCCTTACTGAAAGTATTCAGGTCGTGGTTGACGATCTACAGTGATATATTTATTTGGGCGCAGCGGGTGTGGTGGGCGAACTTGAAAGGCCACATCACCTGTAGTATTTCGGTTGGATGGCTCAACCAAATGCTCAAGCCGTCTTATGCGCTGCTTAAGCCCCTTAATGTAGGTAGCGTGGAAAAACCAGCACATAAGGAGAAAGCTTACAAACACGGTGCCAAGTAGCAAACCACAAGGAATCAAAAAGTCATTCATATGTCCCCTCCTACAGCAGCTTGCCGAGCACAAAGTCCGTTGCTTCTTTAGAAGTCAACAGCCCATCCTGCACTGCTTGGTTGATGACAGCAATTGCTTCACCGTCTTCATGACAAGGACAAGATTGGTTCCAGCAAAAGGGGTGTTCGGGTGTATGCTCCTTGTAATCGACTGGAATGATAGGAATAAAATTGTTGCCAAAGTGTCTCATGCTCATCTGTCGTACCTCCTTGACAGATAGCGACCCGTGTGGCGTAATGCCACTAGGATCGGTAACACGGTTCAAAAAAGGGGTATCGAACGGGTCCAATCGGGCGATGCCCCTTTTTGCGTCCAAAAAACGAACGTAATCCAAGCATACCCATTTTTACATTAGTTTGTCAAGCTTTGCCGACTATTGCCGAAAAATATCTCCTATTGACCAGAAGGTGCGAAAGGAGTAGAATTTAATGACTTCAAAGAAGGATGGTGAGATCTTGGCTGACGAACTACTGACCATCGACGAGGTGGCTGCCGAGCTAAAACTACACCCCGATACCATACGACGCTACATCCGACAGAATAAACTCAGGGCAACACGCTTAGGGGGAACTGCTGTCCGTATCCGACGCTCTGAGCTAGAGAGATTTATTCATAAGGGTGAAGAATCGGACGATAAAGAGAATTGAACACCTACTGTACTAAAGTTATGTTAGAAACGTTGATGGTGCTAGGCACTGAGTACCCAAGCTGTAAGGCTAGGGGTTTCTTATTGATGTATGCATCTATTCTCTTGTCATGAAACTCTTACTTTAGCATGACTATATCTTGCTAAAGCAGTGCTCTTCAATTGTGTTCTCGCTCTACGCGGTTGATGCCAACCCATGTCGCCGCTTGCGACATGGAAAGAGAATTAAGCATATTCGAGATGAGCTACTTGAAATTCACTCCACTCGTTGCTGCGGAAAGCAATCTCTAAAATTAGACCAGTTCTTCCTCTTATTTTCATGGTTTTCGGTCGAAGAAAATGCTTGATTGGCACCTTAGCATGCGTAGAGGGCTGATGTATCGTTAATGAATGACAGTGACACTGATGGAAATATAGCATGTGAATTCGGAACGAATACAGATAGTATAGAGTATCTATACGGGAAAGCTTTGGGAAGTGAACGGGAATGAGACGGGAACGTGGCGGCAAGCTTTTAGTCACTACAGTCGCACTTATTAACACAGCTATAAGAGCTAGGAAAGCATCCAAAAAAGGACTATCTTTTTCTTCCAGATGTGGCAATCTGTAGGGGTAAAACCTGAAACTGGAAAGCCCCCTCTCGAAG
>JAABUX010006179.1_pt1 | contig 14378 bp, 9 predicted proteins | sample 5561851 | NCBI WGS metagenome assembly JAABUX01 (sample SAMN10711883, study PRJNA513361) | rock metagenome | isolation source: Antarctica rocks | place: Antarctica: Victoria Land, Richard Nunatak red sandstone | collected 2016-01-03 | reverse complement strand
GCCCGCCGCGTCACGCGGTCGCCGAAGAGGCTCTCGCGGCCGTTGCGCTCCAGGCGCGAGTTGCTGGGCGTAGCGCCCTCCTCGTTGTAGCGGCCGGCCAGGATGCCGCCGGCCAGGGGCGACCACGGCAGCAGGGCCAGGCCGTAGCGCTGCGCCAGCGGCACAAGCTCGTTCTCGATGCGGCGGTCGACCAGGTTGTAGGGCGGCTGCTCCGAGATGTAGCGCGTCAGACCTTGGCGCTCACTGACGGCAAGGCCCTCCATCACCATCCAGGCCGGGAAGGTGGAGCAGCCGACGTAGCGCACCTTGCCCGCGCGCACCAGGTCGTCCAGCGCGCGCAGCGTCTCGTCCTGCGGGATATCCAGCGCCGGTCGGTGCAGCTGGTAGAGGTCGATGTGGTCGGTCTGCAGGCGGCGCAGCGAGGCCTCGCAGGCCGCGATGACGTGGTAGCGGCTGATGCCGCGGTCGTTCGGCCCCGGGCCCATCTCGCCGTTGACCTTGGTCGCCAATACGACCTCGTCGCGCCGGCCGTTGCGCTGCAAGGCGCGGCCCACGATGCGCTCGCTCTCGCCCGTGTTGTAGACATCGGCCGTGTCGACGAAGTTGATCCCGCCGTCGACCGCGGCGTCGATGATGCGCAGCGACTCGTCCTCCGGCGTGGGGTCACCGAAGTTCATGGCCCCCAGGCACAACGGCGACACCTGCACGCCGGTGCGTCCCAAACTACGATAGGGCATCTGTCTCCTCCTCCTCATATCACGTCACCCGTGGCGTCTCGCCAGTCCCGCTACCCCAGTATAGGCGCGTTGTGATCGCGCGTCCCAGTACAGGTGCATTGTGAGCGCGCGGGCGCCGCCCCACTAAACCGTGAGGGACGAGCGATGGACGAACTAAAGCCGCCCTAAACGCAACTACTCGATGGTATAGTTGCTTTATGAATGTCGCTCACGCATGTATCTCCTGCAACGCTGCGAGGTCTTCCTGGGATCCGGCAGCAGAGGATTATGTTGACGTTACGCCAACGCCCGCATGGTCCGATCTCGTCATCCGTTCAGCGTGACCAGAATAATGAGCGGCGAGCCGGTCGAGAACGGGCAGCAAAGTGAGCGGCGTGCTGCCCTGGACGTGCAACCCTTAGTACGGCAAAAGGCGGAACACCTGGGCGTCCGCGGCATGGAGTGGCTCGCGCACCTCCCCGCATTGATTTCTGACCTCGCGCGGCAGTGGTCGATCACAGTAGGAGCGTCACTCAGCGGTGGAACCGCATCGTACGTCTGTCGGGCTGTCACGCACGCCGGTGACGATGCGGTGCTGAAACTGTCTCTCCCCGACGACGGCTTCCAGGATTCAGTCCGCGTCCTCGTGGCCGCACATGGCAATGGGTATGTCCGCCTTCTCGCGCATGACGATGAGCGGTATGCGTTACTCCTAGAAGCGCTTGGCGCACCGATGGACACGCTTGACCTGACGCCGGAGCAGCAGATGCGTGCGCTGGCGCGGACGTTGCGCCATGCCTGGCAGGCGCCACGAGGGGCCGACGCAACTGTCGAGCCCGGCACGGAGAAGGCCGCGCGGTTGGGTGAACTAGTGGGGCGGCTATGGGAGTCTTTAGACCGTCCGTGCTCGGAACGAGTCCGAGACCAAGCGATGGCCTACGCCAGATCCAGAGCCGCCGCTTTTGACATCGACAGGTGCGTCGTCGCGCACGGCGACCCACATCCTGGCAACGCATTGCGCATCCCTACACCGCGGGCCGGCGCGGAGTCAGGGTTCGTTTTTGTGGATCCTGACGGCTTCCTGGCTGATCCCGCCTATGACCTCGGCGTCGTGCTACGGGACTGGGCGCCGCAGTTACTGGCCGGAGACGCGTCCACCCTGGCGCGCGGGTATTGCCGGTTGCTCGCCACGGAGACCGGTGTTGATGAAACGGCAATCTGGGAATGGAGCTTTCTCGAAAGAGTGTCTTCGGGTCTCTACACAATGCAGTTCGCCGACCCTGGCCTTTATCGGCCGTTCCTGGAAACCGCCGAAAGGCTCTGTCTATGAGCGCCGTTATGGAGCAGGCCACATGTAGGATTCCACGCTTCGCTCTCCCACGGTCGGGAGAGCGCGCTGGACCATTGTGTTCCGCGGCCAGGAACCGAGGGGCCAGTCAGCCACGGGCAGGGATGAGGGTGTCCTACGGGCGTACCGCCGTGCCGTCAGGAGTGCGCGCCGTGGTCCACTCCGGCACGCCGTCGAGGCAGGGGTGTTTGGCTGCTTCGTCCTCGTCAAGGTCAATGCCCAGACCCGGCCCGTCGTTGGCGTACATGTAGCCGTCGCGCACCTCGGGACAGCCCGGGAAGACCGCGCGATCCGTCTCGTTGAAGCCGCCCCACTCCTGAATGCCGAAGTTGGGGCAGGCCAAATCCAGGTGCAGATTGGCCGCGTGGCCGATCGGTGACGTGTCGCCCGGCCCGTGCCACGCCGTGCGCACCCCGAAGGCCTCGCACAGCGCGGCCAGCTTGCGCGCCGGCGTGATGCCGCCGATGGCGCTGACGTGGCAGCGGATAAAGTCGATCAGCCGGTTGGCGATCAGCGGCAGCCACTCGTTGGGGTTGGTGAACAGCTCGCCCATGGCGATCGACGTGGCGCTGTGCCCGCGCAACGTGGCGAACCAACCGTTCTGCTCCGGCGGAAAGGGGTCTTCCAGGAAGAATAGCCGGTAGGGATCGAGTGCCTTGGCCAGGCGCACCGCCTCGATGGGCGCCAGGCGCTCGTGGATGTCGTGCAACAGCTCGACCTCGGCGCCCAGGTCCGCGCGCAGGCGCTCGAACAGGGGCGGGACGCCACGCGCGTAGGCGTCCGGGTCGAAGTAGGCGCCGGGCAGCGCGCCCTCGGGCGAGCGCCGCGTGGGCGCGTACCCGCCGTAGCCGCCCAGCTGGCAGCGGATGTAGTGGTAGCCTTGCTCCCGGAGGACGCGAGCGTTCTCGACCACCTCGGCGGCGTCGCGCCCATCGGCGTGACGGTAGACCGCGGCGGCCTCGCGACACTTGCCGCCCAGCAACTGATAGAGCGGCAGGCCGGCCAGCTTGCCCTTGATGTCCCACAAGGCCATGTCCACGCCCGAGAGCGCGTTGTTAGTGACAGGACCGTTGCGCCAGTACGAGTTCTGGTAGGCGGTCTGCCAGATGTCCTCGATGCGCTGCACGTCCTTGCCGACGACGAAAGGCTTGAGGAAGTCCTCAATGGCGGAGCGGACGGCCAGGTGGCGCTGCGTGAACGTGGCGCAGCCCAGCCCGTACAGGCCGGGCTCCGAGGTCTCGACCCGGACCACTACCAGGCGGTTGCCGCCCGAGGCGATCAGGAACGTGCGCACGTCGCGGATAGTGATGGTCGGTGAGGGCATCGCGCCTCCTTCGAGTTGCCGGTTACTGGTTGCCGGTTGCCGGTTGCCGGTTGCCCACGTCATCATGATACAGCGTCGTCGGCGTGCAGGAGACGACACAAGCGCGTCTCGCCGCTGCACGCCTTGCGGGTGCACGCCTTACGAGTGCACGACGCCACGAGCAGGGTCTGCAAAAGATTGTTCTGGGGGCGCGCGGCGCTGCTCACCCATCCCAACGCCTGACGGGAACGGGCGAGACGTCCTCGTCCCCAGAAAGGCCCCAGCCGATTCGCCCCGCCCATAATGTGCAGGCGCTTGCATCGCGAGCGGCGCCCTTGACAGACGCCTTTATCTGCCCTATGATGTAAATAATCGAAACTATCCATAGTATTGAAATAGTTTCGATACCATCCATCTTCCGACGCGGATGCCTCGTCTCGCCACCTCTCCATGGCAAGACGAGAGCCGCACAGTCGCTATGTCTCCAGGTCGGTCCTGCTCCACGGGCCGCCGACGCAGCGACGAACCGCGTCCGGGCGAGACCCTGCGCGCCGTCTTGTCGCGCGCAGTCATCACCAGGCTCCGGTAGCTCAGTGGTAGAGCGCGCGCCCTGTAAGCGCGGCGTCGTGGGTCCGATTCCCACCTGGAGCCCGTACGGCAGTTGCCAGTTGCCAGTTGCCAGTGGAGATGGGCCTTGCGCTACCTTCTCCACGACGACGGCCATGGCTCTTTCTGACAACTGGCAACTGACAATTGACAACTCGGAGGACACATGGCCAAGCACATCTTCCATCGGACCAAGCCGCACGCCAACGTGGGGACCATCGGGCACGTCGATCACGGTAAGACGACGCTGACCGCCGCCATCACCAGGACCCTCGCCACTAAAGGACTGGCCGACTTCAAGTCGTTCGGCGAGATCGACAACGCGCCCGAGGAGCAGAAGCGCGGCATCACCATCGCCGTCTCGCACATCGAGTACGAGACCGACGCGCGGCACTACGCGCACGTGGATTGCCCCGGCCACGCCGACTACATCAAGAACATGATCACCGGGGCGGCCCAGATGGACGGGGCCATCCTGGTGGTCTCCGCCGCCGACGGCCCCATGCCCCAGACCCGCGAGCACATCCTGCTGGCCCGCCAGGTCGAGGCGCCCAGCCTGGTCGTGTTCATGAACAAGGTCGACATGGTCGACGACGAGGAGTTGCTGGAGCTGGAGGTGCGTGAGCTGCTCAGCCGCTACGAGTTCCCCGGCGACGACATTCCGGTGATCCGCGGCTCGGCCCTCAAGGCGCTGGAGACCTCCGGCGACGGCGGGCGCGAGGACCCGGCCTCGGCCCCTGTCTGGGAGCTGATGGACGCGGTGGACCGTTACATCCCAACGCCCATTCGCGAGACCGACCGGCCGTTCCTGCTGCAGATAGAGGACGTCTACGGCATCAAGGGGCGCGGCACGGTAGCGACCGGCAAGATCGAGCGCGGCGTGGTGCGCGCCACCGAGCCGGTCGAGTTGGTGGGCATGAGCATGGCGACGCGCTCGATGGTGGTCACGGGCGTGGAAATGTTCAACAAGACGCTGGACGAGGGGCAGGCGGGGGACAACGTGGGCCTGCTGCTGCGCGGCATCGAGCGCGCGGACATCCAGCGGGGGCAGGTGCTGGCCAGACCTGGCTCGGTCCGGCCGCACACCCGGTTCACGGGCGAGGTGTACGTGCTGACCAAGGAGGAAGGGGGACGGCACACACCGTTCTTCAAGGGCTACCGGCCGCAGTTCCACCTGCGCACCACGGACGTAACGGGGACCATCATCCTGCCGGAGGGCATGGAGATGGTGATGCCGGGGGACAACGTGCGGATGGGCATTGAGCTGATCGTGCCCGTGGCGCTGGAGGAGGGCCTGCGCTTCGCCATCCGCGAGGGCGGCCGCACCGTCGGCGCCGGCGTCGTCACCGCGATAAGTGACTAGTGGTTAGTGGCGAGTGGCTAGAAGAACTTCTAGCCACTCGCCGCTTGCTGCTACACACATGATCGTGGCAGACGTTCGTGTTCTGGGCCGGCGAGCTCGACGACCGCTGCCAACAGGTGGACCGAATGTAGATAATGCGGCCTCCCGGCGAGCAGGAAACCACTGAGAGGAGAATACTATATCTGCCCACGTGTACGACCGCTGGGCCCGTTCGTACGACCGCGTCTGGGGCGGCTACACCGACGCGACGCTGGATTACCTGCTCGTCCACCTCGACCTCGCCGCTGTCCACGGTATCCTCGACGTGGGTTGCGGAACCGGTGTCCTGCTGGAACGGCTGTGCCATCGCCTGCCCCGGGCCCGATTAGCCGGCATCGACGTCAGCGCGGGCATGCTGCGGGTCGCGCTCCGGCGACTCGCCGGGACGGAGGTGCGACTGGCCGTGGGGTCGGCGGAGCGCGTCCCCTGCGCGGCCGCGTCGCTGGATCTCGTCACCATGGCCAGCGTGCTGCACTATGTCCCCCACCCCTCGCTCGCCCTCGGCGAAGCGCGGCGCGTCCTGCAACTCGGTGGGACCGTTGCCATCATCGACTACCTGCCGCGTGGCCTCCACGGCAGCGTCGCGGACGGGTTGATCCGGCTGTACGACCGTGGCCACGTGCGCAGCCGCGACCTCCGGGAGATAGAGGCAGCGCTGCGGGCCGTCGGTTTCGATGTGACATACAGTGCGCTGTTCCCCATTAGCTGGATATTCCAGGGTGTCTGCGTCCTCGGCGTCAAGGCGGACGCACGCACAGGCATTGTCAGGCACGTCTAACGGCTTGTGCTGCTCACCACGCATACGCCGTACGGTATCCTATCGAGTCATGGTATCATCCTCTTACGATCAAGCATCAAAGAATCAATTCCGTGCGGGATCGCCGCGGTGTACGTACATCAGACATGGGAGACCAGATGAGAAGGATAGGGTATCGTGAGGTTAGTGGTTGACGCCAACGTTTTGGTTTCCGAGTTGCTGCGTGAGCGCGGACAGATTTTGATCTCATCATCCGACCTCGAGACCTACGTCGCCGCGCATGCGTGGTCGGAGACACAACACGAAATCCGCAAGCGCTCTGCCATTATCGAGCAACAGGGCCGGATTGCACCGGGTACAGGCGAGGCGCTCGCCCGAGCAGCCATCATTGCCATCGTCACCCATGTCCGGCAGATCCCGGTAGAGGCGTACGCCGCGTATGAGTCGCGCGCGACCGCATCCCGCGCGACCCGGACGACTGGCCGACCGTCGCGGCGGCGTTGGCGCTGCACGTCGGTATCTGGACGCGTGACAACGACGTCCTGGGATGTGGCTTGCCGACCTGGACCACGGAGACACCGATAGCGTATCTTGAGCGATTATGACCGACATCTACCGCCTGCTGCCCACCCTCCTGGACGCGCTGCGCGACCGGCTGCCGGAGGCAGGCGACGCGCTCGGGCCCGCGGACCTGGCCGCACTGCACGGCGGGCTGGCGGACCTCCTGCCCGCGGCCTGGGGCATCGGCAGGGGCGCCATCGTCTCCGCCAACGGTCGCCTGTCCGCCCCCTTCCCCATCGTGGTCTATGACCGCCGCGTGTTGCCCGGCCACCCGCCCGGCGAGGTCTTTCCTCTGCGGCGCGTCATCGCCGCGCTCGACTTGCACCCATGCGGCGGCGACGAGGCGCTCTACGCCGCGCTCGACCGGGCCAGGACGCTCAAGACGCTGCGCCAGTCGCGCGCCAATCGGGTAGGACCGCGGGCACGGACGCAATCCCGCTATGCCCCATCGCTAACGACGGGCACGACGGGGGCCACGGCGAGGCGGACAGCGGATGAAGCGGGAGACGTCCGGCATGGTGAACCTGCCTCCGCCTCGCCTGTCAGCGTCATCTACTGTTACGGCCGGGGCGTCGACGGCGAGACATTCGGCTTGCTGCTGGAGGCGGCGCTCGACGGGTACGCGGCGGCGGAACGGCCCGACTACATCGCCGCGTCCGACGACGGCGTGATGTACCGCCATCCGCACGCTCCGTCCCTGAGCGCGACCGCCTGCACCCCATCGACGAGCGCGGGCCGAAACGATGCGCGGCTATCCGCCAGGGCTGCCTCGCCCGCGTCCGTGGGCGCTGCCCACACCCAGGCGTCCCCGAGGCTGCGACGCGGTCTTCGTCCGCGCGGCTTGACGACACAACCCGCAGAAGGGGGATCGCATCCCGCGACGGCAAGGCGGACGCGACGGCAGGGTAATTCGCGCCGTTGCCACATCTGCGGCGCCGCGATCAGCGCGCCACACCTCTTCTACGACCGTCTGTGCGCTCGTTGCGGCGACCTCAACTACGCCAAACGAACGCGGAGGGCCGACCTGAGCGGGCGCGTCGCGCTCGTCACCGGCGCGCGGGTCAAGATCGGCTATGCCACGGCGCTCAAGCTGCTGCGCGCCGGCGCGCGGGTCATCGCGACCACGCGTTTCCCGCACGACGCCGCGCAACGCTACGCGTGGGAGCCGGACGCCACGCTGTGGCAGGATCGCCTGCACATCTACGGCCTCGACCTGCGCCACCTGCCCAGCGTCCAGGATTTCATCGACCACGTCCTGGCCACGTACCCGCGCCTCGACATCCTGGTCAACAACGCCGCCCAGACGGTGCGCCGCCCGCCCGCCTACTACACCCACCTGCTGCCCTTCGAGTCGACCGCTCCCCAGGACCTGCCGCGGCGCCTGCGCCGGCTGCTTGGCCACACATCGCGCGGCGCGGACTCTGTCCCTGTCCGCGCGCCGCGTCCGCCAGACGCGTCAGGCGGCGCCTCGCTGCTCCTGGATACGATGCCGCCGGCCGGCGCGAGCGTTGTCTCCGTCGAGAGATCCCTTTTCTCCCCGGCGAGCGAACCGGAGGGGTTGAGCATCCCTCCCTCGGCCGCTCTCTCGCAGGTCCCGCTTGTACCGGGCGACGAGCGGCACGACCCCACCGTGTTCCGGGCCGGCGAGCTCGATGACCGCCTCCAGCAGGTGGACCGCCGGCGCGAGAACTCCTGGACCATGACCCTCGACGATGTCCCGCTGCCAGAGTTCCTGGAAGTACAACTGGTCAACGTCACCGCACCGTACCTGCTGGTCACCGGTCTTAAGGACCTGATGCTTCGCTCTCCCGCTCGCGACAGGTATATCGTCAACGTCTCGGCAGTCGAGGGGCAGTTTGCGCCGTCGAAACAGGCGTACCACCCGCACACGAACATGGCCAAGGCCGCGCTGAACATGCTGACGCACACCGCCGCCGCCGGTTACGCCCGCGAGGGCATCTACATGAATGCCGTCGACCCTGGCTGGGTCTCGCAGCAGTTCCCCCTGGCCAGGGCCAGAGCCTGGGCGCGCGGCGGACGCACCCTGCCGCTCGACGAGACCGACGGCGCGGCGCGCCTCTGCGACCCTATCTTCACCGGCATCTTGACTGGCCGCACTGCGGCAGGCCACTTTTACAAGGACTACGCCGTCGCGCCCTGGTAGCTGTAGATGATGTGGTCTCGTCAAGAGAGCCCTGCCTATAGTATCCTAAATTAGGACGTATTTTCTATCAACGGATGGGCTCCCGGTGCTGTATCTACTCTCTTCCTCTCCCCGGCCCGTCGTCTGCATCGGCATCGACCTCGCCGGCCTGCCGCACCGCGAGACGGGCGTTGCCCTGCTACGCGATGGCCGCATCGATCTCCTCACGTCGGCCGGCGGCGACGATGACATCCTGGCGCTGGTCGCGCTGGCCGGACCGGATGCGACGGTGGCCGTCAACGCGCCTCTGACGCGCCCGCGCGGGCGCTGCTGCCTCAACGACGACTGCGCCTGCCGCCACGATCCGGGCACCCGCAGCAGGCAGGTTGAGCAGGAGCTGCTCGGTATGCGCGTGCCCATCCTGGCAACCGCCTTGATCAAGGTGCTGGCGCGGCGCGGCTACGGTCTCGCGGCGACGCTGCGCGCGGCCGGTTGGGAGCCCCTGGAGGTCTACCCCTTCGCCACGCTCCGCCTGCTCGACCTCCCGACCAAGGGCAAGCGCACGCGGCTGGGCCGGCAGCGCATCCATCAAGCCCTGCAACCGCTGGTCCCCGGCCTCGACCACCCGGACGCGTCCGAGCACGGGCTCGACGCGGTCGTTTGCGCGCTCACGGCACAGTTGTGGCGACAGGGGCGCACGCGGACGGTGGGCGCGGCGGACGAAGGCCTGATGGTCATCCCCGACATCGCGGCCGCAGCCCAAGTCCGGGAGGCGGAGCAGGAACGGGAGCAGGCGCCACCATCGATTCGCCGTGCCGCCGAGTCACCGGCCGTCTACCACGTGGACGAGACTGCCGGATCAGCTTGACGCTATGACGCCTACCACGGTCATGGGCTCACGCTGTCAAGCAGAATCAACTCTACAGGGACCATGTTTTAGGCCGAGAGAGCCCGCGGCAGCGCGTGGAGCGGCGCCATGGACGCGGCGGGGCGGCCCAACAGGTAGCCCTGGACGCCCTGGACGCCGAGCCGGTCGGCCAGGGCCAGCATGTCCGGGGTCTCGATGCCTTCGGCGATGACGAAACTGCGTGTCTCGCCAGCGAACGCCACGATCGCGGCGAGGACGGCCCGCGTGGTCGTGTCGGTGAGGGCGCGCAGCACGACATCGCGGTCGATCTTGATAAAGTCGACGGGCAGCCTGCTGAGCATCTCCAATCCGGCGTTGCCCACGCCCACATCGTCGAGGGCAAGTTGGAAGCCGAGGGCTCGCAACCGTTGCGCCTCGCGGACGACGGTCTCCGGCCGCGCCGACGATCGCTCGGTGATCTCGAGCACGACGCGGTCCGGCGAGAGCCCTGCCGCCACGACCGCCTCGACCAGCGCCATGGCATCAAGCCCGTCGCGGTCGAGCACCTGGGGCGAGAGGTTAAGGAAAAGCAAGGCGCCGGGCGGCAGTGCGGCCGCGCTAGCCAGGACGGCCCGACGGCAGATGGCGTCGAGCTCGTGCACACGACCCAGTTGTTCCGCTATCTCGAAGGCCTCCAGCGGCCCTGTCAGGCCGCAAGCTAACGATGGCCGCATCAGCGCCTCATACGCCAGCACGCTGCCGTGGTCCAGGCGCCAGATCGGCTGGAAGACGGACGTGACCTGCCGGTCGGCCAACAGGTAGCGCATGGCCTGGATCTTCGCTGCCGGGAGGATTGCTTTGCCCGTGGCCACCTCGTCGTAGGTGACGACGGTGTTGCGGCCGCGCCGTTTGGCCTCGTGAAGAGCGGCATCGGCGCGCTCACACAGCAGGTCGCCGTCTCGCTCGTCCCCGCCAAGCGCGGCGATGCCGATACTCACGGTCAAACTGTGCGGTTGGCGCTCGGCCTCCTGACGCAAATGCTCCATCCGCGCGACCGCGGCCGGAATCGTGGTCCGGGGCAGGACGAGAGCAAACCCGTCGCCGCCGAGGCGGAAGGCGTCATCGTCCCGGCACGCGCCGCGCAACGACGAGGCGAGGGCTTTGAGGGCCCGTTTTCCCCACGTATGGTCGTGCTGCGCGGTCAGCAACTTGAAGCCGTCCACATTTATCAACACGAGCACCACGGGGCCGGACGGGACGCGATCCGGCGCTAACTCGCGTTGTAGCCGTTCCTGAAAGGCGCGATAGTTCCCCAGACCAGTGACGGTGTCATGCCGCGTCAGCCCAAAGCCCGCTAGCCGGGCAATGCAACGTCTCCATGCCATGCATACGGTAAGGATGTATAAGACCGTGTTGCATAGAACAAGTCTGAGTGTGTGTCCCATTTGTACCCCCTACTGCATTGATGCGCGAAGGGGTGGGAATATTACACGGCTATATGAGCGTTGTGTGGCGGGCACGACTTATAGCCCTTGCGTCCGCTGCCTTCAGCCTCCCGCGCGATCCTGTCGCACCCGTTGCAGCTGTTAAGCTGTTACGTCCGCGACATCCCACCGGCGCTGGCGTGAACAACCTGATGGCCTCCGCACCAGAATACCCTCCTGGAGGGCTGCCGGCGGATCATGACGATCACGGTCCTACCATGACTCCGGTGGCCCGCGTACACCGGCCTCCCAGGGATTGTGCGCCAATAGCAAGCAGCCGGAGAACGATGATGACGTTTGGCCCCATGATGGGCAGCCGGAGAACGATGAGGGCGTTTGGCTACGCGACGAGCAGGTGGAGAACGGTGGAGATGTTTGGCCCGCGGATGCGCCGTCACAGGCCGATGTCGCCTGACAGCGGTATGACCAGCCGGTCGTGTGGTGCGCGGCGAGACGGAGAGGCTGCGACGATGCGCCCGTTGAACAGCGCTGGTCCGTACCCGCGCGCGCGCATAGCGGATGTGAGTTCGTGGCGCCGTGGAGACGTGAGGCATCTGCACATGGGACGGCTGAGCGCGGGGAGCCTGCACATGACGCGTCTGTACAGGGCGCGCCTGTACAGGGTGAGTGTGGCTTATCGGCCTACGTCCTGGCATCGCCGGCCTATGGTGAGCATAGCCTGTAGCCCTGGCTCTGCCGCTTGCCGCGGGCAGGCGATGGGTGGGGCTCCCGGCTCCAACTCCCGTGTGAGCAGCGGCCGGCTGCCTGAATGTAACGCGCGCTTTCTGTCGCGTGCTGCCGGGACTGCCTCCGCGCGACGTTCCCGCCGAGGCGTGATGCGACGACTTGACCGCCGCCGCGGACGAACTGGCGCCCTTGCTCGGTTTGCTCGGTCCCGATCCACCGGAGCGGCTGGCTGGCTGCCCTTGTATGATGTGCGCCAGTGGGTGAGCCGCCCTCACTGGCGCACGTCCCGGTAGGGGAGACGGTGCGGTCATACGGATCGGACGAGATAATCCTAACACGGTGGCCGTCGGCGTCCCGACGGGACGCACGGTCGCCGTAAGCGTCCCAACGGGATGTGCGCCCGTGGGCGTGGGTACCGGGTGTGGCGCCGCGATTGATACAGGGTGATGCGGCGGCCGCGCCCAGGAATGGAGTGCCAGGGCGCCTCCGGCAATCAGAGCCGTCGCCGTCAGACCGGTTGCAATCAAGGCAGCCTTGGTGGTAAGCAAAGCTGCCACCTTGACGCTGAGCGCGCTCACGCCAATATGAGTCAGGCCACCGGCGGACGGGCCTAACCCGACCGGAACGGGCGCGGCGGGCACGGCGGGCGCGGCGGGCACGGCGGGAAGTGACGGTCCGACCGGCGTCGATGTGGGGCCGCTGGAAACGGGCGGCGGTGGCGTGGGCGGCACCGACGGGGCGGGCGGCGACAGAGGGGCGCCGTGCGGAACAAGCCGGGCCAGCAGTCCTGCTTTGACAGCGGCGGACAGGGGCAGCAGCGGTAGAACGGCGCGTTTCGTACGGGTCGCACGCCCGACGGCGATCTCGTTCTGACACGTTGTACAGTCGCGCACATGCGCGAACGTCGCCGCGCGTTGCTCGTCGTTACCCTCGCCGTCAAGCACCACGGCGAGAGAGGAGCGCGCGCGGCGGCAGGGCGCAACGGCGGGCGTCGCGCCCTGCCGCGTCCCAGCCCCCGCAGCCACGGCTTCATACTGCTCGCGGAACCGGCGTCGAGCGCGGAAAATTAACACCTCGACCGCGCTGCTGCTCACGCCCAACGTCCGCGCGATATCCGCGTAGCTGAGGCCCTCGACCTCGCGTAACGCCAAAGCGACGCGCTGGCTCGGTACCATGCGCTCCAGCGTGGCCCGCACGGCCTGCCGGTCGTCGTCGGTCAGGGCGACATCCTGCGGCGACTGCCAGTGTGAGTCGTCGGGGAACGTGTTGGAGACCTCCTCGGAGAGCTCGACGAAAGCGAGCGAACGGCGGCGGCGCAGGATGCCCAGGGAGGTATTGGTGGCGATGCGGGAAAGCCAGCCGGCGAAGGCCTGGGGCTGGCGCAGCGTATGCAGGGTCGTAAACGCGCGCAGGAACGTCTCCTGCGCGAGATCTTCGGCCTCGGTTGGGTTGCCGCAGAGGCGGTAAACGATGTTGTAGATGCGCGGGCCGTGACGGTCGAATAACTCTTCGAACGCCTCGCGCTGACCATTTAGACAGCGCGTGACCAGCGCGGCGTCCGTCGGATCGCCGCTATCGGTCGCGACATCCGCCTGCGCATCGCTAGTGGGGCTGGGTTGCGCCATGCCGTGCCGTCCTCTCAATCGCTCTTGGGTGGGCCGCTTCTACGTCGAAGCGCGCCCGGCCCGCGGCTATAACCGGGCAGGAGGCGCCGTGCGGCGCCTCCTGCCCGGATACACGATGATAGTATATATGCGACCTATGCACACAGCATGCCGCGCGACACAGTACGACGCTACCAACCCCCGATCCAAGACCCTCCTGGCATCAGGTACACCTCCAACTCATTGAACCTCTCCTGGTTGGGGACCACTGAGCCCTGCTCACCGTTCTACGCCAATCGCTTATGGAAGCCGCTCACGATCCGCCCACGACGACCCAACTGGCGAACGGCGAACGGCGAACGGCGAACGACTACCTGCTAACGGCTACCTACCAGGCGCGCTATACTCGACACATGCTGTTGCTGTTGCGCCGTTCGCTGCTCGTGCCGTCCGCCCTGGCGTTCGTCGTGCTGGTGGTCATCGTGGCAGGCTACCGCTACGCCGATCTGACCCACCATCGGCGCCACCGTCCCGCGCCGCCGAGCACGGCGCCCGCGACCTATCCCGGCACGACGGTACTGGTCGGCACGTTGATGACGTATAGCCAGCGCGTCATGAACGTGCGGACGGACCAGGGCTTGTTCGGCGTGGTGCTGGCGCAGTCGACAGTGGAACTTTCTTCCTGCGGGCGCCGTCCTACGTTACAGCCCGGAGAGCGCCTGGAGATACGGGTGCCGGCGCAAGGTAACGGCAGTCTGTTTGCCGCGACAGTCCGTGAGGTGAATAGTTGCACGGGCAGTAGGCAGTAGGCAGTAGGCAGTAGGCAGTAGGCAGTAGGCAGTAGGCAGTAGGCAGTAGGCAGTAGGCAGTAGGCAGTAGGCAGTAGGCAGTAGGCAGTAGGCAGTAGGCAGTAGGCAGTA
>JAABUX010006178.1_pt1 | contig 14378 bp, 12 predicted proteins | sample 5561851 | NCBI WGS metagenome assembly JAABUX01 (sample SAMN10711883, study PRJNA513361) | rock metagenome | isolation source: Antarctica rocks | place: Antarctica: Victoria Land, Richard Nunatak red sandstone | collected 2016-01-03 | reverse complement strand
AGTCGTAGTACTGCTCCACCAGCAGGATCGCCATTTCGCCGCGCTGCCGCAGCAGCGCGATCACCCGGCCGATATCCTTGATGATGCTCGGCTGGATGCCCTCGGTCGGCTCGTCCAGCACCAGCAGACGCGGCTTCATCACCAGGGCGCGGGCGATGGCCAATTGCTGCTGCTGGCCGCCCGAGAGGTCCCCGCCGCGCCGCCGCAGCATGGTGCGCAGGATCGGAAACAGCTCGAACATCTCCTCCGGCACCCGGCGCTGCCGGCGGGGCAGCACGGCGAATCCCGTCTCCAGGTTCTCCCGCACCGTCAGCATCGGGAACACGTCCCGCCCCTGCGGCACCCAGGCGATGCCGCGCCGCGCCCGCTCGAACATCGGCAGGCGCGTGATGTCGACGCCCTCCCACCAGATGCGTCCGGCGCTCACCGGGTGCGCCCCCGTGATCGCCCGCAGCAGGCTGGTCTTGCCGACGCCGTTGCGGCCGAGCAGGCAGGTGATGGCGCCGGGCACAGCCTTGATCGAGACCTGGCGCAGGGCAATGGCGGCGCCGTAGTGCAGGTCGATGCTCTCGACGCTCAGCACTATTCAGGTTGTCCCCAATGGCTGGGACGGTGCTGGCTGAACCAGGTCAAGCCGACGCCGATCGCGACCAGGGCGATCAGCCCGAGTGGGAAGGCGAAGGTGGCGCACGATATCAGCAACCCGGCGACCAGCAGCAGCTTGGCGCCGAACACCACGAACACGGCCATGGCGGCGGCCAACCCGAGCAATGCAGGCATGATCCGTTCCTCCTTGACACGGCTGACTTGGCCGTTGCAGACGGATGATGCCCCGGATTGCGGTAAATGTCTGTGAAAAATGTCGCTTGGCGGGCTAACGGCCAAGATACACCTCGACCACCCGTGGGTCGTCGCTCACGTGGTCGATGCTGCCTTCGGACAATACCGACCCCTCGTGCAGAACCGTCACCTTCACCCCGAGCGCGCGCACGAACGCCATGTCGTGCTCCACCACCACGACGCTGCGGGTGCGGTTGATGTCGCGCAGCAGCTCGGCGGTCTGCTCGGTTTCGGCGTCGGTCATGCCGGCGACAGGCTCGTCCACCAGCAGCAGCTTCGGCTCCTGCGCGAGCAGCATGCCGATCTCCAGCCACTGCTTCTGGCCGTGGCTGAGGTCGCCGGCGCGTCGGAAACGATGCTCCGTCAGGCGGATGGTGGCCAGGATGCCCTCGATGCGGCGGCGCTCGTCGGCGGTCTCACGCGCCCACAGGGTGAAGCGGGGGCCGCGATCGCCGGCCAAGGCGAGCAACAGGTTGTCCCACACGGTATGCGGCTCGAACACGGTGGGCTTCTGGAACTTGCGGCCGATGCCCAGGGCGGCGATGGCGGGCTCGTCCAGCCGCGTCAGGTCGGTGTCGGCGGAGAACACGACCTCCCCGGCGTCGGGCCGGGTCTTGCCGGTGATGACGTCCATCATGGTGGTCTTGCCGGCGCCGTTGGGGCCGATCACGGCGCGCATTTCGCCAGGGGACAGGTGCAGCGACAGCGAGTTGAGCGCGCGGAACCCGTCGAAGCTGACGCTCACGCCGCTCAAATACAGCAGGCTGTCCGACACTGCCCCGATCGCGGTCATGACACCGCCTCCTTCGCGGCCGCTTCGGCCGGCGTCGGCGGCCGTTTCGGCAGCGGCGACCCGGTGCGGACCGGCAGCAATCCCAGGATGCCGCGCGGCAGGAACAGCGTGACGCCGATGAACAGCGCGCCGAGGGCGAACAGCCACAGTTCGGGGAACCGTCCGGTCAGGTACGTCTTGCCGAAATTGACCAGGACCGCGCCCAGGATCGCGCCCGACAGCGTACCGCGGCCACCGACCGCGACCCAGATCACCGCCTCGATCGAGTTGGCGGGCGCGAACTCGCCCGGGTTGATGATGCCGACCTGAGGCACGTACAGCGCGCCGCCAATCCCCGCCATGGCCGCCGACAGCACGAACACCGCCAGCTTGTAGCGCTCCGGCCGGTAGCCCAGGAAGCGCGTGCGGCTCTCGGCGTCGCGCACGGCCACCAGCACCTTGCCGAAGCGCGAGAGCGTAACGAGGCGGGCGAGCAGATACAGCAGGCACAGCGCCAGCGCCGTCGCGACCAGCAGCCCGGCCCGCGTCGCGTCCGCCTGCAGGGAGAAGCCGAGGATTTCCTTGAAGTCGGTCAGCCCGTTATTGCCGCCGAATCCCATGTCGTTGCGAAAGAACGCCAGCAGCAGCGCGTAGGTGAGCGCCTGGGTGATGATCGACAGGTACACGCCCGTCACCCGGCTGCGGAAGGCGAAGTAGCCGAACACCAGGGCGAGCAGCCCCGGCGCCAGGACCGCCATCACCATCGCCACCCCAAACCAGTCCATGCCGAGCCAGAACCAGGGCAGCTCGTGCCAATTCAGGAACACCATGAAGTCTGGCAGGATCGGATTGGCGTACACCCCGCGCGCGCCGATCTGGCGCATCAGGTACATGCCCATCGCGTAGCCGCCCAGGGCGAAGAACGCGGCGTGGCCGAGCGTCAGGATGCCGACGAAGCCCCACACCAGGTCGACCGAGAGCGCCAGGATGGCGTAGCAGAGGTATTTGCCAACCAGGGACACGAAGTAGGTCGGCACGTGGACGCCACTCGCCGGGTCGGTGGCGAGATTGAGGGCCGCGAGCCCTAGCGCCACGCCCATCACCAGCGCCACCGTGACCGCAGACATCCTCATGCCTCCGCCGCCCGGCCCTTCAGCGGGAACATGCCGCGCGGCCGGCGCTGGATGAACACGATCACCAGCACCAGCACCACGATCTTGCCGAGCACCGCGCCGGCGAGCGGCTCGAGGAACTTGTTGACGGTGCCCAGCACCAGGGCGGCCAGCGCCGTGCCCCACAGATTGCCGACGCCGCCGAACACCACGACCAGAAAGCTGTCGATGATGATGCCCTGGCCCAAATTCGGGCTGACGTTGTCGATTTGGCTCAGCGCCACGCCCGCCATCCCCGCGACCCCCGAGCCGAGGCCGAAGGTCAGCGCGTCGATCCAGGGCGTTCGGATGCCCATCGCCGCCGCCATGCGCCGGTTCTGCGTCACCGCGCGCATCCGCAGGCCGAGCGAGGTGAAGCGCAGCACCGCCATCAGCGCAGCCAGCACGGCGACCGAGAAGATGATGATGTACAGCCGGTTGTAGGTGATCGTGACGCCGCCCCACTGGTCGGCCCCGCTCATCCACGCCGGGGTGCCGACCTCGCGGTTGGACGCGCCGAAGATCGATCGCACCGCCTGCTGCAGCATCAGCGACAGGCCCCAGGTCGCGAGCAGGGTCTCCAGCGGCCGGCCGTACAGGAAGCGGATCAGCAGCCGCTCGATCGCGATGCCGATGGCGCCCGAGACCAGGAAGGTGAGCGGGATGGCGATGAACAGACTGGCGCCGAACAGGCCCGGCGCGTGCTGCCGGATCGCTTCCTGCACCATGAACGTCGTGTAGGCGCCCAGCATGACCATCTCGCCGTGCGCCATGTTGATGACGCCCATCACCCCGAAGGTGATCGCGAGCCCGGTCGCGGCCAGCAGCAGAACCGAACCCAGGCTGAGGCCGTAGAACACCCCCTGCGCCACGGTCCAGAACTGTTGCGCCCGGTCGATGGCGGCGATCTGCGCGGCGGCGGCGGTCGCGACCGAAGGCGGCTGCCCGGCGAGGGAGGCCAGCATCGCCCGTGCGTCCAGCCCGCCGCGCGCGCCCAGCGTGCGGACGGCGGCGAGCCGGTCGGGTTCGCTGGCGGTGTCGGCCGACAGGATCGCGGCGGCGCGGGCCTGCTCCAGGGTGGCCAGCACGCCGGGCGATTTTTCCTGCGCGATGGCCCGGTCGAGCGCGGGCAGAGCGGCCGGGTCGCGGGACTTGAACACGGCTTCGGCCGCGGTCTGACGCTTGGCCGGATCGGGCGCGAACAGCTCCAGCCCGCCCATCGCCGCGTCCACCGCCCGGCGGATCGCGTTGTTGACCCGGATCGGCTTGAGGCCCGGCGCGTCGGCGGCTTTGCCCGTGGCATCGACGAAGCCGGTTTCGGTCTTGATGAACAGCGCCCGGTCCGGTCCGGCGAACAGGCGGCCGGCCTGCAACGCTTCCAAAATTTCGGCGGCACGCGGGTCCCCGGACCCGGCGATATGCTCGATCCCCCGGCGCACATCGTCGAAGCTGGTGGACGCCAGCGCTGCATAAACAGGGGTGTCGGCACGCGCGTTCCAGGGAAGCAGCAACACGATCAGGAGGAGTATCCGCCGCATGCCGCCTCGCGTCCCGCCCCCTCTCCCGCCGGCGGGAGAGGGCCGGGGTGAGGCTGGCCTCAGCTTTTGCCGCCCGCGCCGCCGCACTTGCCGGTCTTCACGTTGAAGTTCCCGCATAGCATCGGCGAGCGCCAATCCGCGATCAGATCCCGCGAGCCCTCCAGATACGGCGACCACTCCTGGGCCACGATCGTTCCCGGCGTCTGGCTGACGATGTTGAACTGCCCGTTCGCCTCGATCTCGCCGATCAGCACGGGCTTGGTGATGTGATGGTTCGGCATCATCGTCGCGATCCCGCCCGACAGGTTCGGCGCGGCCACGCCGATCATCGCCGGAATCACCTTCGCCGGTTCGAACGACCCGGCCTTCTCGACACCCTTCACCCACATGTTGAAGCCGATGTAGTGCGCCTCCATCGGGTCGTTGGTGACGCGCTTCGGGTTCTTGGTGAACGCCTGCCAGCGGGCGATGAACGCCTTGTTGTCGGGGTTGTCGACGCTCATGAAGTAGTTCCAGGCGGCGAGATGGCCGACCAGCGGCGTCGTGTCGATGCCCGCAACCTCCTCCTCGCCGACGCTGAACGCGACCACGGGGATGTCGGTCGCCTTGATGCCCTGGTTCGCCAATTCCTTGTAGAACGGCACGTTGGCGTCGCCGTTGATGGTCGACACCACCGCCGTCTTCTTGCCCGACGAGCCGAACTTCTTGATCGACGCCACAATGTTCTGCCAGTCCGAATGGCCAAACGGCGTGTAGTTGATCAGGATGTCCTCGTCCTTGACGCCCTTGGTTTTCAGGTAGGCTTCCAGGATCTTGTTGGTCGTGCGCGGATACACGTAGTCCGTGCCGGCCAGGACCCAGCGCTGCACGCCCTCCTCGGCTATCAGGTAGTCGACCGCCGGGATCGCCTGCTGGTTCGGCGCCGCCCCGGTGTAGAACACGTTCTTGCTGCTCTCCTCGCCCTCGTACTGGACGGGGTAGAACAGGATGTTGTTGGTTTCCTCGAACACCGGCAGCACGGATTTGCGCGACACGCTGGTCCAGCAGCCGAACACGGCGGCGACTTGCTGCACCGTGATCAGCTCGCGCGCCTTCTCGGCGAACAGGGGCCAGTTGGACGCCGGGTCGACGACGACGGCTTCGAGCTTGTGGCCCAGCACGCCGCCCTTCTTGTTCTGCTCGTCGATCAGCATCAGCATGACGTCCTTCAGCGTCGTCTCGCTGATGGCCATGGTGCCCGACAGCGAATGCAGGATGCCGATCTTGATGGTCTCGCCCTGCGCCTGGGCGTGGGCGGCCGGCGTGACGCCGGCTAGGGCCGCGAGCGCGACGGCTGCGAGGCCTGCGCGGCGCAGCCAGTTTTGGACGGATGCCATTGTCGTCGGGTCTCCCTTGAAGCGCCGGCTAGTTCCCCGGCGGCACACCCCCGAATGCAAGCAACGAACGTGCCATCACGGAATCGCGAGAGACCTTGCCGGGGCGGTGGTGAAACTGCCCGCTTTCTGCCCATCTGTATCACGCCTGCCACATGATCGCGCAACGGTTCGAAACACACGTGAAGGTCTCGCGCAGTCGTGGTAACAATGCGGCGGAACCGATGGAAACGTCATGACAAAGTTCGCAGTCCTGGCCGCCGCCCTGCTGGTCCTGGCCCCCGCCTTGGGACAGGCCAAGGGGATGGCGATGGTGGCCAACTCCGGCGACGCCTCGATGAGCCTGGTCGATCTCGACACCCACGCGGAGGTCCGGCGGCTGCCGATGCTGCGGGAGCCGCACCACATGGCGCTCACTCCCGACGGCGCGTCGCTGCTGGTGGGCGACACCGCCAGCAACTCGCTGTTTTTCCTCGACCCCCTGACCGGCGCCGAGCAGAAGAACATCACCATGAGCGACCCGTACCAGCTCGTGTTCAGCCCGGACGCGCGCTGGCTGACGGTAGCGGGACTGGCGCGGAACCAGATCGACATCTACGACGCCCGCACCTTCCAACTGGTGCACCGCGTGCCCGCCCACTCCATGCCCAGCCACATCAACTACTCCCCTGATTCCGCCACGGTCTACGTGAGCCTGCAAGGGTCCAACGCGCTGATCGCGATCGACGTCCGCTCCGGCGCGCCGGTCTGGACCGCGAAGGTCGGCGCGACGCCCGCCGGGGTGCTGTGGCTCGACGGCAAGCTGCTGGTCGGCGACATGGGCGCCGACTCCGTCGCGGTCGTGGACCCGAAAGATGGCCGCGTGGAGCGCCGGATCGTCACCGGGAAGGGGGCGCACAACCTGTTCGTCTCGCCCGACGGCGCGACGCTGTATGTCTGCAACCGGGTCGATGGCAGCATCTCCGTGGTCGACCGGCACACGCTGCTGGTGCAGCGCACGCTCAAGCTGCCGGGGGGGCCGGACGACCTCGATTTCGCGCCGGACGGTAAAATCTGGGTCACCCGGCGCTTCGCCCACTCCGTCGCCTTGCTCGACCCCTTAACCGGCCAGTTCACCACCATCGAGGTCGGCCGCTCGCCCCACGGAATTTGGCTCAACAGCCATCCCAACCCCGCGCAGCGGGTGGTCAGCGCGCGATGATCGATCCGTTCGACACGGTGGCCGGCTGGCTGCAGGAGCACGCGGTGCTGCCGCTGCTGTACCAGCTCGGCCTGATGCAGTGGGAGGATGTCGGCTACAACTGGGCGCTGTTCGCGACCTACGGCGTGGCGCAGGTGGTCCTGACCTTCGCGATCTGCCTGCCGCTGGAGCGCTGGCGCCCGGTGGAACGGTGGGAGGACCACCGCGCCGTCTGGGTCGACGTGCTGTACACCCTCGTGAGCCGGATCGGCGTGCTGCCGCTGGTGACGTTCGTGCTGTTCTACCAACTGCAGGTCGCCGTGAACGGCTGGCTCACCGACCACGGCTGGGTCCCTCCGACCTTGGAGCGGCTGGTCCCGGCGCTGTTCGGCCATCCCGTGCTGACGTTCGCCTGCTACGTGTTGATTTTGGATTGCGCGGATTACTGGCGGCACCGGCTGTCCCACGGCCTCGGCTGGTGGTGGGCGCTGCACTCGCTGCACCACGCGCAGCGCCAGATGACGTTCTGGTCCGACGACCGCAACCACGTCCTCGACGAGGTCATCTCGTTCAGTTGGTTCATGGCGATCGGGCTGCTGATCGGCATCCCGCCGCTGCAGTTCCCGCTGCTGGTGCTGCTGCTTCGCTTTCTCGAAAGCCTCAGCCACGCCAATGCCCGCCTGTCGTTCGGCCCCGTGGGCGAGCGGCTGCTCATCTCGCCGCGCTTCCACCGGGCGCATCACGGCGTGCTCGCGGCGGGGCAAGGGAGTTGCAACTACGGCGCGATCCTGCCGGTGTGGGACATCGCGTTCGGCACCGCCGATTTCGGCCGCGTCTACGTGCGCACCGGCGATCCCTCGGGCGAGGAGGCGCTGGCGACGGGGACCTGGTGGCAGCAGCAGGGCGCCGGCTGGCGACGGCTGCTGCGCACGTTCCGGCGGCGGGCCAGCGGCCGGGCGCGGGCCTGACCCCTACTCGGCCGCCACCGACCGTTCCACCAGCGCCACGCCGCGCTGCAGGTCGACCGACAGCAGCCGCGAGACGCCGCGTTCCTGCATCGTCACCCCGTACAGCCGGTCCATCCGCGCCATCGTCAGCGGATGGTGGGTGACGACCAGGAACCGGGTGCCGGTCTCCGCCACCATGTCGGCGAGCAGGGTGCAGAACCGCTCGACATTCGCGTCGTCGAGCGGGGCGTCGACCTCGTCGAGCACACACACCGGCGCCGGGTTGCAGCGGAACACGGCGAAGATCAGCGACAGGGCCGTCAGCGCCTGCTCGCCGCCCGAGAGCAGTGACAGGGCGGCCAGCTTCTTGCCGGGGGGTTGCGCGTAGATTTCGAGACCGGCCTGCAACGGGTCGTCGGAGCCGACCAGCGCCAGGTGGGCCCGGCCGCCCCCGAACATCCGGGTGAACAGCGCCTTGAAATGCCGGTCCACCTCGGTGAACACCGCCGCCAGGCGCTCGCGCCCCTCGCGGTTCTGGTGGCCGATGGAGCCGCGCAGCTTGGCGATGGCGGTCCCAAGCTCCTCCCGCTCCCGCAGGATGAGGTCGATTTGAGCCTGGACGTCCCCGGTTTCGAGCTCGGCACGAAGGTTCACCGGGCCCATCTCCTCCCGCTCGCGCTGGAGCCGCTCCAGCCGGCGTCGCGCGCGCTCCTCGCTGCCTGGGGCCAGATCGGCGGCGGGCAGCGCCGGGTCGACGCCGAGCCGGTCCAGGATGCGCTCGGCGATCGTGCCCCAGGCGTGCTCGGCTTGCGCGTGGGCGGCTTCGGCGCGGACGTGCCGCTCCCGCGCGGCGGCAAGCGCCTGCTCGCGTGCGCGGGCGTCCCGATCGGCCTCGGCGGCGGCGGCAACCGCATCGTCCAGGACCCCGGCGGCGCGGCGATGGAATGCCTCGGCTGCCGCCAACGCCTCGGCCGCGGTGATTGCGCGGGCGGCGAAATCGGCGGGAGCGGTCTGCAGGGCGGCGTGCTCCTCCGTCGCCGCGTGCGTCCGGGCTCTCAGCTCGGCCAAGCGCCCAGCGGCGTCGGCGGCCCGTAGCGCCCAGTCCTCGCGCTCGGCGGCGACAGCGCGCTGGCGGGCGGCGCGCGACGCTATGTCCCGCGCGATCCCTTGCGCGTCCGACCGGGTCGCCGCCTCGCGCTGCCGGGCCGCGGCAAGGGCGGTTCGGGCGTGTTCGACGGCCCGGCGCAGCGCCGGCAAATCGGGCAGGGCGGCGCGCTCGGCTGCGGCGGACGCGAGAGCGGCGGCTGCTTCGGTGGTTTCGGGCGCAAGACGTTCGCTTTGCTGGTCCAGCGAGGCGAGGCGGGCCGATGCGGTGTCCGCCTGCACCGTCAGGCGAGCGGCATCGCTCCGTGCGCGCTCATAACGCTGCTCGGCGTCGCGCTCCGCCGAGCGGGCGGCTTGTTCGGCGGCCAGCGTGTCCCGATCGGCGGCATCGGCCGAAGTCCAGGCGGCACGGGCGGCGTCCGCGTCGGCGACGGCGGCGGCAAGCTGAGCTTGCAAAGTCCCAAGGCGGTTGCGCTGGGTTAGCCGGACCGCGGCGGCGCTGGGCGTCCCAGGCCGGATCGTGTAGCCATCCCAGCGCCAGACGCCGCCGTCGCGCGACACCAGCACCTGCCCCGGCTGCAGCGCCGGCTGAGCCGCATCGCCGTCCGCGGCGCCGTCCACCAGCCCGATCCCAGACAGGATGCGGGCCAGCGCGGGGGGTGCCTGGATGAGGCTGGCCAACGCCGCGCAGCCCGGCGGTAGTGCCGCCTGCGCCAACGCCGGCAGGTCGCGCCAATGCCGGGGGGCGTCCGGGTTCGCCGCCGCCGCGAGCTCCTCGCCCAAAGCCGCGCCGAGAGCCGTTTCCAGCCCCGCCGGAACGCCCAGGCTGTCCACCATCGGCGGCCAGCGTTCGCCGTCCCCGACCGCCAAGATTTCGGTCAACGCCTGGGCTTCCGCCGCAAGTTTCGCTTGCGCCGCGCGGTGCCGCTCGTCCTGCTCGCGCGCGCCCGCCAAGGTTGCTTGGGCCACAAGGCGGGCCTGTTCGGCGTGCTCCAACGCGGACCTTGCCCTGGACAGCGCCGCCGCCGCATCCGCCTGCTCGGTCGCCGTGGACCGAAGTCGCGCCGGGTCGACCACGGTGCGAGCGGCCCGGTCGCGCTCCTCCTGCAATTGCCGCAGCTGCTGCGCGAGCCGCCGGGCGCGGGACTCGGCTTGCGCGAGGCCCTGCGCGAGAGCCTGGCCGATGGCGGTCAGTTCCGCTGCCTGCTCCGTCGCAGCGTTGGCCCCGAGTTCCGCCAGGCGGGCCGCCTCGACCGCTGCGGCTTCTTCCTGCTGCGCCGCTCGCAGTCGGGCGGGTTCCGCTGCCTCCGCCTCGACCAGGGCCTCGGCTTCCAGGGCGAGACGCGCGTCGGCGGCCGCGGCTGCCTCGGCGGCCTGCTCGGCGTGGCCGAGATCATGCGCCACCTGCTTGCGTTGGCGGTCGGCCGCAGCCAGGGCGTCGCGCGCGCGGCCCGCGTCCGCCTCGACCTGTTCGCGGGCCAACCGATGGCGCTCCAGCACCGTCCGAGCGTCCGCCTCCGCGCGGCGCAGCGGCGGCACCGCTTCTGCCGCTGCCACTGCCGTCACCGTCGCAGCATTCGCCGCCGCCGCCGCGGCCGAGACCGCCTTCTGGGCGTCGTGCAGCGCGGCCATCGCGCCAGCCCGGGCCGCCTCCGCCTGCGCGCGCTGCACGGAAAGCAGCTCCGCCTCTGTGGTCCGCACGGCGCCCGACAGATTGCGATACCGGCTCGCCTGCCGGGCCTGGAGCTGCAAGGCGCCCAGTTGTCTCTCCAACTGGCCGCGCAAATCCTCGGATCGCTCAAGGTTGGTCTCGGCGCCGCGCAGCTTGATCTCCGCCTCGTGACGCCGCGCGTGCAGGCCGGTGATCCCGGCCGCCTCCTCCAGCACCGCGCGCCGCTCGTCCGGCCGCGCGTTCACGATGCTGGCGACCCGGCCTTGGCTGACCAGGCCGGACGACCGCGCGCCGCTCGCGAGGTCGGCGAACAGCGTCTGCACGTCCCGCGCCCGCATCTCGACGCCGTTCACCCGGAACGTGCTGCCCGCGCCGCGCTCGATCTTGCGGCTGACCTGCAGATCGGCCTGCTCGTGATACGGCGGCGGCGCCAGGCCGGCCGCGTCCTCCAACGTCAGCGTCACCTCGGCGAGGTTGCGCCCTGGTCGATGGCTGGTGCCGGCGAAGATCACGTCGTCCATCTCGCCGCCGCGCAGGGAGCGGGCGCTGCTCTCGCCCATCGCCCAGCGCAGCGCCTCCACGACGTTGGACTTGCCGCAGCCATTCGGCCCGACGATCCCGGTCAGCCCCGGCAGGATGTCGACGACGACCGGCTCGGCGAAGCTCTTGAAGCCTGCGATCCGCAGCCGGGCGAAGGCGACCGGCAACGCCTACCCCGCGGCGGCCAAGCGGGAGAACGCCTCGAAGCTCAGTTCGCCCGAATGGGGCTTCTCGTTGAACACGAAGGTCGGCGTGCTGTCGACCTTGTAGCGCGCCTCCCCAGCGCTCTGCTCGGCCAGGATGGCGTTCTTGAGCGCATCATCGCCGACGGTGGCGTCGAACACGCTTCGCGGCATGCCGGCGAGGGCGGCGCGCTTGGCGAGCTCGTCCATCGGGTTGGCGTTGCGCACGAACGCCCAGCGGTCCTGGCTGGCGAGCAGGGCGTTCACGAACGGTTCGTAGCGCTCGGGCGGCAGGGCGCGGGCGACCATGGCGGCGGTCAGGGCGACCTGGTCCAGCGGGAAGTCCCGGTAGACGTAGCGGATTTTGCCGGTGTCGATCAGTTGCGTGCGGACCTGCGGGAACACGTCCCGGGCGAACGCTGCGCAATGCGTGCAGGTGAGCGAGAAATACTCCTGCACCGTCACGGGAGCATCGGCGTGGCCCAGCGCGCGATCGGACATGCGCGGGTCGCTGCCCTGGGCGAAGGCGGGCGTCGCCAGAACGGCCGCGCCTTCGGCGATCAAGGTGCGTCGAGTCAGGTGCATGGATGCCTCATACTGCTTGTGGGTCGAGTCGGTCACACTACCGCCGCGCACGCTGCACGGCTTGCCCGAGGGCCTGCAACGCGTCGCGCACCGGGCCGTCGGCGACGCCGGGCAGCGCGATCGGCGAGGGAGGGAGTTCCGGCGTCGGCGCGTCGGGAACGGCCGTGGGCGCGTCCTGCACGAAGCGCAGCCGCTCCACCACCACCCGGCCGAGATGGGCGTTGATCCGGGCCATCAGCTCGCCCGACATATGCTGCAGCTCCAGCGCGACCGGTCCGGCGCAGGCCAAGGTCAGCGTGCTGCCGGACAGCCGTCGCGGCGTCGTGTTCCGCGCGAGCGACGGCCCGACGATGGCGTCCCAATCGGCGAGGACCTGCGCGCTGGCGGGGGCGCGCTTGCGGAACGCCGGGCGGGTGAGGGCGGGCACCAGGGCGCCGATTTCACGCGGGCCGTACACGTGCCGCTTGCCGGGATCACCCTCGGTCGCCATACCCGTTCCCGTGCTCCCCTCGGCTCTCGCGCTGCTATATTGGTACGACCGCCACCGCCGGCAAATGCCGTGGCGCTGCCTGCCCGGCGAAGTGCCGGACCCGTATCGCGTCTGGCTCAGCGAAATCATGCTGCAGCAGACGACGGTGACGGCGGTCATCCCCTATTTCGAGCGCTTCCTGCAGCGTTTCCCGACCATAGGCCATCTCGCCGCCGCAGAGGAAGGCGCGGTGATGGCCGCGTGGGCGGGCCTCGGCTACTACGCCCGCGCCCGCAACCTGCACGCCTGTGCCAAGCGGGTGGCCGAACTGGGCGGGTTCCCCACGACGCTCGACGGGTTGCGCGCGCTGCCCGGCATCGGCCCCTACACCGCCGCCGCCGTCGTCGCGATCGCGTTCGGCGTGCCCGTCGTCCCGGTCGACGGCAACGTGGAGCGGGTGGCCGCGCGGCTGTTCGCGATCGACGCGCCGCTGCCGGGCGCCAGGCCCGCCATCTCGGCCGCCGCGGCACGGCTCGGCGTCGACCCGGCCGCGCAGGCCCGCCCGTCCGACTTCGCGCAGGCCCTGTTCGACCTGGGCGCTACGATCTGCACCCCGGCCGCGCCCGCCTGCGCGATCTGCCCGCTGATGGCGGACTGCGCCGGCCGCCGCGCCGGGATCGCCGGGTCGTTGCCGGTGAAGGCGCCGAAGCAGGCGCGCCCGCAGCGCTACGGCGCGCATTTCTGGCTGACCGACGCCGCCGGGCAGGTGCTGCTGCGCCGCCGTCCGCCGCGCGGCCTGCTCGGCGGCATGACGGAACTGCCCGGCTCGCCGTGGCGCGCCGAGCCCTGGACGGCCCAGGACGCGGCTGCCCACGCCCCGATGCCCGCGGACTGGCGCCTGGCCGGCCACGCGCTGCACGGGTTCACCCATTTCGAGCTGGCGATCGACGTGTACGCGGCCAAGGTGCCGGTCATCGTGGCGGACGGTTTCCTGCGCCCGGCGGCGGCGCTGGACGAGGAGGCGATCCCGACGGTGATGCGGAAATGCGTTCGCATCGCCGCCGAAACTGCAAAGTAACAGTCAGCCCGGCGGCGCCCCGAAGCCGGCGCGGGTGAAAACATCTCGCGCCTGCGGTCCGGACAGGAAGTCCAGGAATCCGCGGGCAGCCGGGGTGTCGTAGGCGCGCACGACGGCGAACGGGTAAGTCACGGGCGGGTAGCTGCCGGCAGGGAACGTGCCGGCAACAGCGACGCCGGGGCTGGCAGCGGCGTCGGTCGCGTAGACGATACCCGCGGGCGCCTCGCCGCGCTCGACCAGCAGCAGCGCCGCCCGCACGCTGTCGGCACGGGCGAGCCTGGGCTGGACCCGGTCCCACAGGCCGAGCGACTTGAGCGCCGCCTCCGCGTAGATGCCGGCCGGCACATTCGACGGATCGCCGGTGGCGAGCCGACCGTCGGGGCCCAGCAGAGCGCCGAGGTCGAGGCCGGGCCCGACCTGCACCGTCCGCGCCTGGTCCCTCGGCACGATCAGCACGAGGCGGTTGGTCAGCAGGCTGCGCCTGGTTTCGGGGGCGAGAAGGTCGCGCTGCTGCAGCCAGTCGGCCCACTGCTCATCGGCGGAGGCGAACAGGTTGGCGGGCGCGCCAGCCTCGATCTGCCGCGCCAGGGTCGAACTGCTCGCGAACGAGAATCGCGGCGGCGGTTGGCCGGTGGCTGCCCAGAGTTTGCCGATGGCCTGCAGCACGTCCGTGAGGCTCGCGGCGGCGAACACCGTCAACGAGGGCGCCGCCGCTGTCGCGCGGACCGAAACGCGCCCGGCCGCGGCGAGCATCAGGGTGAAATGGCGTCGACGCATTGGCGGTCCCTCTCGTTCCTGTCCGAGGCATGAGGGAAGGCCATGGCTCTGCCCTGGACCCGTTGGGGCCTCAGGCCCATCCCTTTCAGGGTGTTGTTTTCGTTTGTGCAAGGACGCGTGCGGTTGCGACGTGGGTGCGTGCGGTTTTGCCATCGACGTAGCCCTTGGGT
>JAABUX010006175.1_pt1 | contig 14380 bp, 26 predicted proteins | sample 5561851 | NCBI WGS metagenome assembly JAABUX01 (sample SAMN10711883, study PRJNA513361) | rock metagenome | isolation source: Antarctica rocks | place: Antarctica: Victoria Land, Richard Nunatak red sandstone | collected 2016-01-03 | reverse complement strand
GGCAGTCGCTGGCGGTGGCAAACCCGCTCGCGCACCATCACACGGAAGCTATGCCGCGCCGGCACTCCTCGACGGGCAGCGCGGAGCGGGCGCTGCACGACAAGGCGCTCGCGCGATACGTGCCTTTCGCGCCCGCTGCGGCGCCCAAGGCGCTCGAGCCGCCGCCGCCGCCGCCGACGCGCACGGTGATGAAGCGCCCGGTCCGCGTCGGGCCGCCGCGGCAGCGCGAGTGCGACAACACGGCGATGCGCTTAGCGCTGGACGGCTTTGGCCGCGCAGACTCGCCTGAGGACCACCGCCGCCGCCGCGCGTTCAAGCACGCGCTGACTGGGCAGGTCCTGCCGGACGAGTTTGCAGACGAGCTGCGGGGCCGCTGCTCTGGCGAGCTGGAGTTTGACACGGAGTCGGCGTCTGGTGCGACTCTGTCTGTTAAGAGAGGGTTGAACATGCCAGGCCCTGCCTGCGCAGCAGGCCAGGCCAGAGCGCTGGTCAAGGGAAGTTGCACGTGGCTTGGGTGACGTGCTGCACCAACCTGTCTCCCACGCCGCTCAGAGATTTGTTGGGCACTGAGAGCTGGTGGCACTGACTCCCAGCACTGCGGTGCTGCGCAGAGTTCACAGCGGCCAGCAAGTTGATGAGGCAGGCGCTGCCGCCCACGCCCTTCGAGGGCCTCGAGCTGGGCAGGATGCTGTCGCAGAGCAATGGCATAAAGGTGTACCAGGGCGTGTACCGCGGCAGCCCCGTGGTTGTGCGGGTGCGCCTTGCGCTGTGCGCGGGGCGGCTGCGTACCACCGTGCGTGTCGCCTGTATCGACGGACTGGCATAGGGAATGCTGGCAGGACAGTACCTGCTGCTTTGCCACAGTTTTTTCCTGCGCTGCAAGTCTGGTATCAAGGCCAGGACCATGTTGTTCTCTCATGATGCGCAGTGGTTGCAGGCTTTGCTTGTATTGTGCAACTGCAGGAAGCATGCATGCCGAAAGTCTCGAGCTTGTACCTGTGCGCGCGTGCAGCTGTTCCGGGATGCCACGTGGCTGCGCAGCATGAATGGCATTTCCACTGGAGGCGGCCATCAGCGCGGTGCACCCGCAGCGCAACCTGGCGCGCTGCAGCGCCATGCGCCGCCGCGGCAGCTCTGGCGGCGATGGCGTGTGGACCGTGACGGAGGCATTTGCCTGCAGCCTGCAGGTGCGGCCTTTGCTGGGGCTGGCATCCGAGCATGTGGGCGAGTAAAGGTGTTCTATTTTCGTCGCAGTACCACACACCTGCAGAGCCTGTGTGGCGCTGGCAGAGGGGCGGGCGCAGTATGCGCCATAACGGGTGCCAGATCACCTCACTGAGTAGTGTCTGTTGCTATGTACTGGCGCGAATTAAGCACTGTCATCATATCTGAGACGTCCGTGGTGCCCGCGGCAGGACGCCATTGTGGCCAGCCGCTTCTCGCAGGCACCGAGCCTGCCGGCGCGGCTGCGCAAGCGCAACCTGCGCGACGCGCTGGTGCTCGCGACCGACATTGCCAACGCCATGGTCTTCCTGCACGGCATGGACATCGTGCACGGCCGCCTCACTCCTGGTGCGCCAAAATCCCCCTGTCGCCCGCTGGCGGCGGTTGTCACGTTACGTGCGCAGTCAGGAATGTTCTGTCCATTAAAGTGCGCAGCAGGAATGTCGTGTTTGTAAAAATTACAGGTCGTTGGTATATTGGTATGCTCTGTGTGCGCGCGCGCGCTGCCTGCGCATACCTCCGACCTGCACATGGTGCCGTCCCTGCAGTCCTGACTGATGTGTGCCGGCTCTTGCGCAGCGAACGTGCTGCTGGCGGAGGACGCCGCGAGCGGCTGCTGCGCCAAGGTGACCGGCTTCAGCCTGGCGCACGCCAAGCCGCTGGACGTGGCCGAGTCGCCCAACGTCGTCAAGGGCACCGACATCGCGCACTGGAGCCCCGAGCGCCTGATCGACGCGCACAACACCAAGGCGCGGCGGCTGCCTGGCGCTTGTGTGGGCGGGAGGCCGCGCTCTGCCTGTCTCTGCATGTGCTGCAGGCTTTTTGCCTGCTGCCAGTACTGGCCCATGTGAAGTGGAGGCAGGTGCTCATCATCACGCATGTGATAGCTTGTCTCAAGCTGCTGCTGAGGCATGATTTCATGGTACGCCTCGTGCTGTGAGCCTGCCTGTCAGACCAGAATTCGTCACGCAATTCGTGCAGAGGCAGCGGCTGACGCTGCGGGCTGCTGCGCGCAGGCGAGCGACATGTTCGCGTTCGGCATGCTGCTCGTCAGCATGCTGACCAGCGAGGCGCCCTGGGCGGGCCGCAGCGGCCCGCAGATCGTCTTGGCTGCTGGCATCCTCCGCCTGCGCCCGCCGCCGCCGCCGCATGCGCCGCCGCCGCTCGCGTCGCTCATCGACCTCTGCCTGCGCGCGGAGCCGAGCGAGCGCCCTACATTCGAGATGGCTGCTGCGGTGGTGCGCGGGCTGCTGATTGCGATGGGCGAGCAGGGCCCAGCGCCGGCCGAGTGCTAAGCTTCACACGGGCGTACTGATATCCAGGGCCCTATGTTATTGTAATGCGGACGGAGCCAATGTTTTCCCGCCGTCGTGATGGCGGAGCAACCGTTTTGTCGCGTTGAGCATGGAGGGCTGCATGGAAGTTGGCAAGAGCTGAATTCAGATGAGTTGCTGGGTGGGTCAGAGCATTTTTGCCGCGCATGGGCAGCGAAGCTGCAGCTCGACTGGGCCGTGACGCTGGCTGGCTAGATGGGTGCACAGCAAGCCTGGCTGGTTCTCCTCGCTCCGGGCCTGCTTTTTGGTCGCCGGAAGCTGAGGCAGAGGGGGTGGCTCGGGGCGGGAAGGGTGGACCCGGATGGGTTCTGTGTATGATGGTTTATGTACCGCGCCATAGGCTCCCCAATGGGCAGGCCCAACTGGGAGGCAGCAACCCCTGCCGAGATTTGTGCCGCCTGCACCTGTCTCGTATGCGCTTTGCCATACCTTTCAGCCTGGTACGTGGCTACATGGGGCAAGGGCTGCGCACACCACCACACTCGCTTCTGCTTTAGCACTTAGACCCGTTCGCTTGCCCGCCATTGGCAGGCGGCAGCATCCAGCCTCGTGCCCTGCTGAGGGGCCAGGCTCTGTACTGGGAGCACGCTATGCATCACCTGGATGCCCTGGCTCACGCGGCCTGCCCGTACAGGCGTTTAGTTATTCAGCAGGCACCTGGTTATGTATGCGCGCAACGCCTGCGCTGGTGCGAAGGACGTACCGAGCGCAGCATTTATCATGTGATAGGATCCTTTGGCCTGCAGAGCCAAGCCCGTGTCCTCGTATGTTTATTAGCCGGCTCGGTGCTAACGCTCGTTATGCGTGTGCCAGCCTGCGGGGGGGCCCAGCGCTGCTGCTCTCTGCTCAGGCCGGTCAGCTGGGGCCGGCAGGTGTGAGGTTCTCTGTGTGCTGCACCCGCTGGCCTCTGCTCAGTATGCAGTCGCGGCGGGTGGCCCCTGCAGCATTACAACAAAACACGCTCCCATGGCTTTGCTCTGTAGGAAAGTGGTTCAGCTGGTTGGAGCGCGGCCTCTCCCTGCGCAGCACTTTCTATTCTTTTTAGGCGCCACCTTTATTGACAGGACAGCGGGCACGGGAAGTCAAGTGCGCATGTATGGCTTGCCGCGCGCGCATGGTGCGCGCGACAAGCCATGCGGGTGCGAGCACCTGCTCGTCAGTGCGCCCAGCCAGCAGCCCTGTTTGTCTGTGAGGGCCTGTAAGTGTTGTGCGGCACTGCCGCCTTGGGCTGGCGCACGGCCTGTGCAACAGACCCGCTCTTCTTTGCGCAAGGCTATTCCCATGGCGCCCCTAGGGTATGCCCACAGTATGCGTCACAGTCTGGTGGGGGGTTGCGCCAAGTGCATGCATGCGGCTGCACATGCGCGCTGGGACAAGCATGCAATATGGGTCTGGGGGATGTTATCCAAGGGGTCTGGGGTGCCTGCCTCTGCAGCAGCCACCTTTGTAATATCAGGCCGTGCCTGGCCGTTGTGCGTTTGCACCTGTTTTGCCACCGACAATGACTACCGGGTGGGGGTTAGGGGGGCTTGCTTATTTTGCAGTGCCCTCAATCAGGACCTTGAGGTCCATGTCGTGCCTGCGGCAACATGCGTTGATACCTGTCCGACTCTTTCTTCTTTAGCTTGTTGAGGGGCATGCTGTGGCCTGGGCAGCGTCGCCAGCCAGCTGCTGGCGCGCTGACATGTCTGTAGGTCTGGTTCTGCAGCGCCGAACCTCATTCCTATGGTGCCTCTCCCTCTGCTTTGTTGGTGCTGATCCTTTCGCAGGAGCGTCAAATAGGCGATAGGTGAAAGGATCAGGGACGTACAGGCAGTCTGGCCAGACAGCCTGGCCTACCTGGTGTAACGCATGATGCACCTGCAACACACACTTTTGTCACAGGCCGCTTGCAGCCTGTGACAATAAGCCTGTTGACATTCTTAGCTACAACATGCTAAGCCGCGTATGACATGGCATGCTCAGTCGATCAGTCTAGTTGCAAAGTAGAGCCTCAATATAACATGTGAGGCGCCCCCATGTCTCGCACCAGCCCCACGTCTCGCACCAGCCCCTGCATGCCAGAAAGAAGCCATGTATATATTGATCATCATGAAGGTGATGATCCTTCATGAACCCTATAGATACTTTGTACTATGTTGCGCGGGCGGGCTATGAGCCGGAGGAGGGAGGCAGAGCTGCGAGTTGGGAGGCAGGGCACCCCTGCCTGCAGGCGATCCACACCGTGCCTCCGTCTTTGCAACTTGGCATGGTTCTCCAGGCGGGGGGGCCGGAGCATCCTGTGCGAGGCTGGGAGGCAGGGCAGCCCTGTTTGTAGGCGAACCCGCACCGAGACCTTTCTTTGCAAGCAACTTGACAGTGAAGCGGAGGCAGATGGGCGAGTGCATCCTGTGTGCGCTGACAAGCTGGACATCCTGTTCGAGGCGGCATATCCTTAGCTGTAACAGGCATACACGTCTTAACAACTTACGTTGCGAGTACAGCATGCTAAACGTGGGCAACAAGTCAACAATGCGTTCTCTCTGGATCATGACATGCGCAGCACCGCAGCACTTGAGACCAGTAAGTGAGTGACATAGCTGGACTATAAAGCAAGGCTTGGCAGACTGTCACACTTGAGATAGTGTAAATGTCACAAGCCAGGAGGTTCCAGCGTCTTTTCGCCCTCAGGCAACTGCACATCATGTACAGCCTTATGTTCACTAGGGCACAGCTGTTCGCAGCCAGAAGTGACTTGAACTTGTTGATCCTAAGCCAGAGTAGGGGACGTGCGATGTGGGCTCTGCCACTGGCGTGAGACTCACGAAGAGCTACCATCTTACCACTCCTAACTGCCTAACGCACCCTCCAGTGCACACCCCTGCAAGGACCGCAATACCACCAGCCTGCCTCCACCTCTGTGAGAGTCTCAGCTTTGTCCCAGATAGTTAGTTCAGATATTTTAAACCACAGTTACAACATCACCAGTGCAGTCATAAACAGTGCAGTGCTTTCACAGCACTAACAGTCTACAGACGAGCAGGCTCCGCAGTCAACACAAGAAGTCGGGGTCTGGATAACCACTGACAGTGGATCTGTCAGTGGTGACCCATGCATGTGTGAGTGTCTTCACCAGCGCATCCCCGCAACTACGCAGTACCAGAGTTGGGTGAGTAAAAGCAATACTCAGGCCCCACACCTGACACAACTATCGCACAAAGGCCACCAAAAGCTTTGGTTTGCTGTGACACAGTTTGCGGCCTTCAAGGGTCTAACTAGGGCTGATTGCTAGCTGAGCTTGCTCATCATTTGACCGTCAGCCACTGGCAAAGGGCCTCTCTTTTTACAGGCATTACCGTCGATGGCTCGGCAAAGGCCGCGAGCTCCCGTGTGCTTACACCGCATGCGGCCATCACTCCGAGTAGCCGGCCGCAGGTCTGCAGCTCGGCCGGGAGACTAACGCGGTCAGAGTGATCCCGTATGGGCGCGACGCTCAGTTGCGTGGGAGGGCAGGCCACAGCGGAGGTGAGTGCTTCTGTCCGGCAATTGCAGCTACGCAGCGCGCGTTGGCAACCTGCCGGTGTATGTGGGTCAATGCCGGGGCTTGCCGTGCTGAGCCGGCAGCTGGTCTGCCGGCACGCCGGTCGCCCGAGTGACGACGGCATGTGCCTGCTTGACGTCGCCCAACGCGACAACACCTGGCTGCCAGCGGCTTGTGGCCTGTTCGGCCTCTAAAAGCGTTTTTGCTTTCCATGGCGTCTGTCAGGCGCCTGCCCATCCGACGCAGCTTGCACACCAGCCGCGACGGCAGGGTGCCTTTTGACTCGCATGCGCGCCTGGCCGGCGCGTCACGCAACGGTGACCTGCGCGACGGTGCACACCTGGGACAGCGTACGCTTACGCCTCTGCACCCGCGTGCGCAGGCCACGCCGGAGCACGCCAGCGGCACAGCATGCCCGGCCGCCGGAGCAGGCGAGCCGGGGCCGGCGCCGTCAGCTTCTGTGGTGGCGGACGAGCGCGTGGCTGCCGTGGTAGCTGCGCTGCGGCTGGCGCAGCCGGTGAGCGGCGCAGGCGCACGCACTGCTGGCGAGGCCGCCCCGCTGGCGCCAGCGGCCGCGCCAGCGATGCGCTCAGCGGCCGCCGTGCCGCACCTGCAAGTCCGGTTGCAGGATAACGCGCCGGCATGCCTGGACCACGGCCCACCCACGCCGCCGCAGCCCGCGCTGCGCCTGCCGCCCGCCGCCCCCGCGGCGCCACACGCGGCCGGGGTTCCGCGCGCGGCCTCCGCGCCCAGGGAGGGGGCCGGCGCTCCGGCCGGCGCTGCACCCGACCTTGCGCCGGCTGGCGCCGCGGCAGCGGCCGCGGCGCGCACCGCGAGGGCAGGCTCGTATGACATGCTGCAGGCGGAGCTGAACAAGTGCTTGCTGCTGCCGCGGCGTCACAGCGAGGTCGCGCTGGGCGACGTCGCGCAGGAGCTGCGACGCTGCCGCACGCTGCCGCGCAGCCTGTACGAGGCGCGCCCCCTGCGCACCTGTTGCGCGCGCCCACCTGAGGCGCCGGGCCGAGCAGCGGGATGCGCAGTGCGCAGGCTGGCGCGCCTGCGAGCGCGACAAAAGACAGAGCGAGTATGCTCAGGCGCGTCTTGTGCTCAAGCACCAACTTGCTGCGTGCGCAGACGCACTGGCTGGACGGGGGCACCGGGTTGGAGGACTTTAGCGCGTGCAGCGGTGACGCGTGTGCGACCGGGACCGAGCGAGTGAGCACCAGCTCGTTGTCTTCGACCGCCGACAGCTGCGCCTCTGCGGGCAGCGGCATCGGCGCCGGCGCTGGCACCGTCGCCGGCGCGCGGCGTAGCCGCGTCGGCGCGCGCGGCAGCCGCGGCGGGCTCCGCAAGGCAATGGACACGCACGAGGAGCACGACGCGCGCGCGGCCGGCGCCGCGCTGCAGCGCCCGCAGAGCGCGCCTCCAGGTGCCCTCCTGTGCGCTCCTGCCGCATTGCATGCAGCGCGCGAGCGTGCTCTTGTGCGTAAAAAACGGTCGCGCAATGGTTCTCGGCCGCGCGCACAAAGTGCCTGTGCTCTGGCACAGTCAGCTCGTGCATTGCTCGGCCACCCCTCGCCGGGCTGGCCCGGGCCGCTGAAACATGGGGCTCTGCTATGCATGCTCTGCTATGCATGCTCGCCGCCAGCGGCTGCCATGCGCAGCACGCAGCGGGCGTGGCCGGGCGTGCTTGAGGGTAGGGTATAGGGGACGAGGTTGCGTAACCTACTCTATGGCGCGTGCAGCATGGCCGGCGTCCAGCATGTACCCGACGGCCTTCCCGGAGCTGCTGCTGGGGCGCCTGATCGGGCGCGGGTCGTACGGGCGCGTGCACGTCGGGCGCTTCCGCGGGCGCGAGGTGGCCATCAAGGTGCGCGCACGTCGGTCTGCGTCAATGCGACAGGGCCGGTCTGCGTCACTGCGACAGGGCCGGGCTGCGTCACTGCGGCAGGGCCGCTTGGCCCCGCCTGCTGCGAGCGCGCATGATCAGGCAGCACGCAGGCTGCCTGCCGCCTGCCTGCCATGAAGTCAGATTGCAGCTTTGGGCGCTTTCGCTTGATCAGGTGGCGTACAGCTCGCCTGCCGCCTGCCCGGCATGGGGTCAGGGTTGGCCGAGAGTGCAACCAGCTGTATTTGGGGGGTCACCTGCGGGCGGTGCGTCTCGGGTGTAGCATGTAGTGCAGCTTAGCCTGGCTCGGCGCGCCGCGCAGATCATCCTCAACCCGCGCAGCCTCAACCTGCGCTGCAAGGACGGCATGCCGCTGGAGGCAGTCATCACGGCCGGCCTGGCGCACCGCAACATCATCGCCACGCTGGCGCACTTCTGGACGTCGCGCGACTTTGAGGCGCGCGAGGTCATCCTGGATGGCGAGCGCGCGGTGCCGCGGGATGCCGGGTCGGGGCCGGAGGGTCTGGCCTTCGCCTCGATGCGCGGCGTCGGCGCGCTGGGCAGCGGCAGCGGCGAGCCCTGCCTGGGTCCGGGGATAGGGTCGGGGCAAGGCTCCCCGGCCGCGGGCGGGCTGTGGGACTCCGCGAACCGGCGGCGGGTGGACGTGCCAGACAGCCGCGACAGCGAGGTGGGCACCCGCGGCGCGGGCTCGGGCGGCGCGCGCGAGGACGAGGTGTGGCTCATCATGGACTACTGCGACCGCGGCTGCCTGCTGGCGCGCAGCCCTGGGCTTATCCCGCTCTGCGTTGCGCGCAAGGTGCAGGATAGGCAGCGCTGGCTGGGGCGTGCGCGGGCGCGGGCTGCTCGCTGGCGCAGCGCATCCTTGCCTGCCAGCGTGTCGCAGTGTGGCCGGGGCTGAGTCGCCCGCCTGCAGACCGCCGCGCCGCCGCGCCTGCGGCAGCTCCGGTGAGTGTCCGCCGAGGCTCGCGCTTACGCCCGCGCAGACTGCCATCGAGGCGGGCGAGTTTTTGGAAGACGCTGGGGACCCCGCCAGCGGCCCGAGCCTGCCGGCCGTGCTCAGCATCGCGCGTGACATCGCGTCTGGCATGGCGTTTCTGCATGCACGCAGGATCCTGCACGGCGATCTGACATGCAGTGCGACCCCGGCCTGATGGGCGTGAGGCGTATGTCAGGCAAGACATGCAGGATGCGCGTACGCTGGCTTGTGATTTTGTGTGGGGTGGTGGAGGGGGGCGCCTGCACCCGGGATCGCCTGCATGACTGTCTGGTGCGGGTGGCGCCTTGGCGGAATCGCCACTCGCTCGATGCGCGCGCTCCTGCACTGTTCTGTCCCCAAATTGTGATGAGCGCAGTGGTGGGCTTGTGCGCAGGTAACGTGCTGCTTTGCAGCCTGCCGGAAGACCCGCGGCGGCTCTTCGCGAAGGTTGGAGAGTGCGCCCCTGCGCCAGAGACCTGCGTGCGCATGGCGCTTCAGTTTGGCGAGGCCTGTGTGCCTGCTCTTGGCGGCATGCATGGATGGCATCTCCTGCGCTGGCACCTCCTGCTTTTGCAAGACATCCTCCTTTACGGGGTGGGGCTGGGCTTGTCGTGGGCTCGCAATTGGGCGCCCCTTGCTATGTGACATGGCGTGTATACGCCCCACGCTCCGGCGCCGCAAGCTGGTATTAAAGACTGCCAGCGGCTGACCCCGCGCGCGCGCGCACGGTGCGCAGCTTTGGGCTGGCGCGGGAGATCGCGATGTCGTCCAAGTGGGAGACGCAGACGTTCGGGACCGTGACGCACATGGCGCCAGGTCCGCACTTCTTCCTGGGGCCGTTTTGAGTGGAATATATTGCCTGTGGCGCTGCGTCTCGCCCGAGCGCTCCCCTGCTCCGAGCAGCGTTGTTGCAGCAGCCTGGATTGGCGCTGTTCGCTCTGCCTCCGCATGGGTAGCTCGCACTACGTCAGATTGCATTGGAGGAAGTCGCTGTGGGTGGCAAGGGGTGTCGGATGTAAGTATGCGGCGCTTCATGTTTCACGTGTTGACGAGCGGCGCGGCGGCAGCGCAGAGGTGCTGTACGATGGGTGCATGAGCAAGTCGGGCTGTGTGTACTCCTTCGGCGTGGTGCTCTGGGAGCTGCTGGCGGGCTCGCGCGCCTGGGCGGGCCTGAACCATGCACAGGTGCGGCTGTGGGCTGCTGCGCGTCTGCGCCGCGCCCTGGCGTGAAGCGTGCTGCCATGCGCATGGAGCCTTTGTTGGGGGGCAGTGCGCGTATTGAATACTTAGGGACTGGCAAGCGCAAGCCGGCTCAACCCCTTCCCAGCGGGCTGTGTCTGAGCTAATGCTTGATACTTGACAGTGCATATCGCAAGGGACTGTAAGCGGGAAGGCTGTTAGCATTTGGCGTGCCTTGTCGCAATGCCGCAAACATTCCGCGCGCTGCAGGTCATGATCCAGGTCGGCATCCAGAAGGCACGGCTGCCGGCACTGCGCGGCGCGCCGGCCGCGCTGCAGGCGCTCGTGGACCGCTGCACGGCCGCCGACGCGGCCGCGCGGCCCGACTTTGCCGCCATTGAGGCGGAGCTGAGCGCTCTGGCTGACGCACTGCCGGCGGGCGGGCGGGGCGCGGCCGCGCCCGCGGGCGGCGCGCCCGGTGGCGGCCCCGGCGGGGGCCTGCACCGCTCGCGCAGCGTCGGCACTGCCCCACCGCGCCCGGGGCGGCCCGCATTGGGCACGCTGGGCGAGGTTTGAGGAGAGCGTTTGGGACGTTCCTGCCGCGTCCAGGCGGGAGCAAGGCCTGGGTCTAGGCGCTGCGCCGGCGGCAGGCCCCTGCGCAAACGGATGACACGGCTGCATGGGCATGCCGCAGCGGGGCGCGCGCTGAACTCGGCAGCGCCTGACTGCGTCGGCTGCAGCGCGCCAGCCTTTCAGGCCGGCCGATGGAGTATAGATCTGGACTGCTCTGCTTTTCCAGGACCACCTGAACATGTGTGCCTGTGTTCCTTGTTGTGCCTCATCCAGCGCCCACCCGCTGTGACTATGCATCGGACCCGCTTGTGGGTGACCCCAGGATGTTGGGCGAGTGGTAGAGTGGGCTTGCAGGGCGATTGCGCGCAGCCTGTGCGTGTATGATACCAGGAGCAGGGGGCTTAGGTGCTGCCCCCCCCCCGGGCGCCGCAGTGCCAGGTCTACGACACGTGCGCGTACGCTGGAATTATGGGTCCCGGCGGCGCCAGAGCAGTCAGCCATTCTGGCGGGCCGGCGCAAGCGCTTGCGTGTGAGGCCGCGTGGGTTTGCAGGGGCGCTGATGCTGCCTGCCTGTCCAGCTGCATGCTTTTGTCGCGCCTTTCCGCAATGGGTGAAGGACTGTATGGGGGGCAGGGCGGCCGACAGGCGCCCCCCCCCTCCCAGGCGCGGGGCTGTGCCCCCGCTAGCATGACTATAACATATTTCTGTCGCAGTGTCAGCCATAGCAGGTTTCATGCTCGTTGCAGCTCGCGCATGTACTGGCGCAGCTAAGCATATAGGGGTCGCCCGGTTAGGCGCAGCGCGCAGCCCGTCGTACATGCTCAGGCGGGTCTAGGCCAGGCCCGTAATCCCAGGCACGGGCGCTGCCCACCAGGCGACCTTGTCGTCGTGCGGGCAGTGCCACCTGCGCACAGCGCTTGTAGATGCATGTGGCCCAGGCTGGCGTCATGCGCCTGCCGCATGCTCACTGCTCGAACAAGCAAAGCACAGCGCGAAGTTTTTTGGCGGGCCCGGGCGTGGGACACATGGGTGTGAGCGCCCGCCCGGCATCAACCTAGCAGCCGTCGCCCGCGGGGGCTCTGCGCGGGCGCATGACACGCGCTTCCCTGGCGGCCTGGCTCGCACTAGCGGTGCCAGCATGCTGCGCGGCCCCTCCGCCTGCATGGCGCGCGAGTGCATGCGGCGGGGTCGGCACCCGCTCAGCATGAGCAGCCGGCCAGGGTGAGCGCTTGGGTGTCGGCAGCCTATGCAGGCAGGGCGTCGGGGTGGCCATGCTGCGGCGCCGCGCCTGTCAGGCCTTGCGCCAGGGCGCTGTGCAGCGCTGTCCCCAGGCCTGAGCTGCCGCGTGCTGCAGCACCGTGCGCATGTGCCGCACAACTTTTTTATGGGCTCGGAGACGGGGACGGGCTGTTGCGGTGGGCTTGCTCAGAGCCCCTGCATCCTCTGCAGCCCGCTCGCGTGGTTACTCATAGCCCTCTTGTGTGTTGGGATTACACTGAGTGCGTGCCCCACACTTGGTTTTGCCGGCCGTGGCAGCCAGCTGGCCCCACCCCTCTCGCTGCGAGGAGGCGCCTGGGATAGGGAGTTAACCTGGGCCGGGCCGGTGCCAGCCCTGTAGGGCTGCCAAGTCCGTACTCATCGTTTTATGCTAGTTTTCTGGCGGCAGGCATGCCGTGTGATGCGACCGTCGGTGAAGCGTTCAGTGTGGGCAGCTGGCATGTGATTGGTCAGGGAAAACCGGCGCAGAGCTTTCATTCCTGGTGCGACTGCCCAGGGAGATTTGGGTTCTGCAGAAGCGCATGGGTGTTGGATTTTTTGGTAGGTTCCGTGTTTGCTCTTACTCTGTACTGCGAACGCGTCATGGCGCGCACTCGCACACGGTTTTGGCGCTCTCTGTGTAAGCATGCAGCGGTGAAGTCATGACAGAAGCCCTGCATGCGCTTATGCTGCTTGACCAAAGTGCGTCAAACATTGGGCCTGTTCAGAGTCAGGAGTGACATCAGCTGCAATGGCGGGGCAGAACCAGACTGACTTGTTGCTCAATTACTGCCAGGTCTGTAGCCAAGCGTTCCGCCTCGATAAATGATCACATGCTGAAGCCTATGCAACAGCCTGCCCCGAGCGCCTACCCTCCGACGGGGACGCACACGGACGCCACAGCCGTGCAGCGCGCGCTCACGTGTGAAGCGCACCACAGGCGTCCTGCCCCGCGACCTCGCAGACCATCTCAAGGCCGGGCACGGGGGCGGCGCCCAGGCTCGTGTGGCGGGGTTCCTGCAGCACCGCAACGGCCCAGCCGCGCCGCTTGAGGAGCCGGAATAGGAGGAGGCGGTGGGACCGGTGGACCAGCCCAGTCACATTCACACTCAAGGTGAGGACGCGCACGGCGCCCGCGGGGCACGCAGCGGGGATGCGCGGGATCGGGGAGAAGCGGACAGCAAGTCGCGCCCCTCCGCGCTCCTGCGCATCCCCGCTGCCCGGCGGGGGCTGCCCCGCGGACGCTGTGCGCCTCCTCACCCTGAACGTGCACTGGCTGGCCGACCGGTCCTACGGCCTCCTCCTGTTCGGGCTCCTCGAGCGGGGCGGCTGGGACGTCGTGGTGCTGTAGGAGACCCACCACAGCAGCCAGGCCGCCCCCGTGTCCGACCTTGACACGCCACGGCGAGGTCGCGGGCAGGGCGCTCGTGGTGCACTTAGCGCGCGCCCTGCACGCTGTGGCGTCCGTGTCCGCCCCCGTCCAGCCCGCCGGCCGGCGCGCCTTCTTTGCGAACAGCCTGCTGCCGGTCCTCGGAGACGCGTGGGACTGCGGACGCGCGCTGCTAGTGCGCGGGGACTGGAGCTGCTTGGGCGACATGCTCGACGTGCAGTTCGGCGGCGTTGCGGAGTAGGAGGCTCAAGCAACGCCGACGTCCCTACTAGGCCAGGGCAAACAACAATGTATCCGGGATGACAAAGTCGAGTCCTCGCAATGCGGGCCAGAGTGTGAAACACGGGGCAGGTGGGCATCCAGCATGAACGTTGCGCAAGGGGCAGCCGTGCTGTGTGTTGTTGCGGCGCTGTTTGGCGGAGACGTCATCTCAATGTTCCGCACAGAGCAGGTGCGCTGTCCGTGACCACGCAACGTACTGCGTCTGCAGTTGGGTGCAGGAGCCGAGCCATGGCCTGCATCCCTTATTGCGCAGAGCAAGCCGTCCGCTGCACCACAATGCGCCACTGTCACACGGCATGTGACACTCAGTGCTGTGCACCGCAGGCTGCCACCCCTTCTATCCCAGGCACAGACCGCCTCAGCCTGGGTGGTGGCACACACGTCTCTTTCTGCACCAGCTGATCCTACAGGTGGGTTCAGCTGCTGCGCATGACTATCCTACCATACTGAACGCGGGAACCTGTACGTTGTGCGAAAGGCTGGCTTGACCAGCAAGTGAGTGCAAGTGCTGCACCAGTGTCACGCTGCGGACGTGTTTGGACTGTGTGCAGCTCACACGCTTCCACCAGGCTGCTGTTTGCTTGAGGTCTTGTCGCTGCACAGCGCTGCTGTCGTTCCTCTCGGCGCATGCTTGCTAGCGCTCAGTGTCCTGAAGTGACAAGCTCACTTGAGCGGCTGTCCTGCAGGCCCCATGTGGGGGCGCCCAGCCTGAACAGCACGAGCAGGGCTAAGTCAG
>JAABUX010006174.1_pt1 | contig 14382 bp, 17 predicted proteins | sample 5561851 | NCBI WGS metagenome assembly JAABUX01 (sample SAMN10711883, study PRJNA513361) | rock metagenome | isolation source: Antarctica rocks | place: Antarctica: Victoria Land, Richard Nunatak red sandstone | collected 2016-01-03 | reverse complement strand
TGGATTGCCCAGCTTGCCGAGTCGAGAAGTCAGGTGCTGTCTCGACGTCAGCGAAGTTGCCATGTTCACACAGCAATGCGCTGACAGTGACTCTCTGAAGCTGCATGACGACAGAACCACATACCCAGCCCTGAAGTCGCCGGCGGACTTGAAGGCCTTCAACCCGACGCTAGCCGTCACGAAGCCGCTGACTGCCGGAACTTCACTGTGTGTCAGCGGCGCCGGCCCAGCGACGTGGTGCAACACACCGCTGAAGGGCGGCCACTGCCCGACCGAGGCGCCCAGCACGCCCCTGGTGAGCGCGAGAGTACTGCACGCTTTGTTTTTCCTGTCATCTTGGTTGTACTTTGTCCAAGCAGGATGCAGTACAGCCAGCAGCGTGCACATCGTTCACCATGCGTCAGCACATGCCGCCACCATGCACCTCCTGCCACAAATGTCACTTGTGGTTTGGCAGGTTGACTGGAGCATTTCGAGACTGTCGCTGACGACGCCTCTGAACGCTGCCCTCACGCGCACGCCGGACCTCGGCGCCATCCTGAAAGACCCTAAAGTGCGAGCCCCATCATGTTGCCAGCTGGTCCGCTGTGTTTCTTGCTACCTTGAGTTGAGAGCCTGCTTCGTTGCGCTGCAGCATCTCACCACGTGCTGCCCTTCCCGGCCGCGTCGGCATTTCACAGTCAGCTGCAAAGCAGCGGTCGATCCAGGTTGTGGTCATTATCATGAGTGCCATCGGCAGTGGCGGCTGTTTGCGAATGCGGATTGTGAGGCAGTCTGGAGCTCCACACTAAAGTTGCTGCTTTGACTGCAGACGGAAGCTTCGCTGCTCTATCTGGCCGGCGTCGAGTCGCTGGTCATGCAGATCTACCCCACTAATGCCGCAGCGAAGGCGACAGCCCCCAACCCCGGCCACCCGCATCTCGGCCTCTGGCTGGCGTCCGGCAGCACCAAGCCCCTCATCATCACCATCCACCCGTCGTGGTTTGCCGACGGCTCCGCGTTCTACACATATGTGACAGGTATGCTGCATCATCGTTCTGCAGGGCTCGCCTGTCTTGTTGCTGGCTGAACCACCTGACTGATTGGTCAGCGACCTGCGGTGCGGCAGCACATGTCTCGCCAGTTGTGATGCGTGTCAATTATCTAAATAGCTTGACATGCTCGCAGGGAGCGCGCTGGCAGCAATTGGGGCCCGCAAGCTGCTGATAACATCTGACCCGCCTGGTGGCGGCGTGAAGGGAAGCGGCTGCGGATCGTGGTGCTACGGCCGTTGAGCAAGGCTACGGCAGCCATACGCCTATGCATAAGCAAGCTGCCACATGAATGATCACTACATCGTCAGCTTGCGGCATGTCACAACTTATGCTGAGCTTGTGCCAGGACCCCTCGCTTCAGCCGCAGAGTGTCACCACCTCGATTTTGAACGTCGGCAGGTCACTCACCGAAGATTGATTGCTGTTGTACCGTTGGGATATTAATGCGATGCGCTGGCGTCCATTTGCGCCATCATACCGTGGTGGTCTGCTGCTCAGACGTTGCTCCGACACCATGTTGTTCAGTCTGTGAGGCCGTCCGTGTGAGGACCAGTTGCTTGTGATCAGCTGTGCATACTGATTAGGTCAGCAATTGACGTCAACAGCAGCGTAGATGTTAGCGTCTACCGATATCTTGGAGTGTCCAGATCGTTCTCCCGATCACGTTTCAGAGAGCACTGGAGCTGCAACCGACGATAAGATTTACTGTGTCTGCAGATGTGGTGACAACCCGTGCACCTTGCATTGTAAACTCTTTGCTGCCAGATGCATGCCATACAATGATTGGCACTGGTTGGCATCTAGACATGATGGAAATCGCCAGACCTCAGCTGCAAGAAGCCTCTGCAGCCCTTGGTCAGAATGCCGGCAGCACCGAATTACAGCCAGTAGCTTTCGCTCAATGAGGGCCACATCCTGCACAACCAATTAAAATGTCATTGCCTTTTGAGCTGCACGACTGGCCAACCCTGTGCATGCCATGGTCAGCGCCGGCTGAGCATGCACCGCTCTCATTGCATGTAAACGAATTCAAAGTCGCTTGATCGCAAGCCAGGCGGCGGCTGCCAGTATTGTAATCCGCAGTGCTGTCGGTCAGCTGTCAGCAGCGGTTGGCACCGCCACTGCCCACCACAAGTGCAAACCCAAGCACTTCAGCTGAGGGTTCAGCAAGGTTCTCCACCTGCCTCCCTCTAGTCAGCGATCCGCACACTGGCAGGCCTGGTCTTGCCTCCGCCGCGGCCGGCGCCATGATCAGATGGCTGCAAGCGCGTATTGTGGGACTTCGTAATTCTGTTGCCATTCTGAACCAGCGGTGAAGCCAGCAGCATGTTTCAGCACAGCGAGCAGGTGGAAGCCTGGTGGGCGTGGAAAGCTAACAGAGGCATTGTTACACGGCTTGACCCTAGCCGCGCAGTGCTTTCCATCGCACTGCGCTCCTGATTGACTGCCGCATTTGTTCCAGATGACGCTTTCGCGTATGCGCAGCTGCGGCTGTACAAGTGTCATTTCCGAGGCTGCTTGCAGCGATGCTAGACCTTGTGTTCGAGCTCAGCCAGGCAAGCGTATTAACGCTCTGCGAGGGGATGCTGCATCCGTCAGAGGGCTACGGGCAGTGTGAGTAGAGTCGTGGGCTCTACGACGACGTTCCGGGACATCACATGACGCAACCGTCAAGCAATAGCATACCGGCAGGATGTGCTTGGGGAGCGCACGCTGTAGCATCTGATGGGCCAGCTCTTGCGCCTCTTCCTGCAGCTCGTGAGGTCGGTGCTGGTCCTGCCACCCACTTGAAAATCGCGAGCAGTGCTAAGCATAAGGCGTGCGGTAGAGCGATGAGTCTGTGTTGCCCATGTGATACGTTGGGGCGAAAGCCTGTCCCAGCCGACCTCGCAAACTTTGAAAGCGCCACATAGAGCACACTGAGGCGACTGTTAGATTCTATCTGACGACACGAGGTTGCTGTCAAGCTTCTAGCGTGATGTATGCTCGGTGCTGGCCTGGAGATATCACTGCTCCTGTCCGCCAATATTCCAATGCTCCTGTTTCCGAGCAACCTGCGGACCGGCGAGGTATCCGCATCGCTGCTTGAAGCGTTGCGGAGCGGGAACGTGCACCGGATCATTTCAAGGATGACAGGCTGGCATGCGTGAGGGCATAATCGCCGGTCCCGCCAAAAGCAGCATCCTGCGCGAGACTTGGTGCATCGATGCTACTCGTCATACGAATCGGCATGCCGCCGGCCGCAGAGTTTGACTCTGTGAACGCTGCAACCGGCTGCCGAATGCACAGGGCTGTCATGCTCCGCAAGCATTGACAACGTTCACATAGCCGGGTGGGCCTGATCCGCGTGCCCGCCCGACCCAGCCTTGACTTGAACTGTGCAGTATGACACGCACAAGCTTGCAGCGCTGGCTGCTGACAGCGCTGTGGTTGTCCGCAGTGGCCACGCTGTCTGCAGCAGAACATCAGCCCCCTTTTGCTGCCATCCTGGCCATGTCATGATACGGCGCTTGCTCACGCAAACTTCTGGCAGCCTGCCTGCCGCCTCTCACCCGTTGTGACGAGCACAACACGCGCCCTGCTCCTGATCATCAGCACGTGCGAAAACAGGTGTGCACCATCGCACCAGCACCTGGAGCTTTAGCTTTGTTCAAGCACCTGCGCGGGTTTCAGGGCTGAGGGGTTGCTTTGTCCCCACGGCGCCGCTGCTACCTTGCGCGCGCAGTGCCTGATAAGTTGACGTGATGGCTAACACCCAGGGTCGCTACTCTTTCCTGGCGCTCCCTTTTATTCGTAACAGTTTTGTCACTCACATGCATGGTGGACATTTGTGCTGCAGGCGCTCCGGGTTCAGTGATCGTCGCCGACAGCCGCAGTACGGAACGACGCCGCGGGAGGTCGTCTGCCTGCGACCTGGCCCGTGAGGCTGTTCCTCGCATGAGCTCTATTGGCCTCCTGGCGCCAGGAAGTCTGCACGGCAGCGGGTACGGCTGTTTCAGTCATGGCGCACCTAATGACGGCAACATTGGCGGCCTTCGACAACTCCTTGTCAGATGTGCTTTCCATCCATTGGTGTCAAGGCACGGTCCGCAGCAAGCCGCGCTGGACGGTGACAAGTGGCGTCAACAGACGACCTCTTGTGGCAAGTGTCGGAAGACCTCGACCCATGAGGTGTGCTTTGCTGATGTTATTAGTTGATGACAATGACCAGACCACCCTGCTAACGAAGGGATACAGCCGGTCGGACTCTCAGCTGGTCAGTTGTACTGGATAGCCATGCCTTTGGGTATGTGGTGCCGACCACTTGACGCCATGCAACATAGTGATGCGGTCTCGCTGGCTACGCAGGCGTGTTCAGCATGACTGGAGCCGACGGACTGACTGCCAGCACGGGTGCAATGCACGCCTGCACTCGCGCAGAGCTGAAGCCTAACAGCTCATTGACGATGGACACAGCAACCACGCGCCAAGCTCGAGAGGTGACCCGCCCATGCTGTTGGGCTTCGTGTGTGCTTACAAGGGCGTTTATGCTACACAGCCCTCATAGGCAGTGACCATTTGCAGCGCAGCGGAGTGGAAGTAAATGTCAACGAATGCGAGGCCAGTTGTGCATGTACCAACACGGCTCACAAGCTCGCCTGTTAGCTGACCGCAAAGCTGGCATGGTCGTATTAATGCGCTGATGCGGACGGCTGGCAGGTCCCGGCAGGCGTGCAAATGCAGCGTCCCGTCACGTGCCCACATCGCGCAGCCGCTCCCGGACCTCAGCGCCTGCTCGCCGAGCCTGGCATGAAAAATGCTGCGTTAGAGCAGCATACAGGTCTACTACAACCCACGCGCCACGCTGCTCGCGTGGCGGGAGGAGTCCTGGGTCCGCGGCGGCTTCAACAGGCGGCGGCACAAAAACACATTCGGCCCCGTCAGGATGATACCACCCGGCGAGCACTTCGTGGTGCGCGATGCTCCGGCCCTGCCATCATTCTGCCGGTGGAGTGAGATGCACCAGCGAATCTGCGGCGCAGCACGCCTGAACATCAGCATCCGGTGGAGATGCTCCGATCTGCCTCTGTGTCAGGTGTGCTGGTCACTGCGTCGACACAGTTGCGTGCAGCAGTGAGAGGGTTTCATCATGGTGTCACCCAGGAAGCAGGCAACCAGTTCCTCCCGGCGGACTGCCGTCCTCTCCGACCGCACTGGGTCCGGTACCCATCTTGGCTGCCTGCTCGCTGCTCAGCCTCCAGTCTGAAAGGGTCCCTGCTCTGCAGGTGATCGCGATGCAGTACGGGTCGGTGCCGGTTGCTGCGGTCTGACGGGCGGGCTGAGGGACACGGTCTTCGACGTAGACTACGATAAGGCGCGGGCGGCGTGGAAGATAGAAGGCTCCGCCGACTGGCAGCACGACGGCGTCGACCAGACCAACGGCTTCGCCTTTGAGGCGCGCCTCAAAATAAGCCTCGAAACACTGCATGTCATTGGTCGGATCCTGTCTCCTCCAGGGAGGCTGACCAGGCGTCGCTGTTAAGGGTCAAGGCTACTGCACTCCTGCTGGCTTGCTGCAGGCTAGCAGAGCATGCCATGCACAAGTGTCCATAATAAAGGACTCGTACTGAGGCATGCCTTGACGTGGCATGCGGTGTGACTCAGCAGCACGGGCGATCAAATGCTCATTGTATAAGGGTCAGCGCACTTTGCAGGGCATCAACTGACTCGCGCCCTTGATGTGTGGTATGAGAGCAGCTGCAGAGAGCGCCGTGAGCCACGACCACGATGAACCTGTGAACTGTCAAGATGAGGCGCATTTCATGCTGCGACAGGCTTTGAGCTGGAGCCGGCCTGTCTCGGACTATATCGAGCTTTACTGGTTCGCATCATTGCGGTTATGTCGACGGTGGGCTGTCAGCAGAGATCGGCGCATTCATAGCACCGCATGGGAAAATCAGCCATCCAAGTCAAGCAGAAGTCCCGCGGCGCTGGCCAACACCTCATGCCGAGCATGTGCAGGGCGTTCCATGTGCGTGTCACCAGGATAGCGGTCCTGGCTGCTGCCAGTGGACACTAATGCGCAGGTTGTGATGCTGCGTGAGGCGCGTGTCTTAGGGCGCCAATCGCAATCTAGACTGGACAGCACTAGTTCTTGCAAAGTGTAGGAGCCACTGCAGTGCGATAGACATGCCGCACTGGCATCAGGAGACCTTCGCCAAAGAGCCTAGGGTTCAGCAAGTCACGGCAGGCAGAGCGCACAACTGGCACCATCAGTACCTTATCTGTCAGCATCAGCTGCAAGGAGCTGCAGCTCAGACGGCGTGCAGGACAACAGCTGTGCTGCATCATGGGTCGGAGCTACTCTCCAACGAACGTCGTTGCTGGAAAGGTACGGGCTCCGGGAAGGTTCAGCCCTCGTTTCAGGCAGGCGTTAAGGCAGCAGTGTTGCGTGTTCTTCGTCTATTGGCCTAGCCCGCCCTCCTGCTCACGCCTCCCCGAGCATCTGCTTTGCAGCTGACAGCCCCAGCGATTCGCTGCGGAGTGAGTATGCATGCAAATGCTGTCGCTCTGTGGCAGCGCGGCGCTGTGTCCGGCGGCCTGAGGCGGTCACTGAGTCAGGCTACAGAGGATTCTCACGTACGGGCTCTCTTGAACGATCTGTGCACGCCCATGCTTCTTGGAAGATATACCCATCTTCCGTTAGACTTTTCGCATCTGTGGAGCTGCAGGCCGTTACAGCCGCAGCTGCGATTGTCCTTTTGCGCTGTCCGCCCGCAACTGTTGCACGCGTCTCAGTTTGCAATCGTGGCCAGCAGCTTTCCGCAGGAGCACGTCATAGTCGCGACCGCCGCCCAGTCGGGGTGGGGGGACCGAGTGACGAGGGGGTAGCAGATACATTGCCGAGATATATTGTCGTGTAACGCTGCCGAGATCGATGCAGAGTTGGCCCCACGGCTTGTAACTCCAGTGCCGCAGCGTAGCAAGTGCTTGTCGGGGGTTGGTCCAGGCAGGTCACTTTATCCGTTGTAGGCATTGGGACCCCTGCTCAGCGGAGCGCTAGAGCGGACATGGTGCCGTCGGGACGTTCGCCGTTGCCACCTTTGCGCCGCCCTACACATACCCCGTCAGCCGGTGGGTCTGGTTTGCGTGCCTGCCAGACAAATAGGCCTCAATGACACGTTGCTGCCCACGCCTGTGGCGTCAGGCTGCTGCAGGAGGCCAACGGATCAATGTGCAACCGCTGATAGCTTGCTCATGCGCCGCAGACGGTACGGACCCTGCGCCTGCTCGTCGTGGCGCTGGCCTTAGCGGCTGCAGTCCCCCGCACGGCCGCCGATGCGGTCACCGGCCTCGGCAGCACAGCCATGGCGGTCACGATGGCGCTGTCTTCGCTCCCCGTCGGCTCGCCAGCAATTACGAAGCTTGCGGGCGGCGGCGACCCCAGCACATGCGGCGTGACTGCAACTGTGCAGTCGATCGACACAATCGCCTCCATCATGTGAGTAGCGCATGGGGCATCCACGCGACAGGGCATGCCCTGACTGGGATCACAACTTGCCGTCTCATGGTTTATTGCTTCTGCATGGAGTGGCCATGCGCCGTCAGTGACTGTGGTGCTGCATGACCCCGCAGATCAGCATTCCCGGCACCGAAGTCGCTGGCAGACCTGGTGGCCCTCAACCCATCGCTCAACACGAAGCAGCGGCTGACAGCCGGCACGTCGCTCTGTGTTGGTGGCAGCGGCCCAGCGACGTGGTGCAACACGGGGCTGAAGGGCGGCCACTGCCCGACGGAGGCGGCCAGCACCCCGCTGGTGAGCCCGCGGCTACTGCATAATCCGCCAGTTTTTGCCCATGCACGATGCAGCAACCCCAGCAGCGCCTACATGCTTCAGCCATGCGTCCAGCACAATGCGCAGACCTTGAACCTTCTGCGACGGTGTCATCTGTCTTATGGCAGGCGGATTGGAGCACCTCGAGCCTGTCGCTGACGACGCCTCTGAACGCTGCGCTTACGCGCACACCGGATCTGGGCGCCATCCTGAAAGACCCTGAGGTGCGAGCCTCATCATGTTGCCATTCCGTCTGCCGCAATTCTTTGTACACCTGATTCGGTTGAACCGTGGTCTAGCCTGACCACGTCGCGCTGTCCTTCTCGGCCGCGTCAGCATTCCACAGATGGTCACGGAGCAACGGCTAGGTTGCGGTCACCGTGATGAGTGACATTGGTGTTGGCGGCACTTTTTGGATTGCAGGTTTTTAGAAGGTGTGAAGCTCCGCACTGAAGTTACTGCTGTGACTGCAGACGCAAGCTTCGCTGTTCTACCTGGCCGGGGTCGAGTCGCTGGTCATGCAGATCTACCCCTCCAATGCCGCAGCAAAGGCGGTAGCCGCCAATACTGGCCACCCACATCTGGGCCTCTGGCTTGCGTCCAGCAGCACCAAGCCCCTCATCATCACCATCCACCCGTCGTGGTTTGCGGACGGCTCGGCGTTCTACACATATGTTCCAGGTGAGCTGCATTTATGCTGGCAGTGTTCCGTCACATTGCAATGCCTGAAGCAGCTAACCGGCCTGCGTGCAGGGCCTAAATGCAGCAGCATGAGATCGTGGTACTGGTCGCCAACTCGCCCATCTGCTTGCAGGGGGCGCGCTGTCAGCAGCCGCGGGCAGGAAGCTGCTGCAGGCCAGAGAACCGCCTGGTGGCGGCGTGAAGGGAAGCGGCTGCGGATCGTGGTGCTATGGCCGATAAGCACGGTTGCAGCAGCTATGGGCAAGCCGCTAAATCATCTTTCATCACATCGCCTGTTTGCGGCATATGAGTTCCAGTGCCGAACTGTGCCATGGTCCCTCGGTTCCGACCGCGGAGTGTCGTCGCTTTAAACTGTGCGTGATCTTTTCCACCGAACATTCATTTGCTCTTGTGATTTACCTTCCCTTTCATCATAGCGATTCACATGCGCTGGCGTTCATTTGCGCCTCTGTACCGTCATGGTCTGCTGACCAGATGGAATTTTGACAATACGTTGGTCAGTCCATGAGGCCTGTCCGTGTGCGGTCGAATTGCTTGCGGTCAGTTGTGAGGCTGAGTAGGTCAGGCGTTGACAGCAGCGCTGATGTTGGCGTCAGTTGATATCTTGCGGCCGTGTTTCCGGTCACGCTTCAGAGAGCTCTGGAGCTGCCATTGACACTGCGACTTTAATCCGAAGGTACTGTGAGAATCCGTGCACCCTCTGCTGTAAGTCAGAGGAATACTATGGCGTCCAATTGTTCTGTGAATGACCAGACCTCAGCTGGAAGGCCTAGGGCTATCTACAGCCCTTGGCCAGTGCCACAGTGTGCCGGCAACGCTCTGAAGACGTTCTTTTCCACTTATACTATGTCATCGCTGATTGATCTGCACGATTGGCTGACCCGTTTACTTGTCCAGCGCCGGCCAAGCTTGCACCTCTCAACATCACAGTTTTACAAAGCCGCTTGGCTGCTGTAGCAGGCTGCGGCTGCCATTCTTCAGCAGCACTGTTAGTCACGTTAGCGGCAGCAGTTGGCACCGCCGCTGCCCACCACAGCTCCGAACCTGAGCACTGCAGCTATGGGATTGGCAAGTTTCTCCGCCTGCTTGCCTTGTGTGAGCGATCCGCACAGGCGCGGTCTTGCCGTCGCCATGATCAGGCGGCTGCAAATGCGCGCTATGGCACTGCCTACTGCGCTTGCTATATCGATATCAGGGACAGCAATGAAGGCAACAGCTTATGGTCAGCGAAGCGAATGGCTGCAGGTGAAACCCCGGTGGGCGTGGAAGGCTAACAGAGGCCATATTGCACAGCTGGGCCCTCGCCGCGCTGTGCTTCTCTCCTGTCGCGCTCCTGACTGACCGCCGCTTTTGTTCAACTTAACGCCATTGAGCAGCTGCGGCTGTGCAAGTGTCATTCCCAAGCTGCTTGAAGCTAAAGCAATGCTAGACCTTGCAGTCAAGCTGCAGCAGGATATAAGCGCTGAGCGACGGGGACTGCCGCATGCTTCAAAGCGTTGCGAACAATACCAAGCATGTGGGCTGCGACGATGTCCCGGGACATCACATCTAGGCAACCGGCAAGCATTGGCGCTCTGGTCAGGATTTGCTGGTCGGGAGCATGCGCTGATAAGCTAGCTCTTGCGCCTCTTCACTAAGGCTTTGGTGGCACTGCCACCCATTAACCGAAGCCGGATGCGCAAGCACTGGAGCGGTGGGGCTATGACGCTGGCATCCATGTAGTGAATGCTGTCCGAGCCGACCCCAGAAAGCACCAGATGGAGCATGCTTTGGCAGCTGCACAAAGCCGACGGCCTATCAATGCTTGTACCAGTTTGGCTTCGGTGCTGGAGATGGCTTTGAAAAGTTACTGCTCCTGTTGTGCCAGCGACCTGCTGGCCAGCGAAGCATCACCATCGCTACTTGAAGCGCTCAAGACCAGAGGCGAGTATTTGATCCCGCTTTTCATGTGACAGGCTGGCATGCGCGAGGCCATAATCGCCGGTCCCGCCAAAAGCAGCATCCTGCGCGAGACTTGGTGCAGCAGTGCTACTCATCATAGTGATTGGCATGGCGCCGGCCGCACGATTGACTCTGTGAGAGGCGTAACCTGCTGTCCCTCTTGCAGCCGAACGCACAGGGTATACATGCTTCTCAAACAGTGCGTGATAAGGCGCTCACATGGTCGGGTGGCCTGACCCGCCTGATGCCCGACTCAGCCGTGTGTGTTGCCCCTCATCAACGGGTCGCCAGCATGCAGCAGCAGCAGCTGCTGACGGCGCTCCAGCTGTGCAAAGTGACCGTACTGCACGGCGGCGCACATCAGTCGCCTTGAGGTGCCATCCTGGCCGCGTATTCACACAGCGCTTACTTATGCGAACTCCTGGGCAGCCTTCCTGCCCCCTTGCTCCCGTTTGTGACGAGTACAGCACGACGCGACGCACGCGCCGTCCTGCTGATCAACTGCTCGGATGCAGCAAGGTTGTGCACCATGCCCAAACCTGCGGCAGGCAGTCTGCCTGCAACTTGGCTCGGAAAGTCGTCCTGGCATGAGCCGTGAAGCTCGCTCTGCGGTCGCTGACCTTGATCCAGCCTTGATCCAGTCAGCGGCTAGCAATCAGCCCCTGTCGCTTGAGGTGGTCAGTCCATCATGAGTCTGCTCGATGACAGCTCAGCCGCAACCTATCCTGTCTGCGCCCGCACTGCAATTGCTTGCAACATGCGCGTGCGACAAGAGGTGCTTCAGCGACTCATGATGGGGACAGAGGCCCTCCCTGGTTGACATCAGTTCTTGCTCCTCCGGCGTCCAGCAATACAGTGTCAGGGCCTCATGAGAATGACTGAGGTTGGTGTGAGTTCGAAGCAGGCAGGCATAGGACGCCATCACCTGCACCCACTTTTCAGCCATCGACCGACCGTTTCAGGACACCCTCAGCGCATGCCATCTGTACTTACAGCAAAGCTCAGCTCAGATGCCTACAGCGACTTCTGGCGCCGCGCTGCTCGACCTTTTATATGGTAGAATGAGGGATTGGAGGGGCGAAGCAACCGGCAGTGCAGCAATGCAGCAGATACAAACCACAGCTTGGGCATCTGTGCTGAATACAAGTGAGTCCATTGAAACATAGGGCCGTGACTCAGTGAGTCAGGAACCGCGAGCATGTGGGGGCCGAGCGGTCAGGAACGGGGCTGCTGCTAGCAAGTCACCATTGCCAATAGCTCATATTCTGCTACTAGCCAATCATGTGCAGAGTCCACGCCACGACGGAAGCCAGCTGTCTGAGTATGATACGTGCGTCGCGGACTGCATGGGACGCCGCGTACCGAGCTCCAGCAAGGATTGCTGTGTACAGCTGGAATAACCACTGGGCTGTACACAGAATCCACGAATGATACGAGGGACACCGCCTGTGTCGCCAGCGTTGCCCACCTTGTATAGAGTAAGGCTGTCTGCCAAGTTACAACGGCCGCAACAGCTGAGGCAAACCCTGCACTGCCTAGAGGGTTCGGGCCAGCAGTTCGTACAACCATCCTACCAGCCTATCTCATCTGTCATCAGCACCACATCGTCACCGCACCGGCCGCCGAGCGTCGAAGCCCCGGCTTCTGCTTCCTCAGTGGCCCCTGGATAATCCCGCCGACAGATATCAGCGCTTCATCAGGTACGGACCGACTCGCTCTGGCTCGGCCGGCCTCGACGTGAGCTGCTGTTACCCTTCTGACGTGCCGGCAGACTGTATCTCTTGTAGTGCGTTGTTGGAGGGCGGCCGTTCTGTTCCCCCACTCCCGAGCCGCGACGTGTTTGATCGAAACGCGGGTCGTTAGCTCAGGGTGCACTCGCTCCTTAAGGCCAACGACAGCCGTGGCACTTGCGTGGCACTTTGCTCAGGGCGGTGGTTCTAACAAGGCATTTTGGCGTGCATGCTCGGTAGGATCATCTCATCGGTTGTTGTGTCCCTGCGAACTGGTTGCTGCCCCCCGCGATGCTCGTCGGACCTGCGGGGAAGTGCAGGTCGTTAAGGCAGGAATTCCCTTTTGCGCTGTCTAACCTCAGCTGGTTTTCACGCTTTATGGCTTGTTAAGGCCGCAGAGGGTTGTCGGGGGCCCCGCATCGTGCGGGGCTGTATGGGATGGCGATTTTGGTCGAGTCCCGACTGACGACAGGCGTACGGATGGGGTGACCGCAATACGATATTGCGTAGTGCTTCGTTCCTCCGTCGCCAAGTCACACAGCTTTCAGGCCAGCTCTCTCGTGCTGCTCGTGCTGCCGCCGGGGGACCGAGTCGGACAACTGTTGTTCGTCCGCGTTTACATCGTCCGTCATTATTAGCGTCTTTTAGGTGCCCATCGACATCCACTCTGTGCCCGCCCGCCTGGGGCATCTTCCTGGTTGTAACCCTTGGGATTTTCCCCAGACCACGTCAGCAATCAATACCAATTGTTTCGTTTGTTTCTGCGCAGGCTCCTTTGACTGCAGACTCGGCGTCGGTGCGGTCAGCGCAGCAGCATCGCAATGATTGCGGCGCAGACAACTCAGGCCCTGCGCCTGCTCATCGTGGCGCTCGCCCTCAGCGCCGCAGTCCCTCGCACAGCCGCCGATGCAGTCACGAGCCTCGGCACCACCACCATGGCGGCGACGCTGGCGCTGTCTTCGGTTCCCGTCGGGTCGCTGCAAGTCACGAAGCTGGCGGGCGGCAAATCTGGCGGCTGCGGCGTGACAGCAACTGTGCAGAAGACCGACACTTTGGCCTCCATCATGTGTGTCTGCACGTTCGGAGTCTGTTTTGGCAGCATCGCATGGCCAGTGTGCAGCCGGGCTGGCAATGTAATGCTGCGCACTGTGTTTGTGGCAGCTATGACGTGCTGATGGGGCTTTGTTGCATGCAGATCTGACTACCCAGCCCTGAGCTCGCTGACGGACTTGACGGCGCTCAACCCCACGCTGGACGTCTCGAAGCCGCTGACTGTCGGCATGTCGCTCTGTGTGGGCGGCGCCGGCTCGTCGACGTGGTGCAACACGCCGCTCTCAGGCGGCATTTGCCCCACTGAGGCACCTGGCACACCACTGGTGAGTGTGCATCACAGTTGCTCAGCTTGCCTGCATCGATTGCTGAAATACAACGATACTCCCGTAGATCAACTTTGATCGTTTGAGAGGCTCACGCGGGCATTGTCTGCGTTCTCACCACGGCCGCACTAGTATTGCTCGAAGCAGGTCTGCCGCTGGCGTTAGGCACCTGCAAATGTCGCCAGAGCAGCACTGATGTGGACGTGCATCGTGTAGAGCATGGTGCACTGGCACTGCAGTGTTTAATTCTCGGATGACTGGTGTAGGTGGACTGGAGCACGTCGCGCCTATCGCTGACTACGCCACTCAACGAGGCGCTCACACTCACGCCTGACGTGGGCACCATCTTGCAAGACCCCCAGGTGCAGGCTTTGCTGTAGCCGTGCACTGTGCGGGACCATACACAACATTCGCACTCACCCTTGCACAGCTCCATGCTCCATATGAGTCATGCCATGCACTCGATGACCTGATGTTACAACATGGTGTGCACACCAGTGCTCTCCCTCGTGCTCACTCGCGATAGATTTATGGCTGACTGTTCCTCGATTGGCCACAGACGAAAGCCTCGGTGTTCTACCTGGCCGGTGTCCAATCGCTGGTCATGAAGGTTCCGCCCACCAGTCCTGCCGCCCAAGCCGTGGCCGACAACCCGGGTCACCCATTCCTTCGCCTGTGGCTCGCGTCCGACAGCGCGAAGCCCATGATCATTGTCGTCCGCCCGGCGTGGTTCGGAGATGGCTCCACCTACTACGCATACATCCCAGGTGAGTTTGCTCGCTGGA
>JAABUX010006171.1_pt1 | contig 14383 bp, 17 predicted proteins | sample 5561851 | NCBI WGS metagenome assembly JAABUX01 (sample SAMN10711883, study PRJNA513361) | rock metagenome | isolation source: Antarctica rocks | place: Antarctica: Victoria Land, Richard Nunatak red sandstone | collected 2016-01-03 | reverse complement strand
AGGTCAGTCAGGTCCTTTCGCGAGGCGGGGTCGAGGAAGCCGGGGTGGATCATGGGAGTAGGTAGAGTCGCGCCTGGCGAAATTGGCAAGCGGGAGAGCCGGATTCTCACAGAGTCGGGGTATACCTCCAGGAGTTCCTGCCCCACGTGGGCCAGGCCGCACTGCGCCAGGGCTGGACCGACTTCGTTGGCCTCGGCCGCATGGTGCTGTCCTACCCGCAGCTTCCGCGCGACGTGCTGCGAGACGGCGCCATGGCGAGGAAGCGCCTGTGCCGCACCTTCAGCGACTGCACCACGGCGCCGCGCAACGGCATCATCTCGGGCTGCTATCCGCTGGACCCACTGTACAAGAAGTCGCCGGAGTCCCGCGCGTTGGCCGAGGTGAAGAAGGCAAGCCAGCTTGCCTAGGCAGGGGTCCCGATGAGAACCGTCGGCGTCGCCATCGTCGGCACCGGCTTCGTGGCCGAGCTGCACATGCATGCCTACCGCCGCGTTTATGGCATAGACGTCCAGGTCCACGCCGTGTGCTCCCGTGGGGAGACCGTGGCGGACTTCGCCAAGCGCCACGGCGTTCCCGCCACCTGCAACGACTACCGCGCCCTGCTGGCGGACCCGGCCATCGACGTGATCGACCTCTGCACGCCGCCGGCCACGCATGCCGAGATGGTCGTCGCCTGCATGCAGGCGGGCAAGCACGTGATCTGCGAAAAGCCGTTCACCGGCTACTTCGGCGAGCCGGGGGACCCGACCCCGATCGGCCAGGCCGTGCCCAAGGCGCGCATGTTCGAACGCGTGATGCGGCAGATGGACGGCATGGCCGCCGCAATCCGGGCCACGGGCAAGCTGTTCATGTATGCCGAAGACTGGGTTTATGCCCCGGCGGTGCGCAAGACCGCCGAGATGATCGAGGCAACCCGCGACAAGATCCTGTTCATGAAGGCCGAGGAAAGCCACAGCGGCTCCCACGCCGGGCACGCCGCCCGCTGAGACATGACGGGCGGCGGCGCCTTGCTGCGCCAGGGGTGCCACCCTCTATCAGCCGTGCTGCACCTGAAGCAGGTCGAGGCCACCGCGCGCAACGAGCGCATCACGGTGTCCGAGGTCACCTGCGACGTCGGCCACATGACCAACCGCGTGCCGGATCCCGACCGCCGCTTCCTCAACGCCCATCCGGTGGATGTGGAGGATTGGGGCATGCTGAGCCTGGGCTTCAGCGACGGCACCAAGGCGACCGTGTTCGCGGGCGACATGATCCTGGGCGGGGTGCGGAACCTGGTGGAGACCTACACCACCGGCGGCGTGCTGTTCGCCAACATCGCGCCCAACAACCACATGGTGAGCTATCAGACCGACGAGGCGAAGCTGGCGGGCGTCTATATCACCGAGAAGGTGGACCGGAAGACCGGGTGGCAGCAGGTCTGCCTGGAGGAGGAGTGGACCCGAGGCTACCAGCAGGAGGTGCAGGACTTCATGGAATGCGCCGCCACCGGACGGCAGCCGCTGGCCGGGCTGGACCTGGCCTACGACGCGATCAGGATCCACTACGCCGCCTACCAGGCCGCAGAGGAAGGCCGGCGCATAACGCTCTGATGGCAGGAGCTTGGAAGGGAGGGGTCATGCAGGCACCGCGACTTGGCCGCCGCGCCGCACTCGGGTTCGGGATGGGCCTGATGGCCGCGGGAGGCGCACGGGCGCAGGCTAACTGGAAGCCGTCCCGCCCCATCAACCTCATCGTTCCCTGGGCGGCCGGCGGCTCCACCGACCAGGTGACGCGCGTGGTCGCGGCCGAGCTTGAGGCGGTGCTCGGCCAGACGGTCGTCGTCATCAACCAGCCCGGCGCATCCGGCGCCATCGGGACCAGAAGCTGCCTCGACGCCCAGCGCGACGGCTACACCTGGACCAGCGGCGCGGTGCAGGACTTGGGCGCCTACCAAACGCTCGGCACGGTGAACGCGTCCATCAAGGACTGGAACCTGTTCCTGAGCGTGGCGAACGTGGCCGTGCTGGCTGTCAACGCCGGCGCGCCGTACAGGACTACGGCTGAGTTCATCGAGGGCATGGCGAAGCGGCCCGGCGCCATCACCGTCGCGACCGCCGGCGTCACCTCTGCCGGCCACGCCGCCATGGACCTGGTCGCCAACGCCGTCCACGCCACCTACCGGCACGTCACCTACGACGGCGGCAACCCCGCGGTGGTCGCCACCGTCGCCGGCGAGACAGTAGCCACCAGCCAGGTCGCTAGCGACGAGGCGGAGATGATCCGGGGCGGGATGCTGCGCCCGCTTGCCGCAATCGGCGACAAGGCCGTGGTGCTGGAAGGCTTCGGCACTATCCCGCCGCTGTCCGATACCATCCCGGGGTTCACCGCGCCGGCCAACTACTTCGGCATCTTCCTGCCCAAGGGCGTGCCGGACGAGGTGCTCGCCACCCTGACGGCGCTCTGGCGTGACAGGATCGGTAGCAGCGAGAAGCTGGAGGCCTATGCAGCCAAGAACGGTGCAGTCTTCGCCCCCGCCAGCGGCGAGCAGGCACAAACGCTGGCGTTCCCTGCGGTCCAGGCCAACGCCTGGCAGCTATTCAACAGCAACAAGGCCAAGGTCTCCCCCGCCACCGTCGGCATCCCGGCACCCTAGGGGCCCGTTATAAAATAACCGCATCGACTTAGCATAAACTATGTAGTCTTAACAACAAGGTAGTATTTCTGATCGGCGCAGTTGTTGCTTTCCAAGCCCTAGGCTCCGGCATGGCAAGCTCCGGCATGGCCGAACCTCCGCCCCACGCCAGCGACTTGCCCCCGCGATCCGATCTCCTGGACGCCGTGGGGTGGCTGCTGCTGGGCGGCGCGGTGCTGGCCGGGGCCTTGCGGATGGACCGTCTAGAAAACCAGGACGTGCCGTTCTTCGGTGCGCCCGGGCTGCTGCCGGGCCTGCTGGGCGTCGTGCTGCTGATGATGGGCGGCGTGCTGCTGGCGCGCAGCTTGCGCCGGGGTGCGCTCTTGCCCGGCGGCGGACGCAGTCACCTGCTGGGGGCCGCGCGGGGCCGTGCGCTGTGGGTGATCGGGCTATGCGTGCTGTTCGGCGCCGGCCTGGTCGGGCACGGCCTGCCGTTCTGGGCGGCGTCAACCGTATTCGTCACCGCCGCCATCTTGTCGCTCCGCCCTGGACCGGATAGCCGGCGCGGGCCTGTCGGCCTGTCCGCGGTGCTCGCCGCCGCCGCCACGGGCCTGGGCGCCGGCCTGGGCATCACGCTGGTGTTCCAGCAGCTCTTCCTCGTCCGGCTTCCCTGACCTCCGGAGCCGCCATGTTCTCAGGCCTCGGCGACCTCTTGCACTCCTACGCGGGCGTCCTCAACCCGCTGTCCCTGGCCTATGGCATGGGCGGCGCCCTTGTCGGCATCGTGGTGGGCTGCCTGCCCGGGCTCTCGGCCACGCTGTGCATCGCATTGCTGACGACGCTTACGATCAAGCTGCCGGCCAACGACGCGATCCTGGTGCTGGTCTGCTCCTATGTCGGCACGCTGTACGGCGGATCGCGTACCGCCATCCTGCTCAACATCCCGGGGACCGCCGCCAACGCGGCATCCTGCGCCGACGGCCACGCGCTGGCGCTGCGCGGCGAGGCAGGCCGGGCCATCGGCATCGCAACATCGGGCGCGTTCACGAGCGTGCTGATCGGCGTCGTCTGCCTGGCGGCGTTCACGCCGATGCTGGCCCGGGTCGCGTTGTCGTTCGGCTCGTTCGAGTTCTTCTGGCTCGCCCTGTTCGGCGTCACCATGTCCGGCAGCCTGGTCGGGGACGACCCGTTGAAGGGCTGGCTGATGGGGCTGCTCGGCCTGCTGACGGCGCAGGTCGGCCAGGACGGGCTGTACGCGCATGACCGCTTCACCTTCGGCTGGGACCAGCTTTCGGGCGGCATCGCGCTGATCCCGGCGCTGGTCGGGGCCTTCGGGTTCGCCGAGATCCTGACCAAACTAGCAAGCCCGGCTGAGGCGCGGATGATCGAGATGCACGACTCCGTGCTGCCGCGCTTCCGCGAGGTGGTCCGGTACTGGCCGACCGTCGTCCGCTCCGGCGTAATCGGCGTCACGACCGGCCTGATGCCCGGAGTCGGCGAGGATTCGGGCGCCTGGATGTCCTACGCCGCGGCCAAGGCGCTGAGCCGGAACCCCGAGGAGTTCGGCAAGGGCTCCATCGACGGGCTGATGGCCGCCGAGACCGGCGACATGGCGTCCATCCCCGGCCACATGATACCGATGCTGGCGCTCGGCATCCCCGGTTCGGCCCCGTCGGCCGTGCTGATGGCCGCCATGGTCATCCACGGCATCCAGCCCGGGCCGATGCTGATGATCGAGCACCCAAGCTTCATCTATGACGTCGTGGCCATGACCACCGTGGCCATGTTCAGCATCCTGCTGTTCGGCTTGTTCCTCGTGCGCCCCTTGCTGCTCGTGCTCCGGGTGAGGAACGCGGTCCTGATGCCGATCATCTTCCTGCTGTGCACCGTGGGCGCCTATGCCAGCGCCTCCCGCCTGTTCGATGTCTATACGATGATCGCCATCGGCATCGGCGCCTTCCTGCTCCGCCGCCGCGGCTACCACATGGCGCCCTTCGTGCTCGGACTGGTGCTGGGCGGCCTCCTGGACAAAAGCCTACGCCGGGGCTTGGTGCTGTCGGATGGCAGCCTGCTGCCGTTCTTCACTCGCCCAATCTCGCTCGGGCTTGCCATCGTGACGACGCTCACGCTGCTGCTCTATGTGCCGGCCTGCAAAGCGGCCGCACGGCAGGCGACACGTGGGATCGGCCGTGCATTCCAACGTCGCACAGCCTGACACGGCATGGACCAACGCAGCAGCGTGTTGGCGCTCTTTCCCGACGGCATGACCCGTCAGTGATTGCTGTTTCCATCCCTAATGCGACACGGCCACAGTCGGACCGGCTTCAGCTGGTCCTGTCGCACGATGGCTGTCGAGCACCTCTGCCGGCGTGCGGTAGCCGAGGCACCGGCGCGGCGTGGCGTTGAACCGGTCAGCCAGTGCCTGCAGGTTGTCAGCCGTCAGGCAATCAGCAGGCGCGTCCGAGGGCAGATAGCGCCGCAGCCGCCCGTTGGCGTTCTCGACCGCGCCCTTCTGCTATGGGCTGCGCAGGTCGCAGAAGTAGCTCGTCACGGTCAGGCCAAGGTCCAGGGCAGCGTAGCCCATGAACTCAAACCCGCGGTCAAAGGTCACCGTCACGCGCAGGTCCTGGGCCAAGCCGCCCAGCGCCGTGCCGATCCGCTCGGCCATGCCCGCTGGCCGGCGGTCCGGGTTGGGCAGCAGCACCAAGAAGCGGCTGCGCCGCTCCAGCAGGGTCGTCACGCGTGCGGTGCCGCCCGATCTCGCGAACACCAGCAAGTCGCCCTCCCAGTGGCCGAAGCTGTCCCGGGTCGCCACCTCCGCCGGCCGGCACGCGATCCCGCGCTCTTGTGGAATGCGGTGGTCCCTCGGCTTGCGGCCATGCCTTGTCGCGCGCCGCCGCTGCGCCCGGGGCAGGCACAGGTAGAGCTGCTCCGTGCGTCCGTCAGGGCCATACACATGCCAGGGGATCGTCTCGTGGCACAGCCGCCCGATTGCTCCCCCGTCTGCCCCGTCTTGCTTATCCAGCCGGAGCCACCCTGCGATCTGCTGCGGCGACCAGCCCGCGCGCAACTGGTCCACCACGTGGGCAAGCAGCTCCTCGTGCCGCGCGAGCTTGGCCAGCCGCTGCCGCCGGGCGCGGGCCAGGCCTTGCGCCGTCATAGGGTAATGCACTTTCCACCTCTAATGCGACACGGCGGAGTTGGCGGCGGCTCTGCCTGGGGCGGGGTCGAGGCGCCCGTTGAACACCTCAGCCGGCGTGCGGTAGCCCAGGCACCGGCGCGGTGTGGCGTTGAACCGGTCAGCCAGCGCTTGCAGGCTGTCAGCCGTCAAGCGATCAGCAGGGGCATCCGAGGGCAGATAGCGCCGCAGCCGCCCGTTGGCGTTCTCGACCGCGCCCTTCTGCCAGGGGCTGCGCGGGTCGCAGAAGTAGCTCGTCATGGCCAAGCTGCGGTCCAGGGCAGGGTAGCCCATGAACTCAAACCCGCGGTCAAAGGTCACGCTCACGCGCAGGTCCTGGGCCAAGCCGCCAAGCGCTGTGCCGATGCGAGCAGCCACGCCTGCCGGCCGCCGGTCCGGGTTGGGCAGCAGCACCAGGAACCGGCTGCGGCGCTCAAGCAGCGTCGTCACGTTGGCGTTGCCGCCAGACCTCGCGAACACCAGCAGGTCGCCCTCCCAATGGCCGAAGCTCTCCCGCGTGGCGACCTCCGCCGGACGGCACGCAATCCCGCGCTCCAACGGAATGCGATGCCCGCGAGGCCGGCGGCCGTGCCGTGTCCTACGCCGCCGCCGGGCACGGGGCAGGCACAGGTAAAGGTCTTCCACGCGGCCCGCGGGGCCATACACGTGGCGGTAGATCGTCTCGTGGCAGAGTCGCTTGCTTCCTTCCCCGTCGGCCCCTGCGTCTTGCCGGAGCCGCCCTGCGATCTGCTGCGGCGACCAGCCCGCGCGCAACCGGTCCACCACGTGGGACAGCAGCTCCTCGTGCCGCGCGAGCTTGGCCAGGCTCTGCCGTCGGGCGCGGGCCAGGTCCTGCGCGGTCACAGGGTAGTAGCCGGACATGTTGCGCCGGCTGTCGCGCGACGCATCAGGATCGCGGAAGCGGTTGCGGCCCAGCTCGCGGGGGATTGTCGAACGGTGCCGGCCCAAGCGGGCCGCCATCTCGGCGACACCCAGCCGTGCCTCCTGCATCCGGAATAAGGACCGCCGTTCGTAAAGCGTGAGGTGCTGAAAGCTGCTCGCGCCCATGGTCGTCTCCTGATACCAACATGCTGAGAAGGCGAGGTTGTCGCAGTTCAGGATAGAACGCACCGCCGGGGTCGTTGCGGTAGGCGTGTAGATCGGGCTTTTGGATACGGCGCCGATGCCCTATGGTCTCACCATGGACCAAGACAACGACACCCCCCGCCCGCCTCCCGTTGGCTGGCTAGAGTCCCTAGAGCGGAGCGAGGCCGACCTGGCGGCAGGTCGCACTGTGCCGCTTGAGCCGGTGCTGGAGCGGATGCGGGATAGCATCAAACGCATGGAGATGCGGCGCGCTGCGCTAGATAATGAGGCTGCCGGCCAGGTGTGATCCGTCTCAGCCCGGACGCGAAGGGGCACCTCGATGCGCTGTCAGCCTACTACGAGGACCGCGACCGCCCGGAGGCTACGGCTGGCCTACTTGCTGCCGTCGAGCGAGCGGCGGCGCGGATTGAACGTGCCCCGGAGGCCGGGTTGCAGGCGCCGCGGCCTTATCCAAGTCTTGCCCGTGCCGGCCGGCGCTGGATCAAGGAAGGGCCTTACTGGATCGCCCACAGCACGACACAGCCACCAGTGATCCTTGGCGTGTTCCACGAGGCCGCTGATATCCCGAGCCGCCTGTAGCTGAGGCATGTCAGACGATACTTCCATCAAAGTTTGGCGTCATGAAGTCATAACGCCATGGCGGATTGACTTCCTAACGCAACGGCGTTGTGCCACCATGGCGTTATGAAGGTTCTAGCGTTCCTCAATCAGAAAGGTGGCGCTGGCGGCGTTGTTGCATGGAGCCTACCAGTGGCGCCGTAGGCCGGGCCGACGTAGGAGAGTCGTCCCCTCTCTAGTCTCCGGGTGCCTGCCTTGCCCTTCAAGCTGAACGCCCATCGCCGTCACCACATCCCCAAGCAGAAGCACAAGGTCATGAATTGGCGTGAGTATGACGCCAGCTTGCGCCAGCGCGGCAGCCTGACAGTCTGGTTCACGGATGAGGCCATCGAGGGGTGGCGGGCGGAGCCGCGCACGACCCCGGGCGGCTAACCCTGGTATTCGCCTCTGGCGATCTTGACGGCACTCACGCTCCAGGCCGTGTTCCGCCTGGCGCTGCGCCAGACCGAGGGCCTGATCGGCTCCGTCATCGGCCTGCTCGGGCTCGATCTGGCCGTGCCGGACCATTCGACCCTATGCCGTCGTGCAGAAACGCTGGAGGTGCCACGTCCACAAACGCGCAGGAACAGCGAGCCTCTGCACCTGCTGGTGGACAGCACCGGCCTGAAGCTCTGCGGTGCGGGAGAGTGGCTGGTTGAGAAACATGGCACCAAGGCGCGCCGGTTCTGGCGCAAGCTGCACATCGGCATGGACGCCGACACCGGCCAAATCGTCGCGGCGACGTTGACCACAAAAGAGATCGACGACGGCGCCGAGGTCGGCCCCTTGCTCGATCAGGTGCGGGAACCCGTGGCGTCGTTCACCGCCGACGGCGCATATGACCAGGAGGGCGTTTCTGCGGCTGTGGCCGAGCGCTGTCCTGAAACGGCGATCATCGTGCCGCCGCGGTCCACGGCGGTGCCGAGCGAGACGGCCGAGACCATGCCCACGCAGCGGGACCGCCATCTGCAGAGCATCGCCGAACACGGACGCGCTGCCTGGCAGACAGCCTCTGACTACACGAGACGAGCTCGGGTCGAGGCGCTGATGAGCCGGTTCAAGCGGGTGATCGGTGACGGGCTGCGCTCGCGCACGGACCGGCGTCGGGCGACCGAGGTCGACGTCGCCGTCCATGCGCTCAACCGTATGCTGGCGTTGGGACGCCCGATCTCCGTCCGCATCGCCTGACCCACCAGCGGGGCTGGGGCAACTGCGCCCACACGTCCGCTCCGTGCAACACGGCCGCACTTGCCCCCGCCGCCCACGTTCCTGCCGTGGCCGACGGTGTATGGCTACTTCCGCGCTTTCCTGGAAGCGGGCGTGTGGGAGTCGGTAGCCCATGCGCCGGCTTCACTATTCAGCGAATATTCCGTGCCCAAGCCGGGATCCCTGTCCAGCGCATGCGGCTGGGCAGGGAGACGGGCGCCCTGCAGCAGGAATCGCCGATGCGGACCGCCTGCCTGGCAAGCGGCCCAGTGACGGAGGCTCCGTCAGCCAATCTGGCGCTTGAAGGCCAACAACGACATGAAAGCCGCAGTCACCAGCAACACCGATGCGGGCTCCGGCACGGGCTGCGCGGCTTCGACAACCGCATTTATGCTCGACGCGGTATCAAGCGCAGCGTTGGCCGTACGCCGGTCAAAGAGGTTGAAGCCGGTCGTGCCCGCAGGCACGACCGAGCCGGTCGGGGTGCGCAAGTCGGTCAGGAAGTAGATGTATGTTCCGCCGATGTCCCCATCGAGGACTGACACCGCGCTGGTGAGAGTGTTGAATGTGAGTTGGAAGAAGCGGTCAGATGAGACGCCGGCGATGACGGCGCTGCCGGACTCAAGGACGGTGTGCGCCGGGTCGAAGAACGTGATGGAAAAAGACTGGACCGTCTTGGTCGCTCCTGCGCCGCTCTCGATGATTACAGCAGGGGCGCTGGCTCTGTCGTAGGTGAAGCTGCCAATGGCGGAGTAGCCGTTGACGCCAGACCACGAAAGGTCAACGGTGGTTGCGCTTGCATCTGCCGAATTTGAGGCGATTGCTGCCGCGGTGACTGCCGCTGCGCGGGCAAGACGAGCTATGCTGGCGTTCAGGTTCATGTTGCTGTTTCCTATGTTCAATGCATGCAGGGCTGCGGCAGCATCAGGCCGGCGGCGTTGCGGCCCCGCCGAATTCGCCGTTGTTTTGTCAGCTCTGGTTAACAGGCAGCCGTCCACGATCAACGCACGTTTGGTGACATCTCGGCTTCGTACCGGGACGGGTGCCAGCTTCGACGATCCAGGTCACGAACATCGTGGCCGCAGGCGCCCCGGGCAGGAACATCGTAACCGGCCAGGCGAACTTCGTCCTGCCGACCTTCGATCCGGACCCGCTAAAGGTCGCCCCGAACGGAAACCTCATTCAGACCAGCGGCAACCGCGACACGCTGGTGTTCATCAGCAGCCCCGGCGAGGCCACCCAGTCCGTGGGCTACCTTCCCCTGACCGCCAACGGCGCCGCCGTCTCGGGCCTGGACGACTCGCTCTATGTCACGGCACCTTTCGGGACGCTTTACCTGACGGAAACCAGTGGCAATCAGGTCCTTGCGCTCAATCTGCAGGGCCTGACGCCGGGAACGCTGCTGGCCAACATCGGCAGCCTGGATGAACTAGCCTTTGTTGACCCGGCCACTGGCAACCTCACGCCCTTTGTGACCGGCTTGCCGGGCGCGCATGGGTTGGCATTTGCGGCACCGGCAGCCGCCGTGCCGGAACCGGCGAGCCTGGCGCTGCTCGCGGCTGGTGTGGCCGGGATGCTCGGACTACGCCGCCGCGCATAGGACCAGCCGCAGCGTGGCTGTCCGGTCTGCCGGCATAATTGTTGCAGTTGGAGTAATGTTCTTTCTAGCTTGGGAAAGGCGCCGTGCCGAAGGTCGGCGGCAGCGTAGGCGGCGCCCGAGGATGGGCGAGCGCGACCTGAATAACCGGGTCGAGGTGTCGCACCAGCCGACGCGGCTACGAGAATGGCAGATGCAGCGGTTCAAGTCAGCGCGGCACGCCCAGCGCTTCCTCTCGGCCCACGCCCGCATCCACAACCATTTCCAGCTCCGTCGCCACCGCCTGACCGCCGACCAGCACCGCGCCGCCCGGAGCGCCGCTTTCCACACCTGGCGCGAGGTGGCCGGCGCTGCGTCCGCGGCTTGAGGCTCTAATTCAGCCGTAAGCCCCCGGCGCCCAACCATCAACCTGACAACGCCCCTGGGAGCACCGGCATAGCCTGTAGCCTTCTGCCCGCACACCGGACCAATCGCATCGCTGTCTTTGAAGGTTAACTGGCCGGGAGGCAGCGGCGCGGGCATGTCAAGGATTGTTGGCCTGATCTGCAATCGACGACGCCTCGGGGAAACGCCAGAATGCTGCGACACAACCTTTGCGCGACTGCGCTCCTGGGGGCTGCAGTTGCCAGCAGCCCCGCGCTGGCCAACCCGGTCCAGCATGTGATCGTGCTGTCCGTTGACGGCCTGCATGAGGCCGACCTGACCGATCCGGCCACGCGCCAGTACCTGCCCAACATCACCGCCCTGGCCGGGGCCGGCATCTCATACACGAACGTCATGGGCTCGCAGCCCAGCGACAGCTTCCCAGGGACGGCCGCGCTGCTGACCGGCGCCAGCCCGCGCAGCACCGGCGTGTTCTATGACGACGCCTACTCACGCACCCTGACCGCGCCGGGCGGCACCGCCGCGACGCCGCGCGGGACCGAGGTGCAGTTCGCCGAGAACATCGACAAGAACAAGAACCTGCTGAGCGGCGGTGGCCCGACCAGCGGCCCCGGCGCCTACGGCGCAGGCGCCATCGACACCGCCGCCTTGCCGCTGAACTGCGCCTCCGGCACGTGCGTGGCCGTGTCCCCGAACCAGTACATGCGCACCAACACCGTGTTCGACGTGGCGCACCAGGCCGGGCTTGTCACGGCGTTCTCGGACAAGCACCCGGCGGCCTACACGCTGTTCGCCGGGCAGTCTGGCAACGGGATCACGGACAACTACTCGCCCGAGATCAACTCGCTCGTCGCCATCGACCCGGTGCAGGGCGGGCGGCTCGTGGACGCCAGCACGAACGTGAACAACCTGGCGCTGGCCGACAGCACCACCAACTATCGCCTGACCGAGAAGTATGACGACCTGAAGGTCACGGCGACGCTCAACCGCATCGACGGCAAGACTGGCCTTGGCGATGCCAGCCAGGCGGTCCCGGCGATCAGCTACATGAACTTCCAGGCGGTCAGCGTCGGACAGAAGCTGGTCAGCAACGCGACGGGCACCGGCGGCATCTCGCTCGTCAATGGGCAGGAGGTCGTGAACCCGGCGCTGCAGGATGCGCTGACGCACACCGACCAGAGCGTGGGCAAGATACTCGCACAGCTCAAGGCGGACGGGCAGGACGGCAACACGCTGGTCATCCTGACCGCCAAGCACGGGCAGGACCCGCGGATCGGCGCGGCTACCCAGCTCTCGGACGGCACGATCCCCGATGCGCTGACGAAGGCCGGCATCCAGGTGGCCCAGGCGACACAGGACGACGTGGCGCTGCTGTGGCTCGTGGACCCGTCCCAGGCCGCCGCCGCCCGCGCCGTCATCGCCGGGCTGGGCGCGGCGGCTGGCGTGGACCAGGTCCTGAGCGGCAGCCTGTTCGGCGACCCGGCCACGGACGGCCGCACGCCGGACCTTGTCGTCAAGCTGCTGCCGGGCTTTCTGTTCGACGGCAACACCATGTCCACGGTGAAGCGGGCCGAGCATGGCGGGCTGGTGCCGGACGACACGGCGGTGCCTCTGATCCTATCCGGCAGCAGCCTGGACGCGGGGCTGCAGGGCACTACGGTGGGCAGCGCCGTGCTGACCACGCAGGTCGCACCGACGATCCTGTTCGAGCTTGGGCTGGACCCGTCCGCGCTGGACGGCGTGCGGCTGGAAGGGACGGCGGTCCTGCCGGGCCTGAGCAGCAGCACGAGCGTGCCGGAGCCGGCCAGCCTGGCAGTGCTCGGCAGCACGGTCCTGCTCCTCACAGGGGTGCGCCGCCGGCAGCAGCCACTCCGTCGGGGCTCGGCAGGTGCTGTTAGGTTGGCAGACCCGGCCGGGCCATGGCGGCGTCCCAGGCATGACGACCTTCCCCAAGCTCTGCCGCGGGCGTTGTCAAGTGGATGGTGAGGCGACGCTGAGGGCGTGCAGCTGATCAGGATGCCCTGACCATCGACAGCGCCCAGGGCATCACCTCGGGCGAGCACATCAACGCCCTGCCGCGGGGCACGGCAGGGATCACGGCGTTCAAGAGCTACGTGGCCGAAAGCCGCCACGTTTCCCAGGTCTATACCGTCGTCTCCGAGGCCGCTGCGTTCGAGGCGGTCAAGCGCAGCCGGGCGGTCGGCGACAAGGAGCCGATCACCACCGGGCACCTATGGGAGCAGGTGGCCAAGGACATGAGCGACAAGCCCTACAAGTCGCTCGCTCTTGATCTTGTGGAAGCCATTGAGCGCATCCTGGTGGCCGCCAAGGGGCGAAGAACGGTCGCAGAAGCAAACCCTCGGCAAGAAGCTAGCCGATCCTATGCCCGTTGACCTCGCAGCCTGACCCGAGCCACCATCATTACGCCGGAGACGACCCAGCCAGGCCATTTCCACCACATTCGCGACGACACCGCAGCGCGTAGGTGGGCTCGCCGTCGTAAGGCGCTGTCCGCCATCACGGACGCGATCACGCCCTCAGCCTGCCCGAGTAGGGCCGGCACCTGGACCGCGTCGTCGGCATGACCCTCGGTCAGCACGTGTGCTGCGATCTCGCCCGTGCTGGCGTCCACAGCCGGATGCAGCTAGCGCCACTGCCGGCGCGCCCGGCCGTGCTTCTCGGCATCCCACTCGCCTTGGCCGAACAGTTCTAGGCCTGTGCTGTCCAGCACCAAGTGGATTGGGTCAGCACTGGTCCGGACACGCGGCCGGCGTCTTGCGAACGCCCGGCCGCGCCGGCTCAACGTCGTGTGGTCAGGGACGGACAGAGCCAATCCGAGCAGGCCCAGTACGCCCCAGCTGAACGCCTCGGCCTGGCGCAGGGCCAGGCGGAACACGGGTCGCAAGGTCAGCACGAGTTCGATCGCCAGCTCAGAATATAGCGGCTGCCCGCCGGGGCTGCTCCGCTTCGGCGCCGCCCAGCCCGCAAGCGCCGCCTCGTCCAGCCAGGGCGTGAGGTCGCCACGCCGCCGCAGCCCGGCTTCGTACGCCGGCCAGTTCGTGACGCGGTAGCGTGCCTGCGGGATGCGATGACGGCGGGCGGCGTTGTGGTTGAACGGCATGGAAGGAAAGTAGCGCCGGCGCTAGGCCACCAAACCGCATCCATGCACCAACGCCATCCAGAAGGGTACAAGAGGAGGCGACCTTCTACTCTGCCCATCTTCTCAACACTAACCAGCCGATCCGTGCACCACGCCGACGGAAGGCATTAATGGCCCAAGGCACAGCGTCAGTCGCCGCCAGGGCATTACGCATGGGGCTTGGGCGCGCGGCGTCGGGGCCGCGTCTCTGACACCCGGCGCATCCGACGCGCCAAGCGCGACGCAGCCTCGGACGAGGCCTTGGCGGAGGCGCGGTGGGCCGCCAGAGCCGCCTTAGGGTCGATGTCCTCCGCCTCGCGGGCCCAGCGCCGCGCGAGGCGACCCACCTCGTCGGCCACGGCCGCAGCCGGGCGGCGGCGGGGGCCGAGGGCGTTGGCGCACGCGGCGGCGGAGGACGCCGCGACGCCGTCCGACAGGGTGTCAATCAGCTTGGAAACGGGACCCGGGTTCAGCGTCCAATAGGGACCCGCCTTTGCTGACGGGGGCACCTACCTGAGGTTGTAATCGGCGCTCAGCTGTGGGTCTTGCTGCGCCAGCTTTCGT
>JAABUX010006170.1_pt1 | contig 14384 bp, 13 predicted proteins | sample 5561851 | NCBI WGS metagenome assembly JAABUX01 (sample SAMN10711883, study PRJNA513361) | rock metagenome | isolation source: Antarctica rocks | place: Antarctica: Victoria Land, Richard Nunatak red sandstone | collected 2016-01-03 | reverse complement strand
TGGACTGGCAAACGAGGCTAGACTGGCAGGCGCAGGCGATCTTGAAGGCAATCGAGGCAGTGTTCCGCCAAGTGAGCGCGAACGCATTATAAATATGCGTGCGACCCACTTAATTTTCAGCCCCGGCCCGGTGACCCCGGACGCTTGGCGAGGGAGCGGTCCCCCATCAGTCCTTCTCGATCGTGCATTGCAACGGATGCTGGTTCTGGCGCGCCAGGTCCATGACCTGCGTCACCTTGGTTTCCGCGACCTCGTAGGTGAACACGCCGCACACGCCGACGCCGCGTCGGTGGACGTGCATCATGATCCGGGTCGCCTCATCGCGCGACTTCTGAAAAAACCGTTCCAGCACGTGAACGACGAACTCCATCGGGGTGTAGTCGTCGTTCAGCATCAACACCTTGTACATCGCCGGCTTGCGCGTCTTTGGCCGCGCCTTGATGACGACGCTGGTGCCGGTCCCGCTGTCGCCATTGTCCTCGCGCCGCCCCGACTGCAGCCGGGGCTCGGATCGCAAGCCGACCGCCAAAATGTTATCTGCCACGCTCCGCCGTCCCCATCGTTCGCCGCCAACTTCCGTGCCTGCGTCCCGCTGCGTCGATAACGCCGTGACCCGTACTAGGGTGCCGGCCGATGCTAGGGGGAACAGCGACGCGACGACAATGCCAGTCGCATCACTAAGGTTGGGTTCACGAAAGGCGGCCCGCAAGATGTCGGGCTCCGCGCGGCCAGCATGCGAACGGCCCGGTCTGGGCCGGGCCGTCCGAGTCGTGGTTGGTTTTCGAGACCGACTAGACGGCTGGGCGGAACGCCTCCGTCCCGGCTGTCAGGCGCGCGGTGATCGGCTGCATCGCCTGATCGGCCAGCTTCACCGAGGTGTCGGTCAGCTTGCCGCCTTCGGCGACGGCGTGCTCGAAGGCACCGCGGGCCAGCGTCGTCTGCAGGTCGATCGCCTCCTTGATCGACTTCACTGTCGCCATCTGGCGCAGCGTGCCCATCGCCTGATCCATCTGCGCGCGCGCGCTAGTCGCCACCTGCTTGCCGAGATCCTGCATGCCGGTCGCCCAGATCTGCCCCGACTTCATGAATGCCTCGGCGGTCTGCTGCCCGAAGCTCACGAACTTCTCCGAAGCGGCGGTCATCGCGGCAGTGTTGAATGTATCGACCATAAAACGTCCCCCTTGCGTAGCTGCGGCGGCCAATCCGTCCGCAAGCCGTTATGCTGCGCTGCAACATCTAATGACGTCAGCCGCCGAGCGCTACAAAATTGTGCGGTGCAGCAAAAGAAAATCGCGGCTCCAGTTGCGGAAACTTCCAGACTATTTGGCAACTAAGTTGATCAAATCGCCTGATAGTACATTGTGCTCACGGCATTGTTCGACACGATCGACACAGGTGGCGCTGGACACCACGGCAGCGTGGTCGATAGAACGACCCAGCACGATCACGGGAACCACCGATGCCACCAGCGCCGCCGCGCCGCCCCGGTGCGAGCCCAACGCTTCGGCGCTTGATCCTTCTGGCTCTGTCGATGGGCGTGCTTGCGTCTTCGCCGCGGCCAGCCACGGCGCAAATCGGCTCCGACCGATACAGCTCGATCGTGATCCAGGCGACCGACGGATCGGTGTTGTCGGCCGTCAACCCCGACGAGCCGCGCTATCCCGCCAGCCTGGCCAAGATGATGACGCTCTACCTGACGTTCGAAGCGTTGCGGGACCGTCGGATTGCGCTCGACCAGCTGGTCCCGGTCAGCGAGCACGCGGCGTCGATGATCCCGTCCAAGCTCGGCCTGTCGCCGGCGACCCGGATCACGGTCGAGCAGGCGATCGAGGGGCTAGTCACGAAATCGGCCAACGACGCGGCGGCGGCGCTCGGCGAGTTGGTCGGTGGCGGCGACGAGGACCGGTTCGCGCAGGCCATGACATTGCGCGCGCGGGCGCTTGGCATGGCGCGCACGACCTTCCGCAACGCCTCCGGCCTGCCCGACCCGCAACAGATCTCGACCGCGCGGGACTTCGCCGTGTTGGCGCGGCATCTCGTGACCGACTTTCCGCTGCAGTACCGCTACTTCGGCATCCCCGGCTTCGTGTTCCATGGCCGGATGATCGCGAACCATGACCGCCTGCTGCAATCCTACCCCGGCGCCGACGGCATCAAGACCGGCTACACCGAGGCGTCCGGCTTCAACCTCGTGACCTCGGCCGTGCGCGGCGACACTCGGCTGATCGGTGTGGTGATGGGGGCGGCGCGGTCGGCCGAGCGCGACCTGCACATGGAGGCGTTGCTCGACACCGGGTTCGCCACCCTGAACATCCCCGTGCTGCCGCGCCGCGAGGCACCGTTGACGCTGGCCGGCCGGTTCCCTTCGCTGGGCAACGGAAATGCCGCCGATCGTGCGCAGTTGCTGGCGTCCCAGGCCGGTTTGTCGTCCCGCCCGCCGGTGCCGGACCAAAAGCCGATCCGGCCGGCGAGCCGCTGGGCCGTGCAGGTTGGGGTGTTCGGCAGCGAGGTCGCCGCGCGCCGCGCCGCCAACGCCGCTCGTCGCATCGCCGATGTCGGCGACGTGCGGGTCGAAACGGTCCTGGCACGTGGCCGATCGATCTACCACGCCCAGCTCACCGGACTCAGCCCGCAGGATGCCCGCGCCGCCTGCGCCGCCTTGGCCCGCCGGCGTATGGCGTGCGCGCCGATCCGCCTCGACGGTGGTCAACTCGCCAGTCGCTGACTAAGGGTAGCTTGCGCGGTGTCGGGGCGACTCTCATCTAGGTCGTCTGACACGGCGGCGTGATCCGGCGGCGAGAGAATGGACATGGACGGCAGCAGCGACCCCAGGCGGATCACGATCTACGCCCCCGACGATTTTGCGGGGATGCGAGCGGCGGGGCGGCTGGCGGCCGAGACGCTCGACATGGTGGCGCCTCACGTGCGCCCGGGCGTAACCACCGCGACGCTCGACCGGCTGTGCGACGAGTTCATCGCGGCCCACGGCGCGGTCGCCGCCCCACTCAACTATCGTGGCTTCCCGAAGTCGATCTGCACCTCGATCAACCACGTCGTGTGCCACGGCATCCCGGGCGACCGGCGGCTCCAGGTCGGCGACGTGCTGAACATCGACATCACGGTGATCCTGGACGGCTGGTACGGGGACACCAGCCGCATGTTCTGCGCCGGCCCGGCGGCGACCAAGGCTCGCCACCTGATGGACATCACCCACGAGGCGCTGCGGCGCGGAGTCGCGGCGGTGCGGCCGGGTGCCACGTTCGGCGACATCGGCCACGCGATCCAGCGCTACGTCGAGCAGCAGCGGTGCAGCGTGGTGCGCGACTTCTGCGGCCATGGTATCGGCCGCCACTTCCACGAGCCGCCGAACGTGCTGCACTTCGGCAAGCCGGGCGAGGGACCGGTGTTGCGGCCGGGAATGTTCTTCACCATCGAGCCGATGGTCAACGCCGGCCGCCCCGAGGTGAAGGTGCTGGACGACGGCTGGACGGCGGTGACCCGCGACCGCAGCCTGTCGGCGCAGTACGAGCACATGGTCGGCGTCACCGAGCACGGCGTCGAGGTATTCACCCACTCGCCGGCCGGCCTGGACAAGCCGTCGTTCGAGGGCGCCGTTTAACGCGCTTTTACGTTTGCCCGACGCGCGCCGGATAGCATTGTGTGCGGATGCGCGACGACTTGCTTGACCTCGATCGCCCCGATGAGACCGCGATCGGTGCCGGTGGCCACCGCGCTCGGATGCGGCAGAAACTGCTGAACGCCGGGCCGGACGCGCTGCTCGATCACGAGTTGCTGGAGATGGTGTTGTTTCTAGCCTTGCCGCGTCGCGACACGAAGCCGATCGCGCGGCTGCTGCTGGGCCGTTTCGGCTCGTTCGCCGCCGCGCTGGCGGCACCGCTGGTCGAGTTGCGCCGAGTCGAGGGCTTGGGCGAGGCCGGTGCGGCGGCGCTGAAAACCGTGGCGGCGGCAGCCGTACGGTTTGCCCGCGCGGAGGTGCTGGGCCGTCCGGTGCTGGGCAACTGGGACCGGTTGATGGACTATCTCAACGCCGTGCTGGCACGCGAGAGAATAGAGCAGTGTCGGGTGCTGTTCCTCGACAAGCGCAATCGCCTGCTGGCGGACGAGGCGCAGGGGCGGGGCACCGTCGACCACACGCCGGTCTATCCCCGCGAGGTCGTCAAGCGGGCGCTGGAGCTGCACGCGACCGCGATTATCCTGGTCCACAACCACCCCAGCGGCGATCCGACGCCGTCACGCGAGGACATCGAGATGACCCGCGAGGTGAAGGGCGCGGCGGCGGTGCTGGACGTGGTGCTGCACGACCACGTCATCGTCGGCAACGGCCGCTGGACCAGCTTTCGTCGCGAGGGTTTGCTTTAGGGCTACCCAACCCGCGCCAGCACGTCGTGCCCGCCCTCCCAGATCAGCTTCAGCGCCACATACAGCACGATCAGCAGCCCGACCCAGGCGATCCAGCGGTAGCGCTCCAGCAGGTGTGCCACGAAGCTGGCGGCGACGCCCATCAGCACGACCGACAGCACCAGGCCCGCGACCAGCACCCAGGTGTGGCCGTTGGCGGCTCCGGCGACGGCCAGCACGTTGTCCAGGCTCATCGACAGGTCGGCCAGCACGATCTGCAGCATCGCCGCCCGCAGCGTCTTGACCGGGATTGCGGCATGGACCTGCCCCGCCCGGCTCTCTCGCAATTCACGATACATCCGGTAGCAGACCCACATCAGCAACAGGCCGCCGGCCAGCAGCAGCCCCACGATCGCCAGCAGTTGCAGCGTGATCGCGCCCAGGGCCACCCGCAGCACGGTCGCCGCCGCGATGCCGACAAGGATCGCCGGCCGCTTCTGCGCCGGCGGCAACCCGGCGACCGCGAGCCCGACCACCACCGCGTTGTCGCCGGCCAGCGTCAGGTCGATCAGCACCACCTGACCCAGCGCCGTCAGCTCCTGGATCAAGGTCGCGTCCGCCATCGTCGTTCCCCAATTGCCGCCGCTGGTGTGGCGGCCTAGACCGCGCGGCATGGTCCCCCGTTACAGCCGTCCCGCCATGGCCGCCATCTGGGCCGCCGAGAACCGCTTTCGGATCTGGTTCGACATCGAGGCGCTGGCGGCCGAGGCGATGGCCGAGATCGGCGCGATCCCCGCCGAGGCGGCGCACAACATCCGGTCCCGCGGCAGCGCGCGCATGGCGTCATTCGGGCCGGACGACGTGGCCGCGATTGAACTCATCGAACAACAGACGCGCCACGACGTCATCGCGTTCCTGACCTGGCTCGCCGAGGCGGTCGGGCCGGACAGCCGCTACGTCCACCTGGGGCTCACCAGCAGCGATGTGCTCGACACCACACTGTCGGTGCAGCTGACCCAGGCCGCCGACCTGCTGGTCGCCGACGTCGACGCCGTGTTGGTGACACTGAAACGGCGGGCGCTGGAGTACCGGCACACGCCGACCATAGGCCGCAGCCACGGCATCCACGCCGAGCCGACCAGCTTTGGCCTGAAGCTCGCCGGCCACTACGCCGAGTTCGCCCGCAACCGGGCCCGCCTCGTCACCGCCCGGGCCGAGATCGCGGTCGCCGCCCTGTCGGGCGCGGTCGGCACCTACGCCCACGTCGATCCCCGCGTCGAGGCGCGGGTCGCCGAGCGGCTCGGCCTCGCGGTCGAGCCGGTGTCGACCCAGGTGATCCCGCGCGACCGGCACGCCGCGTTCTTTGCGACACTCGCGGTGGTGGCGGCCGGCGTCGAGCGGCTCGCGACCGAGATCCGCCACCTGCAACGCTCCGAGGTGCGCGAAGTCGAGGAGTTCTTCCACCCGGGCCAGAAGGGCAGCTCGGCGATGCCGCACAAGCGCAACCCGGTGCTGAGCGAGAACCTCACCGGCCTCGCCCGCATCGTTCGCGCGGCTGTCGTGCCGGCCCTGGAGAACGTGGCGCTGTGGCACGAGCGCGACATCTCGCACAGTTCGGTCGAGCGGGTGATCGGACCCGACACCACCATCGCACTCGACTTTGCGCTGAGCCGGCTGGCGACGCTCGTCGACACCATGGTGGTCTATCCCGACCGGATGGCCGCCAATGTCGAAGCGTTGGGCGGCGTCGTCCATTCGGGCGAGGTGTTGCTGGCGCTGGCGCGGGCGGGGCTGTCGCGCGAGGACGCGTACCGGATCGTGCAGCGCAACGCGATGGCGACCTGGTCGGCGCTGGGCGCGCCTGGCGCGCGGAGCTTTCGCGAAAACCTCGACGCCGACCCGGAGGTGGCGGATCGCGTTCCGGCTGCGGCGCTTGACGCGGCGATGGATGTGCGGTCGCACCTGGCCCAGGTCGACACGGTGTTTTCGCGGGTGTTCGACGACAGCTGAGCGAGGTGGCGACGTATTCCACCGCCGACACGCATTTCGGCCATGGCGGCGCTCTCGGGTTTTACCGGCGGCCGTTTGCAAGCGTCGCCGAGATGGATGCGGCGATGGTCGCCAACTGGCGGGCCGTCATCGCGGCGGACGACGACGTCTGGCACCTTGGCGACTTCGCTCTGGGCAAGCACGTCGACGCCTCGACGCTCCTGGCGACGTTACCGGGTCGGAAGCATCTTATCGCCGGCAACAACGACCCCCCGACGCCGGCCGCCGGCTGGGCCAGCGTGCAGGCCTATGCCGAGCTGGAGGCGGCAGGCCGCAGGGTCGTCCTATGCCACTACCCGTTCCGGACGTGGCGCGACGGCGGACGGGGTGCCATCAACCTGCACGGCCACAGCCACGGCCGCCTAAAACCGCTACCGCGCCAATACGACGTCGGGGTCGACGTCCGGTTATTCCGTCCGGTGACGCTGGAGCAGCTCCTGGGTAAGCCCTAGGCGCTCAGCGCGCGACGCTGCACCGGCTCGGGCGCGGTCGGAATCTTGCGCGGCGTCGTCGAGGCTTCCCCCATGATCGAGCGAAGGTCCCGAATGAACGCCGTTCCCTTCAACGTGCGTTGCACCAGCACCGAGCGGCGATCCATTGGATCGACCCGCCGCCGCGCCAGATCGAGTTCGCCGAGGCGATCGAGCGCCCGGGTGATCGCCGGCTTGGAGACGTTCAGTTCGGCCGCGAGGCCTCGTACGGTGTGCGCGCCATCCTGCAAATAGCAGGTCAGCAACACGCCGAGTTGCCGGGCCGACAAATCCGCGCCGTCGCGGCGAACGAGGGCGACAGTGGTATCGCGCAATATTGCGACGAGCTGATCGGCGCTGACAGTGGCAGGCATTCTCCAAACTCCCTCTCTGGCAACCGCGTCCGTTCGACAAAGGTTAAACGGTCTAGTGCGGCGGCAATGTTCGCCCTCATTAGCCAACCGGCATGAGATGGTTCCACACCCAAGATCAATTAATTACCTACACCCTTCTACGAGAGACGTTTTCACTTAAGATTGGGTTGATAGATGCCACGTAACGTTTCGAACACAGCTCGAAGCGCCAGTGCCTCGCCGCCCTCGGGTCGCCCCGGCCGGGCGCCGTCGTTCCACGCGTATGTGTCGAGGTGCGCCCAGCGCACGCCGGGTGCGACGAACCGGCGCAGGAACAACGCGGCCGTTACCGCACCCGCCATCGGCTTGGTCCCGGTGCTGCTGACGTCGGCGATGCCGCTGTCGAGCCACGTGTCGTAGCCGTTCCACAGCGGCAGCCGCCACAGCGGGTCGTGCACGCGCAGGCCGGCGGCAAGCAACCCGGCGGCCAGCGTCTCGTCGTCGGTGAACAGCGCCGGCAGGTCGGGGCCGAGCGCGGTCCGCGCCGCCCCGGTCAGCGTCGCCGCGTCGACCAGCAGGGCAGGGGAGAGGTCCGACGCCTCGGCCAGCAGGTCGGCCAGCACCAGCCGGCCCTCGGCGTCGGTGTTGCCGACCTCGACCGACAACCCGCGCCGGGTCGCGATCACGTCGGACGGCCGCATCGCCCGCCCGGAGATGGAGTTCTCGGCGCAACCGACGAACAGCGCGAGCCGGATCGGCAGGTTGGCCGCCATCACCGCGTCGGCCAGCCCGATCAACAGCGCGGCGCCGCCCATGTCCTTCTTCATGCGGAGCATCGCCGCCGACGGCTTGAGGTCATACCCGCCGGTGTCGAACACCACGCCCTTGCCGCACAGCGCCAGCAACGGCGCGTCGGCGGCGGCGGCCGAGCCACGCCAGTCCAGCTGCGCCACCACCGGCGGGCGATCCGAGCCCCGCCCGACGGCGGCGATGGCGGAATAGCCCGTGTCCAGTGCTGCACCCTCGGTGCGGGCGAACGTGGCGCCGTGGCGCGCGGCGAGGTCGGCCACCGCGTCGGCCAGTTCGCTCGGCCCGAGCAGGTTGGCCGGCGCGTTGATCAGGTCACGAGCGCGGTTGACGGCGACCGTCAGCAGGCTTGCGGTCGGGTCGGGGCTCTCGAAGCCGATCGTCGCACGGGCTCGCTTGCTCTGCTTGAACGCCGTGTAGGCGTAGGCCCCGAGCCCGACGCCCACTCCGGCCAGCTGCGCGTCGTAGTCGCCGGCGGCCAGCCTCCAATCGCCCTCAGGAAGTTTCATCGGCAACTCGGCGAACGGCCACGGCCCGGTATCGTCGCCGAGCCCGAGTATGATGGCCGCCGGTGCGCCGGTCGCGTCCGGGACGGCCGCCAGTTCGCCCGGCTTGGCCGCGAACCGGATGCCCCGCAGCCACGTCGCGGCATGCGGCCCGAGTGTTGTCAGCAACTCGGGCAAGGTGGCCGGGCGAACGGCGTGGATCGGGCGGGTTGGCGTTGTTTCGGACATGGGGTTCAGTCTTGCCCCGGCGGTCGGAACCCGACAAGCGGAGGTCGGATAGGGCATGCCGCAGCGTGACGTCTACAGCGGGCGCCCGGGAATATGCGCTGGACGACAGAGCCGAAGCCCGGGATCTGCTATACGGTCCTCAAGGCTGTGGGACGCAAGCGAGCCTATGAGCTGTGATGCCGAACTAGGCCGAATTGCGTGATCGAACAGCAACGATAGAACGACTAGATGGCAGACCGGATAGCGTTCGCAGCCCAACTGGACCTCGACTTGCTGAACGCCGCCCGCAGGCTGGCGGACGCCGAAGGCCGCGAGATCGAAGCAGTCGTCGAGGAGGCGTTGGCCGACATGTTGCAGAAGTGCCGCAACGAGGCACGACCTCACATCATGGCTCATTTCGAGAAAAGCTTCGAAACGTTCGGGCCACTTCACGAGCTCTTGGCTAAGTGACCGAATATCTGACGATTGCGGATGTCGAAGCGATTCATCGGAGGCTGATCGACCGGGACGGCGGCAGCGACGGGCTCCGTGACCTCGAGTTGCTTGAGTCCGCGCTGTCTCGACGCTAACGCGTCTACTATTCCGATGTAATCGCGAACGCCGCCGCGCTCTGAGAAAGCCTTTCGCAAAATCATCCCTCATCGAGGGCGATGAGCGGACTGCGTTCGCCGCGACGTTCACGTTTCTTTCCGTAAAACGGCATGACGATCACCGCTAACCCGCTCAGGGCCTACGCGGACATGATGGGACTGATGGACGCAGGCAGCTTCCGGTTCGATGCGCTCGAAACTTGGCTGCATGACCACGTCGTCGCAACGGTAACGCCATTTGGAAGGCCGGACCAACTCCGGCTTGGCCTTTACAAACCGTCCGGGTCACAACCTACGGCCCCGGTTATCGAGGGCTCGACCGTCTCCGCCAAAGGTATCGCGCGAGGTCTCGCCGATGGCGCCCTCAACAGCCTACCCCGCCAGCAACCGCTCCACCTTGCGCGCGAACGCCGCCGGGTCGCGCGGCAGCTCGCCGTCCTGCACCCGCGCCAGATCAAGCAACAGCCCGGCGCTGTCGGCGATGTCGTCGCCTGCCGCCTGCCGCGCCAGCAAGCCCGCCACCAGCGCATGGCGCGGGTTGACTTCGAGCACCGGGGCGGCCGCACGGGTGTCACGGCCGGCGCGGCGCATCAGCCGCTGCATCTGCAGGTCCGGCCCCGACGTGCCCGCCGCCAAAACCACCGCGCTGTCCACCAGCCGGTCGGTCGCCCGCACCGCGTCGACCGCGTCCCCGAGCGCCGCCTTGATCGCCGCCAGCAGCTCGGTCACGTCCGCCGCCTCGCCCGCGGGCGGCTCGGTCGGCGCCAGCTTCGACAGGTCGGCGACACCCTGGGTGACGCTGCGGACCGGCTTGCCCTCGAACGTCGCCAGCCGCTCCGGCCAGAACGCGTCGATCGGGTCGTCCAGCAGCAGCACTTCCACGCCCCGCGCACGAAAGCCCTCGAGCTGGGCGGAGCGGCTCAGGGTGTCGGCGTTGTCGCCGGTCAGGACGTAGATCGCCTCCTGCTCCGGCTTCATCCGCTCGAGGTACGCCGGCAGTGAGGTCAGCCCGTCCACCGCCGACGACCGCATCCGCAGCAGCGGCGCCAGCTCGGCCCGGTGCTCGCTGTCGTCCCAGACGCCCTCCTTCAGGATCGCCCCGAAGTTGCCCCAGAACGCGTCGTAGCGCGCCGAGTCCTTGGCGGCGACCTTGAGCTCGGACAGCACCCGGTTGGTCACCGCCTTGCGGATGCGCGCGAGCACCGGTGTCGTCTGCAGCATCTCGCGGCTGACGTTGAGCGGCAGGTCCTCGGTGTCGACGACGCCTTGCACGAACCGCAGCCAGGTCGGCAGCAGGTTGGCGTCGTCGGTGATGAACATGCGCCGGACGTGCAGCCGCAGCTTGCTGGCGCGGTCGTCCTCGACCGGCATGAACGGCTTGCTGTCGGGGACGAACAGCAACGCCGAGAATTCGATCTGCCCCTCGGCCCGCCAGTGCAACGTCGCCCACGGCTTGCCGAAGAAGTTGCCGAGGTGGCGGTAGAAGCTCTCGTAGTCCTCCTCCGTCAGCTCGGACTTGGACCGCCGCCAGATCGCGGTGCCCTCGTTGGCCGCCTCGTCCTTCCCGTCGCGCGCGATGGTGATCGGCAGCGAGATGTGGTCGGCCCACTTCCGCACGATCGCCTCGAGCCGGTGCGGCTCCAGGTATTCGTCCGCGTCCGACTTCATGTGCAGCACGATGGTGGTGCCGGCGGTCTCGCGCATCGCCGGCTCGATGGTGAACGCACCGGCGCCCTCGCTGGCCCAGGTCCACGCCTCGTCCGTGCCGGCTTTGCGCGAGGTCAGCTCGACCCGGTCGGCGACCATGAAGGCGGCGTAGAAGCCGACGCCGAACTGGCCGATCAGGCTGGGGCGGTCTTCTGGCTTGGCGTCGGCCATCGTCTGGCCGAACGCGCGGGTGCCCGAGCGGGCGATCGTGCCGAGGTTGGCGATCAGCTCGTCCCGGCTCATGCCGATGCCGTCGTCGGTGATGGTCAGCGTGCGCGCCGGCTGGTCGGGGACGATGCGGACCTTCGCGTCGGGCGGTAGCGCCAGCTCGTTGCGGGTCAACGCCTCGAAGCGGCGGCGATCGGTCGCGTCGGCCGCGTTGGCGACCAGCTCTCGCAGAAAGATCTCGCGGTCGGAGTAGAGCGAGTGGACCACCAGGTCGAGCAGTCGGCCGACCTCGGCGCCAAACTGGTGCTGCTCGACTTTCTGATCCTGGACTTCCGTGTCGCTCATAGAACCCTCCCCGCTGGAAGCCGCGAAGTGGGTCCGAAGCGTTACTGATTCAATCCGTTCAAACCGGCTCCGGCACGAACCAGCTGGCCGTCGGCGCCGACGTGGATGCCGCACTCGGTCTTGGCCATGCCCGCCCAACGGCCGGCACGGGCATCCTCGCCCGGTGCGACCGCGCGCGTGCAGGGCGCGCAGCCGACCGAGCGGTAGCCAAACGGCACCAGCGGATGCGACGGCAACTTGCGCCGGCGATGCTCCGCCGCCAGGGCCGCAGCCGTCCATTCCGCGAGCGGGTTCAGTTTCAACCGGCCATCCACGGTCTCGCGAGCTGGCAGCACCGTTCGGGTTGCCGACTGGTGCCGCTTGCGCCCGCTGATCCATGCGTCGAACCCGGCCAGTGCGGCCTCCAGCGGTGCCACCTTCCGCACGAAGCAGCAGGCGTCCGGGTCGCTGCCGGCCAGCGTCGCGTCGGGATCGACCGTCGCCAGCGCCGTAGCGTCCGGCGTCAGGTCGCGCACGTCGGTCAATCCGAGATGCGTCGCCAGCTCCGCGCGATAGGTCAGCGTCTCCTCGAAATGACGGCCGGTCTCGAGAAACAGCACCGGAACGCTCCGGTCGACCTCGGCCACCAGCGCAAGCAGCACCGCGGATTCCACGCCGAACGACGACACAACGGCGACCCGGCCCGGAAACTCGACACGCAGCACGTGGTCGAGCACCATAAGCGTCTCAATATACGCGGCGTCGCGGGCCATCTCGCCAGGTTCCACGAGGTTCATGCGCTATACAAAGCTCGACTAACCACGCTTTGCAATGCGCGTTTGCGAGATATCCGCAGCGCGATGCGTAACTGTGACAGACGGCGCCGGACTTGTGTTCAAGGATCAGGACGACAAATCTTTCGTCCATGTCGGGATTCGCTCCGCGCGTGCGCGCCGTGCTTGGTCCCACCAACACGGGCAAGACCCATTTGGCGCTCGAGCGGATGCTCGGCCACGCCTCGGGCATCATCGGCTTCCCGCTGCGGCTGCTGGCGCGTGAGAACTACGACCGCATGGTGGCCCGCAAGGGTGCCAAGCAGGTGGCGCTGATCACCGGCGAGGAGAAGATCGTCCCGCCTGACGCGCGCTACTTCTCCTGCACGGTCGAGGCGATGCCGCTCGACCGCCGCGCCGAGTTCGTGGCGGTGGACGAGATCCAGCTGTGCGCCGACCCCGACCGGGGCCACGTCTTCACCGACCGCCTGCTGCACGCGCGCGGCATGGTCGAGACGATGTTTTTGGGTGCCGAGACGATCCGCCCGCTGCTGCAGCGCCTAGTGCCCTACGCCGAGGTCACCACCCGCCCGCGCCTGTCGCAACTGACCTACGCGGGCCCCGCCAAACTGGTGCGCCTGCCACCGCGATCGGCCGTTGTCGCGTTCAGCGCCGGCGAGGTCTACGCGATCGCCGAGTTGATCCGGCGGCGGCGCGGTGGCTGTGCGGTGGTGATGGGCCGACTGTCGCCGCGCACCCGCAACGCGCAGGTCGCACTGTACCAGGAGAAGGAGGTCGACTTCCTGGTCGCCACCGACGCGATCGGCATGGGGCTGAACATGGACGTCGACCACGTCGCGTTCGCCCGGCTGACCAAGTTCGACGGCCACCGCCCGCGCGCCCTGTTCGCCTCCGAGGTGGCCCAGATCGCGGGCCGGGCCGGGCGCGGGATGCGCGACGGCACCTTTGGCACCACGGCGGACTGCATGCCGCTCGACGATGAGCTGGCGCGCGCCGTCGAGAACCACAGCTTTGAGCCGCTGCAGCAGCTCGGCTGGCGCAACTCCGAGCTCGATTTCGGCCACATCGACCTGTTGCTCGGCAGCCTGCTGATGCCGCCGTCGCTGCCCGGCCTGGTGCGCGGCAACGACGCGACCGACCTCGAAACGCTGCAGGCGCTGGCGCGGGAACCCGAGATTCGCGCTCTGGCGGTGGGCCGGCCGCGCGTCCGGCTGCTGTGGGAGGCGTGCGGCATCCCCGACTTCCGCAAGCTGACCGACGACACGCACGTCAAACTGTGCGCGCGCGTGTTCACTCACGTCGTGCGCGACAAAGGCATCCCGGAGGACTGGATCGCGGCGCAACTTGGGCTGCTGTCGCGCGCCGAGGGCGATATCGACACGCTGATGGCGCGGCTGTCGGGGGTGCGGGTGTGGACCTACATCGCCGCCCGCGCCGATTGGGTGCGCGACGCCGTGCACTGGCAGGACCGCGCGCGCGAGGTCGAAAACCTGCTGTCCGACGCGCTGCACGAGCGGCTCACCACGCGGTTCGTCGACCGCCGCGCCGCCCATCTGATGCGCAAGCTGGAGGCGGCCGAGGCGTCCGACCTCTATTCGGCGGTGACCCGGCGCGGCGAGGTGGTCGTGGAAGGCCACCCGGTCGGCCACATCGAGGGGTTCGGCTTTGCGCCCGACCCCGACGCGGTCGGCGACGAGCGGCGGCTGGTGCTGCGGGCGGCGCGGCGGGCGCTGTGGCAGGAGATGCCGCTGCGAATCGACCGGCTGGAACAGGCGCCGGACGCGGCGCTGGCGTGGCTGCCGAGCCAGCGGATCGCCTGGGAAAGCTTCCCGGTCGCACGCCTCCGGCCCGGATCGTCGGCGCTGCGGCCGCAGGTCGAGGTGCTGGAGAGCGAATTCCTCGACGGCTTGCAGCGCGAGCGGGTGCGCCAGCGGCTGCAGCGGTTCGTCGACAACACGGTGCACGACGCGCTGGCGCCGCTGTTCGCGGCGGTGGCGGCGGCTGCCAAGGAGGCTGACCTGCGGTGCCG
>JAABUX010006169.1_pt1 | contig 14384 bp, 6 predicted proteins | sample 5561851 | NCBI WGS metagenome assembly JAABUX01 (sample SAMN10711883, study PRJNA513361) | rock metagenome | isolation source: Antarctica rocks | place: Antarctica: Victoria Land, Richard Nunatak red sandstone | collected 2016-01-03 | reverse complement strand
ATTGTCTCCATCACTCCCACCTCGAGCTCTTCGGCCTCCTTCCAGCGTCCTTGATTCCTGTATGTCGAGGCAAGGTTGGCCATGATGATCAGCGTGTCTGGATGCTCCTCACCCAACACCCTCTTTATTATCTCTATCACTCCCACCTGGAGCTCTTCGGCCTCCTTCCAGCGTCCTTGATCCCTGTATGTCGAGGCTAGGTTGGCCATGCTGCCCAGCGTGGAGGGATGCTCCTTGCCCAGCACCCTCTTCCTTGTCTCTATCACTCCCACCTGGAGCTCTTCGGCCTCCTTCCAGCGTCCTTGATTCCAGTATGTCGAGGCAAGGTTGGCCATGATGATCAGCGTGTCTGGATGCTCCTCACCCAGTACCCTCTTCCTTGTCTCCATCACTCCCACATTCAACTCTTCGGCCTCCTTCCAGCGTCCTTGATTCGAATATGTCGAGGCAAGATTATTTATGCTGGTCAGCGTATCGGGATGCTCCTCACCTAGTACCCTCTTCCTTATCTCCATCACTCCCACATTTAACTCTTCGGCCTCCTTCCAGCGTCCTTGATTCGAATATGTCAAGGCAAGATTATTCATGCTGGTCAGCGTGTCGGGATGCTCCTTGCCCAGCACCCTCTTCCTTGTCTCCATCAATCCCACCTCGAGCTCTTCGGCCTCCTTCCATCGACCCCCTAAGCTATATGCTAAGCCTACCATTCCCATACTTGTCAGGGTCTCCTCGTGCTCTTGACCGAGTATCTTCTTCCTCACTTCGAGCGCCGTTTTTGACAGCTGTACCGCCTCCACCGCATTGCCTTTTCTCCACGCATACGATGCAGCATTGTATATCAACGAAGCCCATTCGCTTAATGAGCCTTTTGCTTTCGGTCGCTGTGCGATCGCCGATTTTGCATGTGGGAAAAGCGCTTGGCAGCTCACCCAATTCTCGTGCTCTCCTGAGGGGAATGCGGCGGAAAGGCTCTTGACGTATTGCTGCTTCCATGGTTCAAGTTACTCGTTGGCTTCCAACCACTTTCGCATAGCCAGCTGCACAAGCGCATGCATCTCGAAAGTTCGATCCGTATCGATTGAAATAAACGAGTAGTTTCTGAGTACTTGTACATCGTCCTCGAATCCATCGTCTTCACTCGAGTCTGACATGCTATTTTCATCGCTCTCTTCTCCATTTTCTCTTTCCTTATCCTGGTCGAGTTGGCTTTGGCTTCCACAGCCGCCTCCGGTTTGAGCTCGATTTCGGACGAGGGACTCAGGGATCCCTTGTCGGTCGAAGAAGCTCATCAGCGACAGCAGGTCAGCTACTGATGGCCAGCTCCGCCGTACGTACTCGAATGATATTTGCCAGGCAATGATGATCGAGTTCTTCGCCTCCCAGTCCCTCCGAATACCTTGTCCAGTGCTGAAGATTGGCCCTGAACTGGTCGTATACTTTCGTGCAGGTGCTGATCGTTATCTTCGACTCCTCAGCTACAGTAGTACCAAGTGATTGCTATTCTCGATCTTCCACAGTTTGGAGTGTAGTGAGTGTCACTTCGACAGAATGCACATCCTCCTCTAGGCGCCTAATACTTTTTGGTGCATCTTTGAGCTTCTGCAGGTCATCTAGAAGAAGCCTTGTCCCGTGTAAGGCTGGAACGGCGACACCAACCACACTTGCGGCAATGCTGAGGGGATCAGCCATTTGCAGTTTGTTCCTATCGATGGAGAAATTCAGATGCAGTGGACAATCGATATGCTTAGATAAGGCGTTGCCTTTGGGAGGACGTCTGAGGTGTATCCGTCCTACCGCATTCTACTGATCCCGTGGGGTGAGACGAATAAGGATCCCCGCTAGAAGAGATCACCCCCGCAGTAGTTATACCCCTGGAGTGGACAGCCCTATAAGGCTGTAGGGCTGAGAAAAAAACTTTTTGTTTGTTTTGAGCCCAAATGCATTCCAAACAGACTATAAATCAGCTATAACTCGAGTAACACTAATAGCTATGTGTGATATCGATTCCTTATCCTCCGTCTCCTCCAGTCCCCCTACCTCACCGTCCCTACCGATTGCCATAGCTTCTATAGCTCCGCCTTCCTCATTATCGCCCTCCTTGCCAAGCATAGTACTCGACGACGTTAAGCTTCCATATGCTAAACGCATCGACCTAGCCCTAAAAGGCTGGAAGGAGGCTCGGGGAGCTCTTTCGCAGAGACAAGCTACTCGGATATATAGTGTCTAGCCTTCTACCCTAAATAAACGTATTAAGGGTTCGACGTTAACTACATAGAGCCGACAGGATCGACAGCGTCTTCTTCCTAAGGAAGAGGAGGTTCTTATAAAATGGTTCACTCAGCTACAGATATAGGGATGGCCAGCTCGTGTAGAGCAAGCTCGTTTTATAGCTGAAGACCTTCTTCGAGCTAAAGGTAACGTATTACCGTTAGGGGTTAATTAGCTACAGAAGTTCCTAGGGAGACATTCGGAGCTGAAAACCAAGTATATTCCAGCCCTAGACAAGGAGCGTGCTATAGCTCAGGATCCTGAGATCCTTTCTGGTTAGTTCGAGCTGTATAGCCGTATCAAAAATCAGTATAATATACGTAACAGGGACATCTACAATATAAACGAAAAAGGCTTTCTCCAGGGTAGGATTAGCAAGCTTAAAGTTGTTATATCGAAACACCTAGCGAAACAGCACATAACTCAAGACGGTAGTAGGGAATAGACTACCCTAATTAAGTGTATCTCTCTAGATGGACGAACTATTCGGCCATGGATTATCTTCAAAGCGAAGCGAGCACAGCTTTCTTGGGCTGATGCATACCCTGAGGCCTTTGTGACCTATTCTGATAATGGTTAGACTGATAACGAAATCGGATTATCCTACTTCATAGACTGTTTCGAGCCTCAGACGGCTATTGGCCAGGAAGGTGAATACCGGATGCTCCTGTTAGACGGCCATGCTTCCCATATCAGCACAAGAACTATTCAGTACTGCGTCGATCAGAAAATCATCCTTTTATGTCTTCCCCCTCATACTACTCATATCCTACAGCCTCTCGATGTTGGAATCTTTGCTGCTTTGGCTACGAAGTACAAAAACAACGTCCATAGGATTACTAGGCAAGCTGCTGGCTATTTAATCGATAAATCCGATTTTCTTAAGCAATTACGAAGAGCTCGCAACGACGTAATGATACGTTCAAATATCGAGAAAGCATGGGCAGCTTCAGGCCTAGAACCGTTCGATCCGTACGTTATTCTGAAGGACTTTCCAACTAATCAGACGATGGAGAAAGCGACACCAAACGAGATCTTACCAGATGAGGAGTACTACATCTCGATTTCTCGTAATCGTCCTCATACCCCACCTGAAGCAATTATCACGTGCGCTGGCCCTCACGGCTCTAAGAAGAAGGTTCTTACACCAGGTAATACGCTTCAGGTTCACCAATTAATAAAGCAGATGATGAAAGATAGAGAAGATCCGAAGGTCGTCGCTCAAAAAGTAAGCAAATCCTGTGTCTTTACGATAGCAAATGAGGTTATGCTACGGCATACTAACGCTCAGCTCATGGATATAGCTCAACGGAAGGACAGCAAGAAAAAGAGAAGAAAAGGCCACTTCACCGGCGGCCGAGTTATGAACCAGGAGGTCCTCGATGAGCGACGAGAAATCTGGGACTGGGATACCATCTGGAAGAGCCTCGCTGAGATATCAAGAGATGTATTCGGGAGACAGAAGATCAAGAAGACACGAGTATAACGATTAGCTAAACGAGTCAAGTCACCAGCGAAGCGAGTACTGAAACCATCATATTCTATACCACGAAAGGAGGCTACATCACGTGCGCAAGCTCAGGACCGTCCTGCAACACCTATTCTACCTACCCTACCAAAGCGATATGTACAGGCTACGCCAGAAAGAGATGGAGCTGCTATTGCAACAGGGAGGCGAGCGCACAAGCTTCTGGTTAGGCTAGCTGTCAGGGTGACTACTCAGGAGCTTAAGCAAGGTCGCTGGCGACAGCAATACGAGGCTAGGGATCAATCAGACGATGCAATCGGCTCGGAGCAATTAGGCCGAGGCCTCCGTACACGTAGGCCTCGTAGAGTAGCATAGAAATGAGCCAAATGCTCGATTGCAGCAATAAAAAATAAAAAAGTTCTTTTTCTCAGCCTTACAGCCTTATAGGGCTGTCCACTTCAGGGGTATGACCACTTCGGGGGTGATCTCTTCTAGCTGGATCGGCTGAGCTCGTGCACATTCGCCAGCTCTTCTTCAAGCTCTGCCGCTGAAAACCGTTGGCTCGCTTACAGCCCGTCATAATATCCTTTGGCGACACGAACTCCGGCTTCCAAGCCGGTACCATCTACGGCCCGGTTAATGCTAAGTTCTATCATTATCTCCCTCCTAGTAAGAGGTAAGGGCTCTACGTAATCGGCGCTAACGACGGGCCTACCCTAGAACGACCCGAAACTCCACTAAATCTATTAGCCGTTATACCCTTCACTCGCGATCGAGATTTTATTAAGTAAGGGGGATTACTTAATTAAATCTATTAGAAATATATTATACTAGGTTCTTAGATTATATTTATTAGCCTAGGTAGTATTAAGTAAGTATAAATACTTTAATTAATATAGATAGCTAATTATTAAGAAATAAATTATAACTTATTATTAAGTATAATTACTAGGTTTAAGGGTAATTATTAAGGATATAAGTATTTTAGATTTATATTAATAGTATAATATAATATATTTTAAATAGAGCTATTAAGATATTATTAATTAAGTTAAAATCTTTAAATAAAAGGATTTTAAAGCTAATATCTTAAAACTTATATATAATTAATTATATAATAAAAGGAATAGATTATAACTATTTATCTTTAATAATATTAATTATATTTATCTCCTTTTTAAGGTTAGAGGTATTAATTAAAGAGGGTAAGGGATTAATATAAATAATAGAGTTTTATAACTAATATTAATATTTCTCCCTTAAAGTTAGAATAAGTTAATATTTATTATAAGTTAGAGTAAAGGTATTATATTAAAGTTAATAAAAGAGAAAGATATTATTATTATAGAACTAATAGCCTAGTTATATATATTAATACTATTTAAGAAGAAGCTAGGGTTATTAAGTAATAATAATAATATTATAGAATTAATAATAGTACTTAAATATACTACTTATAATTATTTAATTAATAGTATATATTTATTAGAGAGGACCGCGATATCTTATATAATAATATTTAAAAGACTTTTAAAAGAGTAATTATAAAAAGACTAGTCTTTTAAATTATAAGGGAGGTTAACTTTAAAGGGATTAAGAGGTAAAGAACTTAATTATTATTACCTAATAAATATTATTTAAGTATATATAATAGAGTTAGCTATTAATAGCTAACCTACTATTATTAATAAGCTTCTTTAATTAATAAGGGATCCCTAAGTCCCTTATTTAAAATTAAGCTTAAATTAAAGGTAATTATAAAAGTTAAAGTTAACTTAATTAAAATAAGGAAAGAGAAAATAGAGAAGAGAGTAATAAAAATAGTATATTAGACTTAAATAAAGATAATAGATGGCCAGTAACGAGATCAACCTGTACGTAGTGCTGGCTACGAACCTTCTATCTTGATATGGGAGAGCCAATCGATCTCAAACTAACGCGACTGGAAAAGCTCTATTACGGACGCGTTAGTAACGCACACACAGGGTTGAATGTATAGCGTTAATCCAGGTCCAAACGCGCTCTCACGACAAACACAGCCTACAGCCTACGAATAGGCATACACGACATCTACCCATAATCTACATCGACACAACTGCGGCATCGAGTGACAGTCGGCACAACGCCCCGCCAGTGAGGAGCATCGCCATCACCTATATGGCCCCGCCGGTACACCCGAAAAAATCCAATATTCCAGACGGCAGCCGTGTCCTCATGCCGTTCTATGCCGCCAACCTACACCTAGGTCCAGTCGATTATCTACCCTCCGACAAGACACTTAATTTTCCAACCGGTCCCACCAAATTAGCGTCGATTCATTGTCAGTTGAATCACAACATTACAGAAGGCCTCGGCTGATGGCTCCGGCCACTCACAAGAGAAAGAGAAGGGGACACGGGGAACACACGTACAGCACACATTGTTAATGACAGCCAGTAGTAGCACATACATGAGAAGAAAGACGTGGAGGAAGATGGGTTCAAGAGAGATGTCAGTCAATCTACCGTATCGAACAAACAGTCACAGGCATACAAACATTGATTGAAGAGCAACGTTATAGATGAGAGATCCTGGTAGTATCGAACAACCTGAGCACTCAAAAAGGGCCAGGTGAAGAACATGAAGATAAAATAGTATTGGTAAGCGGGAGTTTTCGTCCAGGAGTCAGTAGCTCCAAGGTTTCTTCTGCGACGATGGCGACGTAGTATGGCCAGCCATACTCGCTGTTATGTAAAGTATAGACCTCCCTAATTAGCACGAATAGATGCTAGAATAGGTGTATAAATCAATCAATCAATCAATTAATCAAAGATAATAGATTTAAAGATAATATATAAATACTTAAAAACTATTTATTTACTTTAATTAATATAAATTAAACTTTTAAAATATATATACTTATATAACTAGTTATATAAAAGTAGTTAGAAGCTAATAAATAATTATAAAAGTAATTATATATTAAGAGCCTTTCTATTATATTCCCCTTAAGAGAGTATAAGAATTAAGTAAGCTACTAAGCGCTTTTCCTATATATAAAATCAGTAATTATATAGTAATTAAAAGTAAAAGGCTTATTAAGTAAATAGGCTTTATTAATATATAATACTATATAATATATATAGAGAAAATGTAATATAATAGAGGTGGTATAACTATTAAAAATAGCGCTTAAAGTAAGGAAAAAGATACTTAATTAAGAGTATAAAGAGATCCTAATAAATATAGGAATAGTAGGCTTAGTATATAGCTTAAGGGGTTAATAAAAGGAGGCCGAAGAGCTTAAAGTAGGAGTAATAGAGATAATAAAGAGGGTATTAAATAAAGAGTATCCCTTTATAATAAATAGTATAAATAATCTTACCTTAATATATTAAAATTAAAGATATTAAAAGGAGGTTAAAGAGTTTAAAGTAGGAGTAATAGATATAAGGAAAAGGATATTAAATAAAGAGTATCCCTTTATATTAAATAATATAACTAATCTTACCTTAATATACTAGAATTAAAGATATTAAAAGGAGGTTAAAGAGCTTAAAGTAGGAGTAATAGAAATAATAAAGAGAGTATTAAGTAAAGAGTATCCCTTTATATTAAGTAGTATAATTAACCTTATCTTAATATATAGGAATTAAAGATGTTAAAAGGAGGCCGAAGAGCTTAAGTATTACGACCTAGGATCTAATAGGAGTAGTACCCTAGTAGAGGCGAAATATTACGACCTAGGATCTAACAGGATTAGTACCCCAGTAGAGGCGAGCCTAGTGAGAACGGCGCACCCAGCTTACGACGAGTATTACGAGCAAGGAAATTTCCTATGTCTATATAGATGGCGTTGACTCCTATAGATAGGAGCTTCGTGCTTAACTTCTTCCCTTACCTTACTATAATACACTTATGCTTATTGAATACTAAAAATAGTTTAACCCTGTACCAGTCCTCGTTTATTAAATATTGCCCCTCGCCCTTAACACTCCTCTCTACGAGAACCAACCCAGGTTCTACGCCTTATAAATACTCTTTGAAGTCTATAAAGTAGTAGCCGTAACATTAAGATAGGAGTAATAGAGATAATAAAGAGAGTACTAGGTAAAGAGTATCCTAATACGCTAAGTAGTATAGTTAATCTTACTTTCACTTAAAAAGAGTATAGTCGAGATATAGAAGTTATTAAACTAATAAAGAATTATATATATCTATACAGTCGAATCTTAGGTATTAATCATCCTTACACGTTATCTCCTTCTAAAGCACTTATCGAGTAATAAAAGTAGACTTTTAATACTATAACTGCACTTCGTCACTCTTAGAAAATGTCTGTAAACCACGAAAAGGCTTTATGCACGACACATATAAGTAGTCAAAAGAAGGCGTATTTCCCAGTTAACGAAGGCTACGACAGAGCGCCTCTAGGGAACCTTACGAGTAAAGCCCTAATACTATGCAGAGTATGGCTGAGACGTGAGATTAGTATGGTGGCGTAGGTACAGCTTAGCCTCAAGTCGCTGAGTCTTGTTCTATACCTTCGTAGACCTTCAATGTATACGTAGAAAGTAAAATCTACCTAGTAATATTTCTATAACTTATTCGAAGATTGCATTAAGCATTAAACCTCTTAAAACTGTTAGGCGATTGCAATTAGCCAAGTTTATATGATTATTCCCTATTAAATACCTGTAAAGTACTTAATCCCTTAGGTCTCATAATAGTAACACTGAATAATACTCCTCCATTCCATGTACCTTAATCTCAAGCATGCCATGTTCTAACTCTTCGTCTCGTGGTTTCCTGCTGCTACCTATAGTAACACTTTAACCTTTACGTCCTCTTCTCTTCGTACCTATTGTAGTGGCTTCTTTAATGTCGCGCTTTCTCTATACCTTAATAATATCGTCGTAGGTTATAACTTTAGCGTTACCTGTCATAGTTGATCTTATTAACTGTCGTGTTATCTTCTCGTTGTTTTGCTTAAACAGTAAGTTATTCTCATGGAGAAGAAGCGCACGGTCAGTAAACGCCATTTCGGCTGTATTAGCCAGTTTGTATAAGCGATATCTACCGGAATAATTAAGAGCGGTATCTTGTTTAATTTTCGTACGCAGCAGTACTAAGCCCTCGAAGGTTACTAAGGTAGGTAATATATTATCATATATAGTTCCTTTAATATTATTACTTATACCGCTAATAATACTACGCTTTAACGCGCCTTTACTAGCGGCCTTTAATTTACCCGCTACCTCTCTTTTATTACCTAGGGTACTACCCCGGGGGTTATTAATATTATAATTCTAGTATTTAATACTACTATTTTTAAGAGGATTATAGTAGGAGTTAAAGGCCTCCTAGATATTATATATTTTACAATATATTTTATCTTTTCTTCCCCCTTTAAAGCTCTATTAATAATATATAAGAACGCCTACCTATTAACAAGTAGATAATATAATAAGTAACTACGCCTTTTATAGCTACCTCTAAGTAGTAATAATATATTTTTCTAGATTATCTTTTTTCTTAACTTTATATAAAATCCTTAAATATATTTAAAGTATATATTAAGTTATACCTATAAAGCTATTAGTTATAATTATTAGATTAACCTTTTTACTTAGTTAAGTATTCTAAAGTTAATTACAAATTTTAAATAAGAAGTTAGGACTAGTTAAGTACTATAAAAATATAATTATATTATAATTACCTCTTAATTAAGTTTTAAATAAGATTTAAAAATATTATACCTTGATAGTAGTTACTCTATTTCCTTATTTAATAGGGGATATACTAAATACCTATTCTTAAATATTAAGAATTATTATATAACTAGCCCTATTATTATTCTATTATACTTCCTAAGGAAATATTAAGAGGATAATAAAGACGCTATTATAATAATTACGCCTTATAAATTCTATCTTATTAATAAGTTAAATGCTAAAATATTAATTAATATAAATATTATTGCCTTTAAACTTACTACTCTTATATTAAGTAATAAGGTCGAGGTTAATATTAAATAGTATTACGACTAGCTAAGTCAAGCGGTATATGTTATACTGTGGTAGGTATCCTGTGTCACGGTTACGTGCAGGATAGTTTCCTTGGTAGACGAGCGATGCTCGCTCTGCTCGGCAACGAGCATGGCGAGCTTACTGCTAGTGGAAGCGAGCAGTAATTACTGTGCTCGACAGCGAGCATGACGAGCAAGGGATTTCCTATGTCTATATAGATCGCGATGTTTTAGTAGATAGGAGCTTCGTACTTAACTCATGTTATGATCCTAGATATCTCCTAAGCACTGAATACAATACTTTGTACCAGACCTGTTTAGACGAAGCCTGCCTATCTACACCCTTGATACTCCTCTCCAAGAGAACTAATCATAGGTCTACCCTCCTCGGAGTAAGTAGAACCGTAACAAATAGCCTCTTTATATAAAGTATATTATAACTATTCCGCCTTATTTAAAAGTTTAAATGTGATACTGGAAATGCAAGTGGCTAATCGACTAGGTAATGAGGCTGAATCTAACTATAAGGAGAGAAAGTGTTATATACATGATCGCTGAAGGTAAATAAATATATAGCGCCAAGGCGCTTACGATTTATGTCCGCTATCCCCGGATGGCGCGTATGACATTAAATTACTAGATATTACACCTTCTTACTTAATAAGGATTTTATATTTAAGCTTAAGAATAGCCTACTTTCCCTTTATATATATCTTTTTAGCTATCTTTATAAAGAATAAATTTAATACAATTATTAAAATTTAATATAATTTAATACAATTTAAGATCTAATATAATTTATAATATTAACTTTAATAATTAACCTTTAAATTATAATAAGTATTAGAGATATAATTAAGCTTATAACTCGCCGGCCTACTATTAAGTATAACGCCTCTGAAATTAAACGCGTTTATAGTAAAATTATTAAGTTAATTATTATAATTTTACTAGATATCTTAATTCTCTTAATTAATACTTAATACTACTCTAATAGAAGAATTTAAAACTAAAGTTATACCTACCTTATTAATTTTATTATACCTAGTAGTATTAAATTATAATAAGTTATAAATAATAAATTTCCCGCCTTGTAAAAAGATAGTAGATTTATAAAAGTACTTGAGGAAGATTAAATACGTATCCCTTTATATTTTAATTAGGAAATTAAGATTCTTTAAAATACCCGCATATACCCTCTTAATAATACTTTAAAAAATATTATTAATAAAATATTAAGTAATAAAACATATACCTAGGGATATATATATATATATATATATAAAACTTAGAAATATACCCTATTTAAAATCCTAGTTTTTATAATCTAGAAAATAATACCTTATAGGTTAATATATATATTTATTACCTTTATAAGCTAAGCTTATTACTTATATAAAAGGATATAATTAGATTAATACTATTAATTATATAAGCTTTCTCTATTAATAAGTATTAATATATATATAAAGGTAGATTAATTAAACTATTAATCCTAATTAAAGTTTCTTAAGGGATTATATTAATAGTAATATTATCTTCTTAAAGACTTTAAAAGAGTATATTAAAAGCTTATAAAAGGTTTTTTTAAACTTTTTATAAATAATAGTATATATATAAACCCTATTAAGGTATTTTTAGGATTTTCATTAGTATAAATTTTAATTAAAGGGTTAATTTACTAAGCTTATCTACTATTAAGGATAATTTAAAGACTATACTTAAACTTTTCTTCCCTTCTACTATATTATTATTAGAAACTTACCTAGGTATAATAGGTTAGCTAAGCGCTAAAATATATCTAAAGACTTTAAAACTTAAAAGTTTAATATAAATTAGGTAGGTAGAAATATATTCCTAATACTTTATCTTAATTATATTTTACTATTAAAGCGCCTTATAATATTAGGGTAAACTTAATAACTTATATAATTATATATATTATATAACTTTACTAGTTAAGTTAAGTCTAGATTTATAAGGTAAATTTATAAGAGGTATTAAATAGAGTATTAGATAATTACTAAAGTTCTTAGTAATAATAAGGTAGTAAGTAATAATATAGCCTACTTACTTTTTAAAAGGGATATATTTAGTCTAATCTAGCGTATTAATAATTCTACTAGTAACTAGGCCTTTATATATTAATATTAATATATACTAGAATCTTATATAAAGATAATATAAGGTATTTTAATACTTATATTAGATTTTCAAGGTAATATATTGTCACGGGCGGTCATGGCAGGCTGGGCAGGCTGGTCGTATTTGCTAGACAAGAGGTCGCTCGACCTTACAGCAAGGTGCGAACGTGCGAATATATACAGAATGTTCAGCCCTACAGGCTTAGCAGGCTTGGCAGGCTTGGTACGAAAGGAGCCGTGACATATATAAAGTAGATATTATTATAAAATAAGTAAAATCTAATTAAAGATTAATACTTTAATCTTAATTATTATAATTATATTATTATAAAAACTCTTAATTAATATTAAAAAAGTAAAGCTAGAGTAATATCTTACTACCTTCTACTCTTATAAATTATATCTAATAAAAATAAAATCTAAGATTTATAATTAAGAATTACTTGTAGTAATTAAAATATTTCTAGATAATACTATTATTTAAGTATATTAAGTAGTAAAGCTTATAATATATAATTTTTAAATATATTATTATATAAATATTAAGAACCTAGCTAATATTTTATTAAAAATAGTTAAATTATATATTAGTTATAAATAAAAAAATACTTATTTATTAATATTATAAATAAATTTAAGAGTATTAGATTTATCTTATTTAATAAATATTATATATATAATATAAATAAAAGTTTATAAGATAATAAGGCTTATAATTATAAGTAATATAAAAGGTTAATAATAGAGTTTAATAACCCTTATATTTTAATTTTAAAATAGAGTAATATACTCTTAAAGATATAAAGTAATATAAATAAAAGCGTTACTATTATTATAAGTTAATTTAATTATATATAAATAATATCTAGAAGGCTTATTATAATTATATTAATAAAGAAGTATATAAAAATAATATTTGAAATTTATTAATATCTTTTAAAGAGAGATAAAGATATCTATAATAAAAAAGAAATTTTAAATTTTAAATAATTCTAAAAAGTTATAAATATATAGAAATATCTTATAAAAGTAATATAATTCTAATACTTAATAATAAAGTAATTAAATAAGAAATCTTAAAGCTTTATTATAATTATTATAAGCTGATATAAAGCGAGTTATATAGGTTTAATCTAACTAGGAGTTTAAAGCTAAAGAAGGAAGATATTAAGAATACATCGTGGGTTTTATTATCCACGAGGTACGCTAGGCCGCTAGCGTGTTAATATCAGCCTTATCCTAGTCTATAATAGCCTAATATAACCTATATTAGGCTAACTTAAAGTACGCTCGCAATAATTATATTATTTATCCCTATTTAATATATTATAATAATATAATTTATAACTCTTTTAATAATATACTATATTTATTTCTCTTTAATATTATTAATTATTTATCTACTCCTTCTAATATTTTCCTTATATTTTTAATTATATTATAACTTTCTTTTTAATCTTTATTATATTTAAGTAACTTTTAATATTATAAAATATATAAAAATATAATAGGTAATATTAATATCTGTTATAATAAATAATATTAAAATTAAGGTTATTAAAATTAATAATATAATTGATAATATTAATCTTAAAGCCGTTAAATTATATAATATTAAGTTTAAAGTTAAAAAGTAGGTAATATTAACTTTAATACTATTATAATAGGTAATAGTAATATTAAAGCTCTTAGAATTTATAATTCAACTAATAATATTAATTAAAAGGCTATTTATTACGATCCTAGCTACGTTAATAGCTACCGCCGGCCGCTAGGGCTATAAGATTATTCCGAGGCTAACCCTATTTGAGGTTAGTTTATATTCCCCTGAGCTATATATATAGCCAGCCCTACCCTCCTAGATACTTTCCTTCCTTAGCATTTATCTACTAGTTAAATAACACCCATATGACTCGCTCTATACTGGCTCCTAACAATTTCTTTAGTAATATATATAATAATAGGCTTTTTATTAATTAAATTATAAAGATAGAAAGTTATAATAATAATCTTTAATATTAGAGGCTTTAATAAGGATATTAGTAGTTAAATTTTTTAACCTTTATATTAATACGAATAAAGATATATTTGTAACTAATATTATATACTCTAGATTAGAATAAACTTTAATATTAATATTATTTATAATTTATTCAATAGTTATAATAATACAATAATAGTTTTTTAATCCGAATATGTACGTCCAAAGGCCCCTCGACCTGATCCGATCTAGCAAGTGAGTTCGCCGCTTTTTGGGTGAGTCGGGTCACGTGCGCTCACCCCAGCTCACCTCGGCTCACCCGGGCTGGGTGAGCCGGGGTGAGCGCAGCTCAAAAAGGTCCTCCGGGGACCCAAACCGAATCCCACATTTCCTCTATCCCTACCATCGATGTAGATCTCGTCAAGTTTTAACGACCACAAGATTCTAGGCAGTGCTACGATGCCGCAGTACCTGATGGCGCCAGGCCAGTCAGTTCAGCTCTTATATAGGGGCAGC
>JAABUX010006168.1_pt1 | contig 14389 bp, 7 predicted proteins | sample 5561851 | NCBI WGS metagenome assembly JAABUX01 (sample SAMN10711883, study PRJNA513361) | rock metagenome | isolation source: Antarctica rocks | place: Antarctica: Victoria Land, Richard Nunatak red sandstone | collected 2016-01-03 | reverse complement strand
TTAGATCTTAGAGGAGTATATAACTTAATTTAAATAAAAGAAGGTAATAAATAGAAAATAGTATTTAGGACTTAATATAGATATTATAAGTACCTAGTTATACTATTTAGCCTTACTAATATACTAGTAACCTATTAAGTACTAGTTAATAATATTATACGGGCCTATTTAGATTAGATAGTAATTATATACCTTAATAATATATTAATCTACTCTAAAACTCTAGAGGAATATATTCTTTATATATAAGATATATTAATATACTTATTATAGGCGGGACTCCTCTTAAAACCGGAAAAGTACGAGTTTTATAAGACCTTATTTAAGTTCTTAGGGTTTATAATAATAACTAAAGGCGTTTATATAAGTCCTAAAAAGATTTAGGCTATATAGGAATAGCTTATACTATATAATATTAAATTAGTATAAGGATTCTTAGGATTTACTAACTTTAATAGATGTTTTATAGAAGGCTACTCTAAGAAGGCCTTACTACTAACTAAAATTACTAAGAAAGATATGGGATTTTAATAGGATACTAACTGAAAGAAAGTATTTACCGAACTAAAGTAAGCTTATATAGATCTACTAGTACTTTATATATTTTATAACGGGGAGCTAGTATATATTAAAATAGATACTTTAGATCTTATAATAGAAGCCTATTTATATTAATAATCTAATAGTAAATAGTACCTAGTAGTATACTACTTATATAAAATAATAGTAGTAGAATAGAATTATAATATATATAATAAGGAGCTTCTAGCTATTATATATTTATTATAATATTAGAGAGTATATACTAAGAGCTATTTTAAGCTTACTATCTTTACTAATTATAAAAACTTAGTTAGATTTATTATAATAAAAGAATTAAATCGATAATAAGTTAGATAGTCTAAACTCCTTAGATAGTATAAGTTTAAAATTTAGTATACCCTAGGTAAAGATAATAGAAGAGTAGATACTTTAAGTAGATAATCTAATTATATATAAATAAAGGATATTATAATATAACCTATCTTAAAATAAGAAGATAATAAATTATTAATACTAGTAAGGAACCTAGTAATAACTATTTAAGTTATAATATATATAGTTCCTAACTTAAAGGAAGTATATATTAGAGATACCTTAGCTAGTAAGCTTAGGAAATAATAGCCTAACTAAGACCTATTATTATATAAGTAGAAGTTATACTTACCTCCTAAGGCGGTTAAGGGAGTAATTAGAGATTACTATAATAATCCCCTACTAGGACACCTAGAAGTTTCTAAAATATTAGAACTTATTTAAAGGATATATCCCACGCTAAATCTACGAGTATTAATTAAATAATATATTAAAGAATATATATATTACTAGTAGAATAAGTCTATAAGATATACTAAATATAGATAAATTTAGTTTATTAAAGTTCTAGATATATTATAAAAAGATATTATAATAGACTTTATTATAAAACTACCTTAGTTAGTTAACCTAGTAACTAATAATAAGTATAATTTAATAATAGTTATTATAGATAAACTTACTAAGTATACTATTATAATTCTATATAAAGAAACCTATAATACTAGTTAGCTTGGTTTTATCTTATTAGATAGACTTATTAGGGATTATAATATACTAGAGTTAATTACTTTAGATAGGGATAAGCTCTTTACCTTAAACTATTAGAAGACCTTAATCGCCTTAATAGGAACTAAACTATAAATATTAATAGTATATTATTTATAAATAGATAGATAAATAGAATATATAAATTAAATAATAGAAGTATACCTTAGATACTATATTAATAAAAGGTAGAATAATTAGGTTTTACTACTCCTAATAGTATAATTAGCTTATAATAATAAGAGATCTAATATAATAAAGCTATTACTATTCTTTATAAACTATAAAAGATATGTAAACTTATTCCTAGACCTTAGATAAGGACTAGATACTAAGAAAGCTTTAGTATTAGTATTAGATATAAAAGGGTTATATAGAGAGATATAAAGTAAAATCTATAATAGAAATATATCTATAGAAAATATAGCTAATAAGAAAAGAAAAAATAGCCCTTAATTAAAGAAGGGGGATAAAGTATACCTCCTTATAAAAAACCTAAAGAGTATAAGACTAAGTAAGAAATTAGACTATATTAAAGTTAGACTATTTTTAATTATTAGAAAGAAAGGACCTATTAATTATAAGTTATAACTTCTATCTAATACTAAAATCTATCTAGTATTCTATATCTTAATATTAGAATAGTTAGATTCTAATACGCCCTTATAAGAAACCTTTTATTTTAGAATAGAGGAAGAGAATAAATTTAAAGCTAAAAAGATTCTATTATAAAAAGGTTAGAGTTACCTAGTAAAATAGAAAGGATATAAGGACTTAGAAAATACCTAGGAACTAGTTATAAACCTTATAAACTATTAAGAGCTCCTCTAATAGTATTATTAAACCTAGATATACCCTAAGTAATCTACTTAAGAGCTCTAGGAGAGAGAGTCCTAGAACCCTTAAACTCTAAGAAAGTAGGATAGGTAGCGAGTACCTTCTTAAGTTCTTCTAGATATTCTAGCTACTTAATATCATTAAGCCCCTTATTAAATATCTATTATTTATACTCCTTTAGAAAACGCTTTTATTAATAAAGATATTTTAATTTTATTTACTTCTAATAAGTAACCTTATTACTCTAACGAGTAGCCTTATTAGTAGCTTCCTAAGCTACCTCTATCTCTATCTCTTCGCGCTTAAGCTTCTTTATAGCCTTATTAATATTAGAGAAGTAAATAATAGGTATAATTAGATTATATTACTTCTCTAGCTAAATATATTCTATATACCTTTATAAAAGAGAAGATACTTAATATTCTTTTTAAGACCTCGTATATTATAGATATAATACTATTATAACTACTCCCTTATAAGTAACTTAATCTAATAACTTAATATAGCGTTATTAAGGATAAGATAATATAAATACTCGATTAACCTTTAGGATAAAGGTTTAAAGAAGGAGGGGTAATATTATAACCTTAATACGCGAGCCTTAGTAGATATTATAAGTACTTACTAAAGTTAAATATACCTTAATATAATAAGTTAAGTAACTACTTACCTAGTTATTATAATTATTATAAGACGATTATAATAAGCGGGGTAATTTTAAGTACTAGTAATTAGTATAAGTATAGACTTTCCTATATCTATATAAATAGTATTACTTTCTCTCTAGATAGGAGCTTCATATTTAACTTATATTATCTACTAGACTAATCTCCTAGATATTAAATATAATTCTATACTAGACTAGTTTAGTATAAAGCCTACTTGTCTTCTCCTTAATACTCCTCTCTACGAGATCTACCTATTAATTCCTGACGACCTTTAAGAGTTACGGGTCGTAATAGGCTGTAGGGGTAGATACGAGTCCGCCTAAGGCCCTAGAGGTTATAAGGGCTATCTACCTAGCGCCTAAGACCGCCTTAAGATTAAGCTTCTAGGCGCTATATAATAGTATTATAATATCCTATAATTAGGCTTCTAGGTACTAAGTAATAGTATTAAAGTACTTATAATAGTAATACTATTATATTATTAACTACCCTAAGTTAATATAACTACTATACTATTAACTCCTACTATAACCTACCCTAGTATATTACCCCTATATAGAAATCGGCTGAATTAATTAATTCTAGGGTTGCTTTTAAGGTAGTATTAGGGGTAGCTCTAGGGTATACTACCTAAGTCCCCCGTTAATTATAGAATATTAAAACTTCTAAAGTTTCTACTTAATAAGTAGTTATATAATATAGTTTTACTTAGTAATTAGTTATATAACTTTATAAAATCTATAGACTTATAAATTTTAGAAATATTACTTAGTTAGTAGTTATATAATACTACCTTTAGAGCCTAGAGTAGCTTTAAGGCCTTGTAATATATTATAATAGGCCTAGGGCTAGGCTATATTAGTAAACTAGGAATGTAGAATAATACGGAAAAATGCGGAAAATACGTATATAATAGGCGCGCTTATATATTAGCCCTAGGGCTAGAAATAATACTATAAGTTAGAAAAGGCGTATTTAACTAGATTTAGTAACTTTTAGAAATACTAGGTAATAGGACTAATAGGGGATAAGTCCTACTAATTAGTTATAATATAACTATATTAGGCTAGTACTAACTAGGTAATTATAATAAGGTACTAAGTCTTATTAATAACTAATAGTACTAATACTTAGTAGGAGAATTAATTACAGGCGTAATATAGGTATAAGAAACGGGGCTAGGCTAGGGGGGGGTACTCTACGCGTATATAAATTACGTGAATCAACTATATTTAAAACCTATATTACGCTAGTATTAACGATGTAGCTACTATAACTCTAGCGAGCTTCCCGTTTCTTCCTAGCGCTAGAGGAAAATCACGGATTTAAGGCCTTAAATCCAGATTTTCTATATTTAGGACTTTTAGGCTAGAATAAAAAAACCTAAAATTTTCCTATTTATTTCTAGTATTTTACCTAGAAAATACGCTTTTAACGGATTTTCTAGTTTTAGATTTTCTATTCTACTTCCTAGTTTACCGATGTAGGGCCCTTAGGGCTAGCCCTAGGCCTATAGGTATAAGGCCTTTACTAAGGGTATAGGGGCGAGTTAAGATCTTACTAATAAGGGTAGAACTAGTAGTTACTTTAAGAGTAGGAATAAATAAATCTTTAATATAATAGCCCCTAGACTTTAATATAATAGGGTATACTATTATAAGCCCTATTAAAGTATAAGAAGACTATTTATATATAATTAATATTAGAGATAACTATATTACTTATAAAAAGTTTAGAAAGAAGGAGAAGATAATATATATCCTTTATAATAATAATACTTTTAATTCTAAGAAATATACCACCTTAATAATTACTTAATCCCTCTTACTTTAAGGAAAAAATACTATTTAAGGGTTAATATTAGGCTTAGGTATAAACTCCTTACCCCTACTAGACCCCTTTAAGGGTAGGAAGTCCTTTAAGACTAGTAAGCTTTCTAACTAAAAGATTATAAGCCTTAAAACTAATAAGCTTTTCCTAAACCTAAAAGCTCCTCTTAAGGTAATAGATAGAGAAATATATATAATAAGTATTATAAGTTTAAAGAAAGAAGCCTTATAAAATATATTATTAATACTACCCCCTATTATTAGACCTAAGCTAATATAAAGCTACTAGATATTACTAATACCTATTAGTAGTCCTTATACCTTAGAGAAGCTAATATAGCCTTAGCCTAAATAAATAAGATATTAAAGAATCTTATTACTAAGTATATTAAGGTAGTAAATTATATAGAATAATTAGATATATATATTATAGTCTAATCTAATATACTTATCCTAGTAAAAAAGATAATTAATAAGATACTACTTATATCTACTATATTAGATATAAAAGATAAAGAAATATAGGTAAGAGTTAAAGATACTACTATATCTAATTTATTAAAAATAATTCAAAGGGCCTAGTTAATACTTATATCATAATTTATAATAGTAATAAAGAAAAGATAATATATTAGGGAAAATATAGAATTATAATTAAATACTACTTAAATATTTAAATATAGCCTTCTACTTACTTATAATACCTTAAAGGTCTTTAAGGCCTATATAAAAGGGATATAGAATATAAAGAATCCTTTAAAATAATTTATAAGCTTTTATCTAGTATAATTAGATACTCTTAAGGAAGATAACTTCCTACTCTAATAACTAAGATAACTCCTACCCCTTATAAGGGTTTCCTACTTTAATCTAATAGCCTCTACCTCTTATAAGAGTTATAAGGAATAAGAGGGAGGATTATAAATAGTAAGTAGGTAGATTAAAGCTAGTAGAGTAGAAAGGAGTAATTAGATATAAGTTACTATTAGACTTATAATATTATAACTCTTATATAATTAAGAATTAAGACTATTATAATAATAATACTATATACCTTAAGTAAGATATAAGATAGCTACTATATTTAGTATTATATAACTTTATAAATTTAATCCTAAATTTAATTCCTTTATTAGTAAACTAGGGAGCTAGTATATTATAAAAATATATATTTTTTCTATATATAACTAGCGCGCTTATATACTAGCCCTAGGACTAGAAATAATACTATAAGTTACTAATTATATATTTAGTAACTTTTAGAAATACTAGATAATAGGATTAATAGGAGATAAGTCCTACTAATTAGTTATAATATAACTATATAAATCTAGTACTAACTAGGTAATTCTAATAAGTAACTAAGTCTTATTAATAATTAATAGACTAATTATATTAGTTTTATTTAGAACTAAATTTATAATTATTATATAACGCTAAACCTATACAGGTAATAAGCTAGCTAGAAGTATTTTAATAAGAAAGATTAATACTTAAAAGGACTTCTAAGTACTAAAAAATAGTTAGTCTAGTAATTAATAGTAGTAGTACTAGTATTTAATAAGAATTAATAGTAGGTATAATATAATTATAAAATATAAGGCTAGGCTAGAGGGAGATACTCTATATATATATAAATTATATAAATTAACTATATTTAAAACCTATATTATACTAGTATTAATAGTATAACTAATATAACTCTAGTAAGCTTCCTATTTCTTCTTAGTACTAGAGGAAAATCACGGATTTAAGACCTTAAATCTAGATTTTCTATATTTAAGACTTTTAAGCTAGAATAAAAAAAAACCTATAATTTTCCTATTTATTTCTAGTATCTTACCTAGAAAATATACTTTTAGTAGATTTTCTAGCTTTAAATTTTCTATATAAGTTTCTAGTTTACTATTAATAATAATAATAATAATAATAATAATAATAATAATAGGGAAAAAAATGAAAAATATAGTAAGAAATACTTCTAATAATAGAAAATATTATTAGAGAAAAAGGTCTTAATAAGTTAGATTAATACTTTAGATTAATACTTAGTACTACTACTTAGTATTAACTTAAATACTTAGTACTAACTATTAATACTAACTTAAATACTTAAGCTAGGAACCTAGTCTTAACTCGCTAAGAGTTAAGTTAGATACCTAACTCGAGTTTAAAGTACTAATCTAACGCGCTTAATTTATATATAGTAGAATCTTATTTAATAGAAGGAGTAATATAAGAGATAATTTAATATTTAATATAGTAGATAGGATATTCTATAAATTATAGGATGGAATTAGTTAGAGATATATCTATTACCTTATTCTGTAATACCATTAGGTAGGTAGGTAAGGTAGGTCTTATAATGATACTGGTATCGATTTGAGGAAAGCTCGATGGGGATATATAGGTTCAGGTTCTGGTTGTGTGAGTTGTAATGGGAATGGGATTGATCTATCTAGGGATACGTGGTGATACCCTCTATGTAAGGTAGTGTCGACTGATAGAATTACCCTCTGTTCGTAAAGAAGTCTCGACTACAGTAGGTATGTATGTAATCGGTTCGTGCAAGCATGTGAATATAATCTTCCGGTATCCAGTCCCGCCCAGTCCAGTCCAGTCCAGCCCATTCCTCTCAGCTATTCCAGCTCGACGTAGTCTATACCTCCTCAGGTCGCTGTTTGCTAGCCAGCGAGCATGTTGTCCCGTTCGATTCCCTCGGACCGTTACCCTTCAAAGAGCCATCCTTCGCCTAGCCAGTCATTCCATACATAACCAGGTCGGCTTTCTATCTCGAATATAAAAGCCAACACCCTCACAGTTCCGAACCTTGTGCAGGTCGGCTTTCGGACGCCCCAGCCGGCACCTTTTTGCTCTCGTCGAATCTCCACACGCCGCCCGTCTTGTCCGCTTCGATTCGCTCGCCCGGTATCGCCTTGACCAATTGCTCGAAGATCGGGTCGGAAGTGGCGCTGTGCGTGAAGTACCGTCGCTGCCACGTCCGGCCTTCGTCTTGCTCCTTTTTCCTCAGGTCGCGTTGCAGGTTCTCGATTTTGGATTTCTCAATGTGAACTTGATCCATGTCGGACTTTTGGATCCCGGCGATGACATGCTGCCAAGCGCGATTCGATTCCATGGGGTCTTGTTGCTCGATCGGGGCGATCTGTAAGGGTGTGGTTTTGGAGGTTTTGGCGTTGTAGGTGTCTATCGGCGCGGCCTTCTTCAGGTGGCTGCCGCCACCGGCTTTGATGGTGAAGCTGTCGGTCCATTGGCCTTCGATTGTGTACAGTATGTCTTTCTCTTTGCCGGCGGGATACAATGTGGCGGTGAAGCTGTTCTTCTTGCCCGAGACCCAGCCTTTACCGGAATAATCGATCTTGGCTACGTATCCGGACGAGGAGGTGATGAAGGTGCAGTTGTTGAGCTCGACGAATGGTTTACCGTATATGAGACCTTCGATGTGGAGGGCGGGTAGGGTGATGAGATAGGATTCGTTGTAAGCGGCTATTGTGAAGAGGGCGTGTCCGATTTGTTTGATGTGGATTGTCCGTGAGAAGGAGGCTTTCTGGGCATTGTAGCCTTGTAGCTGTAAAACAGTGCATATTAGCGATTGCTGTAGATCTAATTGTGCGATAAGGAAGCATACCTGAACGCCATGCTTATCGTTCCAGATACAGTAGGCTGTTACCGGTGGGTGATGGCTTTACGATTGATCAGCGTTTGTATATAAAATGTACATAGTCGAGTGATGTACCTGACTTGTTCCGAGACCAGGTTCGTCGTACCAGACTCATCTTCCCACTTCCCGAGGAACAGCTCACCCAGAAAAGGGTTTAGTGGCTTCTTTTCCGACCCATACTTGTCGTTCCTACTGCTGTATGACTGCTTCAGTGTAGTAAGGAACCACTTCAAGACTAATAGGGCACGCTTTGCGGGGTCTGGCTCTAACGCTGGCGCAACGAAGATGTGTGGATGTTCGGTCCAGTAGGCAGAGAACTCTGTAAGGGATGTTGTGCCTAGGATAAAGGGAGGAGCGGTCATGGAGGAGAGGTCGCCATTGAAAGAGGCGATTGACTATGAGAGACGTTAGACAAGAGACGTGCACCCGAGACGTTCCATGGAGGAGTGTACCTTGAGGAAGGTGGACCACGACCCTTTGTTCTGGGGGGAAACTCCTCCGCCTTCGTCTCTGGATAAGCCTGACATACTGGTAGGTAAAAGAATGAAGATCTACAGGTATAGTTGGTAAGTGAATGGGTCAAGAAGGCAGGTGGGCAGGAAGGCCATATCAGTAGAATGACGATCTGGTTCTTTGGCGGGTTCAGGAGGGGCAAACGCGCAACTGGGTTGAGACAAGGCGGGCGGAGCACTTTGCACGTCACTCTACAGGAAAGCCAAGCTGATCATCCTCTACTCCCTCTGTCATGCTCGATATCGCCCTCACACCTTGCTCTGCGACCCAGACGTGCACATGTGATACATAGACCTATTGGAACGGCGTTTCTAGCCCGTAGTCTTCATCGGCTCTGGATTTCGACCCATCGTGGAAGTATACCAACACAAGGCGGTTAACTTCATCAATACTTAGGGTTACAAGACCGTCCATTCTACTGGTGGGCAAGGAAAACCATTGCACTCTGAAACATCACATTCTCGAGAACTTGGCGATGATGGCTGGCTATATTCCATGCACTGACATTGGTCTGGAGAGTATGAATTCAATACAGATATTTCTCAAACGACCGTACTGTGTACCACGCGTCCTCAACGCAGGAAAGCTAGCCTGTCATCTCCACTTCAAGCCGCGAGGATTCTACTGGATTATTCTCACCAGCAGCGAACTCTTGCTGGAAGCAGCAACGTCATGTATCGTCAAGGCTTGGGCAGAGAAGGTGTAGATCATGAACATCACATAGCTGCTTAAGATATCCTCAATGGTCCTTAAAGTCTGCAGGTATGGCCAGATCACTCCTGTTTGCAGTAGCGAAGGGGTACTTGGTCGGCTGATCTTGGTTTCCATGCTTTCCACACCTGCAACGATGTCAGCGATGAGGATGTCTGACGTGCTCCAAGATTCATACATGGAAGTCCAGCTCGAGTGTTCTGTCATAGGCTGATGGTGACGACATCTGATATGTGTCCTTCCGTGAGGGATGTGGTGATGTAGAGTGTACTCCTGAAAAGATTGAAGCAGTAACCGTCTATGCAAAAGATACAAGCCTGGATCGCAACGACGGGGTCGTCCAGCGCGGTGCTGACCCATGACGGGTAGTCTCCAACATCCGACGTGTGAATTGAAGTTTTCCTTTAGCATACACCTATCGCTGGTCTCGGAAGTGTCTTACATTTCTTCCCTGCAAATGACAAGTCAGTTCCACCATAGAGATATCCCAATATGTAGGGGATCGTGACTCTGATCTTGACGTTCAATCTAAGTTCCGCTACTTGAGTTGGTCAGAAATGATGAAACCATGCATAGATCTGTCATGACAGCCAGCATTCGATATAAAATGCATTTATCCCAACACTGGCATCTTGAATGAAAAAACTGACAAAGGAAACGTGCTGAACAACAGCACCTAGAAAGACCATTCAAACAGACGCTTTACCTCTCATTCCACACGCGGCACAATAACGGTCTCCAATGAACATGCAGAACGTAGCCGAATGATCAGGAGGTTCAGCTAGTGGATAATCTGTGGCGTGCAGCCCATGGTCACAAAGTCGAAGGTCTAAGGCTTCGTTTCGATACCGTGATACTTTTCATGCTCGAAACCCACGAATAATCCAGAGCCTCCCCTGATCCTAATACATACAAGAGATGACCAATTTTAGAACCAAGGCTCAGCCATATGCCAGAGATTAATGCAAGTTTTACTAAGATGGATCCACAAACTTGGTTCTGGTAGGGTGATTCGGAACAGAGGAGGATAGCGTCCCGAACCGTAACTAGGATTTGGGTCGCGGGTGTTAAGGTAGGCATAGAGGGCATATTATTGATATCATCGCTTACAATAAGTAGCAACCTAAGGTATGCAGTGTAGGAGAATGAAATTAATAGTTCTTTGGACGAATGTGCTTCTTGAAGCTTAGAAGAGCTGGGGCCGAATATAATCACATAGACCAAGGACAACAACATATGAAAGACAAAGCATAACGATAAAGTGGGATCATGAAGACAGAACCTTGGTAATGGGTGGGGAATTTTAGCCAATCGTTTCATCAACGTGTCTCCCGTCCCCTCTGGAATAGACCAATCATGATGGATGTCATTTTGGATGTCGTGGCACAAAGAGATGAAATGATATTCGTCAAACGTGCGCTGCGATTTTATGTCTAATTTTGAACGCCAAGACACCACCACATTAGCTTCGTATGCCCCAGCTCATGGTCAACAGGAGATATGCGAACGGTCCCGCTGACGACTTTTCATTCCATCCTTCTCGTCGATACCTACGTCTTGACATCTGGCTCTTCCCTTTGGACGTATTCTTTCAGCTTGAGGAGCTGTACGGCCAGCTTGATATTATCCTTGAGGTAATCCTGGGCATCCAACTTGAATTTGGTAGAGTCTTCCTCGTGTCTCTCGACGTACAACCGGATGGTAGCACCGCTGCTTCCTGTACCTGACAGCCTGACCACAATTCTGCTACCGTCGTCGAACTTGACGAAGATGCCTTGATTCTTGCTAATACTGCCATCAAGGTCCGTGTAGGAGAAATCATCTGCTTCAAGCACCTTCCGTCCCTGAATGGTGGAGCCAACGAACTGAGACTTTTTAGTGGTAATCAGCTCGGTCAGGTTTGCAACAACTTTGTTGGCGCCGTCACTGTCAACACCCTCATAGTCGTATCGGGTGAAGAATGTCCGGCCGTATATGTTCCAGAACTCGTGCTGAATGGTCGAAATACTTGGCGTCACGCCTGGTTTCTCCTTGGCAACGCCAGCAATGATGTTCAACCAAGCCATAACGGCCCATAGTCCATCTTTCTCGCGTATATGGTTACTTCCGGTCCCAAAACTCTCCTCACCGCAAATTGACATCTTCTTCGTGTCGAAAAGATTGCAGAAGAACTTCCAGCCTGTAGGGACCTCGTAGTTCTCAAGACCCTGCTTTTTGGCCACAAGATCGATGGCTCCTGACGTGGGCATGCTGCGTGCGAGGCCATAGACTCCTTGCTTTTGGAAATACGGGATAAGTTTGGCGTAATGAGCGATGATGGCTACGCTGTCTCCGGGGGAGACAAAGGCACCAGCGCCATAGATCATGTTTCTGTCTCCATCTCCGTCACTGGCGGCACCGAAGGGAATTTTGTTCTTTTCGACAGCCTCCACTAAAGAATGGGCATAGACTAGATTAGGGTCTGGGTGACCTCCACCGAAGTCAGGGGATGGTATGCAATTCTGTGTGCTGCTGCTAGGCAATCCAAGCTCTTTCTCAAAGATTGCGGTACCATAAGGTCCAGTCACCCCGTTGAGAGCATCGAAGAGCACCTTGAAATCTTTGTGGCTGTCCAAGAAAGACTTGATGAGTGGGAAGTCAAAGATGTCTTTCAACATCTCGACGTAATCGGTCGTAGAATCTATAATCTCAACCTCGAGAGGACCGCATGTTTTGCTTCCTATCTTCGACATGTCCACATCGGGGATGTCGGTAATCTTGTATGAGGTGAGGGCTTTGGAGGTTGTGTAAATCTTGTTCGTGACCGAATCTGGTGCAGGAGCGCCATTTGCCAGATTGTACTTGATCCCAAAGTCGTTCGTGGGACCTAGTAATTGAGAGTCACTCAATTGATCCGCTACTGTAACGGCATAGCTCATAAAGACGGCTACTTACCACCCGGGTTGTGGCTGGCGGTGAGTAGGATTCCGCCTGTCGCATTTCGCTTCCTAATGACATGGCTAGCAGCAGGTGTACTTAAGATGCCATTCTGCCCGATCAGAAGCTTCTTGACTCCATACGCCGCGCCTATCTTGGCAATCAGCTGCACGACTTCTGGATTGTAGAATCGTCCATCTCCTCCAATGACCAAGAAGCTGCCTTGGGCGCCCTCGGGAATCGAAAGAAGGATACTGGTGACGAAAGATTCGCTATAGTGGGGCTGCTGGAAGACCGTAACCTTCTTGCGGAGCCCTGAGCTACAGGGCTGTCAGACGAACTCTCAGCGAGAGAAGAAGTCGGTTTGTATGTGAGTTGTAGGAACGCATTTCGAGGTTCGTTTCCACAGAAGCCGTAAATGGATGGAGCACTTACGTTCCGGGTTTCTGATCAGTGAAGGGCGTTAGGGAGATTGTTTGGACGCTCATACTTCCTATGGTAGCCGTTGGTCTGCTTAATTGATGGTACGAGGTATCAATGGACGTTAGGGAGGTGCTGAATCCGTGGGAATTATTGAATTATGTTGTTGAGGGCTGCGGCTGCCAGCAAAAGCTTGGCAAAAGGTGTATTCTATTGGAACTCAGGCCGGGTTAACCTCGGTAGTTACTAATCAGGACTAGTCAGGGGGTCTTGGCGGACTAGTAGAGATTTCTCGTGATAGTTATTCTATTCTATATAGCTATATCTATCTATTAGTTATTATAATACTATTGTACTACACCTAAATCACGTATAGATAACTTATAAGTATTATATATTTTATTAGGTTATAAGCCTAGGTTCTACGTAACCTAGGAACTATATAAATTATATAGTAAGCTTTTTACTAAGACTTAGGGTTACTCTAGAAGAAATATTCCTAGAACTATTTATAATAGGTACTATTATATTTAACTATTATAAAATTTAGAAGCTAAAAGGTACTAAGAACTATAAACTATAGGAAATTACTATACGCGTATCTCTCGTAGTTAATAGTATATTTAAGGTTATTAGACTGGAATATAAACCGCTAATTAACCCTAACTTACCTACTACTAGAGGAGTAAAACTACCTATTAAAGAGGTAGATAAGGATAAATAGGAAAAGTATATTAATTTAAAGGAGCGAGTACTCGCCGCTATTTATATTACTATATCGCTATTAGCTTATAGTATAATTAAAACTTTAATAATAGTAAAAGAAGTATAAGCTAAATTAAAGTTATTATATAAGATAGACTCCTACGCTACTAAGAAAGTAATATACTTCGCCTTATATAAGCTTTATTTAGATTAATTTAAAGACCTTTATACCTACCTTACTAAATTTAAAGAATATATAAATAAGCTTCTATAAATAGGGAGTCCGCTAGAAATAGACTACTAGATAGTAGTCTTTAAGAGGGGTCTACTAGATAAGATAAAGGAAGCGGTTTATACCCTTACTAAGATCGCTTGATCTAGGAAGGAGTTATAGGATTTTAAGTATATTACTATATTATTAGTTAATAGGTTTATACCTATAAAGACTAAAGAATCTAAGGTATACGCTAGTAATTTTAGTAAATAGC
>JAABUX010006167.1_pt1 | contig 14390 bp, 13 predicted proteins | sample 5561851 | NCBI WGS metagenome assembly JAABUX01 (sample SAMN10711883, study PRJNA513361) | rock metagenome | isolation source: Antarctica rocks | place: Antarctica: Victoria Land, Richard Nunatak red sandstone | collected 2016-01-03 | reverse complement strand
CTTCAGAGGGTCCAGACATGGAAACATCAACTGAAGAACAAGGGCGTAGAGAAGCTGTTACAGTAAGCCTAGAAGAACTCAAACATTGTCAGCCTTTTCGGTCTCATTGTCCTCACCCCGCCGTCTAATATCTCCTCCAGCCTCTGTGCGATTCGAATCTCTTGAGGAAGCATTTGGGCCGTCATCTCTGGGGATCCTGATTGTCAAAGACCTCCCAGCAAGGTTTCTCGACCTTCGCCTTAGGCTCCTCTCCTATGCTTCCTATCTTGCGAATCTTCCTCGTGAAGAACTAGGTACACGTCCCTGCCTGGTGTCTTTTTGTCCTTTCTCTCCCGAGCTTGGACCGTGAAACTTTGACTTATGGTCCCTAGATGCTCTTTCTTGCCCTTCTGCCAATTACTTGAGCGGTTGGAGCCACGGTAAAGAAGCTCTGAAGAACGGGACCTACGATACTCTAAAAGGTTCTTTCTATGTCAATTGCGCGTTCTACCAAGGGCAAGATGTCACAGTGGAGCAATCGGCCGATTTTCCCGAATTCACGGCTCCGAACGTATGGCCACAGGAGTCGTCTTTGCCAGGGTTTCGCGAAACGTTTGAGGAACTCTGTATCCTGATTATTGACTCTGCAGTCCTTGTGGCTCGTGCTTGCGATCGGTATGCTACAGAAAATATCGAAAGCTATGAGCCCAATTATCTGGAGCGTATTGTGAAATCTTCCACCACAACAAAAGCTCGCTTACTACACTATTATCCCCCAGACCCTTCCTCCACGAAAGTAGCGACCAGCAATCCGCCACACCCAACATTTTCAGATCACGATTCGTGGTGTGCAACCCATATCGATCACGGCTGCTTGACTGGACTAACCTCCGCTCTTTACATTGATGAGGCGGCAAATCCTCCTCAGCTCCGGAGATCAGCCTCCAAAGCCCCGTCACAACCATTACCAGTCCTACCAAACCTCACCGCTTGTCCAAATCCTAGTACAGGTCTTTATGTCCACGCCCGAGATTCCACCATTACAAAAGTCACTATTCCGTATGATTGTCTGGCGTTTCAGACCGGTGAAGCATTGCAGATCATCACTGGTGGAAAATTCAGGGCAGTACCGCATTTCGTTCGTGCTGGAAGAGTAGACGAAAGGAACATGGGAGTGGCTAGAAATACATTGGCAATTTTCACGCAACCTGGAATAAGTGAACTGGTCAACAAAAAGGACGGAACTACTTTTGGGCAATTTTCGAGAGAAGTTATGGGAAGGTTTGGATAGGAAGTTGATCGCAGAGTAAGCAGCCCAGCATCAAAAGAACATTCTGTGGTTATGGATGTGAGAGCCCAGGTGTGACCGAAGACAGTGTAAGCAGTCTCATTCACTACAGCTCGTGTTCTCCTAGGGCAATTGACACCAAGAAGGAGTACCATGACTAAAAATCATTGTATCGGTTGGAACAAAGCTGGGTCCGAAGGTAATGCTTTCTCACCGCATAGCATAGACCTGAATTGAAGCATAATGCACTCATGTCATCCATTAGAGCTCCTCTCGAGCGCGTTGTGGTATAGATAGAGAATGGCATCAAGTCCAGATAAGTTGAAAAACGAATGGTCGATCTACGAAAGCCTTGCATCCAGGATTCTCGTTCTAGGTTCATTGGATACATCAAGCTCAAGAAGTGAAGTGATGCAAAACCGCTATCCAAGGTTCCCTGATAGGGTCTTTACCATGGACTCACTGAATTAATGACTTAGTTTAGTTTGAAGGATCGAGGCGAGGCATCGAAATCTTACTAGCCACTACTCACGGTTATCACAACGTGACCATTAGCAGGCGTCAGATTTGTAACGCGAGGGATATTGGTTAGGACGCCTGAGCTTGAAGCCTGTGTTCCCCCTTTTGAAGTCTGAAATCGCCTAATCTGGGTTCCCGTTGTGTGTGTGTGTGTAAGCAGCGACGATAGCAGTGCCGAAAGAGATGCTAACTGGGAAAACGAAGCCCTTGCCTGCGGTATGTAACGCTAGCGTCGGTGAATGCACGACAGTCCACTTCCCACTGTGTATGTCCATATCTCGTTCTAAAGCAAGAACGCCGGTTGTTCACAAGGTACGCCTTCATTAAGCCATCTCAGTTGCTATGCAATTGATCTAGAAAGGATTTTTCGCCAACATCTCTCAGGTTCTGGGTCTCCTCCTATGACGCAGTACCAGAGCGGGGTGCAGGTGGTGGGACTAGTACTGCACTTGCTTGAGTGCCTAAGGTATGCGTGCCTCAGGAAAGTCAATCGGTGGTTGAGGGAGTGAATGCTGGAGAGCTACCATCTCTGGCGTGGGATTACCACTGTGTAGCTCCGGTATCTCGTGTCCCCGGTAGAGTGAGCTTTGTGGAGTGTCCACCACCCTAGAACTTGATTCTGCCACCTGGGATATACCAGGGTGTATTCCCCGTTCTGCTGCCTCCTTCAGCCATTGTTCCCAATCAGCATCGATTATCACATCCTCGCCTCTTGCTCGTGCCTCTGTGGCTGCGAGGAGTCTTTGGTTGAGCTCCACCCCAACGCTTCGCTCCATCTCGTCGTCACTGTCCTCGTCGGATACCTCCTCTTCCTCCACAGAACCCGCCCTTTCCTCATTCTCCTCCCGAGCGTCCATCATGTCCGAAAAATCTCCGGCCCCTGTTTCGACGTGACCGCCCCGCAATGATGACTGTGTAGCCGCAATCAAGCTTGCCTTGAGGACAACAACTCCATCCCAGGTTGTGTCTATGATAATCGTTCTGTTCTTTTTTTGGTACTGTTCTCTCGCCCACCTCGTGCCCTCCCATTTGCAAAGAACCTGTATCTCACTATCAACCAACCTTAGCTGGTCGAAGACCCGCAACAACCTCCTATGGTACGGAAAATGGCTTAGGCGCAGGCGATGGTCTCTCTTGTTATAGTCAAGGCCCGGATACTGAGCCTCAAGGCAATCAGTGGGTCCATAAAAGCGGAGGGTCTCTGCACGAACTTCCTGGACGATGTTGCGTCGGACATGGGTTTGCCAATCATTGGGATCCGTGTCCTTCCTTGTGGCAAAGAGCCGCGACATGATGAGTTCTTCAACCGGTGGTTTCTTCATGGTGACGTATGTTTGTGGGGAGTGAGGGACCGTGGTGGTTGGGTCAGAGGCGAGCAATGGTCAGTCAGGTGATACCTGGAGGGTCTTTTCTCATGTGAAGCTCGACGGAATGCTTTTCCTGAACGATTGCAGGATGTTGTAGCGTCGTCAGATCGTACTTGATCAAGCCTTGGGTGTGAAATTGATCCAGGGGGACTCAGAAGCATGTAAAAAAGTGTCGTCCTGTGATTGCGAAAACGTTGCTCAAAGAATTAACAATAGTCGAGTTGTCACGGCTGGACTACTTAGTATTTCTTTTTAGCATGGAGACAATGACAACGAATGACATTGGGGAAGGTTATTGATGCATCTGCGACAGCAGGAAGTCATTTGTCTCGCATTTCTGGAAGGTGCAATTCCGCCATTGGGGTTTGTGAGATCAAGGAATGAAGCGGTGCGTGTTGGAGCGTGTCAATTTTGGAAGTGAAGCCTTCCGTTAGTCAAGCATTGCGACGGATGTCTTTGGGTCATTGGGCCTTGGTCATGCTTCGCTCTAGATGGTAAAGTAGTGGTGACTCCGTGGCGCCCTTCCACTGGCAACCGTATCATAAAGTGCCCCGGCCGCCCCTGACGAGTGGACATCGGTCGGCTGTCTACTTGATCTAGCTTCCCTAGGCGCCTTTCGGCAAGCCTTCCAGTATTCTACTTTAGTTCTTCCTATCGGTTGGCTAGCTATTGGGTATGTACCTAAAGTACGTTATTTATTCATGCAATACTTAGTCATTCCCCACCGATACTGCGTATCACTAGTAGAATAGGATCAGTGAGTCTCAAGGTGCCATATAAATACTATTCACTTGCTCTACGAAGATCTGATGAGAGCACAAACAGACGCATTCATGCTAGTTCTACAAAAGTATTACACCCCTTAAGCTGGTGAGAAGTCACACCCGGAAGCTAACGTGTCAAGGTTTAACGCTCACATCATTTAAGCCTGCAAAGGCTAGCTTGGCAAGCCGTTAAGCCTCAAGAGGTTTAGCTTCCGAGGTTGTGACTTCTCACCAGCTAGACGAAACCAGCATCCAGCCAGATTCGGCCTTCATGTCATCGTCGTCAACATTTGAAAAAGCAAGGGCTGTCACAACATGTTCATTTAAGATCAAAATATTGGAACCTGTGTGCCTTCACGTGTGTTATTGTGCTGCGCTGTGGTAGAACCGTGATGAATCCTTGTTATTATTCGCCATGATGTCCACTACCAATATTCCTTTTACCTTCTTTCCCAGACTTGAAAATCCAATCTTTCCAACGTCTCTAGGATTCACCAATTTGGAAACCGGTATACGAATCCTGATAGATCCACTATCTAGATCGAGCCATTTGGTCAGCCAAGACTCGATCGATTTTGATCGTGGGCCGCAAGTCGGATAGAAGATATGTCGACTTTCAAAGGTTGTCTCGAAGGCAAGTGCTGAAGTCCGCTGCCGCAATTCCATACTAACTCAATAGTAGAGTTCCCAGACATCAGAAGTATATGGCCTCTATTACGAGCAGGTGCACTGCTGATAGACACTGTTTAGTCGACTACTTCCGGAAAATTGCTGGCAGGAAACCACCCCTTGCATGTTTTCTAAGTCATGTCCACAGCGACCACATTCAAGGTCTGGAGTCTTTGACGAGTCCATTTGTGTACTGCTCGCCGGCTACACGAGAGGTATGTCGCGCGGCATACCAGGGACGTGTGTTACCAGCTAAACCTGAAAGCAGCTCCTATTGAACCTCGAGAAACGGCCTCACCGCATGAATCTTGCCAAAGGTTATCTAGAATGCAGAAAACAAGATTACAAGCCTCTCCGAAGGCTGTTGGTCGGTAGACTCTGAGTATTAGCCGAGCGTTCTAATCAGTTTGATCAGAAGACTATACCGTTGAACGCTCCGACAGAAATCGAGCTAAAGCCAGGGGTTTCTCTACGACTGACTTTACTAGATGTAGGTTCCATGGCGTTGTTGGATGCGAATCCTACTGAGGATAGCAGGCAAACCACTGCGCTGGAGCAGTCATGTTCCTCATTGAAGATGACACCAAAGCAATACTGTACACCGGTGACATACGATGTCAGTTTAACTTGACTGATGGGAGAGTATTGCTGACAGCCATTGCAGCGGAGCCTTGGTGGGTGAACTCGTTGATTCGTAACCCGGTAGTCCTGCCCTACACCCATGGCCACAAACGCTTGGACATGATGTATTTGGACACTACTTTTGCGAACGAAGAGTCCATCTATTGGAAATTTCCCACTAAGGCAGAAGGACTCAAGGAGCTTCTCGACAAGGTCATGATGTACCCGAAGGAGACTGTGTTCCATCTCCATGCATGGACTACGGGATACGAGGATGTCTGGCTAGCTTTGTCCAGCGCTCTGCGATCCCAGGTTGATTACATCATGGTGATAACAAAAGAGCTAATGACTGACACTAATCTAGATACATGTGGACGATTATAAGTGTCGTTTGTACGGAGCTCTCGCTCGTTTATCTGCTGGCAAAAATCCTAATCTTGAAGGTCCTCCACTGGTTGGTACCCTTTAGTCCCGTCTTATCTGTATTTCCCTTTTCTCTTTAGTCACAAGGCGTGTCTGGAGAGCCAAAGATCTTCCTCTTGCGAGACAATTCATCTTATAAAATTGAATCCAGAATGTACGCTAGCTATGTCTTCGAAAGGCGTACTTTGTTGTCTGATAAAATGGTTTGAGAAGCAACCCTTTCTAACGATCATTAGCCTATCAACAACGGCCGCAAAAGCGTCACTGATTGCTGTACATCCTGTGTTGATGATGATGCTAACCTCCAAATCTGTTACAGTTCGGTTTCAAGTGTGGAAACAGAGATCAAGCTGGATGTTTGACAAGTGACCCAAATGTCCGGCTGCACAGTTGCGAACGAGGCACAAGCTGTGCCGCCCTAGACCGAGATGATGTGGTTTTCATCAGGCCAATCCTCTCCCGCTCTGCTTCGGGGGCGGTTGTACCTGAAATAGGTGCCGGTGGAGGTGGTGGGGATTTGGAAATCCAAGCTCTTGAGCTTGAATTGGGCGATGAGGAAAAGGTATTGAAGCTCGTAGAAGTGTGCTCGGAGGTAATCGTCAATCGCGAACTCCGGAAGAAGACGTTAAATTATATTGATCAGGCCAGGCGGTCCCAGAGGCAGTCGGTATCACTGATTGCCTGCCGTCCGGATGACGGTCAAATGCCCTTCATCGAGCTCGCGCAGCATCTTGCAGCGTTGGTAGACCAGGATGGTAGCAATACCGCGGGGCAGAAGCTCTTGAGGGTGCGATCTGCAAGACGACTGGGAGACCCCATGGAGAGGGACCTTCCGCGGACTATAGTATGTGCACAGTACGCGTGATGGAAAACAGTGCTGATTGAGATTGAAGGAATTTCCGTACTCGCGGCACTCATCATACGACGAGCTTTGTGACCTGGTGAAGGCGTTCCAACCCACAGATGTCTATCCATGCACCGTCGACGAGAAAAATTGGGTATCAGAAACCAGCGTCGAGCATCTATTCGGTCGCTTCTGCTCAGGGACAATATTCGCCCATGATCGCAAGATGGAAATGCTCACAAGTCCACAGCTAATTCCTAGATCCAAAGCGGGTGGCGATAACGGCACCGAATCGAGAGAAGGGAGTGCAGAGTCACTGTCGCATTATGAGGACACTGTTTCCGAAGACTTGGTGCAATCTTGCTCAGATACCACACCATATTTTCGAATTCCTAGCGAGCAATATCAGCTCGCAAAGCGTCAACGGCTTTACCCAGCTCTTGCTAGTAAATATCCCGGGAGCGTTGATATAAGCCGAGAGCGGCTGCATAAGATCAAGAAGTCTTTTCAAGAACACCTGCGACGGAAGCAAGGCAAAACAGATGCGTCGGCGCGACTCGAGGTGGAGGGTGTAATTCACCTTCCGGGGCGGAGACGACCCCTCGGACGTGGAAAAAGAAATGAACCAAACCTAACATATGGAATGCGGACGGAGTTAACCAAGCTATCAGATACTAGCCCCTCTATTTCTGATGACGACGCTGGAGATTTTCTTTTAGGTGAGATACCTGAGCCAAGTAGTACATCCAACACTGCCCCAGCCAGCCAACCAAGATCAGAGACACAATTTTCGATCTCGGATGCAGCATTTGAGTCCCAGTCGCCGCACCGTCCACAAGAGATAACAAGAGCGGACAGAGTCCAATACAGGAAGGAAGCCTACAAGGCCGCGAAGGATTTGAGTGCAGTGTGGGAAACCGACCATGGTCTAGTCTCATCGTTTGACGGTCATGGCGAGGAAGAGCTAGAGCTGTGAGAGAAAGTTTTGCCATGAACAGCGTTGAGGTCTCTTCAGGCTTCTAGGACGACTACCCAGTATTGTCGTTTGGACGAACATCCATATGAAAGAGATGAACAGTAAATGCGCTTACGACATCAAATGATCGGCATGCACATCACATGCGTACCACGAATATATAGTTGCTATCTGTGACTGAAAGATCATAGATCTGAGCAATAGAATGCCACCAGTACCGTTCTTTCCGTTCAATAGAAATAGTACTCTTGCGTCAAGGGCAATTCTACGGCCGGCTCCGCTGTACAAATGATACCGTCGGCTTCAACGATCTATACTTTCTATCAGTGGGTCTAATGATAAGAGGGGGGTTGTGGAGTCCTCACATAAGTTTCCGGATCGACTTTCATTTTTGGCATGGAATCATTATACTTCATGTCCTTCTTCCTGATGTTCCTGCAATTCTTAACAACCTCAACGCGCTTGCGCAGATTGTACGATGCAACTGTGCCGGTCTCGACAGAGGCTTTTGAGACAAAGGTGATGGACATATGAGGGACAAAGGTCTAGTGAGCAATCAGCAGGAAAATGTTGAGAGCTACCAATCAACAAAGGCCACTTACTGCGAACATGGGGCGCATGATGACAGGTTCTACAGTAGGTATCGAGGCATTCGGGTCGCCCTTGAACCACTTTAGTACAGTGTGGTTTTTACGAGACCGCAAAAGCTCACCATTTGCATTTGCGATATCATACCACTCTTTATAACCATCGTAGGCTTGGTGCCAAAGTTAGCGGGCTTCCAGAGGACCAGGTCGGCCAATTTGCCGACCTCGACACTACCAATCACGTGGCTCATGCCTTGCGTTACTGCAGGGTTGATTGTGTATTTGCTGATATATCTCTTGACTCTGAAATTGTCTGCTCCTGTACCTTCGTCCTCCTTGAGCGTGCCTCTCTGTACCTTGTTCTTGTGTGCAGTGTTCCAGGTGCGGAGGATTACCTCGCCACAGCGTCCCATGGCTTGTGAGTCTGAGGACATCATACTTATGGCGCCGAGATCATGCAGTACATCTTCAGCAGCGATTGTCTCGGCTCGAATACGCGATTCGGCAAAGGCAACGTCTTCTGCAATATTCTTGGACAAATGATGGCACACCATCAGCATGTCGAGATGCTCGTCAAGGGTGTTCCGAGTGTAAGGTCGGGTGGGATTAGTACTGCTCGGGAGGACATTGGCATGCTCAACCACAGAGATAATGTCGGGGGCATGACCTCCTCCAGCGCCCTCAGTGTGATATGTATGTATCGTCCGATCTTTGAATGCCCTGATGGTCTGCTCCACAAAGCCTGATTCGTTGAGCGTGTCTGTATGGATAAGACACTGGACGTCATACTCATCACAAACGCCGAGACAAGTATCGATGACGGTGGGGGTTGTGCCCCAATCTTCATGCAACTTCAGGCCTGCAGCACCTGCAATACACTGTTCTTGTAAAGCCCGAGGACTACTATCATTTCCCTTCCCCGTGATGCCAATGTTAATTGGGAGTTCGTCACAGGCCTGAAGCATTTGCCTCAAGTGTGCTGTTCCGGGTGTACATGTTGTCGCATTCGTGCCTGTGCTTGGGCCTGTGCCTCCTCCGAGCATGGTTGTGATGCCTGCCGCTACAGCTTCATATGCTTGTTGGGGACATATGAAGTGAATATGCGAGTCCATGCCTCCGGCTGTAAGTATCATACCCTCACCTGCGATGACATCTGTACAGGAGCCGAAGGTCATTGCAGGATCGACTCCATCCATTACATCTGGATTACCAGCTTTGCCAATCCCAACGATGATTCCATTCTTGATACCAACATCAGCCTTGACAATCCCGCTCCAGTCTACAATAAGAGCATTTGAGATGACGGTATCCAACGATGCAGTATCTGGACGTCCACTGGCCTGGCCCATACCTTCTCGTAACGTCTTACCTCCCCCAAATGTGCACTCATCTCCATATGCAGTATAATCCTTTTCCACCTTAATCCACAAATCTGTGGAAGCTAAGCGTACGGTATCGCCAACGGTAGGCCCAAACATGCCAATATAGCCCTCGCGTGTCATTCTGAACGGATCGATGTAAGCATTATCCCCAGCTGGCTCAGGTGTATTTGCGAAACCGCCTTCCTGTAACCTTTCTGAGATCTTATCGGCCCTAGAAAGGTCGACTGGACCCGAAGCGATCCCGTTGCCGCCATGTATGATACGATTGCCTCCAATCTCCACGCAGTTGACTGTCTTAGTATCTCCAGGTTCGAATCGTACGGATGTACCAGCTGCTATGTCAAGGAAATAGCCATAGGCTTTGAGACGATCGAAATCTAGCTGGGGATTCACTTCGATTAAGTGATAGTGTGAGCCAACCTACGATACCTGTCAGCAAGTTGAATATGGCTTGTATACCATGTATCGGATGCTGTACCTGTATGGGCCGGTCACCCTTGCTTACGACCTTCAACTTGATCCTCCTTCTACCTCCTTTGACGATTATATTACCTTCTTTGACCGGTATAACAGCCCCAGGCATCCTTCGGCGATCATATCTCTTGGGATCTGGTAGTGGGAAGAGGTTTGTGTCCGGTATAGGTAGGAAGCTACCGTACAGTGCCTTTTCTAGATCACCATGATCTGAGCTGATGGGATGATGAACCGTCACTAAGTATGTGCCGCTTGGGAACGTGCCCTCCACCATGAGCTCGGCAAGAGAGGAGACAACGGAGGGCAAAACATGTCTTCTGCCAAGCATGGTCTTGCCAATTGCCATAAGGTCTGCAACGGAGTGGTTTCCATCGCGGATGAGCTGAATGCAACCGTTGTCAATGAAGCTTCCGAACGCACTGACGGGCAATGTACCTCTTGCAGGTTGTTTGCAATCAAAGCCTAGATTAGCAGGCCTTTAGCCATCTTCGAAGATAGGTAGAGTAAGACAAGTCGTACCGTAGCCTCTGCATGATTCAATTTGACCCCTCGGGCAAGGCGACGCTGAGCAAGGAGGCCCAATTGAGAAATGACAAGCTTATCAAGCTGTAAAGCTATCAGCGCCGTGTGCGGTCATAGACCTTGATGGAGTGTAATACCTCTCTAGGAACAAGCTGCATGGCCGGCTAACCCTAAAGTGTGAATGGACCATTGGAGACTGAGATCCGTCCGCGTCGATTCAAATCGTGCTTTGGTGGGGCCCGGTGCCAAGCGTGGCTATAAATCTTGGAGGAAAAAGACCTCACAGTGTCAACACCACAGCGAACAAATTGCCATAGTGAACTCGGGCAATGAATGCAAAGCAGCTTGTCATCACGCTATATTTAGTAGCCAATGAAAAAATGCAGTAATCATCGGATTACCACGGAAAAGAAGGAACCATAGCATACAATTGCTCCAGCTCCCAGCCCCAGCCACGTGTATCATTTCATACACAGGGGACAAGAATATTTTTGGTCAACATTTCCGCTCTTTGCGCCACGTGGCATTGATACAAAAATCCCTGCGATACCATGCTCAAATAGCTTCGCTCCTACGTTTCTTTCCTTTCACCTTCTTCGGCTTCTCTGGGCTTGCCGCTTTGGGAGGTGGACTTGCTCGCTCCGCAACAACCTCTTCGGATTCGATGAGCTCATCGGCTGCCTTTGCATCCTTCCTCCTGGTCCCCTTCTTCTTTTTCGCGGGCGAATTCGAGGACCGTTCGGCAATCACAGACTCGGCTTCCTTAACTGGGGTCTCTTTGGCTGCAACCTTCTTGTCGGTGGCCTCCTTGGTGGTTTTGCTACGCTTGGGAGGCGGTGCTTTGACAGGCTCCGGAGAGTCCTCTGACTCCTGCTCGGAATCCTGCTCGGAATTCTCTTCCTCGTCGGCATGACCAGGCTCGAGTTCCGGTGGGGTAGGTAATTTACCAGCTTTCTTACTGTCATCATAAATCTTTTTTGCTTCTCCATCAGTTATTTGCGGGATTCCATGGCCCGCTTTGTAGGAGGTCATCTGCGCTTTGTAGCGCGCAAAGTTGATTAAATATTTTTCTTGCCACTCCTGATGAACGCAGTGAGTATGAAAAGCGATTCTAACCTAAACCAACTCAGGGCGCTTACTTTCTTATCCTCATCCGTCATCTCCCGCCATCGCTTTCCACCCTCATCTTGGACCTCTTTGGCCGTCTTGCCAGGTCCCATCTCAGTTGCGATGGTCTGGCGTGCAGTTTGCAGATAAAGGAAGAATGGGGTGAGTGCTCGTTTTGGCGCATTCTTGTCATGAGGAGCCCTTTTTCTCTTCTTGTTCTCTGCAGGAACTTCGACGGTGGGTGCAGGCGTAGGCCCACGTTGACCGAACAGTACGTTCTCGCCGCTTAGAGGGTTCGAGATGTTCAATTGCTCAAGTGAAGATGCGTTTCCCCTTCCGATGACGGTGTCCGTATGGGCGATGTAGGCGCGTGAAAGATCCGAGACAGCTGACTGAAGCGTGGCTAGACCAGTGACCACCTGAGGCGTGATAATCAGCTGACTTTGCTCTGGATTGATGGCGCCGTACATGATGTTGCGAATAAGCTTAAAAGCTATTTCGCAAACATTCTCGCAAGGACGCGTGAGAAGATGGACAGCTTCGAGGGCTTCTTCGCGTTGATCGCGATCCATGTACTGTAGAATTGGAGACATGAAAATGTTGATGATGGAAAAGGGTGAATTGGGGTGGAAGGGAGTTGGGGTGGGATTGAGGTGGTGGTCATAGTGATGTTGTGACAGTACACAACAGACAGACGAGTCACCTCACGATGGACCAATTGAAAAGGAATGAAGTATTGCTTACCGAATTCCTCGTGCGCACAAAGTCTTCAACACTGATTTGGAGACTGCCAGAATCCTTTGGCTTGTCTTCAGTCTTCCGAGAGCGCGCCATGTTGTTATGCGTTTCGGTCAGCGCTCATACATAAAATAGGGTGGTGGAATAAGGATGAAAACCTTTGGGGGGGTGTCCACTTCCTTGAAAAAGCAGCCGGGAAGAGCCCAAGCGCCCTCCGACGAACCCCATGACTGCTGCAGCGCCCTATTGAGCGGCTAGTGACCAATCACGCCCACTAAACTTGCACTTTCTCTAGGCCTCGTAGGGTTGCGAGTTACGGCGCCTCGCCTGGAGCTTTGCTGGGAACCTACCTTATCCCCACAAATGGCATTCACAATTGTGCAAACGGGCATTCTACGGCGAGCCGCAATGCCAACCACATCTCTGCTATTCAGCTTGCTGTCTCGAGGCCTTTGATGTTTAAGTAGACGAACCCATATCCTAGAACTAGCCTTCTCTCATTCAGTCTAAATACGCCCCAGGACACTCGGTAACTTTGCGCAACTGTCCGTTCGATTCCGCACAAGCAGTTTTCAAGAATCAGCTCCATCCTTTTACGAGACCATTAAGTAGACGCTACAGCGGGTCACAGGCTATACCATGCCACCGTGGTAAGTCGCATTATTCTCGGACCAGTCCTAGAAGGGTTCACCTGGTACCCACACCTATCCAGCCCTACGGGTCTTTGCGCTCGGAGTTTTCTATTTCCTTAACCCCGGGCAGTGCTTCAGGGCTGACTAGTAGCTAAAACGCTGTGTTCTATAAGTTGTTATAAAGGCGGATTCTAATAATATATTTATATATAAAAGTAAACTATAAAAGTCTATAACTATAGAGATAAATAGCGTAGATAATTACTAGGTATAAATAATACAGATATATAGATTTTCTATAGGATAATTAATTAAGAAGCTAGATATATAGCGATTAGTAAAGGTAAATATATTAAAGCGCTAAGACGCTAAGACTAATCTATTATTATTAAGCGCTTAATAGCTATAATATATATTAATATATCTGTAAAATAGAAAAAAGTAAGCGCCCTTACTACGAATAATTATTTACCTCGTTAGTAATATATAAAAGGATACTAGATATTATAATCTACTACTAATCTAACTATATTTAGACTAACCGCGTTAGGTTAGTACTTTAAACTCGAGTTAGGTTCTTAACTTAACTCTTAGTAAATTAATACTAAATTCCTAGCCTAAGTATTTAGGTTAGTATTAATAGTTAGTACTAAGTATTTAAGTTAATATTATAAGGTAGTACTAAGTATTAGTATTCAAGTATTAATCTAACTTACTAAGACTTTAATTTTAATAAGAGTATTTTACTAGACTATAATATTAGGAATACTTTATAATAATATAAAAAGGTAATATAATTATTTAATAGTCTTTAATAAATAGCCTATTTATCTATTTAATTAGATATCTTTATAATCTTATACTTATAACCCTTTTATTTATTATTATCCTCCTTACTATTATTATACTTACTATTATTATCTTTACTACTACTACTAGTCTTATTAGTATCTTTTAACTTATATTCCTTATCCTCTTCTTTATCTTCCTTAGTAGTATACTTAATTTCTTTCCTATTAGTATTAACTTTAATTAAGATACCCTCCTTATCTTAATTCCTTTATATAGGGTTAGGTATAATATAATCCTTTATATTAAATATATTAGTATACTCTTATATAAACTTAGTATAAGTATTTATAATATTAAGGTCTTATATATCTTTTAACTCCTTTTAACCCTTATAATATATAATCCTTTACTTAATAATTTATATAATTAGTAGATTAAATCTAGTAAATTCTAGCCTAATAGTATTTATATCTTCCTTAGAAGTATTCTAAAAGTTAAGTTAATTAAAAGATAGGATTAAAGACTAACTATATATTTACCTCTTTTATAAAACTAGTTATACTATTTATATTTTATATATAATTTACTAGTTTATCTAGCTTAGCTTATTCCTTAGTAGCCTCTTTATTATCTTTAAGGCGTAACTCTATCTTAAAATATTCTATTATATAATATTAGCTATTTAAGAAGTATTATATTACTTAAT
>JAABUX010006166.1_pt1 | contig 14391 bp, 12 predicted proteins | sample 5561851 | NCBI WGS metagenome assembly JAABUX01 (sample SAMN10711883, study PRJNA513361) | rock metagenome | isolation source: Antarctica rocks | place: Antarctica: Victoria Land, Richard Nunatak red sandstone | collected 2016-01-03 | reverse complement strand
CGGAATCTCGTAAGAAGCCCGCGTATCGGTGACGACGCCGAACGGGTTCCCCGCGCCGTCGTTGCTGTAGGCCGCGTAGCCGGTGATGTAAGCCGGAGTGGGCTGGAGCGTGAAGTTTAAGAAGAAGGGAGCCGTCGTGCCGGTGGACGAGTTGGCCGCCGAGGCGGTCAACGTGTTGCCCGCTTGGTCGGTCACGCCGCCGACCGTTGCAAACTGGTTGATCGCGAAGAGATACTGACCTTGCGGCAACCCGCCGGCGAACGACAGGTCGATCCGCCCGGTGAACGGGTCCGACGTCAGGACCCGGTTGGAGGTCGAGACGAAGTTGGCGTTTCTGAGGAACGACGACTCGTTGAGGTACTGATTCGGCCCCGTGACGAGGTAAAGCGCGTAATTGGCGAGGTTGTTGGCGGTGACCGGGTTCAACGCCTGGACTTTGGTCTGGGCATTGACCGCGAACGGCGAGGTCGTGGAGGTGGGGTTGGCGGGGTCCACCACGGCGACCGACAGGGTCGCCAGGTTGTTGATCGTCGCGTTTTGCCCCACCGACGTCGGCGCGGTCCCGTTCAATGTCCCGACATAAGCGCGGGTCCGGTCGATCTGGAAGGTCGTGCTGAAGCTCGACGACAGACCGGCGAGACCAGGCGCGTCGGTCGAACCGACGACCACCGCCCGGATGATGTTTTGACCTTCGGGGAGCGGGAGAACCCCAGCGGGGTAGTTCACCACGAACCGACCCGTGGCATCGGTCGTCACGACCGCGTCGAACTGCCCGATGATTCCCCGACTGTTGGGTCCCGGGGCCAGATTCAAGCCACCGGCAAAGAGTCCCGGATGCGCGATCCCGTTGAACTGGACGAAGACCACCAGACCGGCGTTGGTGCTCGGGAAGGCCGCCGCTACCTGACCGACGAAGCTGGGCTGAGCGAAGTTGGTGTCGCTGTCGCCCGGCAAGCCGCTGTCGGTCAGGGGCGAAAGGACCAACGACGTGATCGTCGGAACCGGGATGTTGACCACCCCAAGGTCTTGGAGGAAGAGCGACCCGGCGCCGGGCGGAAAGACCCCCGACGGGAACTGACCGGAAAACTGCCCGTTGAGCGGGTTGCCGATCTGGTCGGTGATGGCTTGCGTGGCGGCCAGTGCATAGTGGTCGGTCGGCAGTTGAGCCTGGGGGACCGCCGTCAGGTCGATCGTCGCCGTCAGGGTGTTCGGGTTGTACGAGACCACGGCCCCTGGCAAGTTGCTCACGATCACGTCGCGCGGGTTGAACAGGGGGTTGCTTACCCCACCGGCCCGGAACAAGAAGAGGTTCGTCGCGTTGACCGTGAGCGGGTTGACCGGCACGCTGAACGTCAGGGTGATGATCCGCCCGTTGATGGTCGTGCCGGCGACCTGGGGACCCAACGTGTCCTGCAAGTTGAACGTCGTGGTGAAGTTCGACTGCAGGTTGGTCCCGTCTTGCCCCTTGATCCCGGCGGCGAGCAGGGTCTCGGTATAAACACCGTTGGCGATCCGGCCCGGGACGGGGACAATCAAGATCGGGAATGAGACCGAGGTCGGGAAGGTGGGATTATCCAGTCCAAACGGATTCCCGACGAGGACCGTCGAACCGTTGGCCCCGGCAATCCGCAACGACGCGGCGGACAGCGTCGCCAGGTTCACGGGCTTGCTGAAGTTGACCACGACGTTGTAGGGGACCGAGGTGATCGTCGCGGTCTCGCCGGGGATGATCGAGTTGACTTGCAGTGCGGCGACGGTACCGATCGCGGCGGCGGCGTTGGCCAGCCCGTAGCCACCTTGAGGGTTCCAGACTCCCTTGGGGGAACCGTTGAGCGGAGTCGCCGTCGAGGTGAGAGCGGACAGGATCTGGCCGTTGGTGACCGACGGGTTGGACTGCTTCATCAAGGCGACCACGGCCGCGAGGTTCGGCGCGGCCGACGAGGTGCCGTAGAAGCTGGGGAGGTTTTGGTTGGTGTTGACCGGCGTGGTCGGGTCGGCGAACGTCGTGGGCGGGTTTCCGGGATAGGGCGGGTTTACCGGGAAACCGGGCCGGGACGTATCGACAACCTGTCCGAAAAACGAGGTGTTGTTGCCGTCCGGGGCGGAAACATCGGGCTTCAACAAGAGTTGAGGGGTCTTGGCTGAACCGTCCGGGTTGAACAAGCTCAAGACCGGCCCGAACGAGCTGAACGGCTCGCTCGTGATCGTCGCGGGGTTAAGATACGGAGGAGCACCGTAGTAGGGAACCGCTCCAACGCTGATCGTGTTCGCCGCCGCGTTGTGGCCGAAAGTGGTGGGATAAAACGTCCCTCCAGCAAACCCGAACTTCTGATCGAACGCGACATCGCCACCGCCAAACTTGTAGAGGTCGACGTGACCAGGATCGGCCCCACTATTCACTTTGATGACGACGGTGTAACTGCCCGGAGCGACGATGGATAGGCGTGCCGGTGGCGAACGTGTTTGATGATCCCGTGTAGGCGATGGCCCCATTCGCATCGAGAAGATAGGTCGTGATGTTGGAAGTGGCCGCGCCGTACGGTTGGTCGTATTGAAAGAACAGGCTCGACGCATTGCCTTGACCGACGTTAACGCCGAGTTGGATCGTGGTGGTGCGACCGGTCGGGTCGAAATTCATGTAACGACCAGCACCGATCCCAGCAACCGTCGCGTTCACCCCACGAAACTGGCTTTGATAGCCGTCGTTCGAGTTATTGGCCGCAGAGGAGAGATAGGTGGAACCCGTGGCAGTCACGTCGTTAACGGCCTGGGCGATCACACCGTCTTGAAAAATCGGTTCGTCTGCATAGGTAATGTCATCGACGATCGTCTTGTAGCCGGCGTTATTCAAAGCCCGAATGTTATCAGCAAAACTCTGTTCGCCGTTAAACGCCGATGCGAAACCCAGTTGGGCCGCCGGGGCGATGTCGTGGATCTGCTCCAGCATCGCCCGACCTTCGTCGGTTGGACCCTTCGGTTGTGGTGTTCCTGGCGGCGGCGGCGGCGGGGCAATATAATCCTGCAGGTTCTGAACATTCGCCGGCAGGTCACCGGTCCGGACGGAGTCGGCCAGTCCCCCCGCGAAGAGGCTGAGGCTGTCCGACAAAGCCGCGATCTTCTGACCGGCGCCGGCTGAAGGGCTCGCTTGAAAATTGGCGGGGACGTTGAGGGTGTTAACCGATTCGTTGTTGCCCACCCCCTGGAAGCCGCTGGCGTAAGGGATGAACATCGGGCTGGCGCTGACAACCTGAGCCGAGACAGCGAGGTTGGGCAGCTTGGCGATCGGGATGTAACCCTCGACAAGAAGGTTCTTCTGCGAACTGGCGGTGATCTTCATCCCGAGGCTGATCAGCGAAGTCTGCAGCGTCGCGAAATCGCCCGTCCCGCGGACCTCAACCCCGACCGACGTTCCCGTGAATCGGATGGTCTGCGACAGGGCCGGGGTGAAAACCCCCTGCGAGCCGCCGTTGACATAATCGCTGTAACTGCGATAAACGTCGATCAGGGCGGCACCGATGTTGGCGATCGGGCCGTTCTGGGGGTCATAGATGTTGTTGTTGGTCGCGTGCCAGCCCGTGCCACCCGCCAGGAGGCGGCGGTCTTCGAGCGGCTCCATCCCCGGGATTCCCGTTCGGCGGCGCCGGGGGTCGGACGATCCTCGGTTGGATCGGTCTCCGCGTCCGTTCTTCTTGTCGCTAGCCATTAACTCGACTCCCCTCGGTAAGCCTTGAAGTCCTTCCCCGCGCGGCGCACTTAATGCCCGGCTGGGGTTCGCCCGCAAGCGGCGAAGGACCGAAATTCAAAGGTGATGACAACATCGTTCACAGGAGTATCAAAAGCCATCGAGGAGCCAACGATGCTCCCCAAAGGCCCGCAACCGCAATTCACCCAGGCGAACCACCCAGACCGAGGGTCACCGCGACCGTTGGAACCCACGCCGTCGTCGGGTCCCGCAACCAGTCGATCGACCCCACCGACGCGATCTCCATCGATCCCCCCTACTCAAATGAGAAACCCGACACCACGGTCGACCGTGAAGACGATCGGATGATTACATGCACGCAGTCAATCATTGACCGGCGTCCCGACGCACGTCAAGAGATCACCGTGGAAATTCGCGGGGAGTAGGCGAGACATGAGGTCGATCGAGCGAATCTGGGTGGTGGTGAGGTGCGCGGCTTGCGAATCATCTCGACTATGGCCTTTCCACGAACGATGTCAAAACCCGAAGCGGGCGTTTTCCAACCCGCTCAACAGGTTGTGTCGGTCGGTCTGTTTTAATCTGCGCGACACGCTTTGCCGCCGATGCCCGCCGAAACGTGTCAACTTGATTCAAGCGGGGAGGCGATGCGGACGAGGCTGGACATTATGCCAGATCGCGAGCGTCCGACGATAGTCAGGTTCAACCAATTGGGATGACTTTGCGGCCTCAGCCGGCTTGAGTCGAGTCAAAGGCGACGCCGAGGTTGGCCAGGTCGGCGATCAGTTCGGGCGTGGTGCGATAGACGACCCCAAGCAAGCCCGCAGCCCTGGCCCCGGCGATGTTTTCTTCGAGGTCATCGATAAAGATGCAGTCGCCCGGTTCGGCTCCGGCGGCCGCGGCGCAAGCCAGGTAGAAGTCGCGGTGTGGTTTGAGGTGGCCTACCTCGTACGACAGGACCAGGCGATCGAAGTGCGCGAGGGTCGAGGCGAACTGCTCGCGGAACCGGGCCGCATGGAGGTCGTTGGTATTGGAGCCGAGGACGAGGCGATATCCCTGGTGTTTGAGCGCTTCCACCACGGGGATGATCGAGTCGTTAGCGGTGAAGATGTCGCCCCAGGCGGCGGCGAATTCCTCGTGGGTGATGACCAGACTAATCAGGTCGGAGGCTTGTTGCGTAAAAGCCACAGCGGTGAATTCGCCGCGCTCGAACCGCTGGAGCAGCACGCCGAAGCCAACCGGTTCGAGGCGATCGAGCAACTCCCGACCCGACAGACCGAGGCGGGCGCCGAGCTTGGTGGTGGCCTTTTCAAAGTCGAAGTAGGCGATCACGTTGCCGAAGTCGAAGATGATGGTGGGTCGTCGCATGGTTAGCTCTCGCGCTCGGTTGAGAGGATGGTTTTGGGGAGGTCGGGATGAGGTGGCGACCGGCTCTCGTCACTCGGTATGATCGCGGGACCGCTTTGAGTCAGAGACTTCGAACCTGAACCGAGGAGTTTGCGCCGATGATCGCCATCCTGGTTGCGTCCTTGATCCTGGGTGCGGGTGATCCGGGATCAGTTCCGGGGGAGCTGCTCGCGACCAAGCCGGATGCGATCCGCTCCCTGCCCAAGGTCGAACTCAAGGTGGGCGCGGGTGGGCAAACCGTCACCTATCACGGGGTGGCGCTGGCGTCGGTCCTCGCGAGTCGGTCGCAACCGATCGAGGGGATGCCCGGCCTCCGGGACCTGGCCGACGCGGTCCTGCTGATCCGGGGGGCCGACGGTTATCAGGCGGCGGTGTCGGCGGCGGCGGTGGCGATGGACCCAAAGGGGGAACGGTATCTCCTGGCCACGAGTCGCGATGGTCAGGATCGACCCGCTCAGCTCATCATTCCAGGTGATCCCAAGCACGCGCGATGGGTCAGAGATGTGGTGGCGGTCCGCTTGGTCCGGCTCGGTGGGGTCGTCAAGGCCGACCAGTAATCGACCGGCGATCAACGCCCCGGCTCGGCGGTTGGGGGGGCGGACCCGACGGACCCCATCGCCCGCCAGACCGACGGATTGATGCTGGGGGTAACTCCTCGGAGCGACCCGTCGAGCATCCAGACGTTGATCCGCCCGGGATGACCCGACGAGGCGGTCATCGTGGCGGTCCGGCCGTCCTCGGCGACGCAGGTCGTCGGGGCGTTGGGGACCGGCCCGTGCGAGTACGCCGCCGACCGCCAGCCCGGCTCCGCCCACGACGCCCCGGCATCGCCGCGCCACCGCTGATCGGCGCCGCTCGACGGCTCAGACGATTGCGTGACCGGACCACGGACCAAGGCGTAATTCATCGGCCTTGGTTCGTCGTCGCGACCGGTCCCGATCAACCGCTCGGCGAACCCGGCGGTATAGCTCGCACCGTCGGCGGCTTCGACGGTTGTTGAACTGACCGCGCGGTCAGGCGAGAACGGACCGTTGGTCCCGTCGGTCCCGTCGCCGACATTCACCCGGTAGCTGAGTGCCGCGGGGTTGATTCTCGAACCCGACCGCGGGTCACTCGGGCAAACCAGGCCGGGCACCCTGGCGCCAAGGCCGGGCGCCTCGGTGGGTTTCGGCGGCTTGTTGGCGTCGCGGAGGTCGAGGAAGTCGGGGATGGTCAGGGCTTTGAGCATCGCGTGGACCGGCGAATCTCCCCCGGCGGGGTTGCCGAACGGGGGCAGACTGGGGTAGTGGCGATTGGCCTGCTCGTAAAGTTGAGTGGCGACGCCGACCTGCATCAGGTTGCGTTGGCACCCCGCCATCCGCGACGTTTCGCGTCCCCTGGGCAGGACAATCAGGACGCACATGACCAGAAAGCCGACCACGGCGATGATTACGACAACCTCGACCCCTCCCAGACCACGCGGGAAAGCAAGTCGGCTCGACCGGGCCGGATCGGTATTCGCGAGCATGGAAGATTCCGGGGCGTCGGGCGCGGTCGGTCGGACTTGACCTCTGGCCTTGATCAGACCACCAATCTACCATCCCGCCCGACGGCTCGAACAGGGCTTCAAGGGGCGAGGGAGTCGTCGGCGGTAGGGGGATCGCCGTCGGACTTGCGACTCTTCCAGGAGTCGATCTCGTGGAGGATCGTCAACCGCTCGCGGCCGATCGCGTTCTTCTTGTGCCTGGCGTACCGCCGGAGGTCATGCCAGTCGATGAGCGCGAGCATAAGCAAGACCATGATCAAGCCGAAGATGGCCAACCAGATCCCGAGGAAGACCGCGTTGGGCTGGAGGCCGACCCGGATCGGCGTCCGCGAACCGATCACGATCCCCAGGGCAAGGAGGCACAAGATCGACAAGCCGGTCGACCGGCGACGGTCACGGCGGACGAAGTGTTCCTGATCTTCGGGCGAGAGTTGCCGAGGTCGCGCCTGGCGGTCGAGCCACTCGCGGCAACCCAGGAGCGCTGTGACCAGGAACACGACAAGGGCCAGACCAAGACTGGCCAGCTCGATGTCGGACAGGAACCGATTCATCCCAGACCATCCCCCGGTGGCAGCGACCAACGGCCATCAGTAAACATCGGCTTGCGTCAATTGTTGCTCGACCCAGTCGCTCCGTCGAGCGATATCCACCAGAGCCGACCGGATCGCTTCGGGCTGGACGTGACCTCGGGGGAAGGTCCGCGTCATCACGAACATCGGTTGATCGTTGACCTCGCGGACCGACAGACCGCCGTAGGTCATCTCCGAGTTGAGCCGGAGAGCGAACTCATAGTGCCGCGGCTCGGCGGGGCAGCAGACCGAGAACACGGTCAACAACCGCTCGTCGTGCCGATTCGGGCCGACTTCGAGGTACACCTCTTGCAGCCGGTTGTTCGGTAGTTTGAACAAGATCCGGAAGTGGTCGCGCGCTCCTTGGATAAAACAGTCGATCCCCTCGACGCTCTCGCGGAGCAACCCTTCGGTATCGCGGAGCTGGGCAATCACCACGTCAAGCTCTTCGGTCAGGTCCTGCGCCGAGGCAAACCGGTTCGCCGGGTTTTTCGCCATGCACCGCGTGATCAGGTTCGCCAGTTCCGCGTTGACCTGCGGGACGAGCCGCTGGACATCGGGAACCGGCTGGTTCCGGTGGAGATGGATCAACCGGCTGATCCGATCCGCCGCGAACGGGAGTCGGGCCGTCAGGAGGTAATAAAACATCACGCCGACCGCATACAGGTCGGACCGAGGCGTCGCGGGCGAACCGTCGAACAACTCGGGGGCCATGAAGGTCGGGGTGCCGGCGACTTTGACCACGGGCGATTCGGTGTCCCCTCGGTGGCGGACCAGGCCGAAGTCGGCGAGCTTGGCGTGTCCCTCCTTGGTCAGCAAGACGTTGGCCGGCTTGACGTCGCGGTGGACCAGCCCCGACTGGTGGGCCGCCCCCAGCGCCTGGACGACCTGACGCATCAACTTGGCAACTCGGACGGGTTCGAGCGGGCCTTCCTTGATCAAAGTTTCCCGGAGGCTGATCCCACCCGGGACGTATTCCATCTCGATGAAGTGGTAGTTCCGGTCGCTCCCCAGGTTGTGGACGGTCACGACGTGCGGGTGGACCAGGTTGGCGACCACCCGCGCTTCCGACCAGAACTGCTCGCGGATCTGCGGTTGGCGAGCGACCAGACCGGGGTTCAAAACCTTGATGGCGCAGGGGCGGCAGAGAAACTCATGCTCCGCCTGATAAACCCGGCCCATCGAGCCGCGACCGATCACCGGACCGATCCGGTACTGCCCGAGCGTCCGCCCGGTCAGGTCGTCTACTTCGGGAAATCCATCATCCAACTCGCTGGAGCCGAGGTCGGTCGCGTAACTGACGGTGGTCTCATCGAGCGCATCGAACGACTCGTCGTACAGGCGGGGAGTCGGTGGGAAAGCGCCGATCGCGGCGAGACCTCGATCGGGGGAGTCGTTGGGTCGGAGCAGGTGGGGCTTGTTCAGAGAGTGCGGGCGGGTCGGCTCGTCGCGATCCGTTTGCCGGCGGAACCCGGTCATCGTGATCACCTCAAGGGCATGTCGGGTCAGGTCGGAATGGCCGACACCCGGATCAGTTCAAGTGTTCGCGGCCCGAGCGAAAGATCAAGCCGGATTGCGAAAATCCCCCGGTCTGAATTCTTTCGGAACGGAGCGGCGAATATTGTCCGGGGCGGCGTGGCTCGACCGGCATTCGGGCCGGTCGAGCCTTGGTCCTCGATCCAAACCTAACTCGCCACGGGCGGGCGATCAGGCGTTGTACGTCGACGACGCCGTGGTGCCGCCGCGACCGGTCCAGTTGGTGTGGAAGTGCTGGCCGCGTGGCTTGTCGGTCCGCTCGTAGGTGTGCGCCCCGAAGAAGTCGCGCTGCGCTTGCAGCAGGTTGGCGGGGAGGCGCTCACACCGGTAACCATCGTAATACGCCAGAGCCGACGACATCGCGGGGACGGGAATCCCGTTGGTCGCGGCGGCGGCGATCACACGCCGCCAACCGGCCTGAGCCCGGTTGATCTCGCCGGTGAAGTACGGGTCGAGGAGCAGGTTCTTGAGTTTCGGATCGTTGTCGAACGCCTCCTTGATCTTGCTCAAGAACGCGCTGCGGATGATGCACCCGCCCCGCCACATCAGGGCGATCCCGCCGTTGTTGAGTTCCCACTTCTCCGAGGCCGCCATCGCGTTCATCAAAACGTACCCCTGGGCGTACGAGATGATCTTCGAAGCGTAAAGCGCCATCTCGACGTCGTTGATGAGCGACTCGCGGTCGCCCGAGTAGCTCGGCGTCGGTCCGCTCAACACCTGAGCCGCGGCGACCCGCTCATCCTTCTGCGCCGACAAGCAACGCGAGAAGACCGCCTCGCCGATTAAGGCCAGCGGCACACCCAAATCGAGCGCGGAGGTGACCGTCCACTTGCCGGTCCCCTTTTGGCCAGCGGTGTCGAGGATCAGGTCGACCATCGGCTTGCCGGACTCTTCGTCTTTGTAGCCGAAGATGTCGCGGGTGATCTCGATCAGGTAGCTGTCCAGCGCCCCTTGGTTCCAGCGGGCGAACACCTCGTGGAACTCGGGGGCCTCCAGGCCCAGGAGCGACTTGAGCAGGTGGTACGCTTCGCAGATGAGCTGGATGTCGCCGTACTCGATGCCGTTGTGGACCATCTTGACGTAGTGCCCGGCTCCCTCGTCGCCGACCCAGTCGCAGCAAGGGGTCCCGTCGGTCACTTTGGCGGCGATTGCCTGGAAGATCGGCCGGACCGACTCCCAGGCCGCGGGGTTCCCCCCCGGCATGATCGACGGACCTTTGAGTGCTCCCTCCTCGCCGCCCGATACCCCCGTGCCGACGAACAGAAGTCCCTTCTCCTTGAGCGCTCGGGTCCGCCGGGTGGTGTCGGGGTAGTGGGTGTTCCCGCCGTCGATCAGGATGTCGCCCGGTTCGAGGAGCGGCGCAACCTCGTCGATCACCGCGTCCACGGCGCTTCCCGCCTTGACCATGATCATCACCTGGCGCGGGCGTTTGAGCGACTCGACCATCTCCTTGATCGAGTGACAGCCGACCAGCTTCTTCCCGACGCCTCGGCCACCGACGAAGTCATCGACCTTCGAGGTGGTTCGATTGAAGACAGCCACGGTGTAGCCGTGGCTTTCCATATTCAAGACTAGGTTCTCGCCCATCACGGCAAGGCCGATCAGACCCATATCGGCGGTTGGTTGTGCCATCGCTTGGTGCTCGATTGATACGGATTGGTGGAGAGCTGACGCCAGGGTCAGTCGAAGCCGGCTCGCGTCGGCGGCAACCTGATTCCGTCACCCGGCGTTTGATGCCGCCATGTTACCCCGCCAGCGTCAGGGCGTCACGAGCCGACGCAAAATCTCCGCGGTTCTCAGCCGAGTGGACTGAGAAGACGGGTTGGGTCGCCTTTTTTGGCGATGGCCGACTAAGCCCTCGCGCGGAAAGCGATATTAAACAACGACCAGCACACCAATCCAGTCCGTTGTGGGGTGTGCCTCGATGGTCGGGGGCTTGTGGTGGAGTTGCTTGGAGTCATTCATGGCAAATTCTGTGGGTGTGATGGCAGGTAAGAAAACTTATTTGATCGCAATGGGTCTGGCGGTCCTTGGAGTTGCGGAACTGTTCTTGGGGGACGTTCCCCTCGGGATGCAAACCTTGCTGGCGGCGATGGCGGCGGCGGGTCTCCGCGGCGCGATTGCCCAATCCAAAGTCTGACGAGACGAAGGAGTGGTCCGATGTCGAAGTTTGCCGCGTTCTTTCGCGACTTCCTGACTCCCGCCCTCGTCCTGACCCTGGCGGGAATCATCGCTTATGACCACCTGATGCCGCGCGAGCCTGTCGTCGTGGTGTCGGTGGTGAACGGAAAAGTTCTCGGCCGAAAGTTCGCAGGTGCCATCGCCGCCCGGTTTGGTGATGCCTGGCTATTCGCCGCCGACACCCTCGAAGCGGGCAAGTCGATCGCCGACGCGCAGGCGGTGATGCAGGCGAAGTGGCAAGCCGGGCGAACCGAGGCGTTCGCCGCCGAGGTGACTCCTGAGTTCGCCAAGGTCCTGGGTGAGGGGCTTGAACCCACCAACCCGACCCAGCGGGCCAGCGTCGTCAAACTCTGGCGCGACTTCGCCACCGGCTTGAAGGGGGGGCGATGATGCTCGACCTCCCGAACGTGATCGACTTGGGCGGCTGGATTCACAACCCCATTGAGGTGGACCGCCAGCTCGCCACCCTGCCCCACCCGATCTTCGCCGAGGCCGCGCCACGCTTGGCCGGGTCGGGGACCGACAAGACGACCCTGCTGTACAAGGCGTTCAAGGACGCCAACCAGGGGGCCTACATCAACTACCCGCCGCAGACGATCGGCGACTGCGTCAGCCACGGCTTCGGCCACGGCGTCGACCTCCTCGAAGCGGTCCAGATCACGATCGGCCAGAAGCGCGAACTTCTCAAGCAGACCGCGACCGAGGCGATCTACGGGATGGCCCGCGTCGATGTCGGCGGCGAGCGCGGGTCATATTCCGACGGCGCCGTCGGTGCCTGGGCCGCCAAGGCCGTGAGCACCATCGGCACGGTCAGCCGCGATGTTGTCGGTCCCTACGACGGCAACCGAGCCAAAAGCTGGGGGGCCAAGGGGGTCCCCAGCGCGATCGAAGCGCAGGCCACGCAACATAAGGTCGGGACCGTCTCGCTCGTCTCGACCTATGAGGAACTCGAAGACGCCCTGGCCAACGGCTACCCCGTCCCGGTCTGCTCGAATCAGGGATTTACCTTGGAACGGGATGCCGACGGGTTCTGTCGGCCCAAGGGGGTCTGGGGCCACTGCATGTTGATCGTCGGTGTCCGAGCGGGCAACCGCCCGGGCGCTTGCATCTTCCAGTCGTGGGGACCGGACATGCCCACCGGTCCGCTCGCGCTCGACCAGCCGCCCAATTCGTTCTGGGCGGATCGCGGCGTTGTGGCCTCGATGCTGGCCATGCAGGATTCGTGGGCGATCTCGCAGTTCCAGGGATATCCCAACCAGGCGGTCCCGGACCACTGGTCATACGAGCAATTCGCTTGATCGGAGTGAATCTGATGACTTCGCTCTCGATCGCGCTTTTGGCCCTGGGGACCACTCCCTGGACCTATGCCGGGTTCGTGGCCGATCCCGCCCCGCCGTCGCCGCCACCGGCGCCTGCCGTCATTCCGGCCACTCCGGCCACTCCGGCCGCCCCGTCCACCCCGTCGGTCTCGCCGACCGCCGCTCCGGAACCGGCCACCACCACCGTGGTCCCGCCAATCCCGCCGGTCCCGCCGGTCCCGCCGGTTGTCGCCGTCGCCCCAACTCCCCACCCGGTCCACTACCGGTTGGCCGACGTCTCGGGGCAGCTCTGGGAATATGCGGACTCGGCCGCTCTCCAGGCTTTCGTGCAAGACCGGAACCGGCAACTGCTCGGTTCCCGCAGCTTTGTGATTCCGCTGGGTTCTCCCTCTTGGCGATGAAATTTGGTTCTTGGTTGGACTCGATCGCAGTCCAGGAAAGTGTGGTTCCGATGTTCGCAGCGTTGAAACACTTCTTCGCGGATGTGAAAGGCTCGAAGCAGGGGATCTTGGTCCCCGAAGAGTTGTTCCGGTCGATCCTGACGTCGCTCGGCTCGGGTACGATCATCGGGCTGGTCGTGGTGGTGCTCCAGGCCCTCCTGGACCATGTGGTGGCGATCTTCCCCGACCCGGCCATTGCCAGTCTGGCGTCGACCACGTTGACCTTGATCCTGGATCTCCTCCGCCGCCAGAACCACGGCGACAAGCCGGCGCCCGCGCCGGGGACCATCCCGGCCGTGGTCCCGGCGCCCGCTCCGGTGGTTCCCGCGGTCTAACCCGCTGAGTTCAACTCACGATTGAGGGCGAACACGAAGGCTCCCTCCGGCCGCCGTGTTCGTCCTCGTTCGCAGATCCGGTCTTCCGCCATCGAGTGGTTTCCGAGCGACTCCAGCGGCCCAAGCCTGACAAAGCCGACCGATCGAGTGTCACAAACGCCGTTCCGCGCCGAACTGACGTTTAGGAGAATCGGCGGGGTCTGGGCTGATTCGGCGCGGTATTTCCCGTATCATGGGGATGCTCACGGAGGAACTTGGCGACACCAGCATCTGGCCCGCCGGGTCCGGCCGATTGAGTCTTGTCGTTGCGATCGTTGAGGAGTTGGCAGTGGCGACTTCCGATAAACCGAAGCCGGCCACCGACGCCGTGCCGCTCGACCTGCTCCCGATCATCCGGAACTCGGGGGCCTTGACCGAAAAGCAGTTTCTCGAAGTCCGCGGCAAAGTGCTGGCGGGGGCTTACCCGTCCGACACCAAAGCCCTCGCTGATCGGCTGGTCCGCGACAACCTGCTCACGGATTACCAGATCCGCCGGTTCCTGTCGGGTAAGTCGCACGGTTTGATCGTCGGGAAGTATGTGATTCTCGACCGGATCGGCTCCGGGTCGATGGGTCGAGTCTACAAGGCTCACCACCAGTTGATGGGTCGGGTGGTCGCGCTGAAGATCATCGCCCCCGAGATCGTCACCAACGATCGGGTCGTCGCCCGGTTCCAGCGGGAGATGCGGCTGGTGGGGCGGCTCGACCACCCCAACGTCGTCCGGGCGTTCGACGCCGATTCGTCGAACAATATCCTCTACATCGTGATGGAGTACGTCGCGGGCAAAAGTCTCGGCCAGCGGCTCAAGGAGGGAATCCTCCCGCCGGTTGAGGCCGTGGGATACGCCGCGCAGGCCGCGTTGGGCCTGGGCCATGCCCATGAGCAAGGGATCGTCCACCGCGACGTCAAGCCGTCCAACCTCCTGGTCAACGAGTCGAGGCAGGTCAAGGTCCTCGACCTCGGCCTCGGCGTCCTGATGGAAGCCGACGAACACTCGGCGTTCGCCACGGCCGACGGCGTGGCGGTTGGGACCGTCGACTACATGTCGCCCGAGCAAGCCTGCGGGCGCGAAGTCGATGGCCGGAGCGACCTGTTCAGCTTGGGCTGTGCCCTATACCACCTGATCTCGGGCAAGCAAGCCTTCCCCGGCTCCAGCCCGATCGAACGCCTGGGGCAGCGGATCAACAACCGCCCCACGCCGATCACGAATTACCGCCCCGAACTCCCACCCAACCTAGTCTTGGTCCTCGACAAGTTGATGGCCACCCGCCCGGTCGACCGCTACCAGACCGGCGTCGAAGCGGCCGAAGCTCTCCAAAACTTGCTCCGAACCAAGAAGT
>JAABUX010006165.1_pt1 | contig 14391 bp, 10 predicted proteins | sample 5561851 | NCBI WGS metagenome assembly JAABUX01 (sample SAMN10711883, study PRJNA513361) | rock metagenome | isolation source: Antarctica rocks | place: Antarctica: Victoria Land, Richard Nunatak red sandstone | collected 2016-01-03 | reverse complement strand
CCAAGGTCGAACGACGCGCCATCCGCGACGCGGCGACGAACGCGGGCGCGAGCCAGGTATTCTTGATCGAGGAGCCGATGGCGGCGGCGATCGGCGCGGGAATGCCCGTCACCGAGCCACTGGGCTCGATGGTGGTCGACATCGGCGGCGGCACGACCGAGGTGGCGGTCCTCTCGCTACGCGGCATCGCCTACACATCGAGCGTGCGCGTGGGCGGAGACAAAATGGACGAGGCAATTGTTTCGTTCATCCGCCGCAACTACAACCTCCTCATCGGCGAGAGCACGGCGGAGCGGATCAAGAAGCAAGTCGGCACCGCCGTTCCGCCCGCGAAGGGCGAGGGGCGGATCATCGCGGTCAAGGGTCGTGACCTGATCAACGGGATACCCAAGGAAATCGCGATCAACCAGGAGCAGATCGCCGATGCGTTGGCGGAGCCGGTCGACTCGATCGTGGAGGCGGTGCGTCTTGCGTTGGAGAACACCGCACCCGAACTCGCCGCAGATATCGTCGATCACGGGATCGTGCTGACGGGCGGTGGCGCGTTGCTGCACGGGATCGATATCGCGATCCGGGAGGCGACGGGACTTCATGTCAGCGTGGCGGAGGATCCGTTGACGTGCGTCGCTCTTGGAACGGGCAAGGCACTCGAGGACCCGGCGTACCGTGGCGTGCTGACGACGGCGTGATGCGGCCCTACCCGGGGCGGAGAGGCGTTGACGGGCGATGGTTTGGCCAGAGACTGGCAAAAGATCGAGCGGTTCGCGCCGGGATGCGCGTGGCCGGCTTCTCGGCGGCGCGCTCAGCGTCGCGGCGGTCGGGCTTGGACTGGCGTTGCTGCTGATCGATCACTTCGCGCCGGGCCGGCTGGCGAGCCTGCGCACCGCCGCCCTCTCCTCGACCGCCCCGATCTGGAGCGCGACGCGAACCCCGGTCGCCGTCGTCTCGGGGTGGGCTTCTTCAGTCGGCAACTACTGGGACGCGGTCGGACGGGCTAAGCGGCTCGACACCGAACTGGTCGCCGCGCGCAAGTCGGCGGACGCGGGCCTGCTGTTCGCGTCGGAGAACCGGCGATTGAAGCGACTATTGCGGTTCTCGGAAGCCGATCGCCGCCGTGTTGCCGTGGCGCGGGTGGCGGGAGGTTCGGGGGCGTCGCTTGTCGAGACCGCGGTGATCAGCGCGGGAACGGCGGCGGGGGTGCGCGTCGGCCAGCCCGTGCTGACCGATGCGGGCTTGCTTGGCCGGGTGACCGAAGTCGCGCCCAGCGCGGCGCGCGTGCTTCTGGTCAGCGATAGCGAGAGTCGCGTGCCGGTGCGCGTGGTCCGCACCGGCGTGCCCGCCGTCCTCGCGGGGGTGGGTGGCGGCATGACCGAACTGCGCTTCATGAGCGCCGGTCCGGAGACAGTGCTCCATGTCGGCGATCTGCTCGTCACCTCGGGCGAGGGTGGTTTGTTCGCGCCCGACATTCCCGTGGCCCGGATCGTCGCGCTCAAGGGAGAGACCGCGCGCGCGGAACCGATCGCGCGCGCGGATACGCTGGGCATCGCGGTGGTCGAGCAGGCGTGGCTACCCACGCCCGCCGCACCCACGTCGGCGCAAGCGGCGGCGGCCTCGGCGATGGCGACGCCGATCCGCATGGCCGCGATGGTGAACCCGTGAACGGACCCTGGGTCACGCTGTCGCCCGACGAGCGCTTCGCGTGGCATTGGGGCCAGTGGCGGCGCGCGCTGCCCGCGCTGCTGGTGCTCGCCGCCGCCGGACTGCTCGCCGCGCCGATGGTGACACCCGCGCCGCTCGTGCCGTTGCTGCCGCTGCTCGGCGTGATCGTGTGGAGCCTGTACCAGCCACGGCTGCTACCCCCGTTGGCGGCGTTCGCGATCGGGGTTGTCACCGATCTGGCGATGGCCTTGCCGCTGGGGATCAACGCGACGCTTATGCCCGCGCTGGTGCTGCTGCTGCGCTGGGGCGGTCCGCGGCTCGGTGAGCGCGGCTTCCTGATCGACTGGATGTGCGCGGGTCCGGTCATCGCGCTTTATCAGGCTGCGGCATGGGCGCTTGGCGGTGCGATCGGAGAGAGCCGCGATCCGGCGCTGCTCATCGGACAAACGTTGATCACCTGGGCGGTGTTTCCAGCCGTTGCGCGCGCGGCCGCGTGGACACAGCGCCAGATCGGTCTTCGATGATCCCGACGGCCGCCGCGCAGACGCAAAGCTTCACCCGTCGGGCGCTGCTGCTCGGCGCGGCGCAGGCGGGCGTGGGCGTGCTGCTCGCCGCGCGGTTGGGTCAATTGGCGGTCGCCGAGGGCGAGAAGTATAAGCTGCTCGCGGAGGGCAACCGCGTTGCGCTGCGCTTGATCGCGCCCAGGCGGGGCTGGATCATCGACCGCGACGGCAAGCCGCTGGCGCTCAACCGGCCCGCCTATCGGCTGGAACTGACGCCCGACGAGGCGGGCGATCTGGAGGCGGTGCTCGCGCGGCTGACCGCGCTCGTGCCGCTGACGCCCGAGGATCTGGCGCGCATCCGCGACGATATGGATGGGCGGCCGACCTACCTGCCCGTCTCGGTCAAAGACGATCTGAGCTGGGAAACGTTCGCGGCTATCAACGTGCGCACGCCCGAACTCCCCGGCGTGCGGCCGGTACGTGGCTTCGCGCGCCAGTATCCGGGCGGCACGCCTTACGGTCATCTGCTGGGCTATATGGCCGCGCCGACCCACGACGAATATGCCAAGACCAAGGATCGGCTGCTGCTGTTGCCCGGCTTCAAGGTGGGCAAGGAGGGGATCGAGAAGGCACTCGATCCGGTGCTGCGCGGCCAACCGGGAGCGCGGCGCGAGGAGGTGACGGCGGGCGGACGGCCAGTGCGCGAACTGGAGGCGCAGCCCGATACGCAGGGGCAGACGGTGCGCCTGACGATCAACCGCGACTTGCAGGACTTCGCCGCGCGGCGCATCGGGCCGGAGAGCGCGTCGGTGGTGCTGATGGACTGCTGGACGGGCGACGTGCTGACGATGCTGTCGATGCCCGCCTACGATCCCAACGTGTTCTCGGATGGAATCAGCCAAGCGAACTGGGCCGCGATGCAGGGCGACGCGCGCCACCCGCTGATCAACAAGTGCGTCGGCGGAGTCTATCCGCCGGGATCGACGTTCAAGCCCGTGACCGCGCTGGCGGCCTTGGCGCAGGGCATCTCGCCCGAAGACGCCGTAGTCTGTCGAGGCAGCTATAATTTTGGCGGGCACGCCTTCCACTGTTCATCGCGGCGCGGGCATGGGCGGGTCAACATGCACTCGGGGCTGGCCCAGAGTTGCGATATCTACTTTTACAATTTCGGCCATGAAGCCGGAATCGACGCGATCGCGCGTGTCGGCCGCGAACTGGGGCTGGGCGCGCATTACCCCTTGCCGATCGGGGGCCAGCGCAAGGGGATCATCCCCGACGTGGCTTGGAAGCTGGCACGCTACGACAAGCACTGGTTGCCGGGTGAGACGCTGAGCTGCGCGATCGGGCAGGGTTATGTCGCGGCGAACCCGCTGCAACTCGCGGTGATGACCTCGCGCATCGCGAGCGGGCGGGCGATCATGCCCCGGCTGGTGATCGACGGGCCCCCTTCCCCCGCCGCGCGGCTGGGCATCCCGGACGAGCATATGGCGATCGTGCGGCAGGGCATGATCGACGTGGTCAACTCGGGGCGCGGCACCGCGAAGAAGGCGCGGCTGTCGGCCGATTTCGAGATGGCGGGCAAGACGGGCACCGCGCAGGTGCGCAATATCTCCATGGCTGAGCGCAAGCACGGCGTACGCAAGAACCAGAGCCTCGCGTGGGCGATGCGCGACCATGCGTGGTTCATCTGCTTCGCCCCCGCCGACGCGCCGCGCTACGCGATGAGCATCCTCATCGAACATGGCGGCTGGGGCGGCGCGGTGGCGGCGCCGATCGCGCGCGACATCATGATGTATCTGTTCGAGCCCGAGGCCGCGCTCGCCAACCTGGAGAAGATCGAGGGCGACGCCAAGCGCCGCGCCGAGGTGGAGGCGTGGCGGCGCGCGGCGGCCGAGCGCGCGGCGGCGGCCGAGGCTGCGATGGCTGCGAAAGTGGCCGCCGCTGCAGCCGCGCCAACCCCCGCATGACGAGCGCGCTTCCGGCGTGGGTGCGGACGACGCCGTGGAGGATGATCGCGGCGGTGGCGGCGCTCGGCGGCTTCGGGCTGGTGGTGCTCTACTCGGCGGCGGGCGGATCGCTGCACCCGTGGGCGATGGCGCAGGGGGTGCGGTTCGCGATCCTGCTCGTGGCGATGATCGCGCTTTCGCAGCTCGATCCGGCGTTGTGGCTGAAATACGCTTACTGGTTCTACGCGGCGGTGCTGATCGGGCTGGTCGGGGTCGAGGCGCTGGGCGCGGTCTCGGGCGGCTCGCGGCGCTGGCTGGATACGGGGGTGCTGCGGCTGCAACCGTCCGAGTTCATGAAGCTCGCGATCGTGCTGGCGCTGGCGCGCTACTTCCATCGATTGCCGCGCGCGTTGCTGACTTCGCCGCCCGCGCTCGTCGTGCCGTTCGCGCTGATCCTGATGCCTGCGGGCCTGGTGATGACGCAGCCCGATCTCGGCACCGGCATGATGATCGCGGTAGGCGGCTTGGCGATCCTGTTCCTCGCGGGGCTGCCCTGGTGGTGGTTCGCGGGCGGGCTGGCGGCGATCGGTGCGGCGGTGCCGGTGTTGATGAGCCACCTGCACGGCTACCAAGCCAAGCGGCTGACCACCTTTCTGGATCCCGGATCGGACCCGCGCGGGGCGGGGTATCATATCACCCAGTCCAAGATCGCGATTGGATCGGGTGGACTGTTCGGCAAAGGTTTCCTGCAGGGCACGCAGAGCCACCTCGATTACCTGCCCGAGCGGCATACCGACTTCATCTTCGCCACGATGGCGGAGGAGTGGGGCGTCGCGGGCGGACTGTTCGTCCTGGCGGGGTTCGGCGTGATCCTGTGGTGGGGGATGGGCGTGGCGCTCAAGGCGACGACGCCGTTCGCGCGGCTGACCGCGGCGGGACTGACGTTGACGCTCTTCTTCTACGTGGCGATCAACTTGCTGATGGTGATGGGCTTGGCCCCCGTCGTCGGCATCCCGCTGCCGCTGGTGAGCTACGGTGGTTCGGCGATGATGACGGTGCTGATCGCGCTCGGCATCGTCATGTCGATCGCGCGCGCCGAGCAGGATGGTTGACAGCTTCAAGGTTGACACTGGCGCACCCGCGCCGCACATGCCGCGCCCGGGTATGGATGCTTAGCTCAGTTGGTAGAGCAGCTGACTCTTAATCAGCGGGTCGTAGGTTCAAGCCCTACAGCATCCACCACTCGGCCTGCTTCTCGGGCCGACAAGCCGCCCAGTCCGACGGTGGTCATTGCCGTCATCAGCCGCTCGGCGGTGAGGCCGGGAACGCCGGGCACCCACTTGCCGAGCCAGATCAGCTGACCGAGTAGGAGCTGGACGACCAGCGGCGGCTCGCATGGCACGATCGAACCATCCGCCATCCCATCTTCGATCCAGCGCTCGAGGATGGCCTTGAGACGATCCGCCCAGCTATCGACCGCCTCGCGTTCCACGGGTTCGAGGTAGCTGTGATCGCCGAAGTAAAGTTGAGGGCCGTTGCGGGCCGAATCGTCTAGCATGTTCCACAAAAACGCGCGGAGCTTGCCGTAGCCGGTTTCGCCCGTGCGGTCGGTGTGCGTGAGGAGCGCCTCGAAGCGTTCGAGCGAGCGCAGGTGGCAGGCATAGACGAGCGCCTGCTTGTTGGCGAAGTAGTAATACAGCGTCGCGTCACGCAGGTTTAGGCTGGCGGCGATTTCAGTCATGGTGGCGAGCGCGTAACTGCGCGTGTTGATGATCTCTATCGCGGCGCGCAAGATGGCATCGCGCTTGTCCGCTGATTTACGACTGCGGGAGAGCGGCTTTTCGCGAGCCAGCTCGGGCGCAGCTCGGGCGGTCTGACGTTTGGCGGTATTGGAGGTCGACATCGGTCATTGTCCGTTTGTTTGGCTCGGGTGCGGATCGTGGCGATCGCTCTAAATCATGTTCGCGCACCCGAGGCGACCCTTTGCTTCGGGTGTGCGACTGCGTTGTGAGCGGTGCACTTTCTAGCTTGCACTAGATATTCTTGCGTGAGATATAACCGGTGATCGTCATCCAGCGTCGGAGAACGCGCGGGCGAAATTGAGGGAGTTTATGCGCAAGTCTTGTCTCGTCGGTGTATCCTTGATCGCGGTTCTGAGCAGCGGGGCTGCGATGGCGCAGGGCGTCGCTCCCGGCACCGCCCCCGCCGTCGACGCGCCTAACTCTACGCCCGGCACGCCGCCCACCTCCGCCGTCGGCCCGGCGACGACCGCATCTCCCGACGCACGCGCGTCTGAAACGGGCGAGATCATCGTCACTGCCACGAAGCGCGCGCAGACGCTGGAAAGCGTGCCGATTTCGGTTTCGGTGACGAGCGAGGCGACGATCGAGAAGGCGCAAATCCGCGACTTGGTGGATTTGCAATCGGTGGTGCCCTCGCTCAAGGTTAGTCAGCTCGTCGGCGTCGGTCAGACGACTTTCTCGATTCGTGGCTTCGGCGGTAATCAAAACGGCAACGACGGCATCGAGAACTCGGTCGGTGTGTTCATCGACGGTGTTTACAGGTCGCGCTCCTACGCTTCGATCGACGATCTGCCCGATGTGCAGCGCATCGAGGTGCTGCGTGGTCCGCAATCGACGCTGTTCGGCAAAAACGTGTCCGCAGGCGCGATTAGCATTGTGACGCGGCTGCCTCAGTTCGATTTCGGCGCTAAAGCCGAAGTCAGTGTCGGTAACTACGGCCTGATCCAGTCGCGCGCGACAGTGACGGGGCCGATCACCGATAAGCTCGCGGTGACGTTGTTCGGCTCGCTCGATGAGCGTCAGGGTTATATTCACAATACGACGACGGGCATCCGCGATAATGATCGCAATCGCCAGTCGCTGCGCGCCGACGTTCTGTTTAAGCCGACCGACAATCTCTCGATCCGCGTGATCGGCGATTTCAGCCAGATCCGCGAGAAGTGCTGTGGTACGGTCGCGTTGCAGAACGGTCCCGCGAGCCAGTTCATCGCGGCACCTCCGCCGTTCGGGCTGGGCAAGACGACCGATCTGCCGCAAAACCGGTTCGCAAATACGACCTCGCTCAACATCGATCCGACCAACCGGCTGCGCGGCGGCGGTGTTTCGGGGCAGATCGACTACAATGCCGGCTTTGCCACGCTGACCTCGATCACCGCGTACCGCGAGCAGGTCAACGACACCTCGCAGGACGCGGACTTCACCTCGGCCGATATCGTGACCAACACCCAGCGTGCCCGGTACAAGACGTTCACTCAGGAGTTCCGCATCACGTCCAAGGGCACCGGCCCGTTCACGTGGCTACTTGGCGGTTTTTACGAAAACGAGAAACTGTATTCGGCAAGCACGATCGGCTTCGGACGAGACGCGCGCACGTTCATCGACGGACTGAGCGGGCGAGTTCCCGCCGTGTTGCTGGGTGCGTTGCCCGCGAACTTGGCCGCAGCGCTGCGTGGACAGTCGAATATCTACGCAGTCGAGCTGCTGCAAAGCCTGGTCACACCCTCGATCGTGCCCGGCAAGACCTACTTCCAGGCCGGTCCAGCGGTGATTGCGCCCAACATCCTTCAACAGGATAGTTACTCGATCTTCGGCCAAGCCGACTATAAGGTAACCAAGCGGCTGACGATTACCGGTGGCGTTGCATATCTCAATGACCGCAAGCGCGCGACAACGGACTACGTGCTCACCGATGGTTTTTCGGCGCTCAATCTACAGGCGGTTCCACAATTCAGTGCGATTGGGCTACCTGGAGGACTGTACGCGGCGCTCACACCGCTTCAGTTCTTTTACAACAACACGCCCAACCACGGCCCGATCAATCTGCCCAATGCCAACGAGAACGGTATTTTAAAGGGCAACAAAGTCACATACGCCGCGCGCGCCGCCTACGATCTCGGCCGTGCAAATGTGTATTTCAGCTATTCGACCGGTTGGAAAGCGGGAGCATACAACCTGTCCACCGACAGCCGGCCGCCTAACGTGAACGGCGTCGGCCGGACCGCCGGACCCGAGAACGTTACCGTGTACGAGGTGGGTGCCAAGGCGAGATTCCACGGCGGCTTCCTCAATCTCGCGGTGTTCGATCAGAAGATCGAAGGCTTCCAGTCGAACCTATACACTGGAACGGGTTACGCGCTCGTCAATGCGGGCCAGGAGCGCGTGCGCGGCGTCGAAATCGATACCGCCTACGCGCCGACGCGCTGGCTCGCGCTGACTGGCGCGGTGACGTATCTCGATCCCAAGTACGATTCGTTTAAGTTCGCGCCGTGCGTCAGCTTCGACACGGTGCGTTGTCCCGTGAACGCCATTGGCGTGACGCCGACGTTCCGCGATCTTTCGGGTACCAAGCCTGCGAACATCGCCGAGTGGAGCGCGAGCGTGTCCGCCACGATCAGCCACGATTTTGGTCGAGGGATCGGATCGTATCTGCGGGGCGAATACGACTACGGTAGCTCGACCGCACTCGCGGACAACATTCCAGCCAATATCTCGACCTACGGCGTGAACAACATTAACGCGAGCTTAGGCTTCACCTTTGAGCAACCCAAGCTCGAAGTGTTGCTCTTCGCGCGCAACCTCGCCAACGATCGCTCGATCATCGCGGCGTTTCCCACGGTTGCGCAGGCGGGCAGCTATAGCGGCTTTCCCAACCTGCCACGCACCTTCGGCGCGACATTCCGCAAGCGGTTCTAGGCGCTTTTCCACAGGTGATGTTCGATGAGCATTGAGGCGAACACGATGGCTGACCTCGAATCCGTGCGCGCGCGCTACGCGGCCGAGCGCGCGGCGCGCTCGGGTGTGGGAGATCGGCGCTACCGCGATCCGGCGGACGGCTTCGGGCATATCCTGACCGATCCCTATGGCGAGGTGGTCGCCCGCGAACCGCTCGACGATGAGGTCGATGTGCTGATCGTCGGCGGCGGCTTCGGCGGACTGCTGGTCGCGGCGCGGATGCGAGAGGCGGGCGCGCGCAAGGTCCGCATTGTCGAGAGCGCGAGCGACTTCGGTGGCACATGGTACTGGAACCGCTACCCGGGCGCGGCGTGCGACGTGGAAAGCTACATCTACTTTCCGCTCCTCGAAGAGACGGGCTATATACCCGTCGAGCGCTACTCGAAAGCGGCCGAGATCCGCGCGCACTGCCGCCGTATCGCCGAACATTTCGGGCTGTACGAGGACGCGCTCTTCTCCACGCAAGTGACGGCACTCGACTGGGACGCCGCCGCAGCTTGCTGGCGTGTCGGGACCAACCGCGGGGACAAAGTGGCGGCGCGCTTTGTCGTGCTCGCCACCGGCCCACTCAATCGGCCCAAGTTGCCTGCGATCCCGGGGATCGAGAGCTTCAAGGGCTACAGCTTCCACACCAGCCGTTGGGACTACGCCTACACCGGCGGCAGCGCGACCGAGCCGATGACCGGCTTGACCGACAAGGTGGTCGGCATCATCGGCACCGGCGCGACCGCGATCCAGTGCGTGCCGCCGCTCGCGCGCGATGCCAAGCACTTGTACATATTCCAGCGAACGCCGTCATCGGTGGACGCGCGCGACAACAGCAAGACCGATCCGGTTTGGGCGGCGGGCTTGACGCCCGGCTGGCAGCAGCGGCGCATGGAAAGCTTCACCGCGCAACTCGCAGGCGACCTCCACATCCCCGACGAGGTGGCGGACGGCTGGACCGTCCTCGCGCGCGCCATCCGCGCCAAGCTTGCGGCCGGGGCGGCGCCCGATCCGGTCAAGCTGCTCGAAGAGGCCGATTTCGAGAAGATGGTGCAGGTGCGCGAGCGCATCGGCAGCATCGTGCACGATCCCGCCACCGCCGAAGCGCTGAAACCGTGGTTCAGCCTCTACTGCAAGCGGCCGTGCTTCCACGACGAGTATCTGCAGACTTTCAACCGTGAGAATGTGACGCTGGTCGACACCGCCGGGCGTGGAGTGGAGCGCATTACCGAGCGTGGGCTGGTGGTCGCCGGCAAGGATTACCCTGTCGATTGCCTGATCTACGCGACCGGCTTCGATACGGCGGGCGATCTCGCGCATCGGTCGGGGTTCGCGGTGCACGGCGTGGGCGGGCAATCGCTCAGCGACAAATGGTCGGGCGGGCTGGCGACGTTCCACGGCATGCACGCGCACGGCTATCCCAACCTGTTCGTCATCAGCCAGGCGCAATCGGGCATGTCGCCGAACTTCCCGCACATGTTGAGCGAGCAGGCGACACACGCCGCGCACATCGTCGGCGAGGCAGTGGCGCGCGGCATCCGGTCGGTCGAGGCCGACCCCCAGGCCGAGCGCGCATGGGTGCAAACGATCCTCGATCAGGGCGCGGCGCGCGCCAAGTTCCTCGAGAGCTGCACGCCGGGGTATTACAACAACGAGGGCAAGGTGTCCGAAGGGCTGGCGCGCAGCTTCCCCTACGGCGCGGGACCGATCGCTTTCATCAATCTCATGCGCCAGTGGCGCGCCAGTGGCGACATGGTCGGCCTCGAAATCGACGGCGCGCACGCGCTGGCCAAGGAAGCGGTAGCGGCATGAGCCAGGCGAACGGGCGCAAATCGATCTTCATCACCGGTGCGGCCTCGGGCATGGGGCGCGAGACCGCGCTGTTGTTCGCGCGCCATGGGTGGTTCGTCGGCGCGTACGACGTCAACCAAAGCGGGTTGGATACGCTGAAGGGCGAGATCGGCGGCGATCACCTGTTCGCCACCCTGGACGTAACCCATCAGCCCGCCTTCGCGCGCGCGATGGAGACGTTCGGCGAAGCGACCGGAGGCAAGCTCGATCTGATGTTCAACAACGCCGGCATCGGCGTGAACGGCCTGTTCGACGAGCTGCCGTGGGACGACATCATGCGCGTCATGCAGGTCAACCTGTTCGGAGTGATGATCGGCATCCGCGCGGCGACACCGCTGCTGCGCGCCACGCCGGGGTCGCTGTGCCTCACCACCTCGTCCTCGTCCGCGATCTGGGGCACGGCGGGCATCGCGACCTATTCGGCCACCAAGCACGCGGTGAAGGGGCTGACCGAGGCGCTCTCTATTGAACTGAAGCGCTACGGCGTGCGCGCGGCCGATTTGCTCCCCGGCCTGATCGACACGCCGCTATTGCCGGATAAGCTGCGCGCGATGGCCCCGCCCGAGGGCATGTGGCGGCTGGTGCCGCCCTCCGAGGTCGCCGAGGCGGTGTGGGCGGCGTATCACTCGGACAAGCTCCACTGGTACATTCCTGCCGAACTGCAGGCGTTCGACATCGAGGTCGCCACCAATCCCGAGCATGTGCGCGAGGAGCGGACCGCGCTCGCCGCGGCGATGGCAGAGTAAGCTTGCCGCAGACCCGCGTGGCACGCCCCGGCCTGGTGCTGGCGATGCTGCTGCTGGTGTGCACATTCGGCTATCTCGACCGGCAGGTGATCGGCATTCTCGCGCAGTCGATCAAGCTTGACCTGCATTTGAGCGACACGCAATTAGGTGCGCTCGGCGGACTCGCGTTCGCGGCGCTCTACGTGGTCCTCGGCATTCCACTCGCGGCGTTGGCGGATCGGACGAGCCGAAGCTGGGTCATCACCATCTCTTTCGCGCTGTGGAGCGGCTTCTCCGCGCTTTGCGGCCTTGCCACCGGCTTCTGGCAGTTGTTCGCGTTCCGCCTCGGCGTCGGCGTCGGCGAAGCAGGTGGAACCGCGCCGTCTTACGCTTTGATCGCAGACTATTTCCCGGAAAGCCGGCTCGCGCGCGCGATTGCGATCTATGGTTTGGGCATCCCGGTCGGCCTTGCTAGCGGTGCGTTGCTGGGCGGGTACATCGCGCAGGCAGTGCGCTGGCAGACCGCGTTCATGGTGGCGGGGATCGCAGGGCTACTGATCGCACCCATCTTCAAGTTCTGCGTACGCGATCTGCCGCGCCCGGACCGGCAGCGCGCGACACGCGTGCCGATCGGCCAGGTGTTCGACCTCCTGCTGCGCAAGCCGAGCTTCTGGCTGATGTCGGTTGCGGCGGGTCTGAGTTCGATGATCGGCTATGGGCTGGGCTTCTGGGTGCCCTCGGTGCTGATCCGCTCGTTCCATTTCACCCTGATCCAGACTGCGCAGTTCGGCGGCTCGCTGATCCTGCTGGGCGGTAGCGCGGGAGTGCTCGGCGGCGGCTGGCTTGCCGCGCGGCTGGGCGGGCGCGACCGGGGCATGTACGCCAAGCTCCCCGCCTTCGCGTGGCTGGCGAGCGCACCGCTTTATGCCGCCGCGCTACTGTCCAGATCGCCCGCATGGTCGTGGGCGTTTTTCCTTTTACCTAACGCGCTCAACATCCTGTGGTTCGCGCCGGTGACGACGGCGGTGCAAAACCTGGTGCCGCCGCCGATGCGCGCGACCGCGTCCGCCTGCTTCCTGCTGATCACCAACGTCATCGGGCTGGGGCTGGGCACGCTGGTGCTCGGCGCGCTGTCGGACGCGATGACGCCGCGCTTTGGCGTCGAGGCGTTGCGCTACAGTTCGGTCGCGATCCTCGTGTTCTACTTCGTCGCGGCGGCGCTGATCCTGCTCGCGGTGCGCTCGCTCCGGCGGGACTGGGTGGAAGACCGCGCCTTGGTTTCCGCCTGACCTCCAAGAAGGATAGCCTATGTCGATCCTCGAAGACGCCACCAAGCCGCTCGCCCCCGAGAACCGCGACGATGCCGGGATCGCCGATCTGCGCGCGGCCTTTGAGGCGCAGCGGCGCGCGTTCGCGGCCGATCGAACGCCGAGCCTGGCCGAGCGACAGGCGCGGGTGGGCAAGATCATCCCGATGCTGCTTGGCAACCGCGACCGGATCGCCGCCGCGCTTGCACGGGATTTCGGTGCGCATCCCAAGGGCGCCTCCGATCTGATCGAGGTGTTGGGCGTGGTCGGCCGTGCGCAATATGTGCTTGGCCAAATTGAAGGCTGGATGCGACGCGAGGCGCGCGAGACCGATGCCGGGCTGTTGGGGACGGCGCACGCCTACATCGAGATGCAGCCAAAGGGCGTCGTCGGCAACATCGTGCCCTGGAACTTCCCGTTCGATCTCTCGGTCGGCCCGATGATCGAGATGCTCGCGGCGGGTAATCGCGTTATGATCAAGCCTTCCGAATTCGCGCCCGCGTGCGCCGAACTGCTGCGCGCGATGGTGGCGGACAGCTTTGATCCGACGATGGTCTATGTCGCGGTCGGCGAGCAGGACCTCGCGCGGGCGTTCTCGGCGATGCCGTGGGATCATCTTCTCTACACGGGCAGCCCCAACGTCGGCCGTCTGGTGATGGCGGCGGCCGCGCCCAACCTCACGCCGGTGACGCTCGAACTCGGCGGCAAATGCCCGGCGTTGATGACGCCCGGCTCGGTCACGGCGCGCAACGTCGAATCGATCATCGGCACCAAGATCATCAAGAATGGCCAGATGTGCGTGTCCCCCGACTATGCGATGGTGCCGCGCGCCGACCTCGACGCATTCGTCAACCATGCGCAGACGTTCATGGCGCGCGCCGCGCCCGATTACGCGCGTGGGGATGAGGCGACCGGGATCATCTCGCTGCGCCATCTCGATCGGCTGGAGGAACTGCTCCAGGAGGCGCGCGACCGGCAGGCGCGCATCGTCCCGCTCGAGGCGGATGCGAGCGCTGACCGGCATACGCGGCGGATGCCGATGTCGCTGGTGATCGATCCGGCGCGCGATCTCCGGCTGATGGAGGAGGAGATCTTCGGGCCGATCCTGCCCGTCGTGCCGTATGACGATCTCGGCGAAGCGATCGCTCTCATCAACGCGGGCGAGCGTCCGCTCGGCCTCTACGTCTTCGGCGAACCCGCCGACACCGAGCGCGTGCTCGCGCAAACCCACTCGGGCGGCGTGACGGTCAACGCCTGCGCGGTGCAGGGCGCGCTGCCCAGCCTCGGCTTCGGCGGCTCGGGGATGAGCGGCATGGGACGACACCACGGCATCGAAGGCTTCCGCGAATTCTCCAACCCGCGCGGCGTCGTCGTGCGCGGCGAAGGCGACTTGATCGACGCCTTCTACGCACCCTACGCCAAGGCGTCGGCGATCGTCGACTCGGTGCTGGCGGGCTAAAGAAACGCGGTTGATCTGTTAGCCCTGCAATTAAGCTCACGACGTCGAAGCAGTGAGCATGACTGCGGTCAGCCGTACCGTGGCCTCCGAAGCGCGGCATCCAGAAATCGCGGATTAGCTGGTGGGCGCGGCAGGTATCGAACCTGCGACCCCTGCGGTGTGAACACAGTGCTCTACCACTGAGCTACGCGCCCACGCCTCG
>JAABUX010006164.1_pt1 | contig 14392 bp, 14 predicted proteins | sample 5561851 | NCBI WGS metagenome assembly JAABUX01 (sample SAMN10711883, study PRJNA513361) | rock metagenome | isolation source: Antarctica rocks | place: Antarctica: Victoria Land, Richard Nunatak red sandstone | collected 2016-01-03 | reverse complement strand
CGGTCATCGGGTCCTCGTCGGTTCGGGTTAGAGCCTCGCAACTCCACCTTAGCCAGCCGATCCGATGACCACCTCCGCCTACACCGTTCCTGTCAGCAATTTCCACCACGAGCTCGGACGCTATCATAGGATGCGTGCAGTTCGGCCTGCTCGGCCGCTTGCAGCCGGTCTTGACGGCATTGGACCGCGCGCACCCGGACCGGCTTGCCGCAGTCTTCGGCGCCGACGTTGAATCGGTGCGAGCGATGCTGAAGCTGCCTACGGTCGCAGCCCAGGTGGCGTGGGGCCGTTCGATCACCGATCCGAACGGCGGTCTCGTTGGATCGTGGACACAGGAGTTCGCGGCCCTGGCGTCGATGCCGGAGTTCCAAAGCGCGTATCTCGAATCGACGACTGTCCGCTACCGCCGGGCGGTGGTCTGGGCAGGATACTACGGCTTCCGCTCCCAGCGCGGCGTGGCGATGATGTTCGACCTCGCGCTGTTCAGAGGCATCCCGAGCGAACAACAAGCAGCGCTCGTGGATGCGGTAAACGCTACGGGCGTCCAAGGAGACGGCGAGGCGGCCGAGCTTAGCCGTCTGCGGGCCTTCGCCAGCGCGCGGAGCGACATGGAGCCCAACGCGCTGCTCCGCTTCCACCTCACGACGATAGCCGAAGGATCCACCCCATTCCTGGGCTATGCCCTCGACCTGGCCGATTTCGGCATCACACTCGACCCGGCGGGTACGAACGTTCTGCCGTGAGGCCCCGAAGGTCGGACATGGGCGCGCCCATCAGGGTGGATGGGGTAGGGCGGAGGCCAGGTCACGTGCTGGCAGGGCGGCGCACAGCATCGGCGCTCCAGCGCCCTCCGTTCCACCGCTTACCGCCCACCAGTCGAACGCCACGCCGTCGATCCCGGTAGCGTCGGCGGCGGTCCTCGAGATCACAAGGCGGGCGGCGTGCTGATGCGCGAAAGCCTGCAGCAACCCGGTTGCGCGCACGGCATCGCCCACCGCCGAAAGTCTCCGTGTTTCGAGGTCGCCGATTACACCCGCGACAACGCGCCCGGCATGCACGCCGATCGACAAATCAGCGTCGAAAGCGAGCTCACGGGCCAGCCGCTCGGTGAGAACGGCTGAGCGCTCGTCGATCTGCTGCGCCGCAACGAGGGCCTGTCTGCATGCCTCGCCCAGGCTGCTAGCCTTAAGGCCGAACAACGCCATCCAGCTGTCGCCGGCATGGCGGCATTGCACGCCGCCGGCCGCCTCGATCGCCGCACCGAAGATGGCGTGGAACCGATCAAGCCCGTAGATTGTGTCGTGAGCTGAGCTGGCGCTGCCCATGCCGTTGCGAACATCGCAGAACAGCACTGCAACCTCGCGTTCGGTTGTCTGCTGCGCGGGCGGCGCTGCCCGCCACCATGGGTGTTCCACCGCGAGCAGCGGCTGGACAGAGATGTCGCCGGCTGGGCGCAACTGGCAGGCAAGCCGCACGTCGGCGCCGGCATCGATCCGGTCGAGAGCTCGCCCTTCGTCGATGCCCGGCGGCGGACAACGCGATTCTCCATCGGTCACCCGCACGCGGCAGGTCTTGCAACGAGCGCGGCCGCCACACATCGACTGGTGCGGGATGTCGAAGCTGCGGCTCGCTTCGAGCACGGTCCAGCTGCGCGGCACGGTGACGCTGCGCCCCGGATACGAAATCCGGACCACGGACTTGCGGCGGCGCTCGTTCAGGCTGCGCGCCATCCGCGCCATGGCCACGATGCCGATCAGGCACAGATACGCGGCCAACACTTCGTCTTGTATCTCGACGAGCGCAGCGGCTTGTGCCGCGGCGGCGGGCGCCCGATGGGCATCGGCCACAGTAGGGCGCTCAGCGAGTTCGCGCCCCATCGTCAGGAACCCAAGACCGGCGAGCACCGGGAGCAGCAGGGCGGCGCCGAACAGCAAGAAGCGCAGGCGCCGCCACAGGCGCCGGCTGCCGAACGCGAAGTTGAGACCGAGGCAGCCATGCAGCCAGCCGGGCGCGAGCAGCGCTAGCTGGCGGTCCTGCCCGCCCGTCGCCCAAAGATTTGCGACCAACCGATGGTATTCCGCGGGCAAGCCGAAGCGTTCGAATGCATATCGGGTGCCGACGAAGTGCCCGATCAGGACCACCGGCATCGTGAGGCCCATCACAATCCGCAGCGCATGGTCCGGCGGCATGCGCAAGGTGCGGCGGTCGTAGATAGCGAGCAACGCGAGCCCGACGTGGACCGCCGCCGCACCGTAGAGCAGCACGGTCCCGATCCCGCTATGCCAGATCAGTAGGGTGGCGCCCAGCGAGGCTTCGGCGGCACCGAGCGAGACAAGGCCGAACGCATGGCAGGTCAGATGCAGCGTGACGTACGTGAAGAGTACCAGGCCCGAAGCGAGGCGCAGGTCGCGGCGGCTCTTCAAAGGCGCAGCCGCCACGATCGAGCCGATGGCCGTGCGTCCCATCCCCCGCCGCCCAGGACCTGCCGGAAGCTTACCAGCTGAAGGCGGTGCCGACGATGACCGGGCTGATCGTGTAGGACGTGCCAACCAAGACGGCCTCAAAATCCGCCCCGCCCTTGGGCGCCAGGCCTCACTGGCCATTGAACTGGCCAAGCATGTACTTGCCTCCGACGCTCAACCCAGCAGAAGCGGCGGAGCAACGCGGGCGAGAGAGTGTGCGGGTTTTTCATGGTACTGCCCCGTTACGGATGGTCCTGGGGTGCAGACCGGAGGAGACGCCGCACTATTCTTGCCAGACAGAATTTTTCTGCTGCTGGTATGGCGACCGCCGCCGGAGCGGGGGTGTCGCCTCGATGCACCTCGGAGAGATGCTGTGCGGCAAAGCGGGTTCGTTCTGGCGTTCGACGATGACGCGCATGGCAAGCAGCGTACGGTCAAGCCGTGGCTCGATAGGCGGCTTGATTTCGCTCCGCCCGTGAAGGACCTTGTGGCGGAGGGGTTCCCGCTCACCGGGGCGCGCATGGACTACCTCGACGGCCGTGCGGTCGCGGTGCTGTTCTAGCAGCGCTCTCAGGATGTCATCGGCTTATTCGTGTGGCGGAACGACAGCCGCCTCGATCACGGTCCGGCCGAGGGGAGCCGAAGCGGTTATCATTTCGTTCACTGGAGCCGTGACGGGATGACGTTCTGGACCGTCTCCGATCTGAATTCTAAAGGGCCGGCCGACTTTGTCCGACTATGGCAACAAAACTGACGGGACAGCACCATGCTAATGCACTCCAGCATGTTCGTGGGGCTTCCGATCTGGGCGGCCGGTCTGCTGATGGGGGCTTGGCGGTCGTGGGCGCCGTCCTCATCGAGCTTGGTGCCCGGCGGTCGGTGCCCCTGAAACATCGCCAAGATCACAACGCCGTCGCGGGCCCCATGTTCACCGTCATTGGCACCACCTACGCCGTATTGCTGGCTTTCGTCGACCATCTTCTCGGCTTGACGGTTTGGGAGCATGCCGGGCGGCGGCCTTGCGCCACGATCCATTCGAACATGCAGTTCGTGGACGCCGTCAGCCCTGGCGACCTGATCGGCATCGGCGTGGCCGTCGTGCGGTCTACGCGCAGCGTAGTGTTCATGCGGGGCGACCTGACAGTGGGCAGCGGGCAGGCCCCGGCCCGTCCGGCGCCTCAATGACGTCAGGAGCGGGAATGCAGCCGAGATTCGACGGACGGGTCGCTATTGTAACGGGCGGCGGGCGGGGCCTGGGCCGCAGCCATGTCCTGGCGCTGGCCGGGCGCGGGGCCAAGGTGGTGGTGAACGATGCCGACCCGGGCGCGGCCACGGGCACCCTGACCGAGGGCATCGACTGGCGTATGCCGGTGCGGACATGGCGGCCGGAGATGATGGCGGCCGGAAATGATCGTCTGAAATCAGGTTTCGCTTGGCGCGACGCGGGTCGTGCGGGACTCTGTAGGCATGCCGATCGATCCGGATAGCCTGCCGAGCGACGTCGCCACCCTGCGGGCGATGCTGGCGGCGCAGGCGGCCGAAATGGCGGCACAGCGGACGGAGCTCGCTGCAGCACGGGCGGGGCTGATCGAGCAGCGCTACGAGATCGAGGCGCTACGGGCGCGGTTGGCCCGGGCGTTGCGTGTCGCTTTCGGCCGCTCGTCGGAGAAGCTGCGCGATCAGCTGGAGCAGCTCGAGCTGACGCTGGCCGACCTCGACGAGAGGATTGCCGAGACCGAGCCCAAGGGCGCGGCCGTCGAGCCGATCGCGGCCGATCCGATCAAGCCCGCGCGTCGTCCGCTGCCGGCGGCGCTGCCGCGCGACGTCGTCCGCTGCCGGCGGCGCTGCCGCGCGACGTCGTCCGCTGCCGGCGGCGCTGCCGCGCGACGTGGTCGAGCATGCAGCACCCTGCGACGGCGCCGGTGCGTGCGTCGCCTGCGGCGGCGTCCTCCGCCCCTTGGGTGAGGACGTGACCGAACTGCTCGACTACGGGCCGGCTCGTTCCGCGTCATCCGGCACGTCCGTCCCAAGCTGTCCTGCCGCTCGTGCGAGACGATCACGCAGGCCCCGGCGCCCAGCCTGCCGATCCGCCGCGGCCGGGCTGGGGCCGGGCTGCTGGCGCACGTGCTGGTCAGCAAATACTGCGATCATCTCCCGCTGCACCGGCAGCAGAAATCTACGCGCGCGAGGACATCGACCTCAGCCGCTCGACGATGGCCGACATGGTGGGCCAAAGCGCACGCCTACTGCGCCCGCTCGTCGACGCGTTGGGGCGTCATGTGATGGCGGGCGACCGGGTGCATGCCGACGACACGGTCGTGCCGGTCCTCAAACCTGGTCTGGGCCGCACCAGGACCGCGCGGCTCTGGGTCGATGTCCGCGACGACCGCCCGTTCGCCGGCCCCGACCCGGCGGCGGTATTCTACCGCTACACGCCGGACCGCAAGGGCGAGCACCCGCGGGCGCACCTGAGCGAGTTCCGCGGCATCCTCCAAGCCGACGGCTATGCCGGGTTTGCCAAGCTTTACGGCACCGGAAGCATCGTAGAGGCCGCGTGCCTCGCCCACGCCCGACGAAAATTCTGGGACGTGCACGAGGCCACCCAGTCGCCGCTCGCACGCGAGGCGCTGGACCGCATCGCCGCGCTGTATCGGATCGAGGGCACGATCCGCGGCAGGCCGCCCGATCAGCGCCTTGCCGTTCGCGCCGCGCAATTGGCGCCGCTGATGAGTGAGCTACGCGACTGGCTCGACGCGACCCGGTCGCGTATTTCCGGGCGCAGCGGTCGCCGGGCAGCGTGCCTGCCAGGAAATCGCGCACTTCGGCGGGCTTGGCATTGAGCAGTGCGGTCAGCGTGGGTGCGTCGTAGCCGTTGCGGGTCAGCGTCGGCTCGAGTTCGTCAATGGCACGCGACAGCACCTGCTCGACCACCTCGGCCGACACGCGGCTCTCGCCGAGGCCGAACGCGTGCTCGAAGGCGAGGGTCATGTGCATCTCAATCTGTAGCGCCGTGCGCAGCCGCTCGGCGAGCAGTTCGATTGCGTCGGCATCCATCAGGTCTGCCGGCTTCACGCCGTCTTGGGCGCAGACCTTCAGCAGCCAGGCGATGAACTCGCGGCGGCTGCCGGACACGCCCTCGAACTCGAAGGTCGTGGTGCGGTAGCCGATTTGCTCCATCGCGGCCGGCGCAGGTCGTTGCGCAGCTTGGGATGACCGATCAGCAGCACCGACAGCACCACGCCGGCGCCGGCTGCCAGCTCCATCAGCCGCTTGAAGCCGATCAGGGTCTGATGGTGCAGGTCATGGGCCTCGTCGACGATCAGCACGACCGGATGCTTGCTCTTGAGCATCAGGTCGCGGAGTTCGCGCTCGCGCCGTTTCGGCTGCTTGGGGATCTTGATCTTGCTGCGGTCGCCGGACGTCAGGTCGTAGAACATGGCCTCGATCAGCGAGGGCAGCGACGTGCGGCGCTTATCGACCGCCAGCGACTTCGCAACAGCAATCCGGTTGGATCGTGCGAGCTCCTCCTCGATGCGCGTCAGCAGGTGTGTCTTGCCGAGCCGACCAAGCCGGCGACGACGACCAACCGGCCGGTTTGCACGACCGCGCAGACCTCGCGGACGAGCGCGGGTTGGTGCTCGGTCTCAAAGTTGCCGACCCGGTGAAACGGCCGTGTCAGCCCAAAATGCGCCTGCACGTCGGCGAGCATCAGCCTCTCCCTGCCGCCTTGAAGTGTTCGCGCACGCGCGCAGCGATGGTGTCCCGGTCCAGCGTCTCTCCCAGCAGGACGTCGATGAAGCCGCGGTCGGGCTCGGGCAGGCTCCCGAGCGGCTTCGATAACTGGACGGAGATCGCAAGCCTGGCTGCCAGCGTCGTCGGGAACGTAGCGGTCTCGGTGGCTGGATCAGGGAAAGCCGTCTGCCGCACCACCATCGAGGCGGCGCCTGGAGGCAGGGACGGCAAGGGCCTGTCGCCGCCGGTGACCGCGGCGCGAGGCAGCCCGAGCTGATCGGCGAGCCGCACGACCTTGTCGAGCCGCTCCTCGGCCCGGCTCTTCTGGTATTTCCGGTAGCGGTAAAGCGGCACCGCCCCCCGTGACGGCTGGTATGGCCCGAAGCGCTTGCCCTCGAACTCGACATACAGGCCTGGTCGAACAGCCCCCACCAAAGCGTCACCGTCTCGCCGGCCAGTTCGGGCTCGACCTCGTAGGACGCGCCCTCGACCGAGACAGTCGCGTCGCCGGCGACGCCGCGACGCTCCGGCTCGCGCGCAAAGGCGCAGAACCGCTCCCACGAGCACATCGCGCGCACGCCATTGGCCGGCAGGTGCTTCAGCCAATCCTCGATCCGGCTGTGCGGCTCGCTGTGGTGGTCGCCATTGTTGTAGGTGACGAGCGCGCGCCGGAACCAAAGGTTGGCTTCTGCCTCGTCCGATGGCTTGTGGAAGTGGAACAGCGTCTCGTGCACCTCCTTGATGGTGCGGAATGGCCGCTCGACCTTGCCTTTGGAGCGCGCGGGCGTCCGGCGCTCGGCCTGCGACGGCGGCATGTGGGTCAGCACTCGCACGCCGAGGCTGCCCATCACCGACTGGAACACCTTCGATCGGCTGACCGGGCCGTTGTCCATGTAAATCGCGGCCGGGATGCCCTGGAACGGCAGCTCGGCCTCAATAGTATTTAGGCGCGCATCGTATCCAAATCGGACGTGTGCTTCCTGCGTGCGTCGCGTAGCGCACCCTGACGCGGCGCTGCCAGATCAGTTGCGGCGAAGATTTGTGCTATCCACTCAACGAAGACCCGCAGGCGCGTGCTGAGGTGTCGATTTGGAGGGTAGACGACGTGCAGCGGAAGCGGTGGCACGTGCCAGTCCGGCAAGACGGGCTTCATCGCGCCACTCTCCAGAAGGCCGCGCACCATGAAGTGAGGCACTTGGATGATGCCGTGGCCGGCCAACGCTGCCGCCAAGTATGTTTGTGACTCGTTCACAGCGGTGTGGTAGCGGCCCCTAATCTCGAGCATCTCGCTCCCGCGCGAGAAGCTCAGCGGGTGCGGCTCGGCGAGGTGCCGCTTCAGGTAGCCGACGATGAAATGGTCGCGGGCCAGGTCAGACGGGTGCTCCGGCGTTCCGTGCGCCTCGATATAGGTGGGCGCGGCGCAGGTCGTCATGCCCATTTCGGCGATACGGCGGGCGATCAGCGAGAGGTCGCCGATGACGCCCGCGCGGATTACGCAGTCGACGTTGTCCACCACCAGGTCCGCCTGCCGGTCCGAGATGCCGATGTCGAGCTGGATGTCCGGATATTTGGCGAAGAAGTTGCCCAGTTGCGGCACGATGATGTCTTGCGCGATCGACGACGACACGTCGATGCGCAGTTTGCCGCGGGGCCGCGCCTGCGACGCCGTGACGCTCGCATCCAACTCCTCCAGATCCGACACTAGCTGCAGCGCGCGCTCGTAATAGGCGGCCCCGTCCGACGTCACCGCCAGCCGACGCGTCGTTCGGGTGAGCAGCTTCGTGCGCAAGTGCGCCTCCAATTGCTGCACCAGCTTGCTTACGGTCGGTTTCGGCGTGCCGAGCGTCGCGGCAGCCTGCGTGAAACTGCCAGTCTCGACGATTCGGACGAAGGCGCGCATGGCTGCAAGCTGATCCATGGTCGATTTGATCCTGTTCAGTTGTCTCTGTACGTGACCAATGTAGTGCAGGGTTGTCCACTATTCCCGATCTCGTCCCATTACCATCCTATGCCGTGTCGAAACAGAAAAGGTCGGCTATGTCGGTCTGCACGACGCTCGAACAGATCAGGGTTAAGGGACCGATCCCGGCGATCACGGTGCATGTGCTCCAGGGCGTCACGGCACGCCCGGCGCCGTTGGTGCTGCATCTGCCCGGCGGGACGTTCCGGGACACTCCGCAGCATCGCCCGATCGCGACGCTGCTGGCGGAGGCCGGGGCGGTGGTCGTCTCCGCCGACTATCCAACCGGACTCGCGCATCCATTCCCGCATGCCGTCGAGGCAATGTACGCTGTGCTGTCCAGCCTTTACGAGAACCGTGCGACATGGGCGGCCCGGCGCTCGCAGGTGTTCGTCGCCGGCGAGGAGGCCGGCGGCAACCTCGCCGCGGCGCTGACGCTCATGGCCCGCGATCGCCTGGGGCCGCCGATTGCGGGCCAGATCCTGCTGTCTGCCATGCTGGACGCCGGCATGGCGACCTGCTCGTTCCGCGACGCGGAGGCGGGGCCGGTCGGATGCAAGTGGGCCGATGGCTGGACGGCCTATCTCGGGCGCGCGGAGACCGCCGCGCATCCCTATGCCGTGCCCGCCCAGGGCACCCGCCTCAACCGCCTGCCGCCGGCACTGGTCATCACCACGCCGGACGACCCGATGCGCGACGAGTGCCTGGCCTATGCCGGCCGCCTGAAGCACGCCGGGGTGGCCATCCATGCTCGGGCCCTGGCCGCGCACGACTGGCCCGATGCGCTCTCCCCGGCGGCGTGCCCGTCGATCGCGCCGGACTGGGCGAGGCCGGTCCGCTCCAACTTCGCCGATTTCTTCGCCGCCGTGATCCCCGACCTGATCCCGGCCCCGACTGCCGCAGAGGTGTCTTGATGATCGACTACGACCCCGCGAAATCCCCCTCCGCCGAGCCGGCGATGTCGCGACCGCTCTCGCGCCGCAGCACCTGGCTCGCCGGTATCGCCTTGCTGGCTTTGGCCGGGGCAGGCGGCGCGTACGTGCTTGCGCCGCCACTACTGGCCGGACCGGCCCCGGCCGCCACGGCTTCTGCCGCGCCGGCTGCGGTTCCCGTGTCGGTCGCCACGGTCGAGCAGAAGGATACGGCGATCTGGAGCGACTTCTCCGGCCGGGTCGAGGCAGTGGATCGGGTGGAGATCCGCCCCCGGGCCGCAGGCGCCATCATGCAGGCGCAGTTCCGCGAAGGCGCGATGGTCAAGCGGAACGACCTGCTGTTCAGCATCGATCCGGCGCCCTACATAGCCGAGGTCCAGGGCGCCGAAGCGCAGCTCGCTTCCGCCAAGGCCCGACTGGTCCTGGCAGCCAAGGAGCAGCAGCGCGCCCAGCAACTCGTCGGTAGCGGCTTCACCCCGCAGCGCGACGTGGACCAGCGCATCAACGAGTTCCGCGGCGCCGAGGCGAACCTGCGTGCCATGCAGGCCACGCTCGACACCGCCCGCCTCAACCTGAGCTACACCGAGGTGCGGGCACCCATCGCCGGCCGGGTTGGCCGGATTGAGGTCACGGCCGGCAACCTGGTCCCGGCCGGGCCGACTGCGCCGGTGCTGACCACCCTGGTCTCGGTCGATCCGATCTACGCGAGCTTCGAGGCTGACGAGCAATCCCTCGCCCGCGCGCTCGCCAGCCTGCCAGGCGGCGGCGACCCGGTCGAGCAGATCTCCCGCATCCCGGTCCAGATGGGCACCCTCGAAACACCGGGCACGCCGTTCACAGGCCACCTGCAACTGGTCGACAACGTCGTCGATGCCCGCAGCGGCACTGTTCGGGTGCGAGCCGTGTTCGACAATCCGGATGGGAGGCTGCGGCCGGGCCAGTTCGCCCGCCTGCGTCTCGGTCTTGCCCGTACCGAACCGGCGATCGCGATCACCGAGAGCGCGATCGGCACCGATCAGGACCGCCGCTTCGTCATGGTCGTGGGCGACGACGACAAGGTGGCCTACCGCCAGGTGTCGCTCGGCGGCACCGTGGACGGCCTGCGGCTGGTGACCGCGGGCCTCAAGCCCGGCGAGCGCATCGTCGTCAACGGGCTGCAGCGCGTCCGTCCCGGGGCGCTCGTGGCCCCGCAACAGGCCGCCATGACCGGCGCCGGCGCGCTCGCGGGCCGCTGAACCAAACTTTTCCGGACGGCTCCCATGAACATCTCCCGGTTCTTCATCGATCGCCCGGTTTTCGCCGGCGTGCTCTCGGTGCTCATCTTCGTCTCGGGCCTGCTTGCCCTGCGCGTTCTGCCGATCTCGGAATACCCCGAGGTCGTGCCGCCGCAGGTGGTGGTGCGCGCCAACTATCCCGGCGCCAGCCCGAAGGTGATCGCCGAGACCGTCGCGACGCCCATCGAGGAGCAGATCAACGGCGTCGAGGGCATGCTCTACATGGCCAGCCAGGCGACCACCGACGGGTTGTTGACCTTGACCGTCACCTTCCAGCTGGGCACCGACCCGGACAAGGCGCAGCAGCTCGTGCAGAACCGCGTCAGCCAAGCCGAGCCGCGCCTGCCCGAGGCCGTGCGTACCCTGGGCATCACCACCATCAAGTCCTCGCCCGACCTGATGATGGTCGTGCACATCCTGTCGCCGAACGACAAATACGACATCACCTATTTGCGGAACTATGCCGTCCTGAACGTGAAGGACCGGCTGGCGCGCATCACCGGCGTCGGCGACGTGCAGTTGTTCGGCTCTGGCGACTACGCCATGCGGATCTGGCTCGACCCGCAGAAGATGGCCGAGCACGGCCTCTCGGCTGGGGATGTCGTGACCGAGATCCGCGCCCAGAACGTGCAGGCTGCGGCCGGCGTGGTCGGCGGGTCGCCCAACGTGCCAGGGCTCAGCATGCAGCTCTCCGTCAACGCCCAGGGGCGCCTGCAATCGCCCGAGGAGTTCAGCGACATCGTCGTAAAGACCGCGCCGAGCGGCGCCGTGACCCGGTTGCGTGACGTCGCACGCGTCGAGATGGGTGCGGCCGACTACTCGCTGCGGTCGCTGTTGAACAACAAGTCGGCCGTGGCCGTGCCGGTGTTCCAGGCGCCCGGGTCGAACGCCATCCAGATCGCCGACGCCGTCCGGGCGACCATGGAAGAGATCAAGCAGAACATGCCGGACGGCGTGGACTACGCCGTGGTCTACGACACGACACAATTCGTCCGCGCCTCCATCGAGGCGGTGATCCACACCTTGCTCGAGGCCGTGGCCCTGGTGGTCATCGTGGTGGTGCTGTTCCTGCAGACCTGGCGCGCCTCGATCATCCCGCTGATCGCCGTCCCGGTCTCCGTCATCGGCACCTTCGGCGTGATGCGCCTGTTTGGCTTCTCCATAAACGCGCTCAGCCTGTTCGGGCTCGTGCTCGCCATCGGCATCGTCGTGGACGATGCGATCGTGGTGGTCGAGAACGTGGAGCGGAACATCGAGGCCGGCCTGCCGCCGAAGCAGGCGACGTATCAGGCCATGACCGAGGTGTCGGGGCCGATCGTGGCCATCGCGCTGGTGTTGGTGGCGGTGTTCGTGCCGCTGGCTTTCATCAGCGGCCTGACCGGGCAGTTCTATCGGCAGTTCGCGCTCACCATCGCCATCTCGACCGTCATTTCGGCGGTCAACTCGCTGACGCTATCACCCGCGCTGGCGGCCCTGCTGTTGCGGGGCCACAATGCGCCGAAGGACCTGCTGACCCGGGTGCTCGACCGGCTGCTGGGCTGGTTCTTCCGCGGCTTCAATTGGGTATTTACCGCTGGGTCGAACGCTTATGGTGGCGGCGTGTCGCGGGTGATCGGTCGCAAGTCGCTGATGATGGCCGTCTACCTGCTGCTGGTCGGCGCCGGCTACGCGCTGTTCCAGGCGGTACCGGGCGGGTTCGTGCCGGCGCAGGACAAGCAATATCTCGTCGGCTTCGCCCAGTTGCCGGACGGCGCGAGCCTGGACCGCAGCGAGGATGTGATCAAGCGGATGGGCGACATCGCCGGCCAGCAGCCCGGCGTCGTCAACAACATCGCCTTCCCCGGCCTCTCGATCAGCGGGTTCACCAACAGCTCCAACGCAGGGATCGTGTTCCTCTCGCTTGACGAGTTCGACCGTCGTGCCACGCCCGCCCTGTCGGCCGGTGCCATCGCGGGATCGCTCAACCAGAAGTTTGGCGCGATCCAGGACGCCTTCATCGCCGTCTTCCCGCCGCCGCCGGTGCAGGGCCTCGGCACGATCGGCGGCTTCAAGCTGCAGATCGAGGACCGCGCCGGGCTGGGCTACGAGGCGCTGAACGCGGCGACTAACGGCTTCCTTGCCGCTGCCCGTCAGGCGCCCGAGCTGGCCGGCCTGTTCACCGGGCTGCGCATCGGCGTGCCGCAGCTCTATGCCGATATCGACCGGGTGCGGGCTCGCCAGCTGGGCGTCGCGCTGACGGACGTGTTCGACACCCTGCAGATCTATTTGGGCTCGCTTTATGTAAACGACTTCAACGCTTTTGGCCGGACGTACTCCGTCCGCGTGCAGGCCGACGCGCCGTTCCGGGCGCGGGCGGAGGACATCGTGCAGCTGAAGGTCCGTTCGTCGTCGGGCGAGATGGTGCCGCTCGCCGCCGTGCTCACCATCAAGAACAGCTCGGGGCCGGAACGGGCGATGCGCTACAACGGCTTCCTCAGCGCCGACGTAAACGGCGGGGCGGCCCCCGGCTACTCGACCGGCCAGGCGCAGGACGCGGTCGCCCGCATCGCCAAGGAGACGCTCCCGAAGGGGTTCGCCTACGAGTGGACCGAGCTGACCTACCAGCAGATCATCGCCGGCAACTCCGGCGTGCTGATCTTCCCGCTGGCGCTTCTGCTGGTGTTCCTGGTGCTGGCGGCGCAATACGAGAGCCTCACGCTGCCGCTGGCGATCATCATGATCGTACCGATGGGCCTGCTGGCCGCCCTGGCCGGCGTCTGGCTGACGCACGGGGACAACAACGTGTTCACCCAGATCGGACTCATCGTGCTGGTGGGCTTGTCGGCGAAGAACGCGATCCTGATCGTTGAATTCGCGCGCGAATTGGAATTTGCCGGGCGGACTCCTGTGGCGGCCGCGATCGAGGCAAGCCGTCTGCGGCTGCGTCCGATACTGATGACCTCGATGGCGTTTATCCTGGGCGTCCTGCCACTGGTGCTATCGAGCGGCGCGGGAGCCGAGATGCGTCACGCGATGGGCGTGGCGGTTTTCGCCGGGATGATCGGAGTCACGGCGTTCGGACTCTTCCTGACACCCGTCTTTTATGTCGTGCTCCGAAGATTAACGGGAGATCGTCCCTTACAGCAGCACGGCACTGCAACTGCCGATCCGACACGCAAAGAAATTTTATCAGGCCAGAGCTGAGATATCGGTCACGACACCACGGATGTCACGCGCTCGTCTCGTTACCCTTTACTGCGTTAGCCAAGTTCCGCCGCCCCAGGTTCCGGTGTAGCGCCCGTTCTGGACAACGTCGCTCGGGTCGCGCGTCGGATGAGGGTCGGGATATCAACGTTCATGAGATCGGTGAGGTGCGTGTCGAGCAGCAATCCCGCGAGGCCGTGGGCGAACGACCAGTAGTTCATGTTCAATACCTTTCATCCGGAGCGCCTGCTCGACGCCATTGGCGTCGAGCGATGCTCGGCCGGAATGCCGTTCGTGCAGGCCGCATTGAATGGGAACGGCAGGCTGAAGGCGACGATCGGTGCCGCCGGTCAGAAGACCATCATGGGCCTGCAACGCTGGGTGGACGTGTTCAACGCCGCCGGCTTGCCCTCTGTCCTCGAACGCGACATGCCGCTCTGGCTTCGCTGCCACGTTCCGATTTGCGTGGCGTTCGAAAGCGTGTCGGTCGCCGGCGAACGGCGTGGTGGCGGCGCCTCATGGCGAGAAGCGCTGGTCCTGGCGCGGGGAGTCCGCGCAAGCTTCGGGCTCATCGCGGGGCTTGGATATCTATCCGAACGCCAAACGACGCATCGCTGGCGTCCGACAGGGGTGGTGGCGGTTGCGCTTTGGTCCATGTCTCGCATCCGGTCGTTCCGTGAGCTGTTAGCGACGGGAGAAGCCGAGTGCTGCGCCTTGGTCGACGCCTTAGGCCCCGTCAGGAATCAACTGCTCCGGTTCATTCGTAGCGAGGCCGGATCGTGTAGTTCCACTCACCATGGAACTCGTTTCGGATGATGTTGATGGATGCCATGTCCTCGTCCGACACCA
>JAABUX010006163.1_pt1 | contig 14394 bp, 12 predicted proteins | sample 5561851 | NCBI WGS metagenome assembly JAABUX01 (sample SAMN10711883, study PRJNA513361) | rock metagenome | isolation source: Antarctica rocks | place: Antarctica: Victoria Land, Richard Nunatak red sandstone | collected 2016-01-03 | reverse complement strand
TGGCCTGTCACACTTTCTTGTATGTCGCCTGCACAACCCGATATGGTGGAAATCCCTCGTGCATTGTTTGAGCGGCTCACTGAGACGCTCGCTTTTGCGGCGTAATATGGATAAAGTCTAGCTTAGATGTCCTCAGCGGGTGCCGTCAGTTCATCAAACAGGTGATTGTCACCGAGGGGCGTCCGCGCTATGAAGGCCGCGATACAGCGCGAATCTTGAGCCAGCAGGGGATAGTCGTTACGCTGATAACCGACGCGCAGGCGGATATCTTTATGCCACAATGTGACAGTGTGGTTGTTGGTGCCGATAGTGTTCTAGCCGATGGCGATGTGCTGAACAAAGCAGGTACCGCTCTGCTAGGTTGGTCGGCACAGGGTTATCACGTTCCTTTTTACGTCCTCTGTGAAACTCTGAAAATATCTTCACAACGCTGGCAAGATGGGGCGGAACACCGACAGGAAAATCTTGCGTTGTTAGAGGAAAAAGAGGGTACAGAGGTACTCGACTTCCCTATAAATGGAGTGACAGCACGCAACTTCTATTTTGACCGCACTCCACATCAACTTATCGCGCAGGTGATTACAGAGCAAGGTGTTCTGGGCGAACGGGAGATCGCGGAGATTGCGCGGCAGGTGGAAAAGAATAGACAAGTGTTGGAGTCTAAATGAAAAGAACCCAGCGAGCGACCACAAGGGTCGCACCCTACTATACACGAATATAGTAGGGTGCGACCCTTGTGGTCGCCCGTTCCTAGATGAAAAATTTAACGAGTATATTACGCCCTCGTCCTAATTGTCAACGGCGACGAGGGCGTAATGAATTATAGCCCCTACAGGTGATTTGTTACGGATTGTTCTGTAAGAATTTTTGGATATCGTCAAATTCGCTCTGGCTGAGACGGAACTCGGCGGCGGGCAGGTTCTCGTCAACCTGATGTGTGCTGCGCCCACCAACGATAGCCGCGGTTACAGCTGGGTTATTTAGTGTCCAGGCAATCGCGACAACACCTGCTGAAACGTTATGTGGGAAGCCAATGTCGTTCAACGTATTGGCTAACTTGAGGTTACGTTCCAAACGTTCTCCCTGAAAATCAGGACTCTTCTTACGCCAGTCGTTGTCGGGCATCGCCTCAACACGCTTCTTCGTCATCGTACCCGTCAGGAGGCCAGACTGCATCGGCGAGTACACGATGACGCCAATATTATTTTGCTCACAAAACGGCAATATCTCGTTTTGTACATCTGGATGAACAAGCGAGTATGGTGGTTGCAGTGAGTCGATGGGCGCAACCTTCTGGGCACGTTTCATCTGCTCGACGTTAAAATTCGAGACACCGATGGCGCGAACCTTACCCTGTTTCTTCAAGTCAGCCATTTTTCCCCAGCCTTCTTCGATATCTTGTTCAGGATTGGGCCAGTGAATCTGGTACAGGTCGATGTAGTCAACACCGAGACGTTTCAGGCTAGCTTCACACTCACGCTGTATCGAATCGGCTTTTAGGCTATTGCCTTGCTTGCGATCCTCATCCCACACCTGCGAGCATTTGGTAAAGATATAAGGGCGTTCACGTCCCTTGATGGCCTCTCCAACAACCTCTTCGGAGTGACCCAGGCCATAGACGGCGGCGGTATCAATCCAGTTAATGCCTAGATTAAGCGCGTGCTTGATGGCAGCGATTGAGTCCCTGTCTTCTTGGTTGCCCCAACCAAAGCTCCAATCGCCGCCACCAATCGCCCAGGCTCCAAAGCCAATCGGCGTGATCTGTATATCTGTTTTTCCAAGTTGTCGTGTTTGCATTATTTTGTCTATCCTTTTTCTACGTAACTACAGTAGCCCCATAATTGTAACACGTACAAGCATATGTCTGAGTGACAGGTACCGACAGGATGAATGATATAATAGAGTTTACGAACATGTTCATCTTATAACACAAATTCCGTAGGGGCCATAATTTATTACGCCCTTATTGTTGTGTACATTTGGGATAAGGGCGTAATAAATTATGGCCCCTACGGAAGATAAGGACACATTCATTATGCAACAGCAACACAGTATACAAGCCACATTCAATGTGGATGAAGTGCGTAGCCATTTTCCTGCGTTGGCCTCAGACGATATCTACTTCGATAATCCGGGTGGTACACAGGTGGCACGTGAGGCGATGGTGCGTATGCAGCACTATTTCGAGCAGAGCAACGCCAATCACGGCGGCACGTTTCGTACTAGCCTCGCTTCTGATGCGGTAGTGGCCGAGGCGCGGCAGGCGGTCGCTGCCTTCTTGAACGCGGCACGACCAGAGGAGATTGTGTTTGGGCAGAACATGACGAGCTTGACGTTGCACATCAGCCGCAGTATTGCACGCACGCTTCATGCTGGCGATGAGATTGTTGTAACGCGCCTGGACCATGATGCCAATGTCGCCCCCTGGCTGCTTATTGCTGAAGATAGAGGGTGTGTTGTGCGTTGGGTTGATATTCACCCCGACGATTGTACGCTGGACATGGAAGATATGCAGCGCCAGATCACGCCACGGACTAAACTTGTGGCTATTGGCTACGCTTCAAACGCAGTTGGCACTATCAATGATGTGAAACGGGCAGTTGAGTTAGCGCATAGCGTGGGTGCCCTGTGCTTCATCGACGCCGTGCAGTACGCACCGCACAAACTGATCGACGTACAGGCACTTGATTGTGACTTCCTCGCTTGTTCTGCCTATAAATTCTTTGGTCCACATACGGGTATACTGTATGGTAAATATCATCTGCTCGACACACTTACCGCTTATAAAGTGCGTCCTGCTGGCAATTTGCCACCCGATAAGTTCGAGACAGGCACACAGAGCTTCGAGTCGATTGCGGCGGTGCTGGGTGCAATGGAATACTTTGCATGGATTGGTAAGCAATTTGGTGGCGACACGGGACCGTTGCATCATGCATTGCGAAAAGGTATCGAGGTCATTGATGCATACGAACTGCAACTTAACCATGCACTCCTTGAAGGGTTACGCTCTATACCAGGGCTACACATATACGGTATTAGCGATCCACAGAAAATGAGCCAGCGTGTCCCCACCTTTTCGTTTACGCTTGACGGTTTAGACCCGCTTGGGGTTGCTGAGAAACTCGCGCAAGAGCACATCAACGTCTGGAACGGCAACTACTATGCGCTTGCCGTTATGGAGCGGCTCAGTCTGGAAGAGCAAGGCGGTATGGTGCGTGTTGGTTTGACGCACTATAACACGTTTGGGGAGATCGAGAAACTTGTAAGTGTACTACAGTATGTGAAGCATTAGCTGCATGACAGGGGCAAGCCCTGTCATGCTTATTTGCTTGTTTTGCTTATCATTATTCCAATGCTTCCAGCAACATATTACCTTCTTCGGGTGAGATGCGCCCCTGCTCGACCATTTTCAAAATCGCTTCACGCTTCTGGACAGGATCGGCTGGTACATCAAACGGTATAACTCTATCGGGATATTCCGAAGCGGAGGCCCAATCGAGTTTGACGCTCCCACCAGCCGTTATGGAAAGGGAAGCAGAGCCGTTACCATACGTAAGCGTTGCCATGTTACCGCGTTTTTGCTGGACCGCTTCACCACTGATGGCGCCACCCGCCATGATACGCGCTGTCAAGTTAGCGTCGCGCGGCAGACTAAGTATAGCACTACCACCAACGGTAAGATGGGTATTGCTATCGGATGGAAGATTGGCAAGCTTTGCGCTCAAGCTACCACCAACGATGCATGAAGGTAAATGAGCGACATCGCTTATGTGCAGGCTACCACCGACGTTACTGAGCGAAACGCCAGCATTCGGGCTATCATAGACCTCACAACTGCCGCCCGTTGTGCCACAGGAAAAGACTGCACTGATGCGTTTCGCCTGTACCGCGCTGCCTACCGTGCCAATGTTGACTGTTTCGGCGTTCGTGACCTGTAAGGTCGCGCCTATCACGCCGACCTCTACCAACGAGATGTTTTCTAGTACTGCGCTGCCACCAATACCCTTGCTTTCATGCAAAGAGGGTACGTTTGTGGCGCGAAGAGTGCCATCAACGCCTGTAAGTGTAACCGCTTCACTAATGTCGAAGAGATCGACGTTGCCGACATGCTCCATCGTAACCGCACCATTCAGGTTGGTTACGCTGATATCTGTGACAAGCGTGGTGTGCCCTAAAAACGCTTTTTCATAGGGAACGTAGAGTTCGATATCGCCTCTACAATTATTAAGGTAAACGGTTTCACCCTCATTATAAGGTTGTGCGGTTGAACCATCCTCATTTTCACCTGCGATACGAACATCAATACTACGCTTATTCCAGGCGTGGACCGTCAAATTACCCTCGGCATGACGCATCACAACGCGTGGTTTGTTGCCTACTGCAAATGTATGTTGTTTCATGTTATCTCCTCGCTATCTCTTATATCCTCTAACGGGCGACCACAAGGGATCGCCCCTACTATACCTCACGGCTACCATGCGATCCCTTGTGGCCGCCCGTTCGTACTCATCCAATCTTCTTAACTGCCCAGTGCTTCTAGTAACAGGTCGCCTTCGTCGGGGGTGATACGACCCTCGGCGATCATGCGAAGAATGGCGATACGTTCCTGTGCAGGGTCAACAGGCGTAGCAGGTGTTCCGTCTGCTGGGCTGCTTTGTTGCGCTACAACATCATTGCTGCCTGCGTTTTCTTCGCTATGTTCGATAGGCTCAACTGGCTGCATAGGTTGAACTGGTTGTACTGGCTCAACTGGCTGCATAGGTTTCATTGATGGTGTTGACATGCGTATATTCCTCAATGCCTGCTCGACGGCTTCGAGTGCCCCTTGTACACCTTCGGCTGCGGCTCGTTGGGCTTGCTCTACGATGCGTTCGATGCGTTCTGGGTCCAGGCGCCACTCGCGGTCATTGATACGAACGTTGATGCGTGCCGCCTGCTCTGCCGCTTTTCGAGCCTGCTCTCCTGCCTTTCGCTCCTGCTCTGCTGTCTTGCGTGCCTCTTTAGAGAATTTTTTTGAGAAATCGCGCCCAAAGCTGTCCCAGTCAGTGCCAAAATCGAATGGCATATCGCCAGGACCAAAATCGAATGCATCACGGTCAGAACTGCTGTTACTACTACGTGGACTCTCGTTACTCTGTAGTACAAGGTCGCCACCGACATGCAATTCGAGGTAGGCGGCACCCTCGCCATAGGTCAGGTTAACCCTCTTATTGTGTGAACCCTGTGTGGTCGAGGCTACTGAGCGGCCCATGATGTTGCCGTTCACTGTCGCAGCAAGGGTGAGGTTTGCGTTATCAGGGATTGTCACCGTTGCATCGCCGCCGACGTTGAAACGGGCGCGACTGGGAATGAGGTCGGCCAATAATTGCAGGTCGCCACTGATATCGTGAGCGTCAATGGTGCCACGTAGTCCGGCAAATTGCGCGTCGTCGCCAACGTCTGATACTTGTATTGTGCCAGCTATATTGGTAAGTGAGAGATCGTTGCCAATGTCGTGCAATGTGACATTCCCTCTGATTTCTTTTACCGTCAGATCGTTGCCAATGTCGCTTCCCTGAACACTGCCGTCGATATTTTCCACGTAGAGATCATTGCCGATGTCTTGCATCGTCAAATTGCCACTGACACCGATAACCGACGCATCCTCGCCAATGTCAGTGAGTGTCACATTACCACCAATGCTTTTGAGCGTTGCATTACTGCCAATATCTTTTATTGTGGCAGGTCCGTTAATCTCGCTCAGACTGATGTCTGTCCCAACATCAGTTAGAGTGACTCCGCCCTGTATGTTATTGAATGTTCCTTCACTGCCAATATCCTGCGCCTGTACAGAGCCAGCCATATTGCTTACGCGTACCGAGTCGCCGATGTCTCCCAGCGTCACGCTGCCATTGACGTTCTCTATGACTAGCTCTGCCCCAATGTCTCTCACGCTCACCGTACCCTCGATGGTGCTTAATCGTAACCCTGCACTAATATCGCTTACTGCGACATTGCCCTCGATACCTGTACAGGTTGCCGCACCACTCACATCCTTCACAATGACGTTACCCTGTATCTCATCAAGCGTCACGTCGCCGCTGATGTCAACAACGTTCGCGTTGCCGTGTATAATGTGGAGTGTGCTATCGCCACTGACATCTTTCAGGTCAACGCGTAGCACATTCTCGATAGTGACGTTGCCACTGATGTCCTTCGCCACAATAATTGTTTCGTGTGGCACGGATAGTCGGACGGAGCCTTCTGTACCGCTTACATGTAGCGAATCTCCCTGTTGGTGTGTACGCTCGATGTCTTCATCTGCCTCAAGCTGGATCGTTGGTTGCTCCCAACCGGAAATGGTCAGGTCGCCATCTATGCTTGCAATCACTATTCTTTGTAATGTAGGAAATGTGGTCATGTTTTTGTCCTTTCAGGGTGTGATAATGCTCTTTAACTTTCATCCGTTTATACACGTTAGCGTTCTTCGGCGAAGATTTCGAGTCGCTCGCCTTTTTCCATATCTTGTAGGTCTAGTAGCCGTCCGGTGGCACCGCCTTCGATGGTCCGTATCAGTTCTTCAAGTGCTGCACTATTGATCTGTGGCATAAAGTGTAGGCCGAGCCGCATGCCGACCTTGACGAGACGTACTGGGATGGTCGCGGTGACGAAGACCTTTTGCGTTCTGTCATTGACACTGGTGGCGCGAATACGCAGAAGCCGATTTCGTCCGCGCTCGGTCACGCGCTCGATGGTAGAGGCACCGTCAACTTCCAGCGTATCGAGGATTTGTGATGCCTCGCTTGCTGTAACCTGTCCCGACTCGACCATGTGCAGAATGCGGTTCCGTTCTTCTTTCGATGTTGCCATAATCGTTTACCTAGCTTTTCAGGAGGCGCATGGCTTCCTCTACGCTGATCTCTTTGGCGGCAAGGCGATCCAGCACAACGCGACGGTCCTGCCGTCCATCGTTTTCGGGTGCGCCACCAAGCGCGGTGACGATTTCGTCCAGGCGACTACGTGCCGTGTTGTATGCGACATTCATTTCGACCGCGAGTTTCTGGATGTTGCCGCGATACTTGACGAGCAGTTCGACAAAATCAAGCTGCTCCCGTGTCAGGCGGCCAATCCAACCAAAGCTGAATTGACCCTCGATAACAATGCCGCTGTCTGGACATTCCAGGCGCGTCGCGATCATCTCGCCCCCACTTACGGGGTCTCTGGTAATCAATTGATGCATGCGCGTAATTCTCCTCTATAATGGGTTTTCAAAAAGTGTTTTTATCGTAAGTGTCCAGACAAAGAAGCACGAGTAGCTTGCGTTGTCAAGGACACATTCCGCCGCTCGACACGTTCCAGAAACTTGCCCAGCATGACAAGCAATGTGCCGGATTGTCCTATCATATGTCGGATGCCGCCGGAGTCACCTGTTGCCTGAGCAATGAGATGGTTGCGTTCGACCTCGTGCATACGTGTGCGTTGCTGTACATCAAAATCCTTTTCCTGCATATACAAGTTGTTATACATGGTCGTGGTCCCCTTTCGTCTGTTTACTGTTTTACTACTAAGATTTGGTGATTATTACCATTGATTTAGTATATTTTTTCTTCTATATGCCAATAATACCATAGATATATGAAAAATGTCAATGATTTTGGCAATAATTATCAATAAAATGGTAATATTCGTCAAAGAGTATCTTTAGGGACGTAGAGAATGGGTGTAGGGGCAATTATTCATAACGCCCTCGCTCGCAGCCATGTACAATGTGAGCAGGGATTGAGGAACGTTTTCACAAACCCCAAAGCGTCTCTATTGCTCACGGGCGTTATGAATAATAGCCCCTACATATTTCTTCTCTTTCCCATGATGCTTTTTGGGGGTACGTAGATAGGGAAGCGAAACGTTAGTGTAACTTTCAACGTGTTATGGATGTGCAATTACTATAGTAAAAGAGAAAGAGGAAATATATGGCATCAGCACAATCGACAATAAAAAGTTTTCAGAATACGTATGCACAGGGTGATCAAAATATTGTTACACGCAATATTGGGCAGAATGAGCGTTGGGTTTCTGGGGTTGTAGGAGGAATGTTGACAGCATATGGCATCTTCCGCCGCGATTGGCTTGGCTCTGGTCTTGCCGTCATTGGTAGTGCGCTGTTCTATCGGGGAGCGAGCGGTCATTCTTTCCTTTATCAAACGATGAATATTAGCACTGCAGAGCGGCAGCCGAACTTCGCCCCGGGCATTCCGAAGACGGTATCAAGCATTCCAGGCAAGCGAGGTGTGCGTGTACAACGTTCGATGACGGTCAATCGTTCGGCGCAGGACCTGTTTAACTACTGGTACGACATCGAGAAGGCACCACTATATATGGATTATATTCAGTCGGTATTGAAGACAGGTGAGCGCACATCCCACTGGGTTGCACAGGGACCGATGAACAAAACGATTGAGTGGAACTCGGAGCTGCTAGCGGTTGTGCCGAACAAGTCCATTTCCTGGCATGTGCATGGCAAGCCAACGACTGCAAATGCAGGCAAGGTTAGTTTCGATGCAACACCCGATGGACACGGCACGGTAGTCACGCTCGAATTAGACTTTTTGCAATTCAAGGGGACGCTTGGTACTGGTCTCGGCGTCGTCGTTGGGCATATTCCCGAAAAGCAGGCGTTAGAGACGTTACGCCACTTCAAAGAATTGATGGAAGCAGACGAAATCCCAACCATTAAAGGACAGCCGACAGGCGAAGGCAGAAAATAAATAGGTAGAAAATGGTAGAAAAGAGAAAGTAGAGAGTACGAATGAAAGCATTATGCTGGTATGGGACGCACAAGGTACGCGTAGAAAATGTACCAGACCCAAAAATTATCAATGCACGGGATGCAATTGTGAAGATTACATCTACGGCTATCTGCGGCTCTGATTTACACCTTTACAATGGCTACATTCCTTCAATGGAGAAGGGCGACATTATGGGGCATGAGTTCATGGGCGAGGTTGTTGATGTCGGTAAAGGCGTCGAAAATTTGAAGAAGGGCGACCGTGTGGTGGTTCCTTTCACAATTGCCTGTGGACGGTGCCTTTACTGCCAGAAGGGGCTAGTTTCACTTTGCGATAACTCTAATCCTAACGCATGGCTTGCGGAATCGATGTACGGCTACTCGGCAGCAGGTCTTTTTGGCTTTTCGCACCTCTATGGTGGCTATGCAGGTGGGCAGGCTGAATATGTGCGTGTGCCGTTCGCGGATGTTGGTCCCATCAAGGTACCCGATGGCTTGACAGACGAGCAGGTACTTTTCCTCTCAGACATTTTCCCAACGGGCTATATGGCGGCGGAAAATTGTAACATTCAGCGCGGCGATACTGTGGCTGTCTGGGGCTGTGGTCCTGTTGGGCAATTCGCCATTCAAAGTGCCTATATGTTAGGGGCAGAACGTGTGATCGCGCTTGACCGCTTCCCCGAACGACTCCGTATGGCGGTGGAGCAGAGCAAGGCCGAGGTCTTCAATTACGAAGGCGTCGATGTCGTCGAGGTACTCAAACAGATGACAGGTGGGCGTGGCCCCGACGCTTGTATCGATTCAGTTGGCTTAGAGGCACATGGTACGAGTATTGATGCCATCAACGATACCGCGAAGCAGAAGACACGCTTAGCTACCGACCGACCGCATGTGCTACGTCAGGCAATTCAGGCATGTGGTAAAGGTGGCACCGTCTCAATTCCGGGTGTTTATGGTGGCTTCCTGGATAAGATACCTTTCGGCGCGGCTTTCGCAAAGGGTCTCACCTTCAAAATGGGTCAGACGAATGTGCATAGGTACCTGCATCCTCTCATGGAACGCATTCAAAAGGGTGATATTGATCCTTCGTTTGTGATTACACATACGATGAAGCTGGATGATGCACCACATGCGTATGATATCTTCAAGCATAAAGAAGATAACTGCATCAAGGTTGTACTAAAGCCGTAGGGAATCTCACAGAAGAGAACACAGAAAGTACCGTTGGGATCGCAATTGCAACCCCAACGGTACTTTCTATGTTCTCTTCTGTGAGATATATTCTTGTACTGTCGTATATAAAGTAAAACAGTGGCGCAGCGCATGACAGGGGCAAGCCCTGTCACTACTATACTGTGCGCCACTGCGTGGCTTGCTACGCGCCTGCGTCTATAGTAGTGACAGGGCTTGCTCCTGTCATGCCCACTTATGGCTATGCCTGTTATTATAGATTACACTCTTTTTATTTTTCATCATGTCAGCAGGTTCTTTTGCAGTTATTTCATTCAATTTGAAAAGAGGTTTTTATGGCTCGTTCAACTCCTGTACGCGCTGAACGTGGCACTCCCCCTTCGACGCGTAAGACTTCCCCGACACCCCCTCTTACTGCTACTATTGTGCTGGCTCGTTGGCGTTTACGCAACACATGGGGCATGTTGCTTGTAACAGGGATGGGCATGATCGCTGCTGTGATGCTGGTATGCGCCGTACCACTGTATTCGCAACTTTCTACTACTGCCGGCCTACATGGTGTTTTTACCGCCATGCCCGATAGTCCGATTATTCGCGTCCATGCAGCTTTGCAAGGTCTCTCTATTTCTGGGGTGCGTGATGTGCGTTCACAGATCGAGCCACTGCCACAGCAGGAACTTGCAAAGTATCTTGCCAGAGGAAACCAATTTTCTCTACAATCGCGAGGCTTCTCGATGCTTGCACCGAAGCCAAAGAACGCTGTTGATACTATTGCTTTGCTTGGCGACGAGATGGCTCAAGCCTCACCGCACATGAAACTTCTGGCTGGTCGTTTGCCACTAATGCAGAGTGCCAACCTTGAAGCTGCGATTACGTCGCTAACCGCTCATAGTCTTAACGTGCATGTTGGCTCTGTCATCTCTCTCAAATTTGAAGCGTATACGACATATAAAAATGATCCCAGCAACACAAATGAAATTGTAATCGAAACCTCGCTTCCCCTACACATTGTTGGTATTTATGCTTCTGCCCTCTCCAATGATAGTTTCTGGCATGGGGCCGCCCTTGACCCTATTGTACAAGCGCAAAAATCTGTGAATTTGACAAGCTATACTGCTCTTGTCTCGAATGAAGCATTACTTGCCGCCGTTGTAAACACTGTGCCAGCGGCTCAGAAAAATGTTGCGAGTGGTGTTGTTTTTTCGTCACTCATTAGCGATGCATACTGGTATTATCGCCTGGACGCGCGAACGCTTACGATTGCTAATGAAAACGACCTACAAACCTCGCTTGCAACAATGCAGGGACGGATAGCCGACAACTATGGAAAAATTCAGTCAAGCCCACCCTATCCTTACATACAAAACGCAGACATAAGTGGTCCAGTTTTCAGCACATACGAGGGACCGGGGACGCTAGAGCTTTTCCGTAATCGCGTCGATGTTGCGCTCATTCCCGTTACCATTCTGATGATTGAAGCTGTTGCGCTCATTCTCTTCTTTATCAGCATGATGGCTGAGTTGCTGGTTGAGCGTCAAGCAGATGCTATCGCGGTACTGCGTAGTCGTGGAGCAAGTCGTCGTCAGGTGTTCGGCTCGTTCTTTACACAAAGTTTTGGACTTGGGCTGATTGCTTTTCTTGTCGGGCCTCTGCTTGCACTGCTTGCCGTTTACCTGCTTGTACGGGGTATTCTTGGTGACATGGGGCAAGCTGCTCTTAGCACAGTGAACAATGACCTGATGGGAACGTTTTTGCTGTTGATAACGTATGCCGCTATTGCTGTTGCCGTCGCGCTTCTTGCTATGAGCATTGCAACCTATCGTGCTGTTGGCTTTGACGTGTTAGCAATGCGACGTGAAGCGGCACGTTCTAGTGCGCGTTCTCTATGGCAGCGTTTCAATCTTGATCTCGTCGCGGTAGTCGTGGCTCTAGTGGGCTACGGCATCTCGCTGTACCTGAACAGCATACCAGGATTAGATGCACAAACGCGTGTCCTTGTGCAAGCACCGCTTACTTTGATTGCGCCGACCTTTCTTTTACTTGCAGGTATATTCATTCTGCTACGTATCTTCCCATACCTTTTACGGTTAGGAGCGACATTAGCGACGCGTGGACGTGGTGCCTCCGCCGTTCTCGCATTAGGTCAAATGTCACGCGCACCGCGTCAATCGGTGCGTATGGCACTGCTATTAGCACTGGCAACCGCGTTCGCAATCTTCTCGCTGATCTTCACTGCCTCACAAGCACAACGTATTCGCGATGTCGCCGCCTATCAAGTGGGGGCAGATTTTAGCGGTAGCATTCCCGATGCTGTGACCGCGCAAGACGTGGCACACGACAGAGCGGCGTTGAAAAGTATTCGTGGCGTCACCTCGGTCACGCTTGGCTATACACGACACGCGAACACGGTGGGACAGGATGTTCTGCCCGTCGAAATTCGCGCCGTCGATGCCGATACCTTCGCGCAGCGTGCGACATGGAGCGACTCAGCGGCACCACTGGCACCACTGATGCAACAACTCTCGGCGCAACGAGTTTCAGCTTCAACGCAACGTTTTAAGGAACAGGCGAGCATCAATGTACCTGCCGTTGTTGATGCCCTCACCTGGAAGCGGCTAGGTCTTTCTGTAGGAACGCAGTTTAGCTTAGAGGCAAGTCCCGCAAGTAACAGCAGTGATGGCATCATTACTTTTGTTGCGTTGGCAGAGGTACAACACATTCCCACAATCAACGATAGCACTGAGGCGGGAGACAGCAATGGTTCACCGCTGCCGGGCGGCGTGATTGTGGATTTTAGAAGTTATCAAGTCGCCTACCAGCTGGTGAGCAAACAGCTATTGCCCATCAATTATGTCTGGCTGCGTACCAGTGACGATGCAGCCCTTGTTGCCAACGTGCGTAATGCACTGACGAGAAATACGCCTCAAGTGAGTCCATTGCTTGACCGTCGTGCTATTATCACTGCCCTAAGTAGCGATCCACTGACGCTTGATCTGATTGGCGAGCTGGCACTTGGAGCCTCGACCGCTCTGTTGCTTGCGCTACTAGGCAATCTACTCGCGTCATGGTTGAACGCGCGTAATCGCGTAACTAACTTCGCCGTACTGCGAGCATTAGGTACCAGTCCACGTCAGGTTGCGAACGTACTGACATGGGAGCAGGGTATCATCTATATTACTGCATTGGTATTAGGCGTACTGTTTGGGGCCTTGCTTGCGCTCACCGTTATTCCTTCACTCGTCTTCACCAGTGTACCTGCGAGTGGCGCGACGAGTGGAGCGAGCAATGGTGAGTTTTATGCCCTGCAACATATCCTACCTGTACAGATTGTTGTCCCACCATCGCTCATCATCGCTCTCGTTGTGCTAGTTGTAATTTGTATCGTAACACTTGGTATGATGGTGCGTGTGGTGACACAACCAGCTTTGAGTCAGGCGTTAAGGTTGAACGAAGATTGAGAAGAGGTCATGATGGCACGTTCAAAACTTGCTCGCACGACAAAGAAGCGCGGTGCGATATTTACCTCGACTGCGACGCTCGCAGCATGGCGTTTGCGGCGTATGTGGGGCATGCTTTTTATCACAGGCTTAGGCATGATTGCCGCTGTGATGCTGGTGTGTGCCGTGCCGCTGTATTCACAGGTAGCTCCGACAACAGGGTTGCGTGATGTGCTTACCGCTAATCGTGATAGTGCAACGCTTGCAGTGAATGCAACTGTAGTAGCTGTATCTTCACAATCCGTTGCCGACATTCATAATACAATTGAAACATCTCTGAATAATGCGTCACTGTCAAGTTATCTCAATGGCTCACCGCAGTTTGTTATTCAAACGCAAGGTTTGTTTATTACTGCACCCAAGTTGCCTAATCCGACAGATACATTAGCTATTAGTGGTTATTCGATGAAAGAGGTTCCAAAGCATACCAAACTTATACGAGGTCGCCTGCCTAGCTCGCTGAGCAATAACCTCGAAGTTGCTCTTACACCAGAGACTGCGCTAGGATTTCATGTTGATGTAGGTTCAACCATTATTGTGCCATTTCAGATATCCGTAGGGCACGGTGACACAACGATAACTCACCTGGAAACACCCAATTTGCGACTGCATGTTGTAGGTATTTACACAGCAGATGTAGCTAATGATGTGTTCTGGCATTGTGATGACGTGAATCTTGTAGTAACGCCTAGTAGACCACCAACTCTAAACGGAACCGTTCTTGTGTCGAGTGACACTTTTCTTGCAACACTGGACGCTCTGGACACTGTGGATAATGCTGTCTATGCGCCGGGATTGACCAATCTTAACTGGTACTGTAACTGCCCAGGACCCCCTTTACGAGGGGTAGTGAAAACGGGTAAACTGCGGATATGACCGAAGAAGAAGCGCGGAAACTGAGAGAAGAGAACGCGGCACTCAAAACGGAGTTAGCGCAAAAAG
>JAABUX010006161.1_pt1 | contig 14400 bp, 16 predicted proteins | sample 5561851 | NCBI WGS metagenome assembly JAABUX01 (sample SAMN10711883, study PRJNA513361) | rock metagenome | isolation source: Antarctica rocks | place: Antarctica: Victoria Land, Richard Nunatak red sandstone | collected 2016-01-03 | reverse complement strand
CGCGGCGCCGGCGGCGGCCGGTCCTCCTCGGCAGACCCGGCGCTCGCGGCGCTCGGCATCCTGCGGGCGGCCGCGCGTGTGCCGTCAGACGGACGCGCACGCGAGGCCTGGTCATCCTTTTGCTTATCATGGGCAAGATACCTTAGGTTACTTGCACTGATATAGGAAAGCTTATTCAGTAAGGCTCCTTGCCAATGCCGCGTGCGTAGTGGGCCGCGCACCGGGCCAGGGCCACCTCCGCGGCGGGCGGCCTGGGCGCGCTGCTGGCCGCGTCCGCAACCCGCTGCCACTGCCGCACCAGCGCCCTGCCGCCGCGCCGCCCCGCCGTCAGGCGCAGCTCCCGGGGCGCTGCGCAGGCCGCCTGGGGCCGCTCTCAGCCAGAGCTGCGCCGCAGCGCACGCGGCAGGCCTGCCCAGCACCCCCGTGCGCCCCGAGCGCGCCCGGCAACACCTCAGCGGCCGGCCCACGCATGCTCCTCGGGCAGCTAGGAGGCACAGCGGACCAGTTCCAATACCATCTGGCACCGCGGACAGCTCCACCCCATCAAAACAGCCCCCTCAAACATAGGCTCCCGGCCCCGCTTGGCGGGCTCGCGCACCCGGCCCGGGTGGCCGCTGCGGCCAGCGCGGGCTCCCGGCGCTTGGACACGCGCTTGACGACGCGCCCAACGGCCGTCTCCTGCAGCAGCTCCAGCGTCATGTGCATCGCCGCCAGGTGCTCCACGCACGTCTCCACCTGCGCGCGCGGCGCACAGAAACCTATAGGGTTTCTGCAACCCAAACGTGACCTGTCCCTGCCCGCTCGCGCGCCGGCTGCGGGCGCCACAGGCGTGACGCGCATGTCCCAACGCGCCGCCACGGCAGCCCCAGCGGACAGGCGGGGGCCGCGCTGCGGCGCAGGGGCCGCCGGCGGCAGCCAGCCGGGCGACAGGCGCGCTCGCGGGCCGCGCTTGGGCCCATCAGGGGCGCGCCTGCTCCGCAAAGCCGACCGCCTCGGCGTGCGCACGCCCGAACGCGTCCAGCGCGGCGGCCAGGCTGGCGTTGAGCGTGCGCGTGTTGGCCTTCTCGGGGCCGCCCGCGCGCCCGCCGCCCGCGGCGGCACCCGCTGCCCGAGGCGCGCCCGCGCCCGCCGCCGGCCGGCGCGCCTGCAGCGGCGGCGCCGGCGGCGGCATCGCCGCATCGTCCCTGCGCCGCCCCGCCCGCTTGGGCGTGGCCGCGCCGGCGCCCTGCGCCTCGCGCTGCGCCGTCCTGTCCGGCCGCTGCGGCGGCGCCGCGGCCGCGAGCGCGCCGCCGTCCTCACCGGCCTCCGCAGCGGCGTCCGCGGCAGGCGGGCTGGCGGGCGGCGCGGGCGCGGGCGCCGCCGCGCCGCGCGCCGCAGCGGCCGCCTCGCCCGCCTTGCGCAGTCGGCGCCGCTTGGGCGCCGGGGCGGCGGCGGCCGGCGCAGCCTCCGCGCCGCCCTCCGCGCCGCCCGCCCCGGCCTCAGCAGGGCTCCCAGCAGCGACGCCGGTTGCCGCAGCCGAGCCGCGCCGCTTGGCGCCCCTGCGCCGCGGCGCCTGCTCGGCTGGGGAGCCGTCCGCTGCACCGTCCGCGCCGCTGCCCGCTGCGGCAGCCGCATCAGCATCTGGGCGGTCCGCAGCGTTGCCCGGCGGCGGCCCCGCCGCGCCGCCGACGCCTGCGGCGGCCTTGGGAGCGCCGCCGGCCGCGCCCGCGGCCTCGCCGCCCAGGTCGGCGGCCGCCTGGCTGCCCGCAGGGACGCCGGCCGGCGCGGGCCCGGGTCCTGTGTCAGCATCGGGCGGACCGGCATCATGGGCCGGCGCTGCGGAGGCGCCAGCCGGCGCTGCAGACTCGCCAGCCGGCGCTGCCGAGTCGCCAGCCGGTCCGGAAGTGCCTGCAGGCGCTGGCGGCTCCGGGCCGGGCTGCTCGGCGGGGGCCGCGGCCGCGGCGGGCACTTGCGCGCCCTCCGCAGCCGCGCGCGGCGCGCTCGCCGCGCCGGGCTCTGTGGGTTCCGGGCCTGGGGCCGCCAGGGTCACGGGCACGGCGACACCGCCGTCGGAGTCGCCGGCGGCGGCCTCGTCGGCCGGCGCGCCCGCGGCGCCGCCGGCCTCGCGGCTCTCCGCCTCGGCGATCAGCGCGCGCGCGCGCATCTCGTTGTCCAGGCGCGTCGGCGAGTACGCAACGCGCGTGCGCCGCGTGCGCAGCGACACGCGCCGCGTGATCCGCCCGCCGCCGCCCGCATCCGCGGCGCTTGCCTTGTCGCCCGCCTTGTCGCCCGCGGCGGGCGCCTGCGACTGCGCGGCGCGGCCGCCCGCCCTGCCGCGGCCCCGGCCGCGGCCGCGCCCGGGCGCCCTGCCGCGGCCGCGGCCGGGCGCCGCCTCGGCGCCGGCGCCAGGGGCCGCGGGAGTGCCGCCCTCCTCCGGCGCGCCTGGCGGCTGGCCAGCCTGCACGAGCCAGCGGGCAGTGAGAGCACAGGCGTCCCGGCCGGCTCTGCACGTGGCTAAGGCTATGGCATCGCATGACGGGCTTGGCAGCAGCTCGGCAGCGGTGCTGAGAGGTAGTGGTGCAGTGTGGGGGGGCTCCTTGCCGCGTGTTCGGCCGCTCCCGCGGCGGCGGGCGCGGGGTCGGCCGCGGTGGCCGTGGCCACCAGGCTGGCCTGGTGCACCAGCGCGGCCTGTGCGAGCGGCATCTCGTCGTCCTCCATGGCATTAAGCCTGCCCCCGCCTGCGCACGGCCGCTGTGGTGGAACCAGGTCTGCGCCATGCCTGGCAGGGGGTGCAGACGCCTGCGTGACCATGCACGCCGACGGTGCCCTCTCACCTGCGTGTGTCCCGGGCCTAGCAGATCAGCGTGTATGCTTGCTGGCGGCACTTGTGCAACTCGCAAGCAGCACTGAGCGATGTCCGACTGCGCGCCGCTTGTGAGCTCTCTCGCTGGGCGTTCTGATGCCGGTCGCTATATCCCAATCCAGCAAGCTGGGGCTGTTGGGCGAGCCGTTCCCCAGGGGCTCACTAGGAGCATCCGGCACAGTGCAAGTGGCAGGCCAGGCTTCCCCGGTGAGCCCCTGGGTGGCAGCCAGCAGTGGTCCCCATGCGAGTACGAACGCGCATCGAGCGTCTGACACAGAGTAGCGTCCAGCGCCAACGCGCTGCCGTACACTGTAAGGCACCTCAACAGCCCCACCTCGCATAACAGGTCTGCTGAGCATGCCTGTGCTTCAGTTGCCGAGCGCTGCCTCCCCGCACGCGTGCCGGTCCAGGCTGTGTCCTCGGGCTCCCCCGGCCAGCAACGGGCTATGTGTAGATAGGCACACACCCCCGAGCAGCCCGATGACACGGCAGGCAGAGCGCAGGCGCACGTGCGCCCAGGCCAGCCTGCGCACAGCAGAGGAGGTGGAGAATGTGGTGCCCCCGACCAGCACCAAGCGCTTGCGAGTCACCTACATACGCCGAGAGGGCGATGCAGAGGTGCCCGAAGGCGCTGCGACCGTCCAATGTGTGGCATGCTGGCCATCAGCGCTCTGACGCGCGCCGTGCGGCCCCCAGCAGGACTGGGGCCTGCACGTGTGGGGCGACGTCACGCAGGAGACTGCCTGGGAGCTGCCCCTGCCGAGCACCTCGTGCGCCCGCCCCTCAGCTTCTGCCTCTGCCTGTTCGTCTCCCGAGTGCTTTCCGAGCAGCGGCAGCGCCGTCGCTGTGCTGCCCTGTCTGTGAGGTCTGCAAGTGCACTTACACTGTCTGAGGGTCCTGCTGTCCGCGCCAGCAGCGTCGGCGACGCGTGCGTGTGGGAGGTCGAGATGGTGCCCGACACGCGCAAGACCAACTTCAGCCGGTGGGTCGGGCTGCTTGTACACACCGGTGCGGCCCAACATGCTCGCATGCAGCCGCAGGCCCCAGGCGTTCAGGCCTTAGTGTGAGGTCTGGAGACATGCATGCATGCAATGTAACCTCTAAATCTGCGAGTCGACATCTGGAGTGAACATACAGAGTGCCTCATCCCATATGTCGCTACAACCAGCATGCTCCCTGCATACTCCCATGATGTACATATAAGCGGCAGCGCGGGAGCTTGTATACGAAGGCATGCGTGCATGCATGCCAGCCTGTGCAATCAGGCGCCATGCGGCTCAGGCATGCTCGCGCCTCGTGCCGCCGCGCATGGCCCAAGCATGGGGGCTAAGATGTGTGCTGCTGCAGGGGACAGCAAAGACGCGGGCGGGGACATCATTGAGATCCCAGACGGCACCGACGAGGTCTGGCTGCTGGCCGGGCGCAAAACTGCCTTCTACTCGCGGCCAGACCCCGGCGCGCTCCCGCTCGGCGACCTGCACGCGGCGGCGGCGCACTGGTGCGCACGCCGCCTCGCACCTCGATGGCAGGAGTCTCTCGTCAATTCCAATTCAAGTGCCAGGCCAAAGTAAGCGGCGCTGAGAGGCCTTCATGTCGTCTGCCAGACCCGCTCGACAGAAACCCCAATTATCTCGCACTGTGCGAAGCACACGTGACGCCACAGCCATGTTTGCATGTGCCGTGGACGATCAGACGAGCGCGTCTTTACAAGAGCCAGTCGTCCGATGCGCACGCGGCGGGGGGGCAGGGTGGAACGCAACCTGATCGTCTGGCGCGTCGCGCCCACTGGTGCGGACGGTCGGCCGCGCTCCTTTCGGCTGACATGGAGCACTGACGGCCGGCTGCATCTGACAGGCACGCCCTGGGCAGCACACAGACAGACAGAGGCAACCGTCCAGGGCCCCATGCACGCCCGATGAACGACGGGCGAGCTGGTAGCTGTTAGAGCCTGCAGTGTTGTGTTGCGGTGAAGGGCTGCCACGTGGGCAGCACAGGCCCCAGCTCGAGCATAATGCGGCGCACTGCAGTGTCTTGGCTTGCAGCACATGGGCGCAGTGCGAGGGTGCCATGGGTGGTGCCTTGCCATGGAATGAGGGGGACGCGCGTGTGCCGCCGCGCAGGCGAGGGTGTGGCCTGCCACAACCCGCACCGGCTGCGCCACCACATGCCGCTGCAGGTGGGCGTGCATGCGGGCAAGCCGGCGGGCGTGCCGGCAGCCGTCTGCAAGCGCTTCCCGCACCTGGCTGGCTGCACGCCGCTCGTCATCCCAGACAACATCCTGCGTCAGGTCGACCTGGTGTGCCTGACCCTTTATCCTTGCCCTACACCCCATGCTGTAGTGCCCCCCCCGGTCAAGATGCCATTGCGGCGATGATGCTCTGACATGTCAAATGTCCTGGTGCTCCTGCTGCAGACCAGCGCGCCGCAAGAGCATGTGGCGTCTCGCGGCGCTTCGCGCAGCTGCTCAGGTGCCACGCAGGTGCTCGGCATGTCTGCCATGAACTGCTGAGCGCCCTCTGACTTGCGCTCGGGCACCGCGCAGGCCCACACGCTGTTGCGGGCGCAGCTGGTGCGCCCTCGAGGCGCGCAACAGCGCACACATGCGTTGACGGTGTGCACCAGGGTTGCTGCCAACCGTAGTAACGCCTGAGCACCCTGGCTCAGGCAGTTTCGGTACATGAGGCAGATGGCGCCCCAGTGGATGCTACAGGTGTGCGTGCTCCGCTGTGCGTGCTTCGCTGTGCATGCTCTCCTGGAGCAGTGCGTCAGTCTCAAGATGAGCCTCAGGCCACATGCATGAACCGAGTGTCTTGCCTACAGGCAGCGCTGGGCTGGTCCGTTCCGGAACGCATTCCCGTTGCTGGGAGGGCAGTGCGTGGCCAGCTCTGCCCCAGCAACCCTGCCTGCCAATATACTGATGCGCACAAGGAGACAGCCAACCACACACGCATGCTGTGCGGATTTGTAAGGATCCCTCTTTAGGCCCTGTCAGCACCGGCGCCGGCACGGGGAGCGCGCGCCGCGCAGGCGTGCAGCTGCAGGGTGTGCTGGACCAGCTCTTCTTCTACTCGGGGCCGCTGGGCGCCGAGCTGAGCGCGGGCGGCGCTGCCGTGCGCGTGTGGGCGCCCACCGCGCAGCAGGCGCGCGCAGCGCACCTCGCTTGGCCAGCCTCCCATCAGCACCTCGCACGTTCTTCGCCCGCGAGACACATGAGGTCGGGCCTCGCGGCACGTCCTGCCCGCGCGTACGGTGAGACTATCTGGAGGCTCCACGCGGCTTTGCCAGGCAGGCGCAGGGGCGGAGCACTGCAGCGCCACTAGCCGCACCGCGTGCGCAGGGCTGTTGTCCTGCTTATGTGCCCATCCGCATATCTTGAGGCCCTGCTGCGGCGCCGCGAGCGCCCGGCGACGAGGGCGGCCCGCGCGCCCAGGTGACGTTGCTGCTGTGGGACGCGCCGGCGGGCGGGCAGGCGGAGGAGGTCGCCATGGATGAGGAGCGCGGCGTCTGGACCGCGCAGGTGACCCCCAGTGCCGCGCGCGTGGGCGGGCGCCGGGCGGCTCGGTGGAGCAGAGCTTGAGCAGTGCATTGTGCTCCACTTCCGGCTCTGAGGGACAGGCGGGCCGCGCGGCGGGCCTGGCGGCGCGCGCGCTCGGGCGCGGGAGCCAGGAGAGGAGCGGAAACGTGAGCAGCAGTGCGTGCGTGCCAGCGAGGCCAGGGGCGGGCGGCGCCGATGACCCAGCCCGGAGCAGCCCTGCCGCGCCTGGCAAGGCCCTGGCCTGCTGCTTGTGCATGCATGCTTGTGTGTTGGAGCCCCACATAGGTTTTTGTTGCCCTCCCAGGGTCCGCGGGCGTGGCAGTGGCGGTACCACAAATTCCGCGTGCGCGTGTTCTCGCCCGCCTCCGCCAAGGTCGAGGTGTTCGAGGCCACCGACCCCTACTCGCGCAGCCTGGCGGCCGACGGCGCGCGCTCGCAGGCGCGCCCGCTCCCCCGCGGGTCAGGAGCTCGCGCGCTGGCCACGGCTCCGTGCAAACATGCAAAGGCGTGTGGGTGCCGTAGCCGGCTGTGCCTACAGCGCCCGCGCCGCGACCTGCGCCGTCCTGCCGCCGCGCGCTGCGCACGCGTGCCAAGGCGCCGCCCGTCGCCGAGAGCGTATGCTGCCGTGACTGCAGCCTCACCTCACGCGCGAGAGCATGTCCACATGTATGAGATTCACAACGCGCGCGCCACCGCGCCGCGCAGGCGCCCTAACCTTTTGGCATGTAGGCAGTAAAAATGCCGACCCCAGTGCGCCAGAAGGTGCCTCTCAGCAAGATCCGGATGCTGCATGCGACCGCGCCTGCTTGCGCGGCGCGGCGGCGCATGCGTTGTGGATCTCGTGTGTGTGGCCATGCTCCGGCGCGTGACGTGAGGCGGTCATGGCAGTGTACGCTCTCGGCCGCGGGGGGCGCTCCGTTGTAGGCACCAGTGCCGGGACTGTGCTGGTGCGTCTGATGAAGTCGCATCGGGGCAGCATCCCCAGACTTTGCCCTTCCCCTCTGTGCCAACCAGCTGTGAGAGGGCAGGCGCACGCGCCGGTGGGCAGATCGTGGACCTGGCAACGCCAGAGCTGGCGCCCGAGGGCTGGGCCGGCCACGCGCGGCCGGCGCGCCTGGCTGCGCCCACCGATGCGTCCATCTACGAGCTGCATGTGCGCGACTTCTCCGCCTTTGACGTGACCGTGCCGGCGGCGCACCGCGGCAAGTACACGGCCTTCGCGCAGCGCGGCACCGCCGGCGCGCGCCCCTGGCCCCTGCTCGGGTAGGGGCACAAAGCACAAAACAAACACTCCCGTGTCATCACGCATGCAAAGCGTGCCAAGCGCGCCGCGCCGCAGCGCCGCCGCTCGCATGGCGCACAGCTCGCACACGCCGCCGTGGATGTCCAGGCAGGCTGCTCCTTTGTGAGGGCTGTTCCGGGTGACCACGGCGCCTGCCACACGCACCGTGGGCCGCCGCGCGCTGGCCAGCCGCTCAGCACGCGGGCCGGCCGCTCAGGCAGGCGGCCTGCGGCGGCGCAGGCTGCGCGCATCTGGAGGAGCTGGCGGCGGCGGGGCTGACGCACGTGCACCTGCTGCCCGCGTACGACTTTGGCAGCGTGCCCGAGCGCGTGCGCGACCAGCTGCAGCCCCAGGCGCGCGCTGCCCGGGGGCCCGTCGCCCTAGCCCTACCCTATACAAAAGCGTACTCTCGACCGGCTGCAACCCCAGGCCCGCGCCGCAAAGCGGCCCGCGGCCTGTGCTGCTGCTGGCTCCCTGCGTGCTGCCGCAGGGATCTCGCATGCCAGTGCATGGTTGTGAGCGTGGTGTCTATGCCCATCACACACGGACTTGCGTATGAGCTGTGCATTAAAGCTTCAGATCGCACACAGTGGAGCAGCTGGTTTGGTTCTGATCGCTCGACCTTCAGTGCGCATGCAGGCACGGATCGGAGTCGCTCATGTCGCCCTGACCTGAACGCCCGGGGCACAGAGGCTGAGGCTGGTGCGCTGGCCCGCGCGGCCAGGGCGACCTGGCGAGCTTCGCGCCGGATGGCGAGGAGCAGCAGGCGGCGGTCCTGGCCGTTGCCGACCGCGACGCGTTCAACTGGCGCGCGCCCGCCCTGCGCACCCAGCACCAGCTGGCTCCCAGGCCGCATCCACCCCGGAGCATGGGTCCTGATGATGAGATTCAAAAGATATTAACGTTAACATTTCAGTACCCGTAGCAGCCGGCCCATGGAGGCTGTTGGGTCAAACGGACCAGCATGCACTCTGCTGCCTGGCCCCAAGCGACGCGCCCGAAAATCGGCATGGGCACGCAAGGGGCTCCAGGGCGCGGCCCGCCGCGCGCAGGGGCTACGACCCGGTGCACTGGGGCGTGCCGGAGGGCAGCTACGCGAGCGACCCAGACGGGCCCGCGCGCGTGCGCGAGTTCCGCGCCATGGTGCAGGCGCTGCACGGCCGCGGCCTGCGAGTGGTCCTGGACGTGGTGTACAACCACACATTCCACTCTGCGCGTGACGGCGCGCGCCCAACCCTACCCTACCCTAATCCTGGCTTGCGCTTGGCGCCCGCGCGGCCGCCCGGTCCCGGCTGCTGTGTGCCGTGGCGCGCCTTGCACTGTCCAACACCGGGCAGTCCATTCTGCGCTGGGCGGCGCGTGGCTCTCGCTGGGAAGCAAGCCCTGCAAGTCGCGAACTGCCCTGCGACCCGGGTGGCCGGTCGGCACCCTGGAAGGCTGGGGCGCTCTGCGTCGGTGCGGCAGCACGATCGTGAGTGCAGGCGAAGCATCGGCACCATCTTATGTGCACGCAGCATGAAGGCCCGTACACGGCTGCCGTGAGGCGCCGCGTCTCGGGCACTAGCTGGAACCCCGGGACGCTGCCTCCATCTGCGCCGCCGCCGCAGCCCACTCGGTTGCCGCTTCTCTGGGTGGGCTTACGCGCGCGCGCCTGGGATAGGGTACAGGGTACTCTACCCTACGACCGCGCAGGTGTGCACAGCCCGTACGCGGTGCTGGACAAGCTGGTGCCGGGGTACTACCACCGGCGCACCGAGGCGGGCGAGGTCTGCAACTCGGCCTGCTGCAACAACACCGCCACCGAGCACGCCATGGCCGAGCGCCTGGTGGTGGACGACCTGGTGCACTGGGCGCGCGCGTACCAGGCGCGCCCGCCCGCGCCTGAGACCACCTGCTGCTGTGCCACTGCCTGAACAGCCGATGGCATCGCAGGCGGTCGTTGCTAGTGCGCCCACTGCCTGACCAGCCGGTGTGCGACCCACGGCGGCCCCGGCTGCCGTGCGCGGCGCCGGCTCCCGTGGCGGCGGGGCCGCGCGGAGGCGCCGCTCGCCGCGAGCGCTACCCGCGGGCGACCTGCGGCCGAGGACCTGATCATGCACGGCCTGGCGCACTGCGCACATGCGTGCAAGGCTGACGCGGCGGGCACACCCGCTCCCCATGCATCGATGCCCGGCGGTGGGCCGGCCCCGCAGCACCGCTTGCAGCTGCCTGCGGGCGCAGCGCGCCCGCTCGCCCGGACACCTGCGACCTCCCGCGTCTTGTCTCACAGCGCCTCTGCACACGCGTGCCGCGCGCCCGCCTCCGGCTACCCTGTCCTCCGCCCCCGGCGCGGACCGGCCGCGCCGCGTGCAGGTGGACGGCTTCCGCTTCGACATCATGGGCCACCTCATGGTCAGCACTATGAAGGCGGCGCAGGCCGCGCTGGCCGCGCTCACGCCCGCGCAGGACGGCGTCGACGGCGGCGCCCTCTACCTCTACGGCGAGGCCTGGGACTTTGGCGAGGCGCGCGCGCTGGGTCGGGCTGCGGCTACCTGCCGGGCCTGTCAGGGGCTGCCGGCTTTCGCAGGGCGTGTGACGCGAGCAGGCTGAGGGTTTCATGCAGTGCGCGTCCGCGCTGTGCCGCTCCAGGCCCTGCGCTCCTTGCGGCTCGCCATGCCTCAATGGGAGCCACCCTGTGGCCTGACCGTGCCATGCAGCGTCACATCGCAAGGCATCATGCGCCTGGGGCCCAGCTCCCTCACGACAATCTGAGGCGGTGTGTCATGCGCGCTTCTGCTGACTGCGCCGCATGCGCATGAGGGCTGAGCAGTCCACTCGCTGTGTGCCTGCCCTTTCATGTCTATAATATGCACAGGTCGAGCATGTAAGCATTTGTGCTGTGGCTGCGTGCGGACCGCGCGCTGCCAAGCTTGACCTGAAACACGTCGGGCGGGGCCGCGCGGCAGGTCGCGTGCAACCAGCGCGGCCGCAACGCCAGCCAGCTCAACATCGGCGGCATGCGCCTCGGCTCGTTCAATGACCGCTTCCGCGACGCGCTCATGGGCGGCTCGCCCTTTGCGTCGCCGCGCTACCAGGGCTTTGCGACCGGCCTGGCCACCGCGCCAAACGCATTCACGCAGGCGCGCTGGCCGCGCAGGGCTCCGCCCAACCCGTCAGGTCCGCGCATGTTCGGGCGCCAGCGCGCGGGGGTGGCTGGGCACATGGGGGCAGTCCATACACCACCGTGCAGGTCTTGTAGGTGCGCCTGCAGGCTAGCAGGGCGGCCGGGGGGCGACGCGGCGTCAGCCGCTCTCGCCGGCAACCCGGCGGCCCGCGTTGGCGCAGCCAGGGCAACGCACGCGGCCGGTTGCCGCCCGGCCGTTGGTAGCCAGCTGCTTGCGCGGGCACAGCGGCCGCCTGACCCCGCCATTGCGCCGTGCCCAAACCCTGACCCTAATCCCGCAGGCGGACATGGCGCCTGGAGAGCAGCGCACGCTGCTGGCGGAGTACACCGACCTGCTGCGGCTGTCGCTGGCGGGCAACCTGCGCGACTACGAGCTGGTCAACGCGGCCGGCGCACGGCTGGCTGGTCGCCGTGTGCTGTACAACGGCGTGCCGGCCGCGTACGCGGAGTCGCCGGACGAGTCCGTGCAGTACGCGGCCTGCCACGACAACGAGACGCTCTTCGACCAGGCGCGCGCCCGCCCTGTCAGCCAAGCGTGCGCGGCAGTCTGGTCTCGTAGCCCGGCGTGCCGGGCCCTGCTGGTGCAGGGTGTTGTGAAAGAGAGTTGCAGACAGGTCCATGAGCCTGGCTGCCATGAGGGGCGCGCGCCCCCGACTGCCTGAAGATCAAGCGGCACTGTGGCTGACCAGCTGCATGGGCACGCCGGTGGGGAGCGTGCATGCGCCTGGCGCAGGCGTCGAAGGTGCAGAGAAAGTGCGTGACGCAGCGCAGCGCTGCCAAGGCCCGGCGCGACCAGCCCGACGGTGGGTGCGGCGCGCCGCGCGCAGGTGATGCTCAAGGCCGCCGAGGGCACATCCGTGGCCGACCGCGCGCGCGTGGCCACGCTGGCGCTTGCGTGCGTGTGCCTCGCGCAGGGCGTTGCCTTCTTCCATGCGGGCGATGAGATCCTGCGCTCCAAGAGCCTGGACCGCGACTCGTACAACTCGGGTGCGCCGGCAGCCGCGCGGTCGGCCGACGGCGGGCGCTGCCCGGGGCCCACGCTCGCGGCGCGCGACCATGTAAACACACCTCTTAAACAGCGTAAAGCACATTGCGTAGGAATTCAAATGCCAATGCGTATCTCTGAAAATGTATAGAACCTCTGCATTACAAGCCCTCCTGCATGCTCCTGCATGATCCGGAGCCACCTCCTGCGCCCTGCGCGTTGTCCCGCGTGCTCCATGGGGCGCCCCCCGCGCAGGCGACTGGTTCAACCGCCTGGACTGGAGCCTGCAGAGCAACAACTTCGGCGTGGGCCTGCCGCCGGCGAGCAAGAACGCGGGTAGCTGGGGCCTGCACCGCCCGCTGCTGGCCGACCCGGCGCTCCGCCCATCGCCCGCGCTCATCGCCACCGCCAAGGCGCGCGGCGCCTGTCCCAAGCACCCGCGGGGGCCTGCCGTGCGCGTTGATGCCATTTGCTGCCCGCTGCATGTACACCGGCGCCTGCATGGCGGCGTGCGGGGCCAGAGCGATGCGCGCGAGCCCGCGCCTGTGTTTCAGCCCCCCGCGTGCGCCGCAGGCGCGCTTCATGGAGCTGTTGCGGCTGCGCTACTCCAGCCCGCTGCTGCGCCTGTCGCGCGCGGAGCACATCCAGCGCCAGCTCCGCTTCCTCAACACGGGCGCACAGCAGGCGCGCGCATCTCCTACCCTATAACCTATCCTATACCCGCTCCGTCCTGTGACATAGGAGCGCCTGGAGCATGCAGCCGCCCAGCCTGGCTGCACGGCGCCATCGCTTGGGCACGTGTTGCGCTGCGCGCTTCAGAGACGGAGCCAAGGACGGGCAGCGGCCCGTCCGCTGATGTCGGGCTGCCACACGCCGCCCGCCTTCTCGGCGACCGCGCTGCCTGCGGCGTGTCCGCGCCGCACGTGGCAGCACCAAGCGGCCGGGGCCCGACCGCGGCTGGAGAACTAACCCATCCCTAAATCCTATTGTGAATGGGCACGGGCCAGGTGCTGGGCATGGTGGTGATGGAGATTGCAAGCGCGGACGCCGTGAGCGGCGGCGGCGGCGGCGACGCGCCTGGCGTGAGCGACCCCGCCTACCGGCGGCTGCTGTGCGTCATCAACGCGCGGCGCCAGGCGACGCTCGTGGACTGGCCCGCCGGCGCCGCCGCGCTCGAGCTGCACCCGCTCCAGGCGCGCGCGTGCGCAAGCGGCAGGGGGGTTGACAGGACAGTATGTGACGGCTGAGGGAAAGGCGGCGACAGAGCGAGCAATGACACTGTCAGCAGTGGGCTCGTGCTGCTGGCGCCAGGCCCGCAAGCCGGGCGCAAGACGCCGCCTCCGGCCCGGGCGGCTGGCCAGTGCCAGCGCTGCGCTGCCGAGGGCCCTGCGCACCCGCGCCATGTTTGCAGTTAAACACCCTGGGCATGCCGTGCCGGGGTGGGTCGCTGTGCCCCCTGGCTTGCCAGCGCTGCGTCACAAAGGTGTCTCACACCTTGGCGCGCCAGGCGGCGTCGGCGGATGAGGTAACGAGGGGCGCGCGCGTGGACGCAGCGCGGCGCACAGTCGAGGTGCCGCCTCTGACAGCAGCGGTGTTTGTGGAGCCGCGCTAGCCCCGCGGGCGGCGGGCCTTAGAATTTCGTGGCAGTCCGGCCATGGACATACGTTTTTTAGAAGCTGCGCCAGCCGCGGCCGGCATGCATGGCATCTCCAGCGCAGCTTCAGTGGCGGCGGCGGCGTCTGCAGAGCCATGATGCTGGCGGCCTGCAGGGGAGCCCCAGATGCGGCTGACCTGAAGCACGGCATGTTGAGTCATTGCGCAGCGGCGGCGAGTGACAGACACGGCATCATTAAATGGTGAGTGGAAAGTTGCGTTGAGCATCACTGAGGAGGGAGCAGAGAGGAGGGCGCAGAGCATCACTGTGTTACAGCAGAGCTGCGCGGCAGGCTCAAGCTGAGCAGAGTGTGGAGTGCGGTGTGTGCTGAGAACAGCAGGAGCTGGTGCGAGCGGCTGGCCTGCATGATCACAGCGCGTGGTTTGTGTTATCAGAGTGGGGTGTGCCAGGCGCACAGGCTAGGATGTCGCATGTGCATGAAGTGGAGTTGGTTCAGGTGCTCTGTTGTAACGGGTGTTGTCTGTTTGCAGGAGTCGGGGCGCTTTTCGCAGGGAGTGATTTTGCTGCATGGACTACTCACGTGACATACTGACATGACGGGAGAGCGTGATGGCATAGTGCTGCGTGCTCTGGCGAGTGTGCTCTGCACTTGATCACTCAGCTGATGTAGGACTTTGAGCACGACCTGGGTAAATGGCCACACAGTGCAGATGTAAGGCTGTCGAGGGCACAAGTCATTGCTGCTTACAGCAAAACAACAGAGGCGCGCTTCGCAGATTTCCATGGATGTGTGTCACCACACCAGCCACACAGAGACGCACATGTATGCAAATTTGGTGTCATGCATGGCACTGTCAGAGGGGGGTTTTTGAGAACCGCACACGAGCGCGACATCGCCAATATCAGCCCCGATAGCCGCTCCGCAGCCATTTTGACGCTTGCGCTGGTGTTGCTAGGTAACCAGGCTGCCGCTGGTAG
>JAABUX010006160.1_pt1 | contig 14401 bp, 15 predicted proteins | sample 5561851 | NCBI WGS metagenome assembly JAABUX01 (sample SAMN10711883, study PRJNA513361) | rock metagenome | isolation source: Antarctica rocks | place: Antarctica: Victoria Land, Richard Nunatak red sandstone | collected 2016-01-03 | reverse complement strand
AAAGCGTCGCGCCGGCATACTTGCTCCCGCGTCGGCGAAGACGCGCCCGTAGGCTTGCCTAGTAACCAACAGGAGTGGGGAACTTCTCACCGGAGAAACTGGGGAATTTCTCGCCGGAGTTGACAGCCAGCCAGTGGCGCCGAGGCAGATCGGGACCGTTGAGGGATCCCCGAGTGCATTTCTCGACCGCGCAGCGTCGACGATGCTGCTGAATACGCGTCGTGCTTCCGCGCAGGTCACGTTAGAGTCCGATGCCGGCGCCGGCGTGGTCGTGCCAGCGGGAGCCTGCGCGGATGTAGGGGTAAACCCAACATTCGCGCTGCAGCGGCCATCTGAGCCCCGTTCGCGCCCGTTGCCGGCGCCTTAGCGTGCAATAATTTCCGTTTCGGGGGGCACTCGAGCCGCTTGGCCCACGGGAAGGCGGAGGACGGTCCTTTTTGAGCCTCCGCGAGCCGACAAAACTGCGTTTTGCTCATTACAGTGAATTTTCGGGCCGCTTCCGATCGTTGCTTCGTGCGCGACGAGGGGCGGTAAAGCGCCGTTCATTGCTCAGAAGAGTCTTTTCGAGCAAAACCTTAAACCCCGCCACGACGGGGATTCCTCCGCACGCCTCGCGATTTCGGCCCCAAAGGGCGGCTCATAACGCGGATGTTGGGAGAACCCCAATCAGAGACGGACGACCAAGTCACGTTCGAGTAGATCGACGGCCGGGCACGGGCGGCGCAGCGGCAACGGAGGTCTCGCTGGACTGTCGAGGTGTTGCTAGCGCTTGACGACCGCGACTCAATCGCGGCAATCTAACATCGCCGCGAATCAGGATTCCAAAACAGAGCGAGGCTAAGACGCCTTAGGTTCCTTCGTCGTTTGTTAGCGTAGCGGTGACGGCGATGATCGCAGGCTCGAGTGTCACGATAAGAAGGCCGTACGCGTCGCCGGTGAGTCCTCCCCCGAAGCGGCGGACGATCAAGTGCCCCAGCGCGAGCGAGCCGATGACAGACAGCGGCAACGTCACCCAGACGCGTGGTCCGAGGATACGAGCGGCGACGACGAAGAGCGCTGCCCCGCAAGTAGGGCATCTGCGCGGAGCGGGGCGTGCAATGCCTTGGTTGACCGAGCACCCGAAGCGGCGGGAAAGACTGTCGCGTTAACGATTGCGGCATCGCGAGCCAGCGCAGCCGAGTAGGCAAGGATAGGTGGGAGTCGCTGCACGCGACATGTTTCGAGCGCAGCTAACCATACCGTCGAGATCATCGCCATCGCGGCAATGGCGAACGAACCGTGATGGGGATCCTTGAGGATTTCGAGACGGCGCGTGGGGCCGACCGCCGCAAACATTGCGTCGCTACAGTCGAGAAAGCCGTCGACGTGAATGGCGCCCGAGAGCCCGATCGAGAGTCCGAACGCGACCGCAGCTGACAGCGGCACCGACGAAACGCGTGCGACAAGTCGCGCGCTTAGTCCGGCGATGCCGCCGATCGCGACGCCGACGAGTGGTAATGCCAGCAACGAGTCGGAACCCGGCGGCGGAGCGGCTTCGCGCCGAATGACGGGCAAGATCGAGAAATACGAAAACGCCGCGCTGGTTGCGTCAAGAAAGCGCTTCACTCGACCGACGTTGCGACCCCCGCTTCGGCAAACGTCTGCATTTCGAACATGATGCGGCTCGCGGCTTCAAGCAACGGTAGGGCAAGAGCCGCACCGGTCCCCTCCCCGAGCCGCAAGCCGAGATCGAGCAGCGGCTCGAGCTCAAGCGCAGAGAGCACCGACGGGTGTCCGCGTTCTTGCGACACATGAGAGGCGATGCAGTAATCAAGGATCGCTGGAGCGATTCGCGATGCAAGAAGTGCCGCTGCTGCGACGATAAAGCCGTCAAGGACGATTGGGATGCGGTGTCTTGCGGCGGCGAGCATAACGCCGGCGAGGCCGATGATCTCATAGCCGCCCACCTCGCTTGCGACGGTCCGCCAGTCGGCTCCAGCGCAACGAGTGACGCCGGCCTCGACGACGGTAATTTTGCGCTGTAAACGGTCGTCGTCGATACCTGTGCCTCGCCCGACGACCTGCCGTACGTCGACGTCAAGTAGAGCGGCAATGATTGCAGACGCGCTCGTTGTATTTGCGATGCCCATCTCCCCAAGCGCGATCGCGTCGTATGCGCGTTCACGCGCGATGCGCTCAAACGCCGCGATCCCGTAGCCGAGCGCGACATCGACGAGCTCGGGCGACATGGCTCGTTCACGAGCCATGTTCGCTGTGCCGGGACCGACGCGAAAGGAGAGGAGTGATGGATGCGGTGCAGGCGCCGCAGTCGCCCCGAAGTCCACGACGTACAGATCGGCCCTGGCCGCCCGCGCGCACGCATTGATGGCAGCGGCGCCGCGCGTAAACGTGGCGAGCATCTGGGCTGTGACGGCGGCCGGATACGCGCTCACGCCCTCTGCACTAACTCCGTGATCGGCGGCCGCAACCAGGATCGCCTTCGCTTCGATTGGCTTCCCGGAGGCCCGTCCCGTGATTGCGGCAAGCCGAATTGCGAGCGTCTCGATCCGACCGAGCGACCCAACAGGCTTGGTGAGCGAATCGATTCGCCGACGCGCTGCGTGTACTGCGTCGGCCGTCGGAGCGACGATCGCACGCACATAACTGGCGATATCTGCGGCGTCCCATTGCGGTAGACTTGTCATTGCTCGGCGGCAATGGGGACGCCCGACGCATGGAGATCGATCGCGAACCCGTTAACCACCAAGTAGATGCGCTCAGCGTGCTTTGCGATTGCTTGATGGAGGCGGCCCAGGACGTCACGGAAGACGCGCGCCGACGGATAGATCGGAACGATTCCCCATCCTACCTCGTCGGACACGAGGATCACCTGCGCCGAAGCCGAGCGCAGCGAGACGTCAAGTCTTCGGCAATCGTCGTCGAGGGCGGCTTCAAGTGCGACGGCGTCGTCTCCGCTCCCATGTTCGGCGCACCCATCTGCGCAGCGAGCCAAGTGCCGAGCGAATCGACGATGATGGCGCTTTCAGGGCTGGCCGTGCTGATGATCTCGATGAGATCAGGTCCACGACGCGCACTCTCGACGACCTCCCATTCCGGCGGTCGCGAGCGCTGATGAGCAGCGAGCCGCGCCTCCCATTCCGAATCGCCGGGACGCGGGTCCGCCGTCGCTACGTAGGTCACGTGGCCTCTAGCTTCGCGAGCAAGCCGTTCAGCGAAGCGGCTCTTCCCTGAGCGGACGGGGCCGGTAATCAGTGTCGTCGGCATCGTATCAGATTGTCGCGTTCAACAAAGAATGCGTTGCGCTGGGTGAATCGAGAGCGCGTGAAAGGGCTTGTACGAGAAGCCCGTTTTCTGAACAACGGCGGACTGCGGCCCGGATGTATCGACCGTTCGCCAGACCTTCGTACGAGGAACAGTCGCGCACAACGATGCGCGCGTCGAGAATGAGTCGACGCGCAACTACTGTAGCGGGAGGCGCACCGGGCGGAAGGGTGATGAGAAGAAAGTTTGTAGCTGCCGGCGCGACCGCTAGGTCGAGCTTGGCGAGGTCCCCGGTTAGCGCGCTGCGCGCCTCTTCGTTCTCCGCGAGTGTGCGGACTATGTACGAGACATCATCGAGCGCGGCCGCGAGCGCGCGCATCGCGAGCGTCGTCACCGGCCACGATGGTAAATGCGCGCGCATCCTGCGCGCGAGCTCGGGTTCCGCGACGGCGTAACCAACCCGCAGCGCCGGCACCGCAAAGAATTTGGTCAGTGAGCGAACCGCAATCAGCCCACGGGTCGTCGCGGCTTCTCGCGTGATGCTGCTCGCGGGAGCATAATCGATGAACGCCTCGTCGACGATGGTTGCAGCTTCGAGCCGACGGGCGTCGGCAACAAGACGTAGTATGTCGTCACGCGGTGTCAGCGATCCGGAAGGGTTATGCGGGTTTGTGAGCAGGCACACGTCGGCAGCGTGAGAACGCACCGTTTCGCTAACGTGGTCGGGCTCGAGGGCGAAATCGCGCAGAGGGTCGAGCGGAACGCCACACCATTGCGCGCCGACGACTCGAACGGCGTGCTGGTTCTCGCTGAACGCCGGCGTCGGCACGACGCAGCGGCGTGCTCCAAGGGCAGCCAGGGCTGTCCCAAGTAAAGCGGCAGCCCCGTTGGCGACGACGATCGCGTCCGGTTCAACGTCAAGGTGGGTGCCGAGCACCAGGCGCAGACTTCGAGCATCGGCTTCGGGGTAGCGCCCAAGCTCGGCAACGTCGTGAACGGCCGCTTCAAGCGCGCGCAGGAGCGCTTGAGGCGGTCCGAGCGGATTCACGTTCGCACTGAAGTCGAGCAGTGAATCAGGATCGACTCCATACCGTTGCCCGATTGCTCCAAGGTCGCCGCCGTGCACCGGTGCCATGTCCTCGGTCATGATGGCGACTCTCTAAGGCGCTCAACGGCCGCCAAAAGCGCGACGAGCGTCGCGGTGGCTACGAACGCGCATGTGCCGATCAGCGCCGCAGCGCGTCGTGCCGCCTCCACTGTCGGCGGTGTGAAGCGTGCGCCGAGATATGGCGCGTCATGGACAATGCCATCGTAGCGGTTTGGTCCACCAAGACGCACGCCGAGTGCGCCGGCCATGGCGGCCTCGGGGAGACCTGCATTCGGACTTCGATGGCGGCGGCCGTCGGCCCGGAGCACCGAGAGCGCGCGACGACGGTCACCGCTGACCAGCGGCGCGCAACCTGCGATCAAGAGCGCCGTAAAGCGCGCGGGGACGTAGCACGCAAGATCGTCAAGTCGTGCCGATGCCCGTCCGAGGAACGTGTAAGGCGGTTCGATGTGCCCGATCATCGAATCGAGCGTGCTTGCAGCCTTAAAGGCAAGGGCGAGCGGAACCCCACCGATCGCAAGAGCGCATAGCGGCGCGACGATGCCATCGCACGCGCTTTCGGCGAGCGTCTCGATCGCAGCCCGCGCGATATCCGGAGCGTCGAGATGCTTCGTATCTCGTCCGACGATACGCGCGACTCTGACACGGGCCTGCGCAAGCTCCTCACGTTCAAGCAGCACGATGACGGCGAGCGCTTCATCCAGCAGGTTGCGCGCGGCGAGCGTCGTCCATGCAAGCGCGATTTCCAAGACGAGTCCGCAGCGCCGGTGGAGGCGATACGCCAACATCAGCGTTATGCGGGCTGCGCAATACGTTCCACCAACGATCGTCGCGCAGAGAACGCTGCCGGCGAAAAGCTCTCGGACTTCATTGCTGCGCGCGTAGCAGCACGCAAGCCGCTCGCAGAGCGTGCATACGCCGCCAATAAGACGTACCGGGTGCGGCCATCCGACCGGGTCGCCGAGCGCACCGTCAATTACGCACGCTGCGGCAAGAGCCAGCGCCGTCACGGCATCACGTGCCGGCTACTGGTCGCTACGGTCTGCCATCTGGAATCATCGTCAACCGCACTCTCGGGCCGCGCCGTAAGCAGCGGCCCCAGGTCGAGCGCTGCGCGCACGTGCGCGGCAAGGCGATCGAAGCGTGCGTCGCGTTCTGCACCGTAGGCCACGAGTTGGGCTGGCGGCTCCAGTTCGCAGCGGGCGCGTGCGGCCCGGACAAATGCCCACCGTAATGGGTCGCTCGCAAACAATCCGTGAAGGTAAGTGCCGACGACGAGCGAGTTTGAGGACATCGCGCCGTCGACGAGGCATTCGCCATCGTCGCGCGTGATATCGGCGAAGGCGCGCACGGCACCCTCGGGGCTCGTCTGACCCATGTGGATTTCGTAACCCGACCCTTCTAAGGCGTCGTCGCGAGACGGTTCGCGGCCGAACAGGGCAAGATGGCGTGGTCGCACGCGGGCGGCGCGTGTCACCTTCTCGCGACCGAGCACGGTGCGCACCGAGAGGAGTCCAAGACCGACGTGCGCGCCGCCGCGCTCAACGCCGAACGGATCAGCAACCTCAAGGCCAAGTATCTGGTAGCCCCCGCAGATCCCAATGACCGGTTTGCGTTGCGCGAACGCTCGGACGGCGTCGCCCATACCGCCCTCGAGCCAGCGCAGCGCTCCCAGCGTGTCCTTCGTCCCGGGCAGCACGACGACGTCGGCGTGTTCGAGGTCGTATGCATGCTCGGCATACGCAAGATCGACGCTCGGCTCCGCGGCGAGCGCCGCAAAATCAGTTGCGTTTGCAAGATATGGGAGCGCGACGACCGCGACATGCAAAGCTCGCGACCGATCGCGCGTGGCGGCCGACCAACCGCCGGCAGTGACGCTCGGCGCATCTTCAAGAGCGACGCTGTCCTCTTCATCGAGACCGACATCCGCCAGCCACGATACGACGCCCAGAGACGGTATGCCAAGGCGCTGTTCCATCTCTGCAACGCCCGGCGCAAGCAGCGATGCGTCGCCGCGGAACTTGTTGATGGCAAAACCACGAATGCGTGCTCGTTCAAACGGTTCGAGCAGCGCGACGGTGCCAAGCAACGCTGCGAAGACGCCACCCCGATCGATGTCTCCAACGAGCAGACATGCGGCGTCAGCAACCTCAGCCATGCGCATGTTGACGATGTCGCTCGCTTTGAGATTGATCTCTGCTGGGCTCCCCGCGCCTTCGAGTACGACGATATCGTACCGCTCGGCGAGCTTGCGGTACGCCTCGACGACGATCGGGAACAGCTCGTGAACGCGGCGACGATGATAATCGCGTGCAAGCTCCGTGCCGTGCACGCGGCCCAGCAGCACGACCTGCGAGCCGACGTCACTCGTCGGCTTGAGCAGCACGGGATTCATCTCGACCGTCGGCGCAATCCGTGCCGCCTCAGCCTGCATCGCTTGGGCGCGGCCGATCTCGCCACCATCCGGTGTTGCCGCTGAATTGAGCGACATGTTTTGCGCCTTGAAGGGTGCGACGCGATATCCGTCATCGGCGAGGATCCGGCAGATCGCCGCAGCGAGCAGCGATTTGCCCACGTGCGACGCCGTGCCTAGGATCATGATCGCGCGAGCGCTCAACTGCCGCCGTACCGTTCGTAGTCGAGGACGTCGGCGAGTGCGAGGCGCGCTTCCCAGTGGTCTCGCTCGAGATCGGCGACCGGCGCGAACGCGGTGACGTGCCCGACGCAGAGGTACGCGACGATCGCCAAACGCGTGGGGATTCCAAGCAACGCACGAAGCTCCGTTGGTTCAAAGATGCTGACCCAGCCGACGCCGAGTCCCTCGACGCGCGCCGCGAGCCACAGATTTTGGATCGCGCAGACCGTTGAATACCGTGCGGTCTCGGGCATCGTGCGTCGTCCCAACCCGTTGCCACGCTTCGGGTCGTCGTCGCACGTCACGCATACGTTGACTGGCGCATCGAGGATGCCCGCGAGCTTTAGCGCGTGATAGCGCTTGGCCGTCGCTCCATCGTACGCGTCCGCCGCTTCGGCGTTCGCTCGCATAAATGCCTCGTGCACGCTGCGACGCGTTGCGAAGTCGCGCACGATGATGAAGCGCCACGGCTGCGAAAGGCCAACCGAGGGCGCTTGATGTGCCGCAACGAGCACGCGCGCGAGCACATCGTCGCCGATGGGATCGGACAGAAACTCCGCACGCACGTCGCGACGCAGCGTGATCACACGATAGAGGGCGGCGCGTTCCGCCGGCGTGAAATCGTCGTTCATAGCCGCATGTTGTGCGTATCCGACGCCTCCATTAGAAGCTCAGTCCCAGTCGCCATCGATAACCTCGATCGTCCAACTGCCGGGCGTGGCGCCATTACTGCCTCCGCGCGAGGCTCACCAGGCACGCGACCACGGCGGCCCCGGGTGTGCTTCATCGCGGAGGCGAGCGTCGATTCCGCGCCGAGCTTCGATCACGCGGGCGCACAACCATAAGACGTCACTCAGACGGTTGAGGTACTCAAGAACTGTCGGCTGTACCATACCGCCGCTCGTTACGTAGCGCACGGCGTCGCGCTCGGCGCGACGACAAATCGCGCGCGCGACATCGAAAGCTGCCGCTTGCGCACATTCGCCGGGGATCGACCAGTCGCGCAAGATGCCGGGCTCCGCCTCGAAACGTTCGACGAGAACGTCGAGTCGGCGCACCATTTCTTTGGCGACCTCGGGAACCGGTTTGTTGGACTCCGGTTTCGTCGAGATGGCCGAACCAACAACGAAGAGCTCACGCTGAATCTCGCGGACACTTGCGCTTAGCTCGGCGTCATGGCACTGCGCATGTGCTAGCCCAATGACCGTGTTCAGTTCGTCGATCGCACCGTACGCCTCGACGCGCGCGTCGCCTTTGCTGACGCGACCTCCGCCACCGAGCCCAGTCTCGCCGGCGTGCCGCGTCTGGTCGAAATGCTCACCGCGCAGTCACGTAGTCGACCGTGCTCAGCTTCGCTTCCATTTCAGCAGCGTGCGTGTACGATGCCGAAAATTCGGGATGGATGGCTGCTGCGAACAACTCTGCGGTCTCGATCAGTCGTGGTCCCGGACGATTTGCAAACTGGTTACCGTCGAGCGCTACGACACGTCGCGTTCCTGCACTCACGAGACTGCGCCAATCGTGGCTCGTCCGCGTCAAGTCATCGATCGATGCGCGGGTTGCGGCGAGATCCATACCACAAGGTGCGACGATGATGCACTCCGGGTCAGCAGATCGAATCTCATCCCAGGAGATGACGCGCGAATATTCACCCGTCCAGCCGAGAACCGGTGTTCCGCCAGCGATCTCGACGAGACTGGGCGTCCAATGGCCGCTTCCCATTGGGGGGTCCGTCCACTCGAGAACAAGCGTCCGTGGCGCGGGCCGTCCCTTCGTTTGCTCCCCCAACTTCGCCGCCCGAATACGAAGCTGATCCACTTCGACCCGTGCGCGATCCCCCGTTCCCGTCGCGCCGCCGACGTCGAGGATCGTCTGGTAGACGGCATCGAGCGACGTCGGTTCCAACGAGAGAATTTGTGGCGAAAGAGCCAGCCGCGCGAGGGTCGCACGAAGCAGCCCTGACGAGACGGCGCAGACGTCACACAGCTCTTGCGTCAAGATAAGATCAGGCTGCAGCTGCGCGAGTAGTTCGGCGTCGATGTCATACAAGGAGTGTCCGGCGTGGAGGCTCGCGCGAACCTGACGGTCGATCGAGGCCGCAACGGTTTCGTCGCCCTGCGCCTGGGCGACGATGTGACTGCGTGTCAGTTTTGGCTTTTGCAGGGCATCCGCGGGATAGTCGCATTCATGCGTCACACCGACGAGCTGATCACCAAGTCCGAGCGCGTAGACGATTTCGGTCGTGCTTGGCAGGAGGCTCACGATCCGCATATCAGCCGTGTCGCACGCGAGCGAACCTATTGCTAATGCCGCTTTCAGCGATCGCGACGAGTCGATATAGCACGACCGCACCGGCGGCGAGGGCGACGTTGCTGATAAGGAGTTGGCCGATGATTGCGGGCGTAAAGGCGGAGAGTCCGCTGCTGCTTGCGAGTGCGAATGCAGCGAGCCCGAGTTCGTAGGCGGCGAAGGCGACCGCAAACGCCAGGACTCGTCCGCGCGTAGCGCAAGCGCTGCCAACCGCCGCGGCAAGCACCGTGCCGGCACCGAGTGCGACTCCCCACGCGACGGTCATTGACGCGTGGGGATAGCCGAACACCGTGAATCCCAAGACCTGACTCTCGAGCCAGATGCCGAGCGCGACCAGTGACCCTCGGCGGAAACCGAGTGTCACCGCCGCGACGACCGCGAATGCAACTAAGTTGCTGCCGCACGTCAAAAAGAGATTGCTCGCGAAGCCGGCAGCGAGAAGGACGATCGCCCATACGGCGGGCGTTGGATGGTTGAGGCGCATTGAAGAGACTCCTTTACGTGAAGGCGGCTGCAGCGGAGACGAACCGATCGATCGCCGGGTCCCCGGGTAGAAAGTGGCGGTGAAGAAAGGCCGCGACGCAACTGCCGCGTACCGTGCCGTCCGTCGTGTCACCGATGTCATACGCGGCGGGCGTCGCCGCGAGCATTGGCGTCGCGTAGTGAAATTCGTAGGCGCGCACCGGTGCACCGATCGCATCGAGCGGCGAGGGCGTTGCGGCCGTCGCCAAGCGGTAACCGAGGTGTAGCCTCGGTTCCGCGATCGATGTCGCTCCAGCAACGGCCCCCACCATCGCGTGCGAACCGTTGGCCGTATGCAGCGTCTCGGCAAGATACATGAGGCCACCGCACTCAGCATAGGCCGGCATCCCGCTTTCAACGGCATCGAGAACTGCCGCCCGCATCGTGTCATTTGCTTCGAGGGTTGGAGCGTGGTCTTCCGGATAGCCCCCTCCGACCCAGAGCGCGCCGATGTTACGCGGCAGATCACGATCGTGCAGCGGCGAGAACGGCACGAGTTCAGCACCGGCGTCACGCAAGGCGTCAAGCGTCTCCGGATAAGTGAACCAGAACGCCGCATCGTCGGCGTAGGCAACGCGAGCACGTGTCGCCGTTCGGCGCGCCGTGGCCATTGTGGGTAGCGACGCGCTCGATGCTGCCGCTACAAGCGCGCGCAGATCCAGTTGCGTCGCGAGCTCCGTCGCCAGCCGCTCGACCACGGCGGCGCGCGCTGCGAACGCGGTCCTATCGAGGCCGAGCATCCGTTCCGACAACCGATAGTCATCCCGTGTCGGGATCGCGGCGAGCACTTCAATCCCGGCGCGCGCGCAGGCTGCTCGAACGGCGGCCGCGTGCGCGGCGCCGCCGACGCGGTTGAGGACAACGCCGATGTGTCGAACTGCAGGGTCATACGTTCGCAAACCCAGCGCGATCGCCGCCGCGCTCTGCGACGCGGTCCACGTATCGAGCACGGTGAGGACCGTGGCGTCGAGCGTTCGTGCAAGCTTTGCCGTCGACGTCGCGCCCTCGTCGTCGCCGTCGAACAGACCCATCATGCCTTCAATGACCTGGATGTCTGCGTCGCCGGCCGTCGCGGCGACGTGACGGCGCACGCCCTCTTCACCGTCGAGCCAGAGATCGAGATTGTGCGCGGGTGCGCCGAGCACGGACGCATACAGCCGGGCGTCGATATAGTCGGGCCCCGTCTTGTAGGCGCCGACACGATATCCCGCATCGCGAAGCGCGGCGCACAGCGCGGTCGCGACCAACGTTTTGCCGGCGCCCGTGCCGGCAGCGCTAACGACGATACGCGCGGTACCGCTCATCGTGTAGACAACTCAACCACGAAGCGCCGGCCGACGTTCGGATAACCGAAGATCGGCGCCTCGCGGTCGTTCCCCAGATTGAAACCGCGCAGCGATAAAATTGTCTGTGGAGACAGCTTGTACCGAACGTAGGCATCGAGCGAGCTATAAGCGTCGTAGCTTCCGGTCAGCGGTGGACTTACATTTGCGCGGTCGTCGCCGTCGGAACCGATCGCGCGGAAGCGGACTTGGTACGCGACACGCCCGTTCTCAAATGCGTGCGTGAGCGCGAGAGTGGCTTGGCCAACGGGGTTCCGCGGTAAACGCGCGGCGGTCGTAACATCGATTGCTTTATAGAGATCAGTAAAGCTGGCGTCGAGTACGAGACCAGCGATCGAGTGCGTCGTGGCAGCCACAACCACACCTGCCGTTTGAGCTCGACTAGCATTATATGGGCGATAGTTTTGAGTGGGATCGTAGATGATGAAGTTTGAACCGCTTCGGCCAAACCAACCGACCGACAGAGTAGCGTCGCGACGCTCCAGCGCAACCGTGAAGTCTGCGTTTTGCGCCTTCTCCGGCGCGAGATTGGGGTTTGAACTGCCTGGTATCGGATAGTAGAGTTCGTTAAGCACCGGGACGCGGAATGATTCGCTGATGTTGCCGGCGATGTTGAAGCTACCGGTCCGAATTGTACCGCCAAATGAGGGGTCGACGACGGAGCCGCGCGGGGAGTCGTTCTCTGCACGGACTCCGGCGACGACGCGTGTCCCGTGGTACGGGCTTGCGCCGACTTGTAGATAGCCGGCAACTTGAGATTGTGCGGCTCCGAAAACCACTGCGGAACTTTGCGGTCCGGCTTGGCCGGGAGCGAAATAGTACGTCGCGCTCTCGCGGCTGAGATCGACACCGACGACCGCATCGGTGTGCGCTCCACTGAACGCATCTTTGAGAGAGAGTTGCGAGCGACCACTGTACGCGTCGCTCTCGCCGCCATTTGCGGGGTCGTTATACGCCAGACGCTCGTTGAGTCCGGAAGCGGTAAGCGTGATCGTCGACGTTCGTGTTGCCCGCTCGAGTTCGAACAGAGCCGTGTCGTTCGAAATGCCTTGCGTCGCATTGGGACTCGTAAAATCGATGCGACCCGGTACGCCGATCAGCGTCGCCGATGAGTCGAGCCGGCCCCGCACCTGTATTCCGCCTCCTAGTGGAGCGTCCAGTTTGAATCGGCCCGAACTCTCCTGCCCGAATGTGCCCGTGCGAAGCGTTGCCGGAAAGGCACAATTTGTCGTGTTTCCACCGCACGGGTTCGGTCCGTAATTCAAGGCCGGATACGAGTACGTATTCGTTGCGACGTGCCGTTCGAATGAGCCGCCAACGATGCCGTTGCCAGCGCCGACGCGCACGTCGCGATCGGCATATGAACCTAATGATCCCTCGAGGTAAGTGCCGCGTGGGACCCGGGTAAGAATATTAATGACGCCCCCGATAGCACTCGTGCCGTAGAGCGTCGAGGACCCGCCCTCGACGACTTCGATGCGATCAACACCGATCGTTGAGAGTTGGCCAAGCGTCGCCGTTCCAGAGGCCGGATCGGCGACGGGGACGCCGTCGATGAGCACTAGTGTTTGCGTTGAGGTCGCACCTCGAATTCCGTAGTCGACTTGCGCACCGAAAGGGCCATACGGGAAGAGCTGGACCCCTGGTACGTCCTGAAGCGCTTCCGCGATCGTGCGAGCGCCCTCGTTCTCAATGCGCGCGTGATCGATAATAAACGTAGGCCGAGACGTCTGCCCAATTGGCTCAGAGCGGCGATCACTGGTCGTGACGCGGCCGATCTCTGTAAGCGGCGATGCGGAGGGTGCCGGCGATGGCATCGCCTGCGCGCCGGCGACCTCGCGGTAACCGACGATGAGCAGCGCTGCGAGCGTGCAGCGCGAGAAAAAACTTGAGAGCACGGACGCCAACCTTCATGCGAGGCGATGGTCGTTACGCGTCCGCTCCAATATCCTGACTTCGCGGATCCTTACCGTGTGCTGTGCGTCTTCCCGATCGAAAACAGTGACGAACAGCGGCTCCCCGCTTACAGTGGCGCGACCGTGCCGGATTTGCACCGGCTTCCTGTCGCGGACGTGCTCTCAGAGTTAGCTACGCCGGCGACGAGCCCTCTCAAGGGGGAGGGGGATGCCCGAAAAGGGTCGGCTTTGTGCGCTCGCGTTGGCCGCAAAATCGTGCTGTCGGCGGAACCGTTGTCCCTCAACGAGACCGACATCAAGATTGGCGACGAGCCTTACGGCTGCCGCGTCGCTCACTCTTCTTCTCCACGCGGGTCCGCGGCAAAATCGAGCGGTACGCGCAGTGCGCTATTGTTCTCGCGCCGTCGCGCGCGATCCAGATATTTCCGGGTCGTGCGTAGATCGGCATGTCCGACGTCGTCGGCGATGTGTTCGAGCTCGGCGCCGCCAGCGCGAGCGAGGGTAATGTTGGTCGCGCGCAACCCATGGGCGCTTGGAACGCGCACGCCAGCGGCATGCATCGCGCGCTTGCCGACGGCAGCCCGACGAAGGGGACGCATCGCACCGTCCTTACGAGAGGTTAAACGAGCACTCGTGTCATGAGCCGCCACTTCGCCCGCTCCGGTACATGGTTGGCCTAATGGATCTGCCCTACGAGGAGATCGGCGAAGGCGCTGGGTTGTGAGAGGAAGGGGTGGTGGCCGGCCGGGACGTCGATCTTCCGGGCGCTGTCGTGAGAGCGCTGTCGCTGCACGTCGGCGGGGATTGCAAGGTCCTCGGTGCAGACGAAGTACGTCGACGGGGTATCGTGCCAGGCGATCTTGCGTGGCGGTTGTGTGAAGGGTGCGACGGACTGGCGGGTCAGCCGCGCCAAGGCCTCGCGCTGGGTGGCCGCGTCGCAGTCTTGCAGGAATAGCGGCCGGACGATGTCCGCATGGACGCCGACGGTGCCATCGTTGCCTGGGTCCATCCACGGGGCAGGCTCGGCGCTTGCGATGTCAGCGAGGGTTTGGCCGGTGTCCAAAAGTGCCAAAATCGGTTTGCGAATCTAGCGGAAACGCAAAACCGAGCGAAAATCATTAAAATCGAGTGCACGAAGGCAGGTAGGACGGGTCGCAGGCCGCGATTTTCAGCACCCTGTTGTGCGCCAGCTAAATCGATAAGAGGATAAGCAGTGAGAGTCTGCTGTGATGAAGGAATAGCGATCCACATCAGCCCCGAGCCGTGCGCGGCGATCCGTGAGGGTCGACGTGAAGCGTCGGTAGGG
>JAABUX010006159.1_pt1 | contig 14402 bp, 16 predicted proteins | sample 5561851 | NCBI WGS metagenome assembly JAABUX01 (sample SAMN10711883, study PRJNA513361) | rock metagenome | isolation source: Antarctica rocks | place: Antarctica: Victoria Land, Richard Nunatak red sandstone | collected 2016-01-03 | reverse complement strand
CTTATGCTCGGTAGAGAGGGGTGAGGAGGGGAGGGGAGGGGAGGGAGAGGGAGAGAATATGACCTCGCCTGGGGTTTTTCTTTGCTGATAATGGTGGGGTGTCATATCATGATGCGATCGATGGTGGTATTTGGGGGAGGAGGATGGATGCAGTTCATTCTTGGCGTTGAAGGGAGATCACTGCCGTGGTTCGTGAGGTATGCATGCATGCACATACTCATTCACCCTCGAAACTCGTACTCTCAAACCTTAGGTCGCACGCATATATGTATTTTTATGTTAGATAGGAAGATATCTATTCACCGCTTGTTTTTTGAATGAGTGATTGATGATAAGTATAAGAAGGCTGTATGTATGTATGTGTAAGTAAGCTACCCAGGGTAAAGTAAGTAATAACTAAATATCCGAGACGATCCGGCCAGTCACTCGAGAGAAGTACTCTGTATACCGTTAGGATATTTGTTAAATAAGTAAGGGACGGCGTGGGTGGTTGGGGTGGGAGGATTGTAGTTTGTGGTTTGTGAGAGGATGGATATAGTATAGGGGGAAGGGGTGATGGGGCGATGGGATTGAGTTGGGGATCGGGGGGGTAAGGGGCGAAGGGGTGGAATTTTACGTAGTAGAGTAGTAGAGGATGGATGGATTATTGTTAGGGAGGCGGGGTAGGGGATTTCGGGGTTGCTTCTTTGTTTGTATTAAGGTGCTGGTATTTTTGTGGAGAGGGATGTTAGTACTATAGGGGGATGTTATTGTAGATCTTCTTCCGTCGTCAGAGATTTGGGGATTAGGGTGTTTGCATAGATGGAATATGTCGACGTTCGTGAGAGGAGGAGTGAGAGTGAGAAGGGAGAGGTGGTGGTGGTTGAGTGGGGGTTGAGTAGGGAAAGTTAGATATATAGACTATTTTAGGGATGGTAGATAGTGGGTTTACTGGTTTTAGAGACAAGGGTGTTTGTAGGTTGTTTTTGGGATGTGGGAGTGGGAGTGGGTATTGGAGTGTGGGTAGGGTTTAGGTTGGGGAGGTGATAGAGGAGGAGAGGTGCGTTTTTGGGGGCGGATGTGTGTGGTGGTGGGTGATATAGCTTTAGGGGTTAAGAGTAAGTAAGAGTAATGGGTTGGGTGTTGATATTGTAGTAGCCTTTGAGTCGGGACGTGAGGCTAGCGGTAGCTGTTTTCTCTTTGAGTTTTTTCTTATAGTAGGGGAATAATAGTGTAGAACACTGCGAATCTCGGGGTTTTTTGTAGGTACTAGCTATATATAGTGATACTTAGTAGGGTCGCTATTTATCTATTACTATCTTCGTTAGGGTGTGAGTTATATTCTTCAAAGGGTTTAGACTATCAGAGTGTAGGTGTTGGATCTTAGGATATTCGATGGTGAGGGCGATGAGGCTTGTGATTATTGATTCAGAGGATGATGGTATGTTAGAGTAATGAAGGTATGGTGTACATGACTTCACTTCGGTTGCTGTGCGGCATTGAACACCTGTTGAGCCCTGTGGTGTGGATCCATGGGATTCGTTGGCGTTGTTATCCCTTGACCCTATGAAGCACGTTAGGGACAGGAAAATGTAGGGTAAATGATCCGTGCACGACATGTTTAGGAGAAGATCAAGAACGTACCACATGAATGGGATTCCAACGGTTGCCCAGCCTGTGGCTGTAGATGTTCGACCTGCCAGAATGTATCCTGATTAGCTTCAACCACGTTTGGTCTCGAAAGATACTGTTTTTTACAGATTTCTCCACAATTCCGTACAATCAACAATTCCTTATCATCCGTATGTATAATACGCGTGAGGCAGAGATTATCCGCTCAAGATTCGGCCAAAAGTCGTCGCAACTCTCCATCATCTGGTGAGAGCAGATCCTCGGGCTCGTTCCCGTGAATATCTAGTAAATCCTTCCGAGCACCCCGTGCCAACAGCAACCTCGAAGCCCGCAGCCTATTTTTTTCTGCATCTGTGTGGCGGATCGCAGCTATCATATGCAGTGCGTTTCTTCCCTCAACATCGGTTACAATAGGGTCCGCGCCAGCAGCCAGCAAGAGGTTTAGACTTTTAATGCGCGAATTCAAGCCTGGCCATATATAATTTGAGCGGAGGCTTATCTGGGATGCAAACAGGAGCAAAGGCGTCGATCCGTCGTTGTTGATTCCATCAAGCTCGGAGCCAGCGTCAAGGAGGGCTTGCACGACGCCAGGGTCGCTGCGCCAGGCGGCACAGTGTACTCGTGAGGGTTAGCCGGTATAGACACTGTCTTGAAGGATGTAACTCACGGGGTGTATTTCCGCCTTTGAAAGGCCATGTGGGAGCAATCTGGTCTTTGGCAGCTGTATCGGCTCCTTCTTTGATTAATGTTGTCACAATCTCTGGGCAACGTCGTGTAGTTCCGAGACAAGCAAAATGAAGAGGCGTTCGGCGCCAGTAGTCCCTTTGATTGATGTCGAAGCGCTGGTTGAGAAGCCGAGTCACGATATTTAGGTGGCCATTGAGGGCAGCTTGATGGAGTGCACCGCTGTTCCCAGGGTCCATTGCGTTGTTGGTGTTGTTACGTAACGCGCGAACGATTTCCATCTTGCCGCTTCCAGCTGCTTTGTAGTATGCTGACATGTCTTCGTCTTTAGCGCCATACCCTACTAGGATATTGATCACGGTGGCCGTCTTTTGAAATTCAGCAGCAGCGCATAGCGAGCCCTCGAGACTTGCACCTCTATCGATCAGCATCTTGATCAACTCAACGTGGCCTACACGTATTGCTTGATGAAGCTGTGTATCCGTCAGTCAAATCTGACTTTGGATCATTTACAATGCTCACCACCCTGCCACCGCACTTGGGAGCGTCGGCGTCGATGGAGGACCCGCTATCAAGTAGGGCCTTGATTATTTGTATTTGAGAGTCGTATACAACCCGCTTGTTGAGTAAGACGCAGTGCAACGGTGTACTTCCCAGCAAGCCTCTGGTATTGACACTGGCTCCAGCAAGCAGAAGCAATTGCACGGCGCAAACTTCGCCACGGACTGCAGCATCGAACAGTGGTGTGCAATTACCATCTATTCTTCGACTGAGTGCATCGACCCGCGCGCCCCAAGCTAATAAGCAGTCAATCAACTCGACGTCCCCATTGCTCGCAGCTAAGTGAAGTATTGTATGACCTTCCGACTCGTCATAGCTAGGGTGTAAGGCATCGATGTCGATGGTAGAGTCTTGCACCAGTATAGACTTGAGCTTTTGTAGATCGGCGTTGGTGATAGCCGTCTTCAATGCGAGGTATTTCGGATCTTTGGCAGAGACGAACACGGTCTTTGGTGCCATTTTTTTCTATATCGGGCTTTACCGAAATTACTGATGTAATACCAAGTAATTGAGAGCTACAAGATTTGTTGCTTATTATAGCTGGAAACTGTAAGAATAAGCAAACATCGACGAAGATCTGATGAAGGGGGCTGTTGGTCAGGGTAAGATCAGAAGGAGATTGATACTCTTCATGTGTTATTTCACCACCCAGTCTCGGCGTTGGTGTCAGCGTGAGCGTTATCACTCAGACAATTCTATACAGCTTTCACCAGTCCTGTGATAGGATATGTGATATGCTGGCGTTGATGAAGTGTCAAGTAATGTATGTTGTTAGCATCAGCTTTAAGACATGGCAGCGCTAAGCTGCTTTGGGCAAGTGCGGAACTCGGCCGCCTGTCAGGCTATCACCGTATAGATCTTTGCTTCGATGGAAAATAATATGCAAGATATATAATCAGGTCACTGTATTAGTACCAGCGTCTTGATGCTCTTAATAGCAAGTATACATAGACTACGTGTATCTAGAACTTTGGATAGGAAAGATTACTATCCTCCTTCATCTTGAAGTCGAAAATACGAAAGGATACAACATACTGAAAGCATATAAGGACAAAGGTATCACAGACATTCCCGAACCATAAGCGTTATCTATATAATATCAGTTGAGACGACTGCAACGTGGCCTGTAGAGCTCCCAGCTCATTCCAAGTCGGATTGAGAGAATGACTCAAGCATAATCAATGCATCAGGAGCGAAGCTGGCATTCGAGGTTAGGGTCAAGTACCAAAATCTTCGCCGTTTGCATCCGGGTCCTGATTTTGAACAGGTTTCAATCTATATCAGTTCGATAATCTGATATAGTCCCACCGTAGGTATGTTGCCGCGGATTTTTCATAGCTCCGTCCTGCGAGAGCTAGGGTTTTAAATTCTTCTCCTTCTCCTCCTCCTCCTCCTCTTCTTCCCCTCCCAGAAGCAACCCGTATTTCATTCTACCAACGTAGCTACCCCCTTACCTCTCAAACTCCTCGCGATTAATAAGCCGAACGCCGCAGACTAGACACATCCCTCAATTCCTCTTCGCGTTCCTTATAGTCTTCTTGTGGACAATCTTGTACCGCATCTGGGTACGCCGCACCTAGGAGATGTCCCAAAGAAGTCGTCCTTCTACCGATCCTTTCGTTTCGGAGGTGCTCGGCCGATAGAGACAGAATAGCCTCTATATGTCGATCTAGATCTGAACCGTAGAATACATGTCTCTAGCAGCGACTCCACTCGCAGCTCAGGGACCTTAATACTCAAAGGGCTTTGATGTCGATAGTATGCTGTTATAGAACTGCACCTCCAATATCGTATTGGCACTGTGGGTTCCTGAAGAGTTGCCAATATTGCAGATCGCACCGATCGGCGAGGTTGTTGCAGAGGATACGCCCAGACTCGGTGTCGTCCGAGGTCCTTCGTTATGGTATCCACATAGCAGAAAGGGTGGGAGGCATTGCATAAGCTTTTGCAAGATGCAGCATTGATGATGAGCCGGCAGGTACCATTTTCGGAAAACGTCGGTTTAGAACTTTGGGACCGAGTGCGAGGGCGATCGGAGAAGTCATATTATATACCACTGCGCGAATTTCCCTCGTCTTAACCCGGCTTATTTCCAGGAAAATCTCAAACTTGGCTCATTTACTGTCGTTGCCATGCGAGAAAATATGAAATCCTTTGTCGTCGTCGTCACCGTTGCGCTGGTCGGACAACTAGCGGCTGCTTCTCCCTTCCACCCCTATCACATACAAGACCTTTACGAAGTCACTGTTGAACAGATCAAGTTTCGTCTCAAACCGACGCCGCAACAACAATCACTGCACACAAAGTTCGAAGAACCAGTCGTTCAACCCAATGCAGCCTGGGGCCTGGCACGAATTTCCCACCGTTCCGGCCTGGACTGGAGAACGTTCAACAAGTACGTACACGATCCACAGGCCGGGGCAGACGTCAACGTATACATCCTGGACAGCGGCATCGACATCGACCACCCCGACTTCGAGGGTCGAGCGATCTGGGGCAAGAACATCGTCGAGGACGGGAAAGACGAGGATGCCGATGGCCATGGCACGCATTACGCCGGTACCGTGGCCGGTAGGACATACGGCGTGAGCAAGAAGGCGAATGTTATCGCCGTCAAAACTTTCGCGACGGGACGTCCCAACGTGACATCTATAATCAAGGGTATCGAATGGACTAGCATAGATCACCAATTGAGACGTTGCAATGATGAAACTTTGAAAGGAGGCGTCATTATGCTGTCTGACGGAGGAATACCGCTTTCGGATGAGTTGGTCGCGGCCTTGGACGCTGCCTATGAAGCCGGAATGCACGTTGCCGTGTCCGCTGGCAACGGAACGGGCGATGCGTGCGCTTCCGCCGCTGGCAAAACGAAAGGTCTCGTGGTTAGCAGTACCACCAACATCGACAGGATCGAACCTTCTTCGAATACCGGCAGTTGCGTCGACCTGTTCGCACCGGGGGAGTATACACGATCGGATTCCAGACGCTCGAAGGAAACACCAGAAGTGATGGGTGGTACGGGCCCTGCAGCTGCCCATGCTGCGGGTCTTCTGGCGTATTTCATCTCCGCTGCCGACAAGGGTGCTTCTTCACCGGATGTTATCAAGAAGCAACTTCTGGACATAGCGTTGAAGGGTGGGGTAAAAGATGTACCGGAAGGGACCGTCAATGTAAGCCAAAACCTAGAACTTTGATTACTGTGAGACTAAAACTTTGTGCCTAGGTTTTTGCCTATAACGGCGCTTCTGGTCTGGAGTAAGGACCTGGTGAAGGGGATGATCTAGACAGTCGATAGTGATGAGTTTTCCACGAACCAATATGCGTATAGCATATTCTTTCCGTCCTTCGCTTGCCCCACCCTTTCCACAAGCCCAGATGGAATCTTGGTACTTCTAGTGTGCGACGATCCGGCATTTGAGCGGTGGATGCTTTCACAAGTATGACTGGTGGCGTGGGTGGGTAAAACAAGACCATGATAGCTGGCAGCTGGGTGTATATATTTATGTGCCTGCTTATGTAGACAATGGTACTCAGCAGCTTGGATTATGTGATTCCATCACGCCCGAACTCATGGTGTGATTCTGTAAGCGCACCTAATATATGAAGGAAACCCAAACCTGGAGACCCAGAAAGTAAGAGACGACATCCGAGTCAAGCACCCAGTCTAAGAGGAAACAGGCGCTCACGGTCAGCAAGGTGTTACCCGACACTCTCCGCTCCATTCAATGAGCAAAAGTCCCTGAGCTCATCGAAAACTAACCTACTAGAATGCGTAGGGAAGGGAGAAAGTCAACCAGCAGGTAGCAAACATCGGCTAATTAGAGAAGACATCTGGGCACGTCATCGTTGGCATCAAAGAATAGAACAGCAATGTAACAGTCTGGTATTGACCACTATGATGGAGCCCAAAATTACTAGCCGTCGAAACGACCTGACCAACCTGTTCGTGAAGAGTAGCTGTGGTATCACTGGACCTCTCGGGCAGTTCTAGACTTTTGCTCTATGAGTCTCAATCCGCTCGGCAACCCTTTTCTCGCCGCCTTTTAGTATTCAGCGTTCGCATTTTGAGCAGGCTTCTGAAGGTAATTCAATATCGAAAGGCCACATCTTCCTCAACTTCTCCTCGCTCATCGACTGATTGTCGATGAGGTTCTCGTCTCTCACAGCTTGACAAATTAAGTAGAATGCTTCCATGTGGGCTACCTTTGTCGCTTCCCACAAGTCTGATGGGACCCATCCATCAGATGTTACGTCCAATAGGCTTACCAGCTTTTGCTTCAAGTTTCGCGTTTCCATGAAATCGTCAAAATCCCTTCGATGGAGGACCATTTCATCTGATGTAGGGATTTGGTAAGGGCAAGAATTCGAAAGACCCAGCTCCTTCCACCGAGTCGAGGTTTCGATCAGCACCTGTCGGAAAGCCACCGCACCATCTTTCCAGGTTCTATGAGAATAACGGAAAGGTCGTAGTAGGTCATCATCAAGGGCCCTAGCAGCCCATAAACTCGGGACGAGGCCTTGCAGACAGGCATCGAAAGCCTCTTTGCAGAGCTGGGCGATAATTTCTGCTGGCTGGTCTTCCGATGGATGGTTCGGGCTAGCGGCTGCGAAGTCCGGTGTCTCGTCGGCGTATTCAAACGCTGGCTCGATACTAGATGATTGCCAGTCGATGAAATCGGTGATGATGGTAGGATCGTGGTCGGAAACAAATATATTCCTTTTGTGTAAATCGGCATGGCACAAGGTAGGAGCAGCAGCTTCTTGAATTCGAGGATCCTCCGACAGCTTATGAAGTACATCGCGACCGGCATTGAGCAGATGCATGTGCGTTGCAGCGGATCCATGAAGTTGTGGACATTCGGAGAAGGGCTTGTTGACGACCGGAAGTCTGGAAAGGCCTGTATCGATAAGGCCATCACAGTATGCCACAAGGTCGCACCCTACATAGACTTGTAAGCGGCTCGATCAATGGGGTTCAATGGACACGGAGCTCACACGGTCCCCTGTTAGGCTGTATCGCAGTGTAGTATCTCGCTTCACCAATATTGCACTCCCAGTACCTAGTACCGCAATGGGGTCCAATACAGAAACCTTGGGCTAATGGCACCTTGGAAGCGGATTCGATAGATCTGTTGTCGAAGTACAGGCTTCCGTACGCGGGAAACTTGATCGCTGCGATTTGCTGAACGTTCGTAGAGATTGCGTGGATACAGGAAATTCGCTGTTCTCCGGACATTGTGGGCCACCTCTGGTGCAACTGAACACCTATCGCGTGCTCCATGATGATATACTCACTGCCAATGGCATTGGAGGAATCATCGCTCCAGTCGAGGATCGTTGGTATCGGTACAGTGGTACTAGATTGGACTAGCACAGAAATGAGGTCCAGCTCCAATGTATTTCCCGTGAACATTATCCAGACTCACGATACTTGATTGTGGCCACTTCCGAATGAGTCGTCAATCTACATGGCCCTGCCACCCGAGTAGGTAGCCTCGCGACACTACGCTTCCCATTATCACAAGTGAAAATGAAAACGCGGTTGAAACCACCTTCTTTCTTCTCATAGCTCACAACAGAGGATGCGCCGGGGCACAGCTCGATGACCCTTTTGCGGAGAGCGTCAAAGTCGAATTTGATATAGCGCGCATCACGCTGTAGCTTGTCATGACGGAGCCACCGGCCGCTAGTGTAGCTGTGAGGGTCAAGAGCTGGATAGTACTTAGCTAGTATTTTGAGGTGACAGTGTAAGGAGAGAAGGAGCCTACGGTTTCCTGACGGTAGGTCGATTGTTGGCTGTGGAATGTGAGGTTGTGCTACATGGTTTATCGAGCGACGTGTTGTCGACCAACGTAAGAGCCATCTCGATTTCCTTGCATTGTAAGATCTGCCTAAAGAAGGGAGACACTGATTTGCTGCTCGGTACCAATGATCGAGCATATGTGGTGGAATATATCCTATACTGTTGGAACCCAGGGAAAACAACTCCTGAAACCGGCGTAGAAGGGTTCACCCCCTTCTGGTCTATACCTACTTCTGGTCCACGCCCTCGCTTTCCATAACGATAGACTTTATTAACTTCTTTTCGCTATAAATATAATAGGAAATCTTATACTAAATAATTCTTATAATAAACTTATATTTAAAATTAGCTTCCTTAATTAAGGATCTATAGATATAAATACTATTAGGCCTAAGAGTACCCTAGAGCTAGGGCTAGGAGTACGGAGTCTTAAAAGCTCCGGGCCGCTAGTCCCTTAGGGTTAGACTAGAAGTAGGTTTAGACTAGAAGGAGGTAAATCCTTCTAGAACTATACTAGCTATTTAAGGTTAGACTACTAAGAATAACTTAGCGGCTAGGGGTAGGATATTTATACTGTAATAATACTATAGTATTATAGTTTAGTCTTAGTTATATATTTATAAATATATATCGCCTTAATATAATCCCTTAAAGGATATATATATTTAAGATAATAGTTTTAATAATAGATATATAATATATTCCTTATAATAATATTTAAACCTTAAATCTTAGCGCGGTATTTAAAATACCCTAATTAGCGGAGGTCTCCTAGAGTATATCTACCTTACCTACCTACCTACCCTACGTCGCGCACGCCCCTTATTACCTAGACCCTCTACCCCCCGTATAAAATTTAGCTAAATCACTTAAATCTAAGATTAGATTTCGCAGAATATTAAAGAGATATATAGCCTTATACTAATAAGTAGTAGGCTTAATAGGCTTAGTAGCTATTATAGTATAAAATTAAGTATATTAGCTAACTAGATATAAAGTATAATAAAGACTATAATTATAATAGTTAATATATAATACCTTTAAGATATTAAATACTTAAAGTTTATAACGTTAATTAGTTAAATTACTATACTAGAACCGTTAACTACTTACTACCGCCTATAGACCGTCCGAGTAACCCACTGCGCGCCGCTAAGGTAACATATCTCGTCTTAGCCTCGTCTAAGCCTCTGTAAAGAATGCAAGTGTGTAGGTTGTGAGCCAGTCAATGGGGACGGTTGCGTTGACAGGACGATATCTTCAGTCTCCTTCCTGCAGATCACTATAATATGCGCTCCTTGACTGGACGTCAGTGTAGGTCAATGAACAACCACTTTTTCATTCTACATCGAAAGAAACACAACGCCGGTAGCTGTAGATGTACACGATAGATCACAAAGCAGCCAAGCTGTACCTACCCCCATTGATCTCGTTGCGCCAATTGTATCATACTGAACCTACATGGCATATCACTCAGCCTCCACCAATTTCTCACAGCTCATCATGCTCCTCCCCCTCGTCACCACCATCTGGATCGGTAACGGCGGTCTTCACGGCCTCGGCCGCACCACTAGCCACGCTCTTTGCCGTCTCTTTGACCGCCTTGGTAGCAGCCTTGGTGGCCGCCTTGGCCGCCTCGCCCATACCCTCAGCCAACGGCACCTCATCCTCATTTGTAGCGTTCGTACCCTCATACGCATCCACTTTGTATTTGCCGTTCTCCTTGACGAATGCGGCCAGGTCTTCGATGGTGCGCGAGCCTGAGTAGGTGATGGGTTCTCCCTTGCTGCCGGCGGGGAAGAGCTTGATGGTGGGGAAGCCCTGAATTTCGTCTGGGACGTCGTTTGCTGTAGCATCTACCTTTGCGATGGTCACTTGCGAGGAAGCAGGGTACATGGCGGCGAGTTCTTCGTATTTGGGAGCCAGGCTAGGACGGAAGGTTAGCGGTGAAAGTGCAGAGAGGAATGCCAAAGGTGGCTTACGCTTTGCAGTGGCCGCACCATGGTGCGTAGAATTCGAGAAGGACGTCATTCTCGTTGTTGATGACTACATCTTTGTAGTTGTGAGCGACAACGACCTGGACATGTCCTTCTTGCTTTTCAGGGATAGGCTCGGATTTGATGCTGGGCTCCATCTTGCCATCAACGAAGTCTTGGACGAATGCGCCCACATTATCGTGAGAGAGTTCCTTGCCTTGGTCAAAGGGAAATTTCTGGTTCTTCACGGTCTCCTGAATTGCGAAAGCGGGCCACTTGTCCACTTCCAGATTCAGGTTACCAGCGTGAGCACCGAAACTTTTGGCGTCAATGGTCGCGAAGCTGAGGGCTCCCTTGTGCTTCTGTGCGAGAGGCTTGAGGGTCTCCGCCAATTCTGCGCGTTCCTCCGGGGTCTCGGCAAAGATGTAGGCGAGGGGAATACCAGCCTGCTGAGAATTAGTAGGGGGAACCGCAAGGATAGCTGGTGGTACATACGGCCATATAGCCAGCGTAGGTCTCTGGGCCGACCTCGCCGACCAAGGGGATGGCCGAGGTCTTGATAAACTTGGAGATAGTGTCCTTGTCGAACTTCCCCTCAAAGGTGTCCTTGCCGTTGTCGAAAGATTTATACAAAACCATTGCAGGTGCCTTGACACCTTCGGCCTTGGCCAGCTTGGCGTCATTTGTAGCGCCGAAAAGATAATCGTCTCTCAATGATTCTGCGATTTCGGTGAATGTGGTGTTGGACGTCTTGTCGTCAGCGTCGAAGTATGCAACCGCCACGACCTTGTCGGCGGTCTTGAACTCTTCTAACGAGTCGGATCCGAGGACTGATACTGCTGGGAGAGCTTGCTTGGTCATGTAGGAGATGATTCTGGATATAGTCATTATTCAACTGCGCCCTTGCGACAGTGAGGGTTCGGATCTTACGCTGGTGCTTTTCGTGCGCCTGAGTATGCCTGGACGTTGTCTGGGCCCCGGAAGACCTTGACAGTTGGGTATCCCTCGACTCCATAGTCCTTGCACAGGTCGACCTCCTCTGTGCAGTCTACCTTGACTAGTTGTATGTCCTTCTCTTTCAGTGTTGTGGCAGCTTCTTCATACTCCGGGGCAAGCGCCTTGCAGTGACCGCACCATGGGGCGAAAAACTCTGCTAGGACGAGATCGTGGCTCTTTACGAAGTCTGTGAAGGTGTCTTTCTTGAGGTCGTGGACGTCTGATGCGGATGCTACGGCTGCAGCGGCGAGCCCGAGGGCCACACTCCGGAAGTTTCTCATGGTTGTGTACAAGGAAGAAAGGGAGAGGGGCTTTTGTAAAGGAAGTAGTAGGAGGTTGGTATGGTGCAGAAGAGAGATTGTTTGTGTAAGTGTCTAGTTGTCTAGTTGTTACGCTGTCGTGTATTTGTAAGTTTTCACTTCGAATGGACAGCTTGCTTCTTCCTCTTCCAACCGAGCCGAGCCCCTGGACCCTGAGCTGATGACCACGTGACCTGGACTTAACACTCTAAACACCGGAGCAACTTCAGCCGAGCCAACTTCTCCGGTACAAAACAACGACACGCTGTGTACAGTCAATACTATTCTACCTTATATCATGCTTCTTCGCTATGATAGATTCCTATAACATATGTAGGAAAGCCCGCTGTAACTCATAAACCAGTATCTTCCACGTATGGCTCTCGACCTGCAGCCTGGATGAAGCCAGCAAACGGTAGGGGCGGAGGCAAGGCTGTGAAACACTAGGTACCTACCGCCACTAGTACCTACCAGTCGCTCCAAGGTCTCGAAGATTTATAGACATCCTCCCAATCATCTCCGCCATGAGGTACCCGCCTCCAACATCTGCAATGGCTCTGGGAGTCGGTGAAAGTACTGGGCCGGACTATCCCCGTGTGAAAAGCCCAACCAGAACGTCCTTTGTGATCCGCCATGGCATTCAAATCATCCTATTGGCTTGCCTTACTTTATGTCTCGCTGTCTCTTTCTTCATTTACATTGTCCTCATCACGTTTACCATCCTTCCACTCACCTTCATATCACGCAGATGGAGCAATCTTTACCACTGGTACACTGCACCAATAGAAGTGCAACGTCATATCTTTGATTATTATCGAGACAATTCGAAAAGACTCGCCTCGGAATGGGACATTGAGAAGGCCAGACCCATCCCTCTAGCCCGGCTGCCAAGGGGGTTTGATAGCCAGGAGCTTCTCACCTCGTCCCTGCCAGGACCAAGTGGAATCACACGACTGCCGATTGAGCTACGTCTGCAGATATACAGAGAAGTCATCTTGGGCAACAGCACTCATGTGCATATCACAGTCCATCGCGCCCGGAAACCGGGGAAAAGGCGACTCATGAGTAGGATGCATGGTCAATTCTGCATGTTCGACGTTAGACAAAACCCCGTGAATGATTGCAACTGTTTCATCATAAGCTCTTATGGGTACGGTCGTGCACTTCCCAGATGCCAGGCGCCATTTTCCGAACACGCAGGTCGAGGCATCCTCGCGCTTTCGAGGACTTGTAAGCAGATCTATGGTGAAACCATACCCCTACTCTACAGTCAGTCTTACTTTGTCCTATCATCTTCTCTCCTGCATCTATATCAGCTTACCGAATCCCTTCCCCTTCACAGACCTTCCAACATTCTTCTTCAACTCCCTCGACAAACCCCCCTTCTTCCTCCAAAGTTTACTGCCCAAGCGCCTGGCCCAGATAAGACGGGTCCAGATCTGCTACCATCAAAGCTGGATGTACAAAACCTGTTACCCTTTCAACCGGCACTCCTCCAAACTGCAGCGCCAGCACAACCTCCAACAGTGCAACTCCTGCAACCTTCACCTCTGGCTCGACACCATCCGACACACCATGACGGGCCTCGAAAGCGTTGAGGTGTTCGTCTACCTCGAACCGCGCATGAGAGTCCCGTCGACAGAGGAGGAATGGGTGTCTCGCATCTTCAGCCTACAACATGGCCCCAACGGCTTGCGGGACCTGAAAATTCAAGTGATTTACGATCGCTCAACTGGCATACCGCCGTTACCTGGTGCGGGGTGGATCTTCCCGGCAGCCCCTCTGACCGGTACGCCGCAGGCGCCCACAGATATGGAGCGCCTGGAACTACGACTACAAGAAATGGTCCGAAAGGGTGCCGAGTCCCACATTGGTAAAGGGGAGATTGCGGCAGACGCTGGCCCCAATTTAGCCATATCAGAAGACTTTTGAATGACGAATCATCAATAATACAACATGTTGGTACGAGTTTCACCGTTGGACAACAGACCATTGGATCCGCATAGCAACATATATACGCGCGCGCAGGACCGTCGAAAAATATGAGTATCACGAATAGTGATGGCCGCTCGAATAATTCCATTCAATGTAAGACCATCTTGATCCATCAACCATTCAGGTTAGCCATATCGGAAGAGGTTTGAGCAACTAATCATCAATGACGTTCATACGAATTACGCTGCTGGACAACGGGCCCATGGATCTACATAGCAAAATGAATACGCGCGCGCAACACCGTCGAAAACATTCGAGTAACATGATCGGTGCTGGCCGCTCAGACAACTCCATTCAGTGCGAGACCATCTTGATTCATAACATACCAACTTCTCAATCTAAGCTCTCTCGCCTCCACAACATCTCACGCCACCTCATCCCGCCTCACCTCAACCCCTCAAACCGTCTCCTGCGCCTCCATCCTCGCAGCCACACTCCCCTTCCTCCACCCCTCCCTCTCATCCCTCCTCCTCACCA
>JAABUX010006158.1_pt1 | contig 14404 bp, 13 predicted proteins | sample 5561851 | NCBI WGS metagenome assembly JAABUX01 (sample SAMN10711883, study PRJNA513361) | rock metagenome | isolation source: Antarctica rocks | place: Antarctica: Victoria Land, Richard Nunatak red sandstone | collected 2016-01-03 | reverse complement strand
TGACCCGACGGTGGTGATCGTGGGTCTATACACACTCGTACGACCTGCTGGATCACGTGCAGCAACGGGTGCCTGTAGCTGATAGTGCATGACTATGCAGCCTACCAACGTCAATTACGAAGTCTCCCAATCGCGCTGAGGCGAAATTAGTCCAGGGCTACGACGGGACTGTCAATCGAAGCCGGCACGGAGGGGATAGGGTTGAGGGCGCACACCCGATTAAAGATGTCTCTAAAGCTGTCTCCCGCCGCGATACTACCGACGTCCACGGCCACCCATACCTCGTCGTCCCAGGTAAGCTTGTCCTCCAGCGCCGCATCGCCGCTCTCTTGCATCCGCAGGAATGCGTCGTAGTAACGCCGTGGCGATTCCCCCCTCCCCGCGGCTTGATACGAGAGGTCTGCTGTGTCCAGCAAGGCGGTCGCTGCGCCGGCAGCAGTGTCAATCTGGTGGCTTCTATCGAGCTGATAGACGAGATAGATGCGGCGCATGCAGCCCTCCCTATCCATACCCATTGGCGGCGCGTGCTACATCATCCCCAAGAAGGAGATGACACTGCTACCACGCGCAGCCATAACTCGTTGAAGCATGTGTTGTTCACATCTTAATCCGGGTGCTCCAGGACGTCCGGATTGTAGGAGGTCCAGAAGGTGAACCAGGGTGGGGCAATCGTCGTGAAGTGCTCCCACGAGCCCGGGTCGGCATCGGGCTGCCCGTGCGTGTGCTCCGTGAGGCGCCGGATCATAAATCCCGCTTCGACGAGACCGTTGACCATCGTACTCAAGGTGTGACGATACTCGCGGGGCGGCTGGATGTTGCCCATGCCCTCGGCGCGGCGGTACACCCACGGTTGGTCCTGGTAGGTGATCGCGGCGCCGTCAAGATAGGGCCGACTGAGGGGATATGCCTGGCCTGTCCAATCCTCTGCAGTCAGGCCGCTGGTAAACGGATTCGCGCACATGACGCGGTATCCTCCGTCGGGTCGCACGACGCGCGCGACTTGCTGGAAGACCACGCGCGCGTCCGGCACGAAGTTGAGGGCGTAGGGCTGTAACACGAGATCGAACGAGGCGCCGTCGAAGCGCGACAGGTCGCGCATGTCGCCCTGCTCGACGCGCAGGACGATCCCGTGGTGCACGGCCGCCTCACGGTCGCGCTGCAATTGCGCCCCCGAGAGATCGAGGACGGTAACGTCCGCCCCGAGCAGGGCGGCGGCAATCGACTGCTGCCCCCCGCCGCCGGCCAGGCAGAGCACCCGCTTGCCGGACACATCGCCCAATAGTCCCTCCGGGTCGAGCCTCAGGCGCGCCGACGCGGCGTCAAGGTCGAGATAGGGCCGCGTGAACAGCGCGTCCGCCGCGACGAGCCGATCCCACCGATCGCGGTTGTAGCGCGCAACATCGTCCATCCCCATCACGCGGCGTCCTTTCTGACAGCTGGCAACTGGCAACTGGCAACCGGCAACCGGCAACTGGCAACTGGCAACTGGCAACTGGCAACTGGCAACTGGCAACTACAGATTGCCGGCCTGGCGCATGATCTCGCGCAACTGCTCCAGGTGGCTGTCCGCGTGGAAGGGACCCATCAGGGTGACGCCGACCGCGCTGAGGGGTCCGAATTGCGGTATGATGGTGTGGGTTAGGTCGAGGTGAGGCTCGTCGGGCCACGCGCCCAGCATGGATAGGCACATGCGGCGGCTCTCGACGAGGCGCTGCCGCAGTTGCGCGGCGGTTTTCACCGTTTCCCAGGGCGTCTCGTAGCGCGAGCGGCCCTCCACCGGTACCCCACGCGCCAGGGTCAGACCCAGCATGGATGTCTCTTCGCAGCCCGCCGTCAGGTGCACGATCACGTGGTCCAGGGTGTAGGCCTCTTTGGTCTCGTCCTCCAGGTGCGGATCGCGCGAGACAAATGTCACGGCCTGATCGGTGGCGCCGCCGACAATGGATTCGATGGTATCGTACAACTCGCCCATCAGGTCGGGCAGATCGGCAGGCGTCAGATCGCGCACCACGTCGGCGTACGAGGTTCGTCCCTCGCGCACGGCAGCAAAATCGGGCAGCATGGATATCTCCTTCTAACTGGCTACTAACCACTAACTACTTTCGTCAAATCCGCGGGGCGCGTGAGCAGGTCGGCGATGCGGCCGAGCAGCGCCAGGCGTGCGCGGCGTACGTCGGGGTCGGGGTCCATCACCAGGACCGCGTCGAAGAACGTATCGACAGGGTCCTTCAGTACTGTTACCACATCGTAGAAATCTTCGTAGCGCCCCTCGGCCAGCGCCGCCTCGGCGTCGGGACGCACGCGCTCGAACGCCTCCCACAACGCACGCTCGGCCGGAGGCGCGCTCGAGGCGGGGCCTGTATCGTCATCAAGGGCCTCGTCGAGGGCAGGGTCGGCATCACCGTCGGCCTGGGCCTTGCGCGCGATGTTGGCGATGCGCTTGAACGCGGCGGCCACGGCGGCAAAGGCCGGGCGGTCGAGGCTGTGCTGCAAGGCCGTGGCACGGACAGCCGCGTCGGCGGGATCGTCGTCGTCCGCGGCCAGCACCGCGTCGACCACGTCGTACCGCCGCCTGCGCTCCCGCAGCAGTCCGTCCAGGCGGGCGCGCAAGAACTCCAGCAGCGCGGCAACCGCCTCCTCCATAGCGGACGACGGCGGAGCGGCGCCGCCCGTCTCACCGTCCGTACCGACGTGGGCGTAGCCCGCCCGCGCGGTGTCGATCAGGGTGCGCAGGCTCATGCGCAGCCCCCCGTCTACCACGATGGTGACGAAGCCGAGCGCCGCGCGCCGCAACGCAAAGGGGTCGGCCGAGCCGGTGGGGACCAATCCCAGGCCGAAGAATCCCGTCAGCGTGTCGAGCCGGTCGGCCAGACCAACGGCTACCCCTGTCGCACTGGTTGGCAAGGTATCGCCGGGGTAGCGCGGCAGGTAGTGCTCCAGGATGCCGTCCGCGACGAGCGGGTCGTGCCCGTCGGCCAGGGCGTAGGCGCGGCCCATCACGCCTTGCAGGGTGGGGAACTCGCCCACCATGGCCGTGACGAGGTCGCACTTGCTCAGGCGAGCTGTTTCGCCCGTGGACTCTTCCGTCGCCGCGTCGTAGCCCAGACTGGCGGCCACGACGCGGGACAACCACTCGATGCGCCTCGTCCGGTCGTACTGGCTGCCCAGCCCGGCGTGGAAGGTCACGTCCTTAAGGTCGTCCAGGCGCGCGGATAGCGGGCGCCGCTGATCCTCGTCCCAGAAGAAGCGCGCGTCGGAGAGGCGCGCGCGCAGGACTTTCTCGTTGCCATGGCGCACGTTGTCCAGCGACAGGCGCGCGTTGTTGCTCACGGCGACGAACGCCGGCAGCAGCGCGCCGTCTCCATCCGTGTCGCCGCCGTCCTTGTGGGCGTAGACCGGGAAGTAGCGCTGGTTCTCGCGCATCGACGTGACCAGGACGGGCGCGGGGATGGCCAGGAAGCCGGCGTCGAAGCCTCCCGCGAAGGCCAGGGGCCGCTCCACCAGCCATGTCACCTCGTCCAGCAACTCCTCGTCCGGGGGCACGCGGCCGCCCACCTCGGTCGCGACCGCCTGCACCTGCCGCCAGATGGTGGCCCGACGCCGCGCCGGGTCGACGACCACCTCCAGACCGGCGAGGGTGTCCGCATAGTCGCGGGCGGAGGGGACGGGATGCAACCCCGGCGCCGCCAGGGTGCGGTGGCCGTACGTGCCCGTGCCGGACGCAACGTCGCCGACGGCGAACGGCACGGGCCGCTCGCTGAGCAGACTCAGCAGCCAGCGGATAGGGCGGGCGTAGCGGATGCTGCCGCTGCCCCAACGCATCGAGGTTGGAAACTCCAGGCCCAGCACCAAGTCGTGCAGGATCGCCGGCAGCAGGGCCATGGCCTCCTGCCCGGCCTCATGGCGGCGCGCCACGACGTACTCCTGGCCGTTCTCGGCCGTCTCGCGGCTCAACTCGGACACAGCGATACCCTGTCCGCGGGCAAAACCCTCGGCGGCGCGGGTCGGTCGGCCCTCGGCGTCGAAGGCGACGCGGGTTGCCGGCCCCCGACTGACGGTCTCGCGGGGCTCCTGCGCCAGGGCCAGTCCGCGCACTAGCAGGGCCAGCCGGCGCGGCGTGCCCAGGGTCTCGACGCCGCCGTGGGTCAGCCGGGCCTCGCGCAGGCGCGCGCGCGCGTGGTCGGCCAGTTGTACTAGCGCGGGCACGCAGAAGCGGGCCGGCAACTCCTCGACGCCGATCTCCAGCAACAGGTCGGCGCTCGGCCGATCAGTCTCCGCCATCAACGTCCGCCTCCCACCGCAGGCGCGCCCTGCCCTAAAGCAACGGGCTGACCCGATTCTCCCAATGTTCCGGGCTCTGCCGGCTTATCGCTAGCCCCCTCGTGCTGGTGGTCGCGGCCGTAGTCGTAGCGGCGCTCGGCTGGGGGCCGCAGCAGCGGGTAGCCCAGCCGCTCGCGTTGCTGGAGGTAGGCGGCGGCTACCTGGCGGGCCAGCGCGCGCACGCGGCCGATGTAGGCCTGGCGCTCCGAGACCGAGATGGCGCCGCGCGCCTGCAGCAGGTTGAAGAGGTGCGAGCAGCGCAGCACACAATCGTAGGCTGGGACGACGAGGCCCAACGCAACCACGCGCTTTGCCTCGACCTCATAGGCGCGGAACTGGTCTATCAACATGGCCGTATCGGCCGCCTCGAAGCCGTAGGCCGAGTTCTCGTATTCCTGGCCTCCAAACACGTCGCGGTAGGTGACGCCGGGGGCGTAGAGCACCTCGAACACGCTGTCGACGCCCTGGATGTAGCTGGCCAGGCGCTCCGTACCGTAGGTGATCTCGACCGAGACGGGGTTGCAGTCGAACCCGGCGAACTGCTGGAAGTAGGTGAACTGGGTGATCTCCATGCCGTCGAGCCACACCTCCCAGCCGAGGCCCCACGCGCCCAGCGTGGCCGACTCCCAGTTATCCTCCACGAAGCGGATGTCATGCTCGGACTGCCGGATGCCGAGCGCCTCCAGCGAGGCCAGGTAGAGATCCTGGATGTCCGGCGGCGACGGCTTGATCAGCACCTGATACTGGTAGTGCTGGTAGAGCCGGTTGGGGTTCTGGCCGTAGCGCGCGTCCACGGGCCGGCGCGAGGGCTCGACGTAGGCGGCGGCCCAGGGTTCGGGACCCAGGGCGCGGAAGAAGGTGTGCGGGTTCATCGTCCCCGCCCCCTTCTCCAGATCGTACGGCTCCCCGATGAGGCAACCGCGGTCCGCCCAGAAGCGGTGCAGGGTCAGGATCATGTCCTGCCAGTATAACGTCATCGTGTTCTCAATCCTTCGCGCGGGGACATCACGCTCGCCCGTCGTCATCGCCATGCAATGAGCGGACAGTAGTGCTCAGCGTCTCTAATAGTCGCTTTGTTGGCTCAGACTCAGCTTAACCGATACGCACTCCATGTCGTGGAGTCCCTCATCTATTCGAGCATGCACCACCTTAACAGAGGGGCGTGGTAGGCTGGCGTGGTAGGCTAATGCACGACAACGCCGTTCTGATGTAGCAAGGAACTACTCACGCCTATGAGACGAAGACGGCCCCGAACGCCCTGGCTTATCATGCTGGCGCTCGCCCGTCGTGGATGCGACGACCGGCCGTATCTTCGTCGCTATCGTCAACGTCGCCAATGGGTTGCCGCTCAACACCTCCGATCTCTATGTGCTAGACGCGCGCAGCGGGAGCGTTGTCCAGCGCGTCACGATACGACGAATACTCGGCGACATGGCGGTGGACGAGCGCCTGGGACACGTCTATGCCACGAGCTACGGCGCGACGGCACTGCTGGCCATACAAAGGCCTGGCGCCTCCATGGCCATGGAGGCGCCGGCGGGAACCGGCGACGTGCGCGTGCTCAACGCCCGAACCGGAGCCCTCCTGCAAACTGTTCCTATCAAGTCAGCGACGGCAAACATCGCGGTGGACAGGCGGCGCGGGCGCCTCTTCGTGGTCAGTGCAGAACCGGTCGTGGCCGGCCCTGCCAACATATCGGGCCTCTACGCGGGTCCCGGTACGGTGAGCGTCCTGGACGAGCGCAACGGCCAACTCCTGGGCACGGCGGCCGTGGGCGTAAATCCCGGCGCTATAGCCGTGGATGAGCGAATCGGGCAGGCCTACATCGTCGACAATGGCGGTCTCGTACGCGCTGCCGACGGTTGGAGTTGGATTCCTCAAGGGGTGCGCCAATGGCTGCCGTTTGTGCCGCCGCCGAGGCCAGGCCTGCTCAGCTTTCCGGTCAGCATCACCGTCGTCGACGCCTCGCGCGTGTAGTAACCTTGATCCCGAGAGGGTGTTTCCTAACTGGGTAGAGATGGGATAGGAGTGCTGCTCCTGCTACTCGCGCGGCGCGCCCCTCGGGACGTGATAGGCGCCTGGCCGGGATTGTTCACTCTCCGGTGGCGCCGTCAAGGAGTTCGCGCGTCGCGTCGGCGTGTCCGGCGTGGCGCGCCGTCTCGTTGATCAAGTGGAGGAGCACCCAGCGGAGGTCGGTATCGTCTCCCCACCGGCAGGGCTCGGTCAGTGATGGCAGCGCTCTGACGGCGGCGTCCGTCGCGGCCGCCCGCTCCGATAGGCGGCAAGGGCGGCCTCCACGGTGAGCTCACGGCCCGGCCTGAACTCTTCCTCGCTCCGGCCGACCTCCTGGCCGCGCATCCCGCCCTCGATCCACCTCCACTCGACGTGAGTGAGGTGGTTGACGATGCCGAGCAGTGAGATGAGGGCGCCGTCGGGCGTCCACCGCGCGTCCTCGTCGCTCAACCCCTCGACCTTGCGCGCGACGGCGCCCCGTAAGTAGCGCAGTCACCGCAAGAACAACTCCCGTTCGTCGGGCGTCCCACCGGGAAAGCCGTCCTCGGGGGAGGACACCAATTCCTGCATTTTAGGGCTCCTTTGAGAACGACATGACCCTGTGCGCGCTGACCCCTGCAAACCCCACAACGCATCCCGTACAATGGTACTCGCAGCGCATCCATGCGTGTCAGCGCGGCAGAGAGTGAGGAGAGAGCCGTTGGATCGTTACGTCAAACCCGTGGTGGCCGAACTCGTCGGCACGTTCGCATTTTTCTTTATCGGCGCGGGGGCCATCGTCGATAATAGCTACCTCACGGCACAGCACCAGCCGGGCTTTGGGCTGATCGGCATCGCGCTGGCCCACGGGCTGATCCTGGCCATCATGATCACGGCCTTCGGCGCGACCTCCGGTGGCCACTTCAACCCAGCCGTCACGCTCGGCTTCCTGGCGACTCGGCGCATCAAAATCGACCTTGCCGTCCTCTACATTGCGGCGCAACTCGTCGGCGGCATCCTGGCGGGACTCGCCCTGCGCGCCATCTTCCCCGAAAACATCTGGCAGGCCAGCCACCTGGGCACGCCCGACCTCTCGCCCGGCGTCTCGGTCGGGACGGGTATCCTGCTCGAGGCTATCCTGACCTTCTTCCTGTTGCTGGCCATCTTCGGCACGGCGGTCGACGCGCGGGCGCCCAGGCTCGGCGGGTTCCCAATTGGCCTCACGGTCGCGGTTGACATCCTGGTAGGAGGGCCGTTGACGGGCGCGTCGATGAACCCTGCGCGTACGCTCGGCCCCGCCATCGCGGGGGGCTACTACAGCAACGATCTGGTCTACATCGTCGGGCCGATCGTCGGCGCCGTCCTCGCCGCCCTCCTGTACAACAACGTGATCCTGCGCGAGACGCCCTGAACGCGGGCAGATCATGCCGATCGCGGGCGGCTCTGGCGGCTTGTCAAGCCTCATTTCGATAGATGGGCGAGTCGTATCCCCTGGGACGACCGGCGGTCTCAGGGGACAACGTCTCATCCCACGGTGGACGGTCTCCTATACCGTGTCCGCGCCCGCGCCGTAGGGGCGCACCTCCCGCGCCCCGCCCGCGGCAAGCAGGCCGCGCGCCTGGCCAAGCATATCCGCGCTGGCCCCGCTGACCACGACCGTGACGTGGTCGCTCTCGCGCGCCACGTTGATGTCGCCTTTAGAAAAACCAGCCGCGCGCAGCGACGCTATGGCGTCCTCCGCTCCAGACTCGGCGGCGAACGTGGCGATCAGCGCCGGCGTGTAGTAGGCGCCCTTGGGCTCCGCGTAGTCATCCAGGCTCATAGATTCTTCCTCCTTCACATCCTATTGTGCCAGACCCTCATGATCGGAGACGCGCAAAAGGTGTGGGACAACTGGGAGCGCGGGCATCTTGCCCGACATCGTGTTCGAGATCACCTCGCCCGGCGCCGAGGACGTGGACCGGGGCAGCAAGCTAGAGCTCTACACGCGGTTGGGGGCTCGCGAGTACTACATCTACGACTCGCAGCAGGTGATGGTCCCGCCGCTGCGCGCCTACACCCGGCAGGGCGACGCGCTGATACCGCTGGCTCTGTTGCCGACGGGGGCCGTGGTCAGCCCCTTGCTGGGTGCGGAGTTGTGGCCGGTGGGCATCTACCTGCGGGTGATCGACCCGGATACCGGCCTGCCCTTCCGCACGGCCGAGGAGGAGTGGCGCGACCGCATCGCCGAGGAGCGGGCGCGCATCGCTGCTCAGGGTCGCGCGGACGCCGAGGAGCGGGCGCGCCGCGCTATCGAGAAGCGGGCTGAACTCGCCGAAGAACGGGCGGCGCGCGCGGAGGCGGCGCTGACCCGGCGCGGACGGCGTTTGGCCCACGGCGCGGCCCTGCGGACCGGTGGGATGTGGTTGGTCGGCGCCGCCTCCAACGTCTGCTGGCCCCACGCGAGCCTCTGCCTCCCTGCCCTCGGGGGACGACAGTGGCAGGTGCGTCCCCCGGCCATGGCTGCCGGCCTGACCGACCACAGTTGGACCCTGGAGGAGATGCGGCGCTAGCGCGTCCTCCCCGTGACGGATGCGCCCCCGCCGCGCCAGACCGATGAGGTGGCGCGGCGGGGGCGCGCCCGCGCCCGCCACGGACGCCGCCGCATGACCACGGTTGAGTGCGGTGGTACCGGTATTTCCCTCATCGTGCAGCAATTGCCGCGTAAGAGGTCCTCTGTGGTATATCGGCACGGGGATCGCGGCTGCGGCCTGGAGGGCTGGCCTGTTAAGGTTAAGGTGATGAATGGCAGCATAGCGTCGGCGATGCCCGCGCGGGCGTTCCGGTGGAACTTCACCGTGATGGGGCTGGATCTCAGCCTGTTCGTGCTGGCGCTCAGCTTCAGTTCGGCCTATGGCGTCATGCCCCTGTTCGTCCACCACCTCACCGTGTCCAACCTGGCGCTGGGCCTCATCTCGGCGGTGCGCTCGGCCGGCGCGCAGGTCCCGTCGATCTTCGTGGCCGGCCTGACCGAGCGGCTGCGCCGCAAGAAGCCCTTTGTCGTCGTCGTCACCGTGTTCGAGCGCCTGCCCTACCTGGTGCTGGCGGTGGCCACGCCGCTGCTGGCTCCGTCGCACCCCACCATCTTGCTCTGGTTGTTCTTCGTCATGCTGGCCATCGCCAACGCCTGTGGCGGCATCGCTGGACCGGCCTGGCTCGACCTGATCGCGCGCATGGTGCCCGGCAATTGGCGCGGCCGCTTTTTCGGCTTCGGCGGGGCCCTGGGCGGCCTGCTCGGCGTGGCCGGCAGCGGCGTCTCCGCTGACCTGCTGCATCGCTTCGGCTGGCCGGGCGGCTTTGCGCTCTGCTTCGGCGCCACCTCCGCCTGCCTCGCCGTCTCCTTCGTCTTCATTTGCCTGGGCCGTGAGCCGCGTGAGCCGCGCCCGTCTCTTGAGCCCGCGTCGTCAGGTACAGCAGGGACGGACGGGGCGCGCGCGCAGCGGACGGCGTCCGGCGCCTACTGGCGCCGGTTGCCGGGCGTGGTGCGGGGTGACCGCAACCTCAGGCGCTACCTGGTGGTCACGGCGCTGATCAACACGGCGGGGATGGCTACCGCGTTCTATACCGTCGACGCCCAGCACGCGTTCCATCTGACCGATGCGAGCGCCGGCCTCTACGCCGTGGCGCTGCTGGCCGCCTCGACCCTGGGCAATGTGCTGTGGGGCTACGCGGGAGACCACTTCGGTCACAAGCGCGTGGTGGAGGCGGGGGCGCTCTGCACGGCGCTGGCCGCCGCGTTGGCCCTGGTCGCGCGCGATCCCTCGTGGGGTCCGTTGGTCTACGGCGTCGTCTTCCTGTTGGTCGGCCTGGGCACGAGCGGCGTGCAACTGGCCGCGCTCACGTTTATCATCGACTTCGCCCCCCCGGCGCAGCGCCCCACCTACATCGGCCTGGCGACCACTGCCGCCGCCCCGTTCGCCGTTGGCGCGCCGCTGCTGGCGGGACTGCTGGCCGACCACGCCGGTTACGGCGCCGTGTTCGTCCTGAGCGCGGGATTGGCCCTGGCCGCCACGCTGATCACCGCCTTTTCCATCGTCGACCCACGCATGATGAGTGGGGACGAGTGATTAGTGGACGAGTGATTAGTGGCTAGTGGCTAGTGGCTAGTGGCTAGTGGCTAGTGGCTAGTGGCTAGTGGTTAGTGACGAGTGAGGACAAGTGATTGGTGACGAGTAGGGGCGTATCGCAGACGCCCGAGTGGCGAGTGACCGCGGCATAGGTCAGGGCGGATTTGGTCCGATAAGGGGATGACCGTCGGATGGGCGGAGAGGATTCAGGTGTAGGGGATCCAGCTGTCGGCCGTGGGCAGTGACGCCGGGTTGGGCTCGTCGGAAGCCGGCGCGGCGGAGTGGCGCGGCGCGGACGCGCCGAACGCGCGCAGGGCCTCGACCTCGCTGCGGCGGTAGAGGCGCTGGCGCTTGAGTCCCTGGCGGTAGCTGCGCAGCAGCTTGCGGCTGACGTAGGCGTAGAGCGTGGCCGGCTTCACGCCGAGGACCAGGCAGGCCTCCTCGGTCGTGTAGAACTCGTGCCCGTCGATCACCATCGCCATCGTCGTCCCTCTAGCTGTCAAACCGTGCCGCGCCGGCCTCCATTCAGCCCCCGTGCAGTATCAGCTTACCCCGCGCAAGGTCTTAATGACCACCCGACTCCTCGCGTGGACGCGACGACGCTACACTATAGCGCCATATTGATGCTCTAATGGGATTACACAAGGCGGCCGGCAACAACTTCCCGGTCACCATCACACGCGCGCCGGACGGCATGCTGTGGTTCACCGAGGGCTATGCTAACAAGATCGGACGGCTAACGCCTGGGGGCAAGCTGACGGAGATTGCTCTCCCCAGTCCCGCTGCCCCAACAGGCGAAGTCCAGCCAGCGGCGATCACGGCGGCACGGGACGGCAGCCTGTGGTTCACCGAACCAGTGGCGAACCGCATCGGGCGTATCGCGCCCTCCGCCGCATCTCAAGCGTCGCGGTCCCGACGCGCGACAGCGACCTCTACGGCATCGCCGCGCAGCGGATGGATCGATCTGGTTCACGGAGGCGCAAGCCGGCAAAATAGGCCACTTGACGCCATGACCTACGTTACCCCCAATCAATATAAATCAAGTATACTACATGAGACGTGTAGAGGTGCGCGTCTGTGATGTCGTGAAGAGAAGAGCAGGGTGGGCATGAGCATGACTGTCAACGCCGACGACGCCATGAACGCGGGGGCGACGGCCACGCGTGGGAGCGCAACCGCGCCGGCTACTGGAGGGACGGCCGCCCCGGCAACCGCTAATGGGGCTGGAACCGGAACCGACATCGAGAATGGGAATGGGAGTGGGAGCACGCCGGCGGAGGCGCGCGGCCTCGAGTCCGTCGTGGCCGCGCAGTCGCGGTTGGGCGCGGTCGACGGGACCGCGGGAACGCTGCACTACGCGGGTTATAGCATCCACGAGCTGGCCGCGCGGGCCTCGTTCGAGGAGGCGCTCTACCTCCTGCTGTACGGCGAGCTGCCCACATCCGGCCAGCTCGACGGCCTGCGCGCCGAGTTGGCCGCGGCGCAGGATGACCGCGAGGCGTTAGCCCTCTTGGACACGTTGCCCGTGACGGGCGCGCCGATCGATGCGCTGCGCACCGCCGTCTCGGCGCTGGCCCAGCTCGACCCACGAGCCGAGGACATCACGCCGGAGAATGCGCGCCGCACAGGGGTGCGCCTGACCGCACTAATGCCCGTCGCGCTGGCCGGAGTCGAGCGCCGCGCCCACGGGCATCAGCCCCTGCCGCCGCGCCCCAACCTGAGCCACGCCGCCAACTTTCTTTCTATGCTGCACGACGTCGAGCCGACCGCGACGGCGACGCGCGCCCTCAATACCTATCTGGTCCTGCTGGCCGAGCATAGCCTCAACGCCTCGACCTTCGCCGCGCGCGTGGCCATCGGCGCCGGCGCGGACACCTATGCCGCCCTGACCGCGGCCATCGCCACGCTCAAGGGCGACGCCCACGGCGGCGCCAATCGCCGCGCGGCCGAGATGCTGCGGGAGATCGGGACGCCTGAGCGGGTCGAAGCGTTCGTCGAGGAGGCGCTGGCCTCCCATCGTCGCCTGATGGGCATCGGGCACCGCATCTACAAGACGCGCGACCCGCGCGCGACGCATCTGGAGGCCCTGGCCCATGACCTGGCCGAGGAGACCGGGCGGCGCGACACGTATGACGTAGCGCGGCGGCTGGAAGGGGTCGCGGGCGCGCACCCCTACTACCAGCAGCGGCGGCTCTACCCCAACGTGGAGTTCTTCTCCGCGCCGGTGCTGGCCGGCCTCGGATTCCGTCCCGAGCTGATGCCGGCCGTTTTCGCGCTGAGCCGCATCGCCGGCTGGACGGCGCACATCACCGAGCAGTTGGCCGACAACCGCCTGATCCGCCCGGCCGCCCGCTATATCGGCCCGACGCCGCGCCCCTTCGTGTCGCTGTCGGAACGCGGCGAGTAGGCAGTAAGCACTGGGAGCGCGGGCGGCTCGCCCGCTGGGCTTGGACGCGAGGGCGTGCGGTGACACCGCGTCATGGCGAGCATGACCAATGCGGGCGGGCCGCCCGCGCTCCCAGTCTTACCTCCAGAGCACCTATCATAGCGCCTCAAAGGTGTAGAACACCGTGACGTGGAGGGGGAGAAGCCGATGCCGACGACGCCGAACTGGCAAACGTTGGAGAAGCTGGCGGAACGCTTCCGGCGGTTCGCCATGCACGAGACCGCCGGATCGTCGCCGCTGTACGAGCGGTTGTCGTTGGGGATCGTAGCGGACCCTGAGCTGTTGGATCTGGCGTCGCACGCCCGGCTCGGACAGCCGGTAGCCAACCTGCTCTTTGCCGCCGTGCGGTTCCTGCTACTCTCCAGCATCCAACATCCGTTGGCCGTCTACTACCCGGATCTCCACGCTGGCTGTCCGTCGCCCGCGCCGCTTGGCGACCCCTATCCATCTTTCCGCGCGTTTTGTTTGCAACACCGCGAGAGGATACGCTCTATCATCGCCACGCGCGTCGTGCAGACCAACGAGGTGCGGCGTTGCGCCTGCCTGCTGCCCGCGTTCGGGCGCGTGGCCGAGCAGGCCGGCCACGCGCCGCTAGCCCTGATCGAGATCGGCGCCAGCGCGGGGCTTAACCTGTTGTGGGACCGTTACGGCTACACCTATAGCGTCGAGGGCGGTGGCGCCGACTCCGTCGCCTCGCTCCACGTTGGCGATCCCGATGCGTCGCTCGACCTCACCTGCGCCGTGCATGGCCAGTCCTCCCTGGCGTCGCTGTCGTTGCTCGACCCGTTGCCTCGTGTTGCCGCGCGCGTCGGCCTCGACCTCAATCCCCTTGATGTCCGCGACGAGGAGGATATGCGCTGGCTGCGGGCTTTGGTCTGGCCGGAGCACGTCCATCGCGCGGAATGGCTGCGGCGGGCCATCGACGCGGCGCGACGCGACCCGCCCCCCATCCTTGCCGGCGATGCGCTCGACCTGCTGCCCGGCGTTCTGCAGCGGTTGCCAGGCGACGCGGCCGCCTGCGTGTACCATACCTTCACCCTCAACCAGTGGCCGCCCGATGCGCGGGCACGGCTGGCCGCCCTGCTGCTAGAGGGGAGCGCGCGGCGCACTCTCTACCGCATCGCCATCGAGTGGCTGGGTACCGACCAGCCCCAGCTGACCCTCACAACCTACGCCATGGGAACGGCCACCGAGCGCCTCCTCGCCGCCTGCGACAGTCACGGGGCATGGATTCTCCCATTATAGGAACCGGCCGAGAAAACCCACGGCTTTAGTCGTGGGATGAATCGGCGTCCTTCGCGCACGACTGTACCATCCTGGCTATCCCGACCGCGTAACTTAGACAACGTACAGCGTCTAAACTGTGTTATACTGGGAGCGTGATCGTGCTAGAGGCGCGACCTGTTGGGTTATGCGCTTGGGCAGATCAAGCGGGTGCGCATCCTGAGACGGGCCGATGGCTATTACGCGCAGTTCGGCCTCGACGCCCAGCGGCGCGTCGCGGTTGAGCCGTCCGGCGCGTCCGTGGGCATCGACCTGG
>JAABUX010006157.1_pt1 | contig 14404 bp, 10 predicted proteins | sample 5561851 | NCBI WGS metagenome assembly JAABUX01 (sample SAMN10711883, study PRJNA513361) | rock metagenome | isolation source: Antarctica rocks | place: Antarctica: Victoria Land, Richard Nunatak red sandstone | collected 2016-01-03 | reverse complement strand
TTCCGCAAGACCAACCCGGCCGACGCGCCGATCCTGATCATCGCCGTCCGCTCCGACACGCTGCCGATGCCCGAGGTGGACGCGGCGGCCGAGAACATCCTGGCGCAGCAGCTCAGCCAGGTCAGCGGCGTGTCCCAGGTGCTGGTCGGCGGGCAGCAGACGCCGGCGGTGCGCGTGCAGGTGGACCCGGCGCGCCTGGCCGGCCTCGGCCTCACGCTGGAGGACGTGCGCAACACGCTGGCCCAATCCACCGCGAACCAGCCGAAAGGCTCGGTGGACGGGGCGACCCAGTCCTACACGGTGTACTCCAACGACCAGCGCACCCATGCCGAGGAGTACAACAACGCCATCATCTCCTACCGCGACGGCGGCGCCGTGCGGGTGCGGGACGTGGGCAAGGCCATCGACGGCCCGCAGAACCGCGAGCTGACGGCCTGGCAGGACAACAAGCCGGCCGTGCTGCTCCTGGTGTTCAAGCAGGCCGGCGCCAACGTGATCAACACGGTGGACGCGATCCGGGCCAGGCTGCCGCAGCTCGTGCGCAGCGTGCCCGCGGATGTGAAGGTGGACATCGTGTCCGACCGCACGCAGACCATCCGCGCCTCCGTGAGCGACGTGGAGTTCACCCTGGGCCTGTCCATCGCCCTGGTGGTCATGGTGATCTTCGTGTTCCTGCGCAGCGTCTGGGCGACGGTGATCCCGAGCATCACCATCCCCATCGCGCTGGTCGGCACGCTGGGCGTCATGTACCTGTGCGGGTTCAGCCTCGACAACCTCAGCCTGATGGGCCTCACCATCGCGGTCGGCTTCGTGGTCGACGACGCCATCGTCATGCTGGAGAACATCGTCCGCTACGTCGAGGACGGCCTGTCGCCGATGGACGCGGCGCTGAAAGGCGCGGGCGAGATCGGCTTCACCATCGTCAGCATCAGCATCAGCCTGATCGCGGTGTTCATCCCGCTGCTGCTGATGGGCGGCATCGTCGGGCGGCTGTTCCGCGAGTTCGCGGTGACGGTGTCCATCACCATCGCCGTGTCCGCCATGGTGTCCCTCACGCTCACGCCCATGATGGCGTCGCGCTTCCTGTCCTCCGAGCATCGGGAACACGGGCGTCTGTACAAGGCGGTCGAGGCGGTGTTCGACGCGATGCTGCGCTTCTACGAGCGTACGCTGGACGTGGCGCTGCGCTTCCAGTTCGTCACCCTGCTGGTGTTCTTCGCGACCGTCGCCACCACCGTCGGGCTGTTCATCATCATCCCCAAGGGGTTCTTCCCGGTGCAGGACACCGGCATCATCATCGGCATCACCGACGCGGCGCAGGACATATCCTTCCAGGGCATGCAGCGCCTGCAGCAGAAGGTGAACGAGCTGGTCGGCCAGGACCCGGCGGTGGCCGGCGTCACCTCCGCCGTCGGCGCCGGCGCCGGCGGGCAGACGGCGAACAACGGGCGGCTGTACATCTCCCTGAAACCCTGGAACGAGCGCAACGAGAACGCTTCCCAGGTCGTGGCACGGCTCAGCCAGAAGATGCAGGGCGTCGAGGGCATCCGGCTGTTCATGCAGCCGGCGCAGGACGTGAGCGTGGGCGGCCGGCTGTCGCGGACCCAGTACCAGTACACCCTGTCCGATCCCGACGGCGACGAACTGAACACCTGGGCGCCGCGGGTGCTGGACAAGCTGCGCACGATCCCGAGCTTGGCGGACGTGACCTCCGACTCCGCTTCCGCCGGCCTCACGGCGACGCTCACCTACGACAAGGACGAGGCCGCGCGGTTCGGCATCCAGCCCGGCACCATCGACGCGACGCTCGACGACGCGTTCGGGCAGCGGGAGGTGACGCAGTACTTCACGCCGCTCAAGGCTTACTACGTGATCCTGGAGGTCACGCCGAACCAGCAGGGAACGCTCGACACCCTGCGGCAGCTCTACATCCGCACCACGTCGGGCGGGATGGTGCCGCTCTCGACCTTCGTGCGGATCGACACGGCGCCGGTACAGCCGCTGGTGGTGAACCACCAAAGCCAGTTCCCGGCGGTCACGATCTCCTACAACCTGAAAGCCGGGGCGTCGCTCGGCGAATCCGTCAACGCCATCCAGCAGGCGACGGCGGAGCTGGGCGTGCCGTCCACGGTGGCGGGCGCGTTCCAGGGCACGGCGCAGGCGTTCCAAAGCTCGCTCCGGTCGCAGCCGCTGCTGATCCTGGCGGCGCTGGTCGCCGTGTATATCATCCTGGGCATCCTGTACGAGAGCTACATCCTGCCGCTCACGATCCTGTCCACCCTGCCGTCCGCGGGCGTGGGCGCGCTGCTGATGCTGCTGGCGTTCCACTACGACCTGACGGTGATCGCCATCGTCGGCATCATCCTGCTGATCGGCATCGTCAAGAAGAACGGCATCATCCTGGTCGACTTCGCGATCAACGCCGAGCGGAACGAGGGGGCGGACCCGCTTCACGCCATCCGCCAGGCCTGCTTGCTGCGCTTCCGGCCGATCCTGATGACCACGATGGCGGCGCTGCTGTCCGGCCTGCCGCTGATGCTGGAAAGCGGCGCCGGGTCGGAGCTGCGGAAGCCGCTGGGGTTCGCGATGGTGGGCGGCCTCGCGCTCAGCCAGGTGCTGACGCTCTACACCACGCCGGTCATCTATTTGTACCTCGACCGCTTGCAGCACTGGTTCGCGCCCGCGCGGCAAAAGCGGGACATGCCGTGCCTGGCCGGCGCGATGCGGGCGGAGCCGAAAGCGTCCGAAATCTGACCGCCCCCGGCCGGTCCGGCGCTCAAAGGTAGGGCAGCATGAGTCGTACGGCGGCGTCGCGCAGCCGCCCCGGCACCGTGCGGGCGTCAAGCTCCGCCTCCGTCAGCGCCGGGCCGCGGCTGGACTGCATCAGCGCCGTGAGCGCCTCGGCCAGGCCGCGGTCGTAGATTTCCAAGCACAGCTCGAAGTTGAGCCGGAAGGAGCGGATGTCCCAGTTGCAACTGCCGACCAGGCACCATTCGCCATCGACGACCGTGACCTTGGAATGGCGGAACGGCGGCGGGCAGCGCCAAATCCGCACCCCGTCTTTCAGCAGCGGCCCGATGTTGGCGCGGGTGGCCCAGTCGACGAAGAGGTGGTCGCTGGTTTCGGGGATCACGATGTCGACCGCCACGCCGCGCATCGACGCCAAGGCGAGCGCCGTGGTCAGCCGCTCATCCGGCAGGAAGTACGGGGTCATCACCGCGATGCTTTCCCGCGCGCACGCGACCGCCTGCAGCAGGGCGAACTCGATCTTCTCCAGGTCCTCGTCCGGGCCGGAGTCGATCACCCGTGACGGCGCCGCGCCGCGGGGCGTCACGTCCGGGAACCAGGCCTCGCCTCCCAGGTCCTCGTCCGTGGCGAACGCCCAGTCCTGCGCGAACGCCTCGGCCAGTTGGCCGACGACCGGGCCTTCGATCCGGAAGTGGGTGTCCTGCACCGGCGCCTTCGGGCGGGTGGCCATGACGTTCGCGTCGGCGATGTTCATGCCGCCGGTGAAGCCGACCGACCCGTCCAGCACCAGGATCTTCTTATGCGAGCGAAGATTGAGGAACGGCATGCGCCAGGGCAGCGGCGAATGGAGGAAGCGCGCGGCCGGCACGCCCCGGCGCCGCAGCCGATGGTAGGCCGGTGACAGCAGCCAGCCGCCGCCGATGCCGTCGATCAGCACGCGCACCGCGACGCCCCGGCCCTGCGCCGCGGCCAGCGTGTCGATGAACCGTCCGCCCCAGGCGTCGTCCCGGAAGATGTAGGAGGACAGGCCCACGCTGCGCTTCGCCGCCGCGATGGCCGCCAGCATGGCCGGGTAGGCCTCGTCGCCGTCGCGGTAGATCTGCACGGCGTTGCCCGGCGCCACGGCCCGCCCGGTGATGCGCCCGATGCCGCGCTCCAACGGGTCCAGGTGGTCGTCCTCGGTGGGGGAAGGCCAGGCGGCACGGCCGCCGCGCCGGTCGGAGGGCAGGCGCAGGCGCCGGGCGCGGCGCTGCACCCGGTTCACGCCGAACATGAAGTAGCTGATGCCGCCGATGACCGGGGCGAACCAGGCGAAGCCGATCCAGCCGGCCGCCGTCGCCACCTCCCGCTTGCGCAGCAGGACGTGCAGGGTGACGAGCACCGCAGCCACGAGGCCAACCGCGAACACCACGTCCGCGCGCACGCGGGCGAGGGAAACCCACAGATCGTTCATCTCAGGGCCGCGCGACGCCGCGCGTGTTGGTGTAGATCGCGAACAGCGTATGGGAGGCGCAGATGAACAGCCTCGCCCGGTTGCGCCCGCCGAATGCGACGTTGGCCACCGTGGACGGCACCTTGATGCGGCCCAGCAGGGCGCCGTCCGGCGCGATGCAGTGCACCCCGTCGGCGGCGCTGCTCCAGATGTTGCCGTCCTCGTCGCAACGGAACCCGTCGGCGAAGCCGGGTGCGACCGTATGGAACACCCGGCCCTCCGACAGGCGCGTGCCGCCGTCCAGCACGTCGAACACCCGGATATGCTGCGCCGGGTCGGGCGCGAACTGCGCCCCGCTTTCGGAGACGTACAGCCGCCGCTCGTCAGGCGAGAAACACAGCCCGTTCGGCCCGGCGAAATCGTCTGCCATCGCCCGCAGGCTGCCGTCGCGCGGATCGAGCCGGTAGAGCGCCGGCGGCAGCTCCGGCTCCTGCTTGCCGCCCTCGTAGTCCGTGTTGATGCCGTAATGCGGGTCGGTGAACCAGATCGCCCCGTCAGAGGCGCAGACGATGTCGTTGGGAGAGTTCAGCCGACGGCCCCCGTAGCGGTCGGCCAGTACGGTCGTGCTGCCGTCCAGCTCCGTGCGGGTGATGCAGCGCCCGCGGTGGGAGCAGCCGATCAACCGGCCCTGCTGGTCCCGCGCGTGGCCGTTGGCGAAGCCGGAAGGCTGGCGGAACACGGAGATGCCGCCGCCTTCGCTCCAGCGCAGGATGCGGTCGTTCGGCAGGTCGCTGACCAGCAGGCAGTCATGGTCGGCGAACCAGACCGGGCCTTCCAGCCAGGCGAAGCCGTCGCCCAGCTTGACCAAGGGCGCGTTCGGCAGCACCAGGCGGCGGAAGCGCGGGTCGTGGATGTCGAAGCCGTCGATCGCTGCCGCACCCATCGCTATCGGGCGTGGCACGGGGTGCGCTGCGGCTCGACGTGCAATTGCACCGTCATCAGCACCGCGGGCTGATCGCCGACCGTGCCGGAGCGGTGGCCGCGCTTGCCGTCCTTTTCCGTGCAACCCTGGTCCTCGCCCAAGGAGAATTCGCCCGGCCCCTGCTCGATGCGGAAGCCGTCCATGCTTTCGATCCACCAGCGCCCGGATAGCACGACGATCCATTGCGGCGCCGGGTTCTCGTGCCACTCGCCGACCCAGCCGACCGGCTGCACGGTGACGACGACCGTGGCTTCCGACCGCTCGTGCTTGTTGTTCCATTGCGGGGCGGCGCCGCCGACCTGGGTCAGCTCGAACTCGGTCAGCGCGCATTGCCGCTGGTGGCTGACCCCGTCCTGGTCGGTCCACAGGTGCCAATAGGGGATGGAGGGCTTCGGGCCAGATTGATCAGGCCCGGATTGGTCAGGCATGGGGGCATCTCCGTCTTGGGGCTGCGTTCGGCGTCATTGCCTGAACTTTCCGCCGCGTCCATTGTTCCATCGGGCGTGGCGGGCCTGCTTCATCCTCCGGGGAGCCGTATTCCATGACGCTGCTGAACGACTACGCCCCGCTGCTGCTGCGGATTTGCCTGGTGGTGCTGTTCCCGTTCAGCGGCTTGGACAAGATCGTGAATTGGAGCACGGCGATGCAGCAGGCGGGGAAGAGCCGGTTCGCGCCCGCCATGCTGGTCGCGGCCGCCGTGGTGGAGGTCGCGACGCCTGTCTGCATCGTGCTGGGCTGGCACGACCGGCTGGCGGCGCTCGTGCTCGCGGGGTTCTGCGCGGTGACGGCGGTGCTGTATCACCAATTCTGGCGTTTCCCGGACTTCTGGCGCTTCCGCCCGGGCGAAGGATTGGAGCATTTTTGGGAGTTCCTCAAGAACTTCGGCCTGGTCGGCGGCCTCGGCCTGGTCGTGCTCGCCCCGCGTACCCTGCCAGCGACCGACTTCCTGGCGCATCCGCTGTCGTCCACCGCTGTCAGCGGCCCGCAGGCCGGCGATGTCGTGCCGACGCCTTAACGCCCGCCTGTCAGCAGCATGAGATGCCCGTCCGGATCACGGCGCAGCCCGGCGGGGCCGGCGGACAGCGTCACCCAGTCCGTCAGCAGCGCGTTGGCCGGCACGGTCGGCGCCGGGCGGCCTGGCGGCGTGTAGCGCAGCAGTTCCAGCCCGGGACCCGCGGGGGACGGGAAGCGCAGCCCGGTGACGCGGACCCGCGCGCCGTGCAGGCCGTCGAGCCGGGATTGCGCCGGGCTGTCATTCCAGGACCGCGCCGCCACCCGGAAGCCGAGGCGCCGGTAGAAGCGCAGGCTGCGCGCCGTGGATGCGACCGCCATCGCGCTGTGGTCGATGCCGAGGGGTCCCGATCCCGCGCCGGCCGCGCGCTGCCACGCCGGGCGTCCCCCGCCCGGCGGGAACTGGATCAGCTCCAGCGGGTGCCTGTCGGGGTCGCGGAACTTGACGGCGGTGACGGCGCCGTTGCGCGGGGGCAGGCGCTCCGGCCCGTTGGTCGAGATAAGGCGGGGCGACTGCGCCGCGAGTTGCCGCCAGGCGGCCGCCATGTCGTCCACCACGATGGCCAGATGCTGGAACCACCCATCGTTGCTGCGGCTGTCGGCCGGGCAGGGAGCACCCGGCGGGTCGAAGCGCACCAGCGCGACCTCCTCGTCGCCGAGGCGCAGCACGGCCTCCTCCACGGTGGCGCCGGGCAGGCCGAGCAGCGCCGATACTGCGGGGTCAAGCGGACCACGCGATGCAAGCCGGAAACCCAGGCCGTCGCGATAAAACATCACCGCCCGGTCGAGGTCCGCCACCACCCGGCTGATCCGCACGATGCGGGCGCCGCGGCCGCGCCGTCCACGCAGCGCCAGGAAGCCGAGGCCGGCCAGCAGGGCCAGCAGGGCCAGCACGCCGCGAATAGCCATCCGCACGCTCAGGCGACCAGCCGCTCCCGGATGCGGTCCGCCACCCGGAGCGCGTTGGCGATGATGGTGAGCGTCGGGTTCACCGCGCCGATGGAAGGGAAGAAACTCGCGTCCGTCACGTACAGGTTGTCCAGCTCATGCGCCTTGCAGTCCAGGTCGAGCACGGAGGCGGCAGGGTCGGTGCCGAAACGCAGGGTGCCGGCCTGGTGCGCCGTGCCGTTGATCGGGATGTTCTTGCCGAGGTAGAGCCGCCGCTCGATCAGATGCGGCCAGGCGCCCATCGGCAGCACCATGGCCTCCGTCTTGGCGCGCAGGCGCTTCGCCGCTTCCTCGGAGCTTTCCTGGATGTCCAGCACCACCCGGTCCCCGTCGTAGTAGATGCGGTTCTCCGGACGCGGCAGGTCCTCGCTTTGCAGCCAGAAGTCGATGGAGTGCCGGGCCATCTTTTCGAACGGCCAGTCCGGCAGGAACGGCATCAGGGCCTGCCCCGGCGCTTCCCCCCGGATCTGCTCGCCATGCGAGGTCGCGCACATCTGGATCAGGCCCAGCGGGTACTCCCAGTCCGGCGCCCCGAAGTAGTAGTCGCTGACCGCCAGCGTCTTCTGGAACACCGTGTCGTTCGGCTCCTTCAGCAGCGCCATCACCACGGACATGGTGTGCCGGACGTAGTTGCGCCCCACCTGGCCGGAGCCGTTGGCCAGCCCCTTCGGGTGCGCGTCGTTGGCCGACCGCAGCAGCAGCAGGGCGGAGCTGAGCGCGCCGCAGGCGACCACGACGACATCGGCCGAGTACTCCTCCGGCTGGTCGTCGCGGACCACGTGCACCCGGCGAATGCTGCGGCCGGCGGCGTCGGTTTCCAGCCGCGTCACGTAGGCGCCGGTCAGCAGGGTGAAGTTCGAATGGGCGGCCCGGGTAGGATCGACGCTGATCACCTGCGAATCCGCCTTGGCGTTGATCGCGCAGGGGAAGCCGTCGAACGCGTCGCAGCGGATGCAGGGGCTGTAGGTCGTGGCGCTGCCGTCCGGGTTCTGGTCCAGCTTGATGCCGAGCGGCAGATGGAACGGGTGCAGCCCCTGGTCCCTCAGCACCTTGTCCAGTTGCTGGATGCGCGGCTCGTGCTGGATGGGCGGGTAGGCGTAGGGGGCGCTGGACCACGGCTCGTTCGGGTCCTCCCCGCGCTGGCCGTGGACGTGGTACAGCGCCTCCGCCTGCCCGTAGTACGGTTCGAACACGTCGTAGCCGAGCGGCCAAGCGGGCGAGATGCCGTCCTTGTGCCGGATTTCGCCGAAGTCCTGCTCCCGCAGGCGCAGCAGCGCCGAGCCGTACACCTTGGAATTGCCGCCGACGAAGTAGTGCAGCCCCGGGTGGAACTCCTGGCCGTCGCGGCCGTGCCAGGTCTCCTTCGCCTGGTAGGCGGCGTCCACGAACACGGTCTTGGCGTCCCAGTTGGCGCGAGAGCGGGGCAGGTAGCCGCCGCGCTCCAGCATCAGGATGCGCTTGCCGGTGGGCGCCAGCCGCTGCGCCAGCGCCGCGCCGCCGGGTCCGCTGCCGATGACGATCAGGTCATAGTGGCCGTTGGGCATGGCGCGTGGCTCCTGGGTTGGCCGTGGGGACGGCGCAAGGGGCTGGCCCTGCTGGCGGACCGGACCCCATGTCGCTGAAATCGCCTAACGCATTGCGGGCGCGAAGTTTCGCAAAAAGCCAGACAGCGTTCCCGCCCGATGCCATGCTGGCCCGAGGACAACCCGGCGGCGCGTCGCGTGTTGCAGGAACAGCAACCTGAAAGGATGGACCCCATGACCCGCACCCACACCCGGTCGCAATCCCTCGCTTTGGCGGGAGGCGCCGCGACGATGCTGTTCCTGGCGGGACTGGCGATCCAGCGCGCGTCACGTCCGGACGGAAGCAAGCGGCGCCCGGCACGCCACGCGGCGGCGCCGCGCTGCAAGGTGGTGGTGGTCGGCGCCGGGTTCGGCGGCTTGCAGGCGGCGCTCGGGCTGGCGCACCGGTCAGACGTCGACCTCACGCTGATCGACCTGCACAACCATCATTTGTTCCAGCCCTTGCTGTACCAGGTCGCCACCGCGGCGCTGTCGCCGGCGGACATCGCATCGCCGGTCCGCGGCGTCATCCCGGCGTCGAAGCACACCCGCGTGCTGATGGCGGAGGTCACGGGCGTGGACACGCGGGCGCAGCAAGTGCTGACCGACGGGGGCGCCGTGCCCTACGACGAGCTGATCATCGCCACCGGGTCGAAGCCCAGCTACTTCGGGCACGGCGAATGGGCGCAGGCTGCGCCGGGGCTGAAAACCCTCGACGACGCGCTGGCGCTCCGCCGCAAGATCCTGGAAGCGTTCGAGGGGGCTGCCGCTGTCGGCAGCCGGGAGGAGCAGGCGCGCCTGCTGACCTTCGTGCTGATCGGCGGCGGCCCGACCGGGGTGGAGATGGCCGGCTCCATCGCCGAGCTGTCGCGGGACGTGCTGGCGCATGACTACGACCTCCTGCACAAGCGCGCCCGCGTGGTGCTGGTCGAGGCGGGTCCGCGGGTGCTGGCGGAGTTCACGCCGGACCTGTCGGACAACGCGGCGGAGGCGCTGAAAGAACTGGGGGTCGAGATCCGCACCGGCACGCCCGTGACCGGGATCGAGGACGGCCTGGTGCGCTTGAAAGATGGGGCCATCCCGTGCGGCACGGTGATCTGGGCCGCCGGCAACGAGGCGACGCCGGCCGCCGAGTGGCTGGGGGTCAAGCCGGGCCGCGGCGGCCGCGTCGAGGTCGGCCCTGACCTGCGCGTCCCCGGCCAGCCCAGCGTGTCCGTGATCGGCGACGTCGCCCTGGCGCTGGACGCCCACGGCAAGCCGCTGCCCGGCTTGGCACCCGTCGCCAAGCAGCAGGGGACCTATGTCGCCCGCACCATCCTGGGACGGCTGCACGGGCGGCGGTCCCAGCGCCCGTTCGCTTACCGGGACTATGGCACGCTCGCCACCATCGGGCGCAACAAGGCGGTGGCAGAGTTCGGCCCCGTGCACCTCGCCGGCCGTCCGGCCTGGCTGATGTGGGCGGTGGCGCACATCTTCTTCCTGATCAGCTTCCGCAGCCGGGTGATGGTCAGCACGCAATGGCTCTTCGCCTACCTGACGCACCAGCGCGGCATCCGCCTGATCATCGGGCGCGCAACGCCGCGCGTCGGGAGCCAGGCCGCCGCGCTGCTGCGCGGGGCTCAGCCGCCGGTGGCGAAGCCGGGGTAGAGCGTCATGCCGCCATCGACGAACGGCGTGGCGCCGGTCACGTAGTCCGACGCATCGGAGGCGAGCCACACCGCGGCCTGCGCGATGTCGTCCGGCTCGCCGATGCGCTTGTAGGGCACGAGGGTCATCAGGTCGGCGTAGGCGGCCGGCGTCTCCCAGGCGGCGGTGTTGATCGGCGTGCGGATGGCGCCGGGCGCGATGCCGTTGACCCGGATGAAGTGCGGCGCCAGCTCCTGCGCGATGCTCTTCATCAGCATCATGATGCCGCCCTTGGACGCGGCGTAGTTCGCATGGCCGGCCCAGGGGATCTGCTGGTGCACCGAGCTCATGCAGATCATCTTGCCGGCCGCGGCGGAGACGTGGGGCACGACGCCGCGCCGCTTGAACTCGCGTGTGGCGGCGCGGGCGCAGAGGAACTGGCCGGTCAGGTTCACGCCGATCACGGTGCTCCACTGCTCCAGCGTCATCTCGTCGAACGCCGAGTCCCGCTGCAGCCCGGCGTTGCTGACCGAGACGTGCAGCGTGCCGAACTGCGCGACGGCGGCGGCGAACATGCGCTCGACCTCGTCCTCCTTGCTCACGTCGGCCTGCAGCGTGATGGCGCGGCGGCCCATCGTCTCGATCTCATGCGCCACGGCGTCGGCGGTTTCCGGGTGGGTGACGTAGTTCACCGCCACGTCCGCGCCGGCGCGGGCCAGGCCCAGGGCGACTGCCCGGCCGATGCCGGAGTTGGCGCCCGTCACCAGCGCCGGCTGCCCGGCAAGCACCGGGTAGTACGGCGCCGGCGGCTGGCTGCGGCCGGGCGTGGCGTTCGACGCGGGGTCCTTGTCATCGGTGCTGTCGCTCACGGCGGGCCGCTCCATGTCGTCCAGAAGTCATCCTGGCATGTTCTGCCGGCCGCGGCTATCGCCCGAAGGCCGTCAGCCGCGGTCCCCGTGCGGTTCGTGCGCCGGGCTGCGGGAGAACAGGCGGTATGTGCCCCGGCCGCCGGTCTTCGCTTGGTACAGAGCGCGGTCAGCGTTGTCGAGCAAGGCTGCCGCCGGCAAGCCCGGCGTTGACAGCGCGATGCCAACGCTGACGCGGACCTCGACCTTGTGCCCTTCCAGGAACACGGGGTGGCTGACGCCTTCGAGCACCCGCTGCGCCAGGAGCGCCGCGGCTTGCTCCGTCGCGTTCTGCATCAGGATCGCGAACTCGTCCCCGCCCAGCCGGGCCGCGAGGTCCCCCTCCCGCACGCAGTTGCGGATGCGCTGAGCCACCGCGAACAGCAGGGCGTCGCCGGTCGCGTGGCCCAAGGTGTCGTTCACCTGCTTGAAGCCGTCGAGGTCGAGGTAGAGCACGGCGGACCGGCTTTCCAGGGCATCCGCGCAAGCCTCCTCCAGGGCGCGCTGGAACACGATGCGGTTGGCCAACCCGGTCAGGCTGTCGTAGGACGCGAGGTATGCGGTGCGCCGTGCGTCCTGGGTCGCCTCCGTCACGTCGGCGCCCACTCCGCGGAAGCCGACGAAGGTGTTGAACCGATCAAAGGTCGGGCGGCCGGTCAGCGACCACCAGCGCGGCTGCCCCGCCACGTCGACCGGCACGACGATGTTGGCGAAGGCCGAGCGCGCCTGGATTTGCTGGATCACCGGCTCCGGGATGGCCGCCCCGGCCAGCAGGGTCTGCACCCGCAGCAGCTCGAAGATGGATCGGTTGGTCAGCAGCTCGGCCGGCGTTTGCGCGATGTCGGCGAATCGGGGCGAGACATTCTTGAGCCGCAGCTCGTTGTCGGTTTCCCACAGCCAATGGCTGCTGTTCGCCTCGAAGTCCCGCAGCAGGAGGCCGATCACGTCGGCCTGGTCCTGCAGCTTGGCCTCGTGCGTCACGCGCCTGACCAGGGTGCGGTTGATGAACAACGCAGTGAATAGGACCAAGGGCGAGTAGCCCATCAGGAGGCCGAACACCTGCAGATCGAGGAAGCGCCCGGCTTGCGCCAGCATAAGCGAGGCGCCGAGCGTCACCGGCACCCAAAAGGCGAGGGCGACGCGCATCGGTTGCAGCGTGGCCGCCGCCGAAATAACGCCGATGGTGGTCGAATACAAGATACTGCGCTGGTCGCCATTTGCAATGTTATTCAACCCTATGAGAAGTGCTGCCCAAAGCACGCCAAGAAGCAGCACAATTCCAATGTAGTAACGCGTATAATGTACAGACATTTCCGCCCTTATGTGCGGATTGCATCGACGACGCCAGGAGTACCCTAAATAAAGAACTGCTCCATATGCAATGATTAAAGCACCAAGCGGGGCTGTCCAACCAACTGTAATGGTATTGACGGAAAAAACCCAGCCCAGGAATGCCAGGGTGTTCAGGCCTGCAAAAGCCATGACCTGAAACAATTGGGCAAGCATATCCAATTGCTCAAGTCGGAGGCGCTCGACCGTGTCGGCCAGGCTGATGCCGGTTCGTTTGTCGTTCATTTCAGGTCTTTATTCTCGCCGGCCGGGCGCCTCCGCCATCACGGGCCTACGTAGAGAGCATGCCCGCCCAAAAGGCACAGCCCGCATACCCCACTCTGAAACCACTAAACGTCATCAGGCAGTCCTCCTTGCGTGCAGCTATGATGCAGCAGATTGATAATATAGAGGAATTCATCCAGCACGCGCTACTGGTAGTTGTAAAGCGGGCCGCAGACCAGAAAACTAAGTAAGAGGCGCAGAATGGGTGCTGCACGTAGCGGAATGGTACATTCGCCGTCAGAACCGACGGTTTCGCGGCAGCGAGGCGCGCCTTCCTCCATGCAGCCAAAGGGCGGAAAGCGACTCGCCAAACCCGGGAAAGCCGCGCCGCGCACACCGGCCAGATCGCCACGGCGCTGGTGGCGAGGTTGGCAGCCCCGATCAGCCGCGCGCCGGATGCAAGCGCCGTAAACCTTTCCAGCATCACGGCAGTACTGGAACAGTCTCGCCCCGGCCGAGACGGTCGTAACGGTCAAGCCCTTCACCTTTGACGTCAAGCACCGGCACCATCCGGCGCACCATGTCATACTGCTCGCGTTGGCAGCCCAGCAGGTGGGTGGAGAATTTAAGCCCGTGGTAAAGGCGCGCGCCGGCAAGTTCGCGGAAACGTAAGCGGGTATAGAAAGGGATGTGGTTGCGCCGCACGCACGACACGACGATCCCCGGGTCCTGCTGCAGGATCAAATAGCCCGCCAGCCGGAACAGCAGGAACACAAGCGTCTTGTCTTCGGATAGGTCTGGATGCCGGACCAGGCGATTGATCTCGACGATGCTCGACACCGGCGTGGCGGAGTCGGGTTGCAGCAAGCCCTCAACCTCCTCGGCGAAGATATGCTGGGCTGGAACGCCTCCGGATATTTTGCCGTCGGATTCGCGCTTGAGCGCGCAGACCCGGGTGGAGGCAACGGCGTCGTCGCCCTTGTAGATCACGACGGTCTGCACGCCGGGTTGGTTGTCATATTCGTCGCTGTAAGCTTTGCTGCGGCGGGATTCGATATAATCTTCGGCGAAGTAGCTGAGGTAACGCAGCTTGTAGCAATCCTGCTGGGTTTTCCGATCAACGGCCAGCCGTGCGGTGAGCTGGGCCGGGTCGCTGCGGCGCTGGGTCCGGCCATGCCGGGCGATTGGGGCAATAACCGGCGTCTTCGTTTGTAGAAGTGTCAAAATAAAATCCCCTTCAAGTATTAAATTATGGACAAAGTAACGCAATGCCAGTCACAGGATTAACGCCTGTAACTAATCATTACATATTAGCAATATAATAGCGATTGCGACGGTCTTTAGGCTTGCGAGGTGAAACTAGCGTGCCTCGCCCAGCCTGGCGACGGCAAAGAACAACTATCCACCACCTAAAATGGTCTATGCTGGACTCACTCAGCCCAATATTTCACTTTTTCAAAGTGAAAAAGCATATGCTATGCGGATTGGGTCGCAACGAAAGGAGGCCGCCGCTAGCAGCCTGTCGGACTTAACGCGACGCGGAAGCTTCCGATAAGATGGAGGCACGGTTTCGCACGCCTTCCTGCCCCGGACATCCCGCGCATGAGCAACTTCCGCCTGATTGACCGCGACACCG
>JAABUX010006156.1_pt1 | contig 14405 bp, 5 predicted proteins | sample 5561851 | NCBI WGS metagenome assembly JAABUX01 (sample SAMN10711883, study PRJNA513361) | rock metagenome | isolation source: Antarctica rocks | place: Antarctica: Victoria Land, Richard Nunatak red sandstone | collected 2016-01-03 | reverse complement strand
CGTCTGTGCGGCTCGGCCGGCGCAGGCTGCCGGCCCCCTTACGAACGTCACGATTACGGCGCAACCCAACGGCGGCGCGATCGTAAGCGTGTCTTTCGGCAGCGGCGTTCCGCGCTATCAAGTCATCGGCGCCGGCACCGCGCAGCCGTCGGTGCTGCTGAGCAACACGACGATCTCTGCGCAGGTTCCCCCCGCGTTTGCGGGTGTCGGTCCGATTGCGAGCGTTACGGTCAGTCCGAGCGGTACAACATCGGCGCGCATCGCGCTCAACTTGGCGGCCGTGACGCCGGTCGTCGTGCGACCCGCCGGCAACGTTCTCTTCATCGACGTCGCTGCCGTCGGAGGCGCGCAAGGCGCGCAGAATTTCGGGCAGCAGCCGGCCGCACCCGCGGCGCTTCCCGCCGGTGCAGGCGCACAACAAACCGTCGTCGTGCTCCTCAAGTACGCGGACATCAGTGAGGTCGCGGGCGTACTCGTGTCGGGCTCGAACGTCGCCAGCAACGATACCTTCGTGCCGCAACAGTCCAACATCGGGACATCGTCGCTCGGCAGTTCGTTCGGCGGCGGCTCCACGTTCGGCGGCGGTGGTTTCAACAACGTGCCGCAACAACAGAACTTCGGCGGGAATGCCTTCGGGCAACAGCAAGGCGTCGCGCAACGCGTCAGCGACAACGTTGCGATCGATCGCCGTCTCAACGCCATCATCCTGACCGGCACACCCGACGTCATCGCCGCGTTACGTGACACGATCGATAAGTTGGACGTTCCCGTTCCGAGCGTGCTGCTCGAAACGCAAATCGTCGAATTGACCGACACCGCCGCCCGTAATGTCGGCCTGGACCTGTCGCCCAGCGGCAGCGGCGTCATCGTCAACGGCACCGGCGGCGGGACCGACACGACCACGGGCGGCTTCATCTCGCGCACCGGGCTGTTTCCGACGGGGCAGCTGTCTTTTTCGGCCAACCTCTACGCGCAGATCAGCGAAGGCAACGGACGCGTCATCGCGACACCGCGCATCCTTGCGCAGAGCGGACAACCCGCCTCAATCCTGACGGGTGACGCGCTGCCCATCTTGACCAACGTCTTAATCGCGGGCACGACCGGTGCCGCAGCGCAGCAGGTCAACTACGTCAACGTCGGCGTCAATCTGCAAATTCAACCGCGCGTCAGCTCCGACGGCTTCGTGACGTCGCACATCTACTCGGAAGTCTCGAGCGTGACGGGTTACGTGCCCGGTAACATTCCGCAGATCAGCCAACGCACCGCGAGCACGATTGCGACCGTGCGTGACGGTCAAGCCATCGTCATCGGCGGCTTGCTGCAAGAGAACGAGATCCGCAATCTCTCGCGTCTGCCGTTCATCAGCGACATTCCGCTGATCGGGTCGTTCTTCAAACACGTCAGCACGACGAAGACGCAGGACAATCTCTACATCATCGTCACGCCGCACATCGTAGCGGCGGGAGGCACGACCTCGCCGCCGCCGACCGGCCTGCCGCTCAACCGGCCATCGCCGCTCCCCCAGATCACGCCGCCGCCCAGCCCCGCCACGCCCGGCGCAACGATGCCGCACAGCCGGCCGAAACCGTAATCGTTGGCGACGACCTCCACCGGATTTCCGGCTCCGGCCGATCTCGCAAGTTCGGCGGACGTCCGCGCGCGCGTCGAACTGACCTTACGCGGCCTGCTGCTGGGAGCGGCGATCACGCTGGTCTTCACCGCGGCCAACGTGTACCTCGGCCTCAAAGTCGGCTTGACGTTCGCGTCGTCGATTCCGGCGGCCGTCATCTCGATGGCCGTCCTGCGCGCGTTTCGTGGCGCCAGTATCTACGAGAACAACATCGTGCAGACGGTCGCCTCGGCGGCGGGCACCTTGTCGTCGATCATCTTCGTCTTGCCGGGGCTCGTGATGGTCGGCTGGTGGACGGGCTTTCCGTTCTGGCAAACCTTCGGCGTCTGCGCGGTCGGCGGCATCCTCGGCGTCATGTACACGATACCGCTGCGGCGGGCGCTTGTCGTTCAGTCGGATCTGCCGTATCCCGAAGGTGTGGCGGCGGCTGAAGTTCTGCGCGTGGGCGCCGGGGCCCGTGATGCCTCGGCGAGCGCTGCCGGAGGCGGGGCCGTTGGCCCGACGCCCGAGGCGCTCGCGGAAAATAAGGCCGGCCTCGTCGCGGTCGTCGGCGGATCGATCGCCTCGGCGGGATTTGCGGCCATCGCCGCGGCGCGTATCTTCGCGGGCGAGGTCACGGGGTATTTTCGCGCCGGCGCGGTCGCGACGGGATTCGGCGGATCGCTGTCGCTTGCACTACTCGGCGCGGGACATCTCGTCGGTCTGTCGGTCGGCCTGGCCATGTTCGCCGGGCTCATCATCGCCTGGGGCATCGCAACGCCGGTTCTCACGGCCCTGCACCCCACGGCCGGGCCGGCCGCCGACGTCGCCACGGCGGTCTGGGCCCACAAGGTCCGCTTCATCGGCGCGGGTGCCATCGGCATCTCGGCCATCTGGACGTTGCTCAAACTCGCGCGGCCCGTATGGGGCGGCGTGCTTTCTGCCGTAGCCGCGTCGCGCCACAAAGTCATGCCCGGCGCTGCGGCTCTTCCCCGCACGGAGCGCGACATGCCGATCGGCATCGTCGCGGCCATCAGCCTCGTCTTGTTGGTACCGCTCGCGATCCTGTTCGCGAGCTTCTTGTCGGGTGGCGCACTCGGCGGACTGATCGTTCCGCTCGTGATCGGCGCCGTCATCTACGTCGTGATCGCCGGCTTCTTGGTGGCGGCGGCGTGCGGATACATGGCGGGGCTGATCGGTTCATCGAACAGCCCGGTTTCTGGACTTGCGATTCTCGCAGTCATCGGCGCCTCGGTATTGCTGTTGGCGCTGACCGGCCGAGGCGCGGGTGCGACGCTCGTCGCGTACGCGCTTTTCGTGACGGCGGTGGTGTTGTGCGTCGCCACGATCGCCAACGACAATCTGCAAGATCTCAAGACGGGACAGCTCGTCGACGCCACGCCATGGCGCCAACAGGTCGCACTGATCGTCGGCGTCATCATGGGTGCGCTCGTAATTCCGCCGATCCTCGATCTGCTCAACAAGGCGTACGGGTTCGCCGGCGCACCGCATCTACACGCGGCGGCCGTCACGCAGCCGCTGCCCGCACCGCAAGCGACGCTCATTTCGGCGCTGGCCAAGGGCGTGGTGCAAGGTCAACTCGACTGGGGGCTGATCGGCATCGGCGTGCTGGCGGGCATCGCGATCATCGCTATCGATGAAGCGCTCGGTGCCACCCGCCGCATGCGCTTACCGCCGCTCGCCGTCGGTATCGGCATCTATCTCCCCGTGTCGACGACCTTCCCCATCGTGATCGGAGCCGTCGTCGGACGGGCGTATAACGGCTGGGCCGACCGATCGCGCAATCCCGAAGCCGCAAAACGCTTGGGGGTCTTGCTTGCCTCAGGCCTCATTGTCGGCGAAAGCTTATTCGGCGTCCTCCTCGCAGGCATCATCGTCGCAACCGGAAAGGGCACGCCGCTCGCAATCGTGGGCGATTCCTTCACGACCGCGTCGACGGTCTTGGGTTCGCTCGCGTTCGTGCTGATCATCGCAGGACTGTATGCGTGGACCGCGCGGCTCGCGCAGCGCGCGGGCTAGCGCACGCATAATCTCCAACGGGGCCGTGCAACTTCGCCCGACAACTGAACGCAGAATGGGCCTGTAGTGTTTAAGTCTTTAGGCGCGGTTTCCTAAGGGGGCCTTTGAGCCTTTCGGGGCGCTAAAAATAATTTGGTCCCTTGTGAGTAAAATTCGTGATACGGTAATCGCCTCTGCGAACCGCAGCGTCCGGTATGCGTCCCCGGCGGTGAACGCTTATCCTGATCCCTACCGCCGAAGGTGTCGCCTTGAAGCCCACTGCTCGCGCGAACGCTCTGCAACTGATTTGCATCAGCGCGCTCGTCGTGCTACAGGCGGTCTCTGCATTCGCGGTCGAGCGAGCGGCGATCGCCTATGCTCGAACGCCGGGAGCGAATCCCGGTCTGGCCCACCTCGGCTATTACCTGGACCCCGAATACTGGGGCAAAGCGACCGACCTCATCGTTTTTGGCTGCCACTTCTTTGAGATTGTCGCTCTGTACGGACTCTTTCGTTTACTGCCGGCGCACCGCGTTTCGAATCTGACCAAAGCCTTCATAGCGGGCGGCGTTGTCATCATGCTGGCCGCTTCGCTGTCGGTTCGGCTGACGGGCCTCAATTCGATCCTGTACGTCTACTTTGCCAAGGTGGCCAACGTGGCGACCGCATATCACGTGCCCCCTTCATTCGCCCAGCTGCCGCCTAGCTTCGCTACCCTCCATCACGTCATTCCGCGGTTACTGCCGTCCCCGTACGGGCCGCTTTGGGAGCTGTTCGACCGCCGGCTCCTCGCCGGTACCCATAGCGTCGCCCAAGCGATCTTCACGCTGAAGGTTGCCAACGCCGTCGTGTTACTTGCCGTCTTTGCGGCTCTGTTGCTTCTGCGGCTTCCCTTGCGGCAAGCCGCACTCTTTTTTCTCAATCCGGCGCTGTACGACAATTACATCGTGTCGGCGCATAACGATCTCTTTGCGATTCTGCCGATCCTCGTCGCGTTGTTCTTCGCGAGGCGGCGGGCGTTCGCGGTCGCGGCCGTGCTGGCGTCTTTGGCCGGACTCGTAAAGCTGAGCCTGGTCGTCGTCGCGCTGGCGACCGTCGCGTCGGTGGGGCGGCTTCGCACCCGGCTGACGAACGCCGCGATCATCATAGCGGTCGTCGTAGTTGGTTCACTGCTGATCGGCGGACGACCATATTTGCAAGCGAGAAATTTCTTTCACATCAAAACGGCTCTAACGCCACGAGAAGCGTTCGGGATGCCCTGCAAATGGTACTGATCGCGGTTGGCTGCGTCGCCGTGGTGAACGCCGTCGTGTGGAAACGCTGCTTGCGTAGCGCGACGTGGATGTTTGCCGGTTTCAGCGGGCTGCTCCACATGTGGTATTTTCCCTGGACGATTCCGTTTGCGGTCCGTTTTCGCGTGACCACGGCGGCGCTCGCGATCTCGCTGCCTCTATTTGAAATCACAGCCAATTCACAGGTGGCCAATGTGATCAAAGTGAGCCTCGAATTGCCTACCGTGTTCATCTTGGCGGCCCTCGGCGTCGGCGAATTGATTCGCACGAAGGGGCGCGGCGAGCCGTCTGCGGTCGATGCAAGCGGCGATCAACGGCATCAAGCCCAAACCATTCTTGCGGAATCGGCCTAACGGCGATCTGCGACCACCGGCTCAACGCGGCGCACGCATTTGACTCATGCCGCGCTGGGCCTTTCGGGGCCTGGAACGTAATTCGGCGATTTCTCCGTTGATTGCGTGCTACAGTGATAGCCACTGCGAACCGCAGACTTCGACACATACGAATCGTTACGCACTGCTCCCGGAGAAAGTCTATCCTCACCGAACGCGATCTCGCCTCCGGATTGGCTGCATGGAATGCACGCGCCCATGGAGCAGTCGCTACCGTACCGCTGCCGCTCGACCATCCGCGTACCGCGCGGGCCGGAACGCGGGCGAGCGTGTGCGCCGGTCTCATCCCGGCCGAGGGGTTGACGCCGACGGCCGCACCATCGCGCCCCGATCGGATCGTCGTTTTGGCCGCATTCGTCGCGGTGCTGCATCGCTATACCGGCGAAAGCGACCTTCTCGTCGCCGTCGGACGATCTGACGACATCATGCTCCTGCGGATGGATGTCGCGGACGATCCGTCATTTGCGGATCTCATTGAACGCGTCAAACTGGAAATGGCTGCTCGTGCGGAGTTGCCCACACTTCCATGCGATGCGTTGTTGCGTGATTCGCTCCGAAATGGGCACGCGCTTACCGCGCACGCCGCCTTCTTCACAGGGGATGCAAATGGGTTCCCTCTTTCGGCCGACGTACCGCTCGACTTAGCGCTGAGGTACGACGGCTCGACCAACACGGCAGCGCAGATCGCGGTCGAATACCGTGAGGCTCTGTATGAACGCGCAACGATCGAACGACTCGCCGGTCACATCACCGTTTTATTGGACGCGGGAGTCCGCGATCCAGAACAAGCAATCTGGCGCCTGCCACTGCTGACCTTAGGCGAACGTCAAACGCTAGGCCAGTGGAATGCAACCGAAACGCCGTATCCGACCGATCGCAGCATCATCGCTTTGCTGCGCGAACAAGTTGAACGATCCCCACAGGCAATCGCCGTTGAATTCGGCGACGCGCAACTGACCTATCGCGAGCTGGACGAACGTGTAAACCGATTGGCTTCCTATTTACGAGCCCGTGGAGTCGGGCCGGAAGTTGCCGTCGCCGTTGCGATGCGGCGCTCGCTCGACATGATCGTGGCCGTGCTCGGCATACAGCGAGCCGGCGGCGCGTACGTCCCCCTCGATCCCGATTTTCCGAGCGACCGCATCGCGTTCATGCTCACCGACTCGGGCGCCGTTGGTATCGTGACGGAAGAAGCCGTTAGAATCCAGTTGCCGCACCATGCCGGGTTTGTCGTGTCGGTGGACCAGGAGCGCGAAGCGATTGAGAGCGGCTCGGCGGAACCTCCGCCCCTCGACGTCGTCGCGACGCAACTGGCCTACGTGATCTACACGTCGGGCTCGACCGGACGGCCGAAAGGCGTGCAGATCGAGCATCGCAATCTGCTCAATTTTCTGACGGGCGTACGAGACGAGATCAAGATCGGAGCAGGCGACACGCTGCTCGCGCTCGCGCCGCTCGTGTTCGACATCGCGAGCCTGGACATCCATTTCGGCCTTGCGTTCGGGGCACGGATCGTCGTCGCTTCACGCGACGAAACCCGCAATCCCAAGGCGTTGATGTCCCTGATCGAACGCTCGGCTGCGACGCACATTCAAGCCACCCCGTCGACGTTCCGCATGCTGCTGGAAAGCGGTTGGGAGCCGCAGCGCAACGTGACGATCATGTCGACGGGCGAAGCTTTGCCGCAGGCGCTGGCCGAACGGCTTCTCGAGGGTGCTGGCGCACTTTGGAATTTGTACGGCCCGACCGAAGCGACGTACGTCACGATGGAACGTATCGAACGCGGCGAGCCGGTGACGATCGGCCGCCCGATGCCCAACGTCACCACGTATATTCTCGATAGCGCCCTTGCGCCGGTTCCGATTGGTGTGCGTGGGGAACTCTACGTCGGCGGCGCGGGAATTACGCGCGGCTATCGCAACCGGCCCGAATTGACCGGCGAGCGCTTTGTCACCGATCCTTTTGCGGCGGCAAGCAATGCGCGCATGTATCGCACGGGCGATTTGGCACGCTTTCGTTGCGACGGACGGATCGAGTACTTGGGCCGGGCCGACTTTCAAGTCAAACTGCGCGGCTACCGCATCGAGCCCGGCGAAATAGAAACGCTCTTGGAACAACGGTCGGACGTTCGCTCGGCCGTCGTCATGATCAAAGACAATCCGTCGGGCGAACAAGCGCTGGCAGCATACGTCGCCGTCGAGCCCGGCGCGACGTTTTCCGCAACGGCGATACGGCGCGATCTGGCGCGCGCGTTGCCGGTTTATATGGTCCCGGACGCCGTCGTGGCGCTCGACGCCTTTCCGCTCAATGCCAACGGGAAAATCGACCGTAGCGCGCTCGCCGCTGCGCCTTTTCCGGCAATTTCGCGCCCCGGCAATGGCGCGACGTGCGTACGGCCTCGCACGCCGCTCGAAGAGCAGCTTACCGCCATCTGGGAAGACGTCATCGGCGTGCGCCCCATCGGAACGACGGACGACTTCTTCGAACTCGGCGCCAGTTCGCTCGTCGCTGCGCGACTATTCGATCGGATTGCGCGCGAACTTGGCGCTAAGCTGCCGCTGTCGCCGTTGTTCATCGCGCCGACGATACAAAAGCTTGCCGCACTGGTCGAGCAACGCGGCCACGCTCAGGTCGGCAAGTCGCTCGTCCCGATTCAAACGCAGGGTTCCGGAACGCCGATCTTTTGCGTTCACGGCGGGGATGGTACCGTTCTTCAGCTTTTTCCCCTTGCCAAGCGACTTGGCGCAGCGCATCCGTTCTACGGTCTACAAATGAAAGGTTTGTACGGGGATGCGAGACCAGACCTCAGCGTCGAACAGATGGCACGCCAATATGTGCGCGAAATACGTCAGATACAGGCTATTGGTCCCTACGTGCTTTCCGGGTACTGCTTCGGCGGCATCATCGCGTTTGAGATGGCCGTGCAACTACAGCAGGCCAGCGAGCGTGTCGCGCTGCTCGCGACACTCAATGGAGCAACTCCGAACTATCTGCGAGCACACCGTTCCACTAGTCGCGAGAACCTTTCGGCCCGCGAACTTCTTAGAGAAACGCGCCGGCGAGCGGCCGCCCTGCGCAATCGCTTCAGTCTTGCGCTAGACTGGCACAGGCCGAGCGGTCGACGTCACCAAGCGTTCAAGGAAATCTGTGACCGTGCAGCCCAGCGGTATCGCCCCAGAGCGTTCTCCGGCGCGATGCTGGTTATTGGAAGCAAGGGGCTCTTTTCCGACGCCTCTCTCGGCTGGGACAGGTTCGCTCAGGGCGTTGAAACGATAGAAATTCCGGCAAGCCACCGAAACAGGTGGGAAGCGCTCATTCCTCCCCACGTAGACTTCGTCGCGGCTCGATTACAGGAAGCGCTCGACCGGCGGCTTCATCGAATCGATCGTCAGATTGTCACGGACGTCAAGAACACGGACGGGTGACGCCGCTCGAGGCAGCCGCGTGCGCGAACGCTGCACTGAAGCCGCCCGGTGACGGTGCGCTTTCCCAATCGGTTTGGCTTTTGACGAACGCCGCCGTTCCGGTCCGCGGCTGCGACCACACGCCGATGGTGCGCGGGTCGGGACCGCACCACGCGACGGGATTCTGCCGCATCCAGTCGGCCAATTGCGCTCCGATCTCCGTGGGGACGACCTGATACGCGTAGGTAACCGCAGCATGCGTTTTATCACTAAGCGTGACGTCGGTTACCCGTGCCAGCTTTGCCTGAGCCAGCGGCACGGTCCAGGTTTCGCACTGCGCGCAGCCGCCCGGCGTTGGAGCCGACGTCCAGCCATTTGCTTGCGCGTAGGTGCGGCCGGCCGTATCGAACCGACAAACCGCCGTCCGCGCGAACGGACCGGCCTCCGTCGCCTGGCACACGAGCCAGCGTTTCGCGTACAGAAAGCCCGCCAGCGGGTAAGGCTTCGGAGCCCGTTCACCGCCGGCCGTAAAGGTCATGGTCTGAACGGCGTTCGGGGTTGAAAACACCGTGGCTTCGAGCGTCGCCATGGCAACCTCGGCCGGAAGATCGTTTTTGGCGGTTCGGCAGCCACCGAGCGCGAGCAAAAAGACAGCAATGACGAAAACGAAACGGCGTTGCATGAGCGGACTTGTGCCGCAACTGCGCGGGCCGACCCTGCTCGCCTGGTAAACGTCGCCGCGATGCCGAACCTCCACGATCGGGCAGTGCCTCGAGGCAGAAAGGGAGCCGGCATCTAGGGCCGGCGTACCTGTTTATGCGCGAGGCAGTACGATATACTGCATTTCGCGCCGGCGTCGGCGCACCCGGTACGCTACCGCGCAAGCGTCCGACCCCTCACGCTACCCCCGAGGCCGACCCATCGATGGCGATGATTTCCCAAAGCAACCCTTCTGCCGCCGAGACGGGCCGCGAGCGCGTTCGGTCCAACTTTCCCGTTGCCGGTCGCCGCTGGCCCATCGCGCTCGAACCGCGCGATGGCAGCATCGACCCAGCGGCGTGGTGCGCAACGAACCGCGTGTGGCTCGACGAATTGCTCGCCGAACACGGCGCGGTCTTGTTGCGCAATTTTCCTTTGCCGTCGCCCGCGGACTTCAGTCGTACGGCGCGGGCGGTGTGGGGCGATCTCTTTTCCGACTACGGGGACTTGCCGCGCAACAGCGCCGGCGAAAACATCTACGAATCGACCCCCTATCCGGCCGACCAGATGATCCTCTTTCATAATGAGAGTTCGCATTTGGCGAGCTGGCCGATGCGCATCAGCTTTCATTGCGTAACACCTGCACCCAAAGGCGGCTGCACGCCGCTGCTCGACACGCGTGCGCTGATCACGCAAATCGATGCCGGCGTGCTGGCGAATTTTCGGGAGCGCGGATTGCTGTACGTTCGGAACTTCTCCGAAGGCATCGAACCGACGTGGCAGCAGTTCTTTCGCACCGACGACCGCACCACCGTCGAGCAGATGTGTCGCGACGCGGGCAGTGCCTACGAATGGCGCCCGAGCGGTTCCTTGCGTGTTTCGCGGCAGGCGCGAGCCGTGACGCTTCATCCGGTCACCGGCGACGACGTATTCTTCAATCAAATCCAGCACCATCACATCGCCTGCGTCGACGAAGAGACGCGCGACGGTTTGCGGGCGCTTTTCGATGACGACGATTTACCGCGCCACGTCTACTACGGCGACGGCAGCCCCATTCCCGACGACGTGATGACGTATCTGGGCGATCTGTACGAGAGCGTTGCCGTGCGCTTTCCGTGGCAGCGCGGCGACATGCTCGTTTTGGACAACATGCTGACCGCGCATGCACGTGACGCCTTCGAAGGACCGCGCCACATCGTCGTCGCGATGGGACGGATGAGCGGCTGATCACCTCGGACACGAGTTATCCCCTCTCGCCGCTGCAGCAGGGGATGCTCTTCCATCATCTGCTCGAGCCGCACTCCGGCGTCGACATCGAGCAGGTCGTCATATCGTTAGCGGAAGCGGTCGATGCGCAGCAGCTGCGCCGAGCTTGGCAGCTCGTTGTCGCGCGCACCGACGTTTTGCGAACGGCATTCCGTTGGCAAGGCGTTGAACGACCGCTGCAAGAGGTCGCAGCGGCGAGCGAGATTCCTTTTCGCTGCGATGATCTGCGGAAGCTGGATGCGCATGAGCGAGATGCGCAGCTCACTGCGTATCTGCGTGACGATCCGCGGAAGGGATTCGCACTGGACGTCGCGCCGCTCATGCGGTTGGCGCTCTTCCGCATGGAGAACGACGCCTACGAACTCGTGTGGACGTTTCATCACGCATTGCTCGACGGGCGTTCGTTCCCGATCGTGCTACGCGACGTTTTCGACACTTATGGCGGACTCGCGGACGGCACCGTACCGGCATCGCCACCGGCGCGCCGCTCTTATCGAGAGTATGTCGCGTGGCTTGGCGAACAGAATTTCGATGCCGCCGAACCTTTTTGGCGGGAGCGCCTGCGCGGCCTCACCGCTCCGACCCCGCTGCCGGCATCGGATCCCAATTACGCACTGAGTAGCAGCGACGAGCGCCGCCGCGATCGCTCCACCCATCTCAATCGTGCAACGACCGCGGCGCTGCGGGCGCTAACGCGCTCGGGTGAGTTCACGCTGACGACGCTCGTACAGGCCGCGTGGGCACTCATTTTGTCGCGCCATAGCGGCGAATCGGATGTCCTCTTTGGCGCGACGCGGGCCTGCCGCCGATCAACCATCGAGGGCGCCGACGACGTCGTAGGGTTGTTCATCAACACGTTGCCCATGCGCACGAGCGTGCACGAGGACGAACGTCTGACGACGTGGCTCAGGCGGCTGCGCGCGGATTGGACGGGGATGCGCGCGTGGGAGCAAACGCCGCTTGCGCGCGTGCAAGGTTGGAGCGATATCCCGGGCGAGCGCGCCCTCTTCGACAGTATCGTGGTCTTCGAGAACCGCTCCCTGCAAACGACCTTGCGCGCGCAGGGCGGCGCTTGGGAGCACCGGCGCGTCCGGCTCTACGAGCAGACCAATTATCCGCTCACGCTCGCCGTTTACGGCGACGATGAGCTGCGCATCAAGTTGCAGTACGACGGCGCGCGCTTCGACGACGCAAGCATGGACCGCGTCCTGGGACACTTCACGACGGTGCTGGGCGCCATCGCAAACGGCGGGGTCGAGCAACGCGTCGGCGATCTACCGTGGCTGACGGTGGATGAAGCGCACACGCTAGCTGCGTGGGCCTGTCCACGAACGAGCTACCACAGCGACGCGACGCTGGTCGAACTCTTCGAGTGCCACGTTATGCGTACGCCGGATCACATCGCGCTTACGTTCGAGAGCGAACACATCACGTATCGCGAGCTCGATCGCCGAGCCGAGCGGACGGCGCGCACGTTACGTACGCTCGGCGTGGCACCGGGCGTCGGCGTCGCACTGTGTTTCGAACGTTCGGTCGAACTCATCGTCGCAATCGTCGCAACGCTCAAGGCCGGCGGCTATTACGTTCCGCTCGACCCCGCCTACCCCGCCGAACGCCTCTCGTTCATGCTCGAGGACGCCGAGCCCAGGGTCGCGCTGACCACCAAAGAGTTGCGCGTCAGGCTACCGGCAGCGTCTGTGAACGTCGTTCTTCTCGATGCCGATGAGCACAACGGTTCGGACGAGCCTTCCGCGGTCGCCGTGCCGGTCACGGCGGAAGATCCTGCGTACGTCATCTACACTTCAGGCTCGACGGGAAGGCCGAAGGGCACGCGCGCGACGCATCGCAATGCCGTTCGGCTGCTGGCGGCAACGCGCGACGAGGTCGGCTTCGGCGCCGAAGAGGTGTGGACGCTGTTCCACTCCTATGCGTTCGACTTTTCCGTTTGGGAAGTGTGGGGCGCGCTCGCGCATGGTGGACGGCTCGTCATCGTGCCCTATTGGGTCACGCGTTCCACCGAAGAGTTTCGCTCTCTGCTGCTGCTCGAAAACGTGACGGTGCTCAGTCAAACGCCCTCGGCCTTCTGGCAGTTGGTACGCGCCGACGAGAACGCTTCACAGACGTTATCCGCCTTGCAGATCATTATGCTCGGCGGCGAAGCCATCGACGTCGCCCGTTTGGCAGCGTGGTTCACACGCTACGGCGACGAGCGGCCGCGCGTTTTCAACGGCTACGGTCCGACGGAATTGACCGTCTTCACGACGGTACGTCGCCTACATGAAGCGGATCTACGTAGCACGCTACGCAGCCCGATTGGGCGCACACTTGGCGACCTGCGGCCGTACGTGCTCGATGTCCGCGGTGCTCCCGTTCCTATCGGGGTCACGGGCGAGTTGTACGTCGGCGGCCCCGGCGTCACGGCGGGTTATCTGAACCGGCCCGACCTGACGGCAGAACGCTTTCTGCCCGAGCCCGACGCGAGGGAGCCTGAGGCGCGGCGGTATCGTACGGGAGACAGCGTGCGCTGGCTGCCTGACGGGAGTCTGGATTACTTCGGCCGCAACGACGATCAACTCAAAATTCGCGGCTTCCGCATCGAGCCGGCGGAGATCGAAGCGGCCCTGCTCACGCATCCGGCGGTCGAAAGCGTCGCCGTCGTCGCACGCGAACTCGCTCCCGGTGATACGCGCCTGGTCGGCTACGTCGTGCCGCGCGCGGGCCACGCTGCGGAGGCCGATGCCTTGCGGCTTTTTCTCGCAAATCGCCTGCCCGCGCACCTCGTGCCGGCGCGGTTCGTTATGCTCGCCGCTCTGCCGCTCAGCGACAACGGCAAACTCGATCGCAAACGCCTTCCCGCTCCCGATGCCGCTCGGGACGACACAAGTGGTGAGCAGGCACGACCTCACACGCCGCTCGAGCATACCCTGGCGGCGATTTGGAGTTCGACGTTGCGTACCGCGCACGTCGGCGTGCACGACAACTTCTTTGCGCTGGGCGGCGATTCGATCCTTACGATTCAAATCGTCGCCCGCGCCCGCGAAGCGGGCTTGCGGATCACGCCCCGCCAGCTCTTCGATCATCCCACGATCGCCGCCCTCGCCCGCGTAGCGACGCCCACGCAATCCGACGCCGCGGGACGTGAGCCGCTGCCCACGCGCGGCGCGGCGCCGTTGACGCCGATTCAACGCTGGTTCTTTGAAACGCAGAGCGACGCGCCGAACTATTGGAATCAAGCGTCCCTGTTCGACGTCCCGCCTGACTTCGATGTAGCGCATGCACGCGCAGCGGCGTGCGCCGTCGTGCAGCATCACGATGCGCTACGCGCGCGTTTCGGGCGCGTCGGCGATCGCTGGATCACTGCACCTAGTGCGCACGACGAAGACGTTTGCATCGAAAGCGTTGACCTCACAAACGTCTCCGCGCAGTTGCTACCCGCCATGCTCGAATCGCTCTGCACCGCTACGCAAAGTTCGCTCGACATCATGCGGGGGCCGCTCCTGCGCTTCGTGCACATGAGGCTCAGCCCCGAGCGCCCCGGACGTTTTTTGATCGCGGTTCATCATCTCGTCGTCGACGGTGTCTCGTGGGCCGTGCTGCTCGGGGACTTCGAACGGGCCTACCGCGCAGCACAACGTGGCGAGATGATCGGGCTGCCGCCGAAAACGACGTCGGTCGTGCAGTGGGCGCAACGCCTGGAACGCTTTGCGCACGGCGCCGACGTTGC
>JAABUX010006154.1_pt1 | contig 14409 bp, 12 predicted proteins | sample 5561851 | NCBI WGS metagenome assembly JAABUX01 (sample SAMN10711883, study PRJNA513361) | rock metagenome | isolation source: Antarctica rocks | place: Antarctica: Victoria Land, Richard Nunatak red sandstone | collected 2016-01-03 | reverse complement strand
TGGAACAAGCGGGAGCGGGCGTTGATCGCCACCGACCCCGACCGCGTGCCGCCGCTGGCGCTGCCGCCGCTGGAGGAGAACTGCATCCTCGGCTCGCTCACCGGAGAGGCGCTGCAGACGGCGGCGCGGGAGGCGGCGCGCACCATCCCGCCGCGCGAGCACGGCGGCAACTGCGACATCAAGAACATCAGCCGCGGCTCGCGCATCTATTTCCCGGTGTACGTGAAGGGCGCCAAGCTCTCGATGGGCGACTACCATTTCTCGCAGGGCGACGGCGAGATCACCTTCTGCGGCGCCATCGAGATGGCCGGGTGGATGGATCTGCACGTCGACCTGATCAAGGGCGGCTGCATCAAGTACGGCGTCGAGCAGGCGATGTTCAAGACCAGCCCGGTCGATCCGCACTACTCCGACTACCTGGTGTTCGAAGGCATCAGCGTCGGCGACGACGGCACGCAGTACTACAACGACACCACCATGGCGTACCGCCGGGCCTGCCTGAACGCGATCAACTACCTGACCAAGTTCGGTTACTCGAAGGAGCAGGCCTACGTGATCCTGTCCTGCGCGCCGGTGGAGGGCCGGGTCGGCGGGGTGGTGGACATCCCGAACGCCTGCGTGTCGGTGGCGATCCCCTGCGAGATGTTCGACTTCGACATCAAGCCGAACGCGCAGGGGCCGCAAAAGCACGTCGATCCGAGGAAGGCGGACCTCGCCCGCTGCGCGTGACTGGACCGGCGGGATGCCCGTGGTGTCCCGCCACACTTTGAAGGGAGGGCGCCATGCCCGATTATGAGTATCTGTGCGGCGATTGCGGCCCGTTCGGGGCGTCGCGGCCGCTCATGCATGCCGCGGCGCCGCACGAGTGCCCGGAGTGCGGCGAACCGGCGCCCCGCGCGCTGGCCAGCCCGCATATCCGCACCTCGGGCGCGCGGGTCCGCTACATCGCGGAGTCGCGGAACGAGAAGAGCGCCCACGAGCCGGCGACCGAGCACCGCCTGAACGGCACCACCAAGAAGCATCGCGAGGCCCATACGCACGCCCATCACGGCCACAGCCACGGTGGTCACCACGGTGGCCACCACGGCGGCCACCACGGCAACCAGCGGCCGTGGATGATCGGTCACTGATGGCAGCCGATCATGAGGTCATGGACCTCGGCGACGTGGCGCTGCAGGGCGGCGCCACGATCCGCAATTGCCAATTGGCGTACAAGACCTTCGGCACGCTGAATGGCGCCAAGGACAACGCCGTCGTCTATCCCACCTGGTATTCAAGCCAGCACCCGGACAACGAGTGGCTGATCGGGCCCGGCATGGCGCTTGACCCGGCGACGCAGTTCATCATCGTGCCCAACATGCTCGGCAACGGCCTATCGTCGTCACCCAGCAACACGCCGGAGCCGTACAACGGACCGCGTTTCCCCAAGGTCACGGCCTGCGACAACGTGCGGGCGCAGCACCGCCTGGTGACCGAGACATTCGGCATCGAGCGGCTCCGGCTGGTGACGGGGTGGTCGATGGGGGCGCTGCAAACCTTCCACTGGGGCGCGCTGTACCCGGACATGGTGGAGCGGATCGCGCCGTTCTGTGGCTCGGCGAAGTGCTCGCGCCATAATTTCGTGTTCCTGGAGGGGGTGAAGGCGGCGCTCACCGCGGACGCCGCGTTCGCCGATGGCTGGTACGACGCCAAGCCGCAGAAGGGGTTGCGGGCGATGGCGCGGGTGTATGCCGGCTGGGGCTTCTCGCAGGCGTTCTACCGCGAGGAGCTCGACCGCAAAGCGCTTGGCTACTCGTCGTTGGAGGATTTCCTGGTCGCGTTCTGGGAGGGGTTCTTCCTGCCGAAGGACGCCAACAACCTGCTGGCCATGCTGTGGACCTGGCAGAACGGCGACATCAGCGCCAACGAGCTGTATGGCGGCGACTTTCCCCGCGCGCTCGCCGCCATCAAGGCCAAAGCCTTGGTGATGCCCTGCCGAACCGACCTGTATTTCCCGCCCGAGGACAGCCAGTTCGAGGTCAGCCACATGCCGAATGCCGAACTGGTGGTGATCCCGTCGATCTGGGGCCACTTTGCGGGCGGCCCGGGCACTAACCCCGAGGACGTGCGCTTCGTCGACGCGAAGCTGAAGGAGCTACTGGCCCGGTGATGAACGAGCAGCATGTCGGCACAGTTGCGAGCCTGCACCGCTACCCCGTGAAGTCGATGCTCGGCGAGGGCTGCGATGCCCTCGCCGTGACGCGTCGCGGGGTGATTGGCGACCGTGCCTGGGCGATCCTCGACGAAGCCACCGGGAAGGTCGCGAGCGCGAAACGGCCGAAGCTCTGGCGCAGCCTGCTCGGTTGCCGCGCCCAGACCGTCGATGACGGCGCAGCCGAAATCCGGCTGCCCGACAGCGCCGTCTACCGCGCCGGCGACCCGGCGCTGGACAGTCGCCTCTCCGCGCTGACCGGCCGGGCGGTGCGGCTGTCCGGCACGCCGCCGAACGGCGCCGAGATCGACCGGGCCCATCCCGAAGCGCAGCTCGTTGCTGGCCTGGATGCGGACGTCGCCTCCGACATCCTCGTGCTGGGTGGAGCTGCGCCGCCGGGCACGTTCCTCGACTACGCGCCGCTCCACCTCATCACCTCGGCTACGCTCGACGGCCTCGACGGCGGCGAGCCGGCCCGCTACCGCGCCAACATCGTGATCCGCTCGCCCTCCGGCACGCCCTGGTTTCCCGAGAACGACTGGCTCGGCGGCACCCTTCGGATCGGCGCCGTGACCCTGCGCATCGTGTTGCAGACCCCGCGCTGCGCCATTCCGGCGCTGGCCCACGGGGCGCTGCCCTCGCGTCCGGAGGCGCTCCGGCTGGCCGCCGACCGCAACCGCGTCGACGTGCCCGGGTTCGGCCACCAGCCCTGCGCCGGCGTCTACGCCGAAGTGCTGCGCGACGGCGTCATTCGTCAGCGCGACGCCGTGATGTTCAGCCTGTAGCCGGCTTAGGGGTGTGATGGACTCCGGCGGCGCTGGCCGGGTCGATCCAGCCGATATGTCCGTCGGTCCGGCGGTACGCCACGTTCAATTCGCCCGTCGCGCTGTTGTGGAACATCATCACCTGCTGGTCGGCCAGGTCGAGCTGCATGACCGCTTCGCCGACCGATAAGCGGCTGATCGAGGTCACGGTCTCGGCGATCACGGTCGCGAACGATCGCTCGTCGACCGCGCCGTCGACGTGCCCGTCCACGCCCTCGTCATCCTGGCGCAGCACATACTGCCGTCCGTCCTGCGGCCGCGCGCGATGCGCCAGATCCCGCGCGTGCTCGTTCACCCGGCGGCGGTAGCGGCGCAGGCGCTTGGCGATGTGCTCGGCGGCATCGTCGAAGGCGCTGTTGGCGTCCGCCGCCTCACCCTCGCCGCGCAGGATGAGGCCACGCCCGGCATGGACGTTGATGTCGCAGGTGAAGAAGCTTCGGGCCCGGCTGAAGGTGACGTGCGCCTCCTGCGCGTGGTCGAAATACTTCCCTGCGATCACGTCGAGCTGCTCCGAGACGCGGGTGCGAAGCGCGTCCGAGAGGTCGACCTGCTTGCCGGAAACCGTGATCTGCATCTGCGTAGCCTCCATCGAGTGAGTGGGGCCGCGGGTGCTCGCCGGTCAGGCCGGCAGCGCTTTCTCCCGCTTGCGCTGAACCGAACTTGGAATACGGAGCGCATCCCGGTATTTGGCCACCGTTCTGCGCGCGATGTCCACGCCTTCGCGACGAAGTGCCGCCACGATCGCATCGTCGGACAGGACGTCCTTGACCGTTTCGGCCGCGACCATGGCGCGGATGCGCTGCCGAACGGCCTCCGCGCTGTGGCTTTCGCCGCCGGAGGTCGCGGCGATGGCCGTGGTGAAGAAGTACTTCAGCTCGAACGTGCCCCGCGGAGTGGCGATGTATTTGTTGGCCGTCACCCGGCTGACGGTGCTCTCGTGCATCTCCACCGCGTCGGCGATGTCGCGCAGGATGAGCGGGCGCAGATGGGCGACGCCGCGCTCGAAAAAACCGTCCTGGCGGCGGACGATCTCGGCGGCGACCTTGACGATGGTCTGGGCCCGCTGCTGCAGCGACTTCACCAGCCAGTTGGCGCTCGATAGCTGCTCGCTCAGGAACACCCGGTCCTCCCGGGAGGCGGCGGGAGCGATGCGCGCGTGGAAGGATTGATTGACGAGCACGCGCGGCATCGTCTCGGGGTTCAGCTCCAGCAGCCATACGCCGCCGGGCCCGGCGCGCATCAGGACGTCCGGCACGATCGTCGCCGCCGGCGTATCGTCGAACGCGGCGCCAGGCTTGGGATTCAGCGCCCGGATTTCGGCGATCATGTCGGCGAGGTCCTCGGCGTCCACGCCGCACACGGAGGTCAGCTTGCGCAGCTCCCGGCGGGCGAGCAGGTCGAGGTTGTCAAGCAGCGCTTCCATCGCCGGGTCGAGCCGGTTGAGGTCGGCCAGTTGTGCTGCCAGGCACTCGCGCAGGTCGCGCGCGAAAAGGCCGGGCGGGTCGAACGACTGCATGATCCCCCGCACCCGCTCGACCTGAGCCGGTTCTGCGCCAAGCGTCTGCGCCAGTTCGCAGCTGCTGAGGGCCAAGCGGCCGGCCGGGTCGAGGGCCGCGATCAGGTGCGCGCCGATTATCCGGTCCGCCGGGTCGGCGAAACTGAGCCGAAGCTGTTCGTCCAGGTGCTCGCGAAGGGAGCGGGGCGGCTCGGCGAAATCATCCATGCCGCGTTCGTCGGTCTCGAAACCGCCGCCACCGCCGGTCCGGGTGAAGGCGGCGCCGTCCGCGATACCGCCGCCGTCGAAGCTGTTGGTGTGATCCGCCTCGACCACGTCGGGCAGTTTTTCACGCCGCAGCAGGTCGGCGGTGTCGAGCGCCTCGAGCGTTTCCCGCCGCTGGTCCGGGGCGCACACCTCCGGCAGCGAATCGGTCCGGTCGTCGCGTTCGAGCAGCGGGTTGCGCTCCAACTCCTCCTTGACGTAGGCGTTCACCTCGAAGTTGGTGAACTGCAGCAGCTTGATCGCCTGCCGCAGTTGCGGCGTCATCACCAGCGATTGCGATTGCCTGAATTCGAGTCGGGGACCGAGGGCCATGGGGGCAGCTTACAGGCTGAACCTTTCCCCAAGGTACACGCGGCGCACATCCTCGTGCGCCACGACCTCGTGGGGAAGGCCCTCCATCAGCAGCTTTCCGTCGTGCATGATGTAGGCGCGATCGATGATTTCCAGGGTCTCGCGGACGTTGTGGTCGGTGATCAGCACGCCGATGCCGCGATCCTTCAGGTGCCCGACCAGGTCGCGGATTTCACCGACCGCGATCGGATCGATGCCGGCCAACGGCTCGTCCAGCAAGATGTAGCCGGGCTGCGTCGCCAGCGCGCGGGCGATCTCGACGCGGCGGCGCTCCCCGCCCGACAGCGCCAGGGCGGGGGTGCGGCGCAGATGAGAAATGCCGAACTCGGCCAGCAACTCGTCCAGCATGACGTCCCGCCGGTCGGAGTCGGGCTCGACCACCTCCAGTGCCGCCATGATGTTCTGCTCCACGTTCAGGCCGCGGAACACGCTGGCTTCCTGCGGGAGATAGCCGATGCCGAGGCGCGCACGGCGATACATCGGCAGGGCGGTGATGTCCTGCCCGTCCAGGCTGATCGACCCGGTGTCCGGCCGCACCAGGCCCACGATCATGTAGAACGTCGTCGTCTTGCCGGCGCCGTTGGGGCCGAGCAGGCCGACCGCCTCGCCGCGATGCACGTTGATGGAGACGTTCCGGACCACCGGGCGCTTCTTGTAGGTTTTGCCGACCGCGCTCGCGACCAGCCCGGCGCCGCCGCCGATCACGCGCAGGGGGGCGCTCACTTCTTCGCTTTCGGCGTCGCGGAGCCGCCCAGCGGATCGCTTTTGCCGGAGCCGCCGAGCGGGTCGCTCTTGCCGCTCGCGTCGTTCGGCACGACCAGCCCCTCGACCCGGGTCCCTGGCGCCTGGGTCACGGTGGATATGCCGGTCCGCATGTTCACGATCGCTTCGTCTCCGTTCAACTGGTTCTGCCCGCGGGTCATGTGCACGTTGCCGACCAGCCGGGCGATGCCGGTGTCGGGCACGTACACGCCGCGGTCGCCATGCACGATTTCGGTCGCCGTGCGAACCTCGACATGGCCGAACGCCTCGACCTTCTGCAGCTTGCCGGACGCGCCGAGCGGGTCGGCCGGCGGCTTGGACGGGGCGACGGGCTTGGCGGCGGCCTTCACCAGCGGCTGCCCCGGCGTCGCACTCGGGTCGGCGGTGTAGCCGACCAAAACGTCCCCCGTCAGCCGCCGTCCGTCGCTGGTCGTGACCGTGGCGTCGCCGCGGCCGACAGCCATGTGCTTCTGCGACCAGTATTCCATCGCGTCCCGCGCCGTCATCACCTGCTGCGGCGTGGTGATCTTCATGTCTTGGCCGGTCATCACCAGCACGGCCTGGTCCATGTCGTAGACCGCGTGGTCGCCGACAGCCTCGTCGGTCGGCGTGTAGATATGGACGTTGCCCACCGCCTCGAGCCGGTAGATTTCGTTGTTGCCGCTCTCGCCCGTCGCGGCCGAAGCGGGCGCCGGCGTCGCCTGGGCCGCGCCCGCCTTCTTGCGGTAATGGGCGATGAGCCGGTCGGCCGTCACGGTGACCTCGCCCCGCACGGCCCGGGCGTCGCCCTTGGCGATGATGATCTGCTCGTTCTGCCGCCACTCCATCCCGTCGCGGGACGTCACCTCGATGGCGCCACCTTTGGAGAGGTCGATCGGTTGCGCACGGGCCGCCCCGGCGAGCGCGGTCGCGACCGCAAGCCCGAATGCGGCCCACCTCATTTATGCGAGCCATTCAGCAGCAGGCGCGAGGGCCCGCTGAACTGGACGACGGCGCCCTTATCCACCAAGGCGAAGCCCTGGGCATCGAGCGTCCCGAACGGGCCCTCCACGTGCGTCCTCTCGTTCGACGCCGCTGCGCCCGACTTCACGTCGACCGCGACCAAATCCGTGTGCATCGTGATGCCGTCGTCGCGATAGACGGTGGCGTCGCCGGACAGATCCAACTGTCCGGTATGCTGCAAATACACGCCCTTCTGCGACTGCACCATCATCCATGTCCCGTTCTCGCTGACCACGTCGCCCTTCGGTTCCGTCAGGTTCAGCCGCTCCGGGCCATCCTGGGAGGCGAGGTCAGCGGTAACCGCGTAGGGACGGCCACGCCCATCCACGCCCCGGTATCGCGCGTCCCGCAACTGTCCGGCTTCGAGTTGTCCCGAGAGGCCGCGGCCATACTTGATCCGGCCCTGGCCCAATTGCCGGGCGATCTCCGGCCAGAGCGCGATCGAGGAGAGCAGGAGCATGGCCACAACCGGCATGAGCCGCTTGGACCACATCACCATCCGGCGTCGGCGCGCGATGCTGCCCCGCGTCGCAACCTTTCGGGTCCGCACCAGTTCAGATTGGGTCGACCGATAGCCCGGCCGAGTGCGCGGCAACGGCGCGATGGTCACGCCAGGCCGCCGCGCAGCAGGTCGTGGATGTGCAGGATGCCCAGCGGCCGCGCCTGGGGGTCGGTGACGAACAGGCTGGTGATCCGCCGCGCGCCGGCGTTCATCGCGCGCAGCGCATCCTCGGCCAGCGCGTCGGGCCGGATCGTCCGGGGATCGGCCGTCATCACCTCGCCGACCCGGCGCGCCAGCAGATCCGGCCCCATCAGCCGCCGCAGGTCGCCGTCGGTGACGATGCCGCACAGGCGATGGTTCGCGACCACCCCCACGCAGCCGAAGCCTTTGCCGGTCATCAGCAGCAGCGCCTGCTCCATCGGCGCTTCGAGGCCGATCAGCGGCACAGCCTCGCCGGTGTGCATGAGGTCGCGGACCCGGCGCAGGCGGGCGCCCAGCTTGCCGCCGGGGTGGTAGGCGCGGAAGTCGACGGCGGTGAAGCCGCGCCGGGTCAGCAGGGCCACCGCGAGGGCATCGCCGAGGGCCAGTTGCATCGTCGTGCTGGTGGTCGGCGCCAACCCCATCGGACACGCTTCGGGCGCCGCGGGCAGCACCAGCACGGCGTCGGCCGCGCCCGCGAGGGCCGAGCCGGGCTGGGCCGTGACCGCCACCAGCTTCAGGCCGAACCGCCGCGCGTGGGCCACCAGGTCGGCCAACTCCGCGGTCTCGCCGGAGTTGGAGAACAGGATCAGCGAGTCGCCCGGCACCACCATGCCGAGATCGCCGTGCGACGCCTCGGCGGGATGCACGAACAGCGCGGGCGTTCCGGTCGACGCGAGGGTCGCGGCCGTCTTGCGCGCGATATGGCCGGATTTGCCCATGCCGGACACCACGACCCGGCCGGTGCAGCTCGCCAGCAGATCCACCGCCCGGCCGAACGCCCCGTCCAGCGACGCCGACAAGGCGCGCAATCCGGCAGCCTCGGTGCTAAGAACCGAGCGCGCGACGTCGAGGTCGGACACAGCGAGGGCGGCCGCGGTGGTCATGCCACTTGTATGGAGAGTGCCGCTAGGCGGGTCAATCGCGTCGCTGCAATTGCCACACTCCGTGACAAAAATCGTGCCAACCGTCAGTGGGCGAAGATGTCCGGCGCGTCGTAACCTAGAAAGTCAAGCCGGGCGCGAGCGGGGAGGAACGCGAAGCACGCCTCCGCCAGTTCCAGGCGCTGCTCGCGTGCCAGCAGCGCCTCCAGCCGGGCCCACAGCGGATGAAGGTGCAGCACGTCCGACGCGGCGTAGGAGAGCTGCTCGGGCGAGAGCTCGGGCGCGCCCCAGTCCGACGTCTGCTGCTGCTTGTTGATGTCCACGCCGAGCAGCTCGCGGCACAGGTCGCGCAGGCCGTGCCGGTCGGTGAAGGTGCGGACCAGCTTGGCGGCGATCTTGGTGCACTTCACCGGCGCGACGGTCACGCCGAGGGCGAGCTGCAGGATGCCCACGTCGAAGCGAGCGAAGTGCATCAGCTTCACGACCCCCGTATCGGCCATCAACGCGCGCAGGTTGGGACAATCACGGCCGCCGAGCCGTTCGGGGACGATCTGGACCAGGTGCGCCTGCCCATCCCCGGCCGAAAGCTGCACCAGGCAGAGCCGGTCGCGGTGCGGGTTCAAGCCCATCGTTTCAGTATCGACCGCCACACACGCGCCGAGCCTGAGCCCGTCCGGCAAATCGTGCCGGTGCAGGTGGATTGTCGCATCCCGCTGGAACTGCGTCGTCATGCCACTCCGTTGGTGCCCAGGAAAAGACTCGAACTTTCACGACCTTGCGGCCACAGGTACCTGAAACCTGCGCGTCTACCAATTCCGCCACCTGGGCAAGCACGGGTGAGTGGTGGGGGCGCGATGTAGCCTCCGCGGCCGGGCGCGTCAACAACAATGCGGACCGAGCGCGTCGCCCCTGGCTTGAGGGATGCCGTAGCGGCGCATATGGAGGGAGCAATCCAGAGGAGCATCGAGTTTATGGCGACCCGCAGCGTGGCGACCGTGTTCGGCGGCTCCGGCTTCATCGGGCGCTACGTCGTCCAGCGCCTGGCCCGCGCCGAGTACATCGTCCGGGTCGCCGGGCGCGACACCGAGAGCAGCATGTTTCTCCGCCCGATGGGCCGAGTGGGGCAGGTCGTGCCGCTGTTCGCCTCGGTTGCCAACGAGCCGCAGGTGCAGCGCGTCGTGGAGGGCGCCGACCTGGTGGTGAACCTGGTCGGCATCCTGGCCGAGCGCAAAGCGGGGGACTTCACCCGGTTGCAAGCCGAGGGCGCCGGCCGGGTCGCGCGGTTGTCGGCGGCGGCCGGGGTGGCGCGTATGGTGCAGATCTCGGCGATCGGCGCCGATCCGGCGAGCCCCAGCCAGTATGCCCGGACCAAGGCGGAGGGCGAGGCGGCGGTGCTGGCGGCGATGCCGGCGGCGACGGTGCTGCGGCCCTCGCTGGTGTTCGGTGCGGAGGACCAGTTCTTCAACCGGTTCGCCGGCCTAGCGCAATTGCTGCCGTTCATGCCGGTCATCTGCGGCGACACCAAGATGCAGCCGGTCTATGTCGGGGACGTCGCCGACGCCGTGATCGCTGCGCTTGCAAACCCGGAGGCCGCCGGGCGCACCTACGAACTGGGCGGGCCAAGGGTTTGGACGTTCCGCGAGATTCTCGCCTGGATTCTGCGGGAAACCCGGCGCAAGCGGCCGATGATCGACATCCCGCTCGGACTTGCCCGCTTCCAGGCGGCAGTCGCGGAACGGGTGCCCGGAAAGCCGTTCACGCGCGACCAATTGCTGCTGCTGCAACGCGACAACGTCGCCGCCGCCGGCGCCTTGGGCCTGGGCGATCTCGGCATCGCTGCGACGCCGGTGGAACTGGTGGTGCCGGAGTATCTCGATCGCTACCGCCCGGGGGGTGGGAAGCTCGAGCGAGTGCCGAAATAGCCGGATCGGACCTAGTTTATTCCAGTTCGGCGTTGCTGCTCAAAATTATGGCGGAAAATGAGCAGGTTTAGGACATATTTACTGACATAAGCTTTCGATTCCCTCTCGCCAGCGCTCAACTGCAACGCTATATCTGCCCTCCGCTCGCGTTGGGGAGGAACGAACATGGCTGATCGCATGCTTCAATTTGTCAGCGTCGCGCAGCAGACGCCTGACAAGCGCGCTGTTCCCACGCGAACTATCGACTTCGACGAAATCTACGCCCGCTTTGACCCGGCCCGCGCCGCCGTGCAAGCCAGCCGCTGCAGCCAGTGCGGCGTGCCGTTCTGTTCCATCCACTGCCCGCTATCGAACAATATCCCCGATTGGCTGAAGCTCACTGCGGAGGGACGGCTCGAGGAGGCCTACGAGGTCAGCAGCGCCACCAACAACTTCCCCGAGATTTGCGGCCGCATTTGTCCGCAGGATCGCCTGTGCGAGGGCAACTGCGTCATCGAGAAGGGCTTCGAGAGCGTCACCATCGGCGCCGTCGAGCGGCACATCACCGATACCGCGTTCGCCAATGGCTGGGTGAAGCCGCTCTCGCCCCGGCGCGAGCGGCCGCAGTCGGTCGGCGTCGTCGGCGCCGGGCCGGGCGGCCTGGCCGCGGCCGAGATGATGCGGGCCAAGGGCTACCAGGTGCACGTGTACGACCGCTACGACCGGGTCGGCGGGCTGATGATCTACGGCATCCCCGGCTTCAAGCTGGAGAAGGAGATCGTGCTGCGCCGCTGGAAGCTGCTGGAGGCGGGCGGCATCAAGTTCCATCTCGGCGCGGGGGTGGGCGAAGGGCTCAGCTTCGCCGATTTGCGGGCCCGGCACGACGCGATCTTGATTGCCACCGGCGTGTACAAGGCCCGCGGCATCGGCGGACCCGGCGTGGGCCTGCCCGGCATCGTGCCCGCGCTGGACTACCTGACCACCTCCAACCGCCAGGGCCTCGGCGACAACGTGCCCGCGTTCGACTCCGGCGCGCTCAACGCGTCGGGCAAGAACGTCGTCGTGATCGGCGGCGGCGACACCGCGATGGACTGCGTCCGCACAGCCGTCCGGCAGGGCGCCAAATCGGTGAAATGCCTGTATCGCCGCGACCAGGCGAACATGCCGGGTTCCATGCGCGAGGTGAAGAACGCGCAGGACGAAGGCGTCGAGTTCGTCTGGCTGTCCGCCCCCGACGCATTCCTCGGCGGCGACCACGTGACGGCCGTACGCGCGAGCCAGATGCGCCTCGGCATGCCCGACGCGTCCGGCCGCCAGTCGGTCGAACCGTCCGGCCAGCACTTTACCCTGGACGCGGACCTCGTGATCAAGGCGCTGGGTTTCGACCCCGAGGATTTGCCCAAGCTGTGGGACGTGGACGGGCTGGAGGTCAGCCGCTGGGGCACCTTGAAGGTCAACCACCGGACGCAGATGACCAGCCTGCCCGGCGTGTTCGCCGCCGGGGACATCGTGCGCGGAGCCAGCCTGGTGGTGTGGGCCATCAAGGACGGCCGCGACGCCGCCGCGCGGATGCACGACTTCATTCAAGCACAACAGACGGCGCTCGCCGTCGCCGCGGAGTAAGTGGCATGGCCGATTTCAACCCCGACTTCATCGCCGACTGGAACGCCGACGTCGCCGCCCTCGCCGGCACGTACCGCGAGCAGGACGAGCACGCCAATTGCGGCGTCGGCCTGGTCGCCTCGCTGGACGGCAAGCCGCGGCGCGACGTGGTGCAGGCGGGCATCGACGCCCTTCGCGCGGTCTGGCACCGGGGCGCGGTGGACGCCGACGGCAAGACCGGCGACGGCGCCGGTATCCACGTCGAAATCCCGCAGGACTTCTTCGCCGACGACATCCAGCGTGGCGGGGACGCGACGCCGCGCGAGCGGATCGCGGTCGGCATGGTGTTCCTGCCCAAGACCGACTTGGGCGCGCAGGAGCGCTGCCGGCAGATCGTGGAGACCGAAATTCTTGCTGCTGGACACACCATCTATGGCTGGCGGCAGGTGCCGATCGACGTCGGCTGCATCGGCGAGAAGGCCAACGCCACCCGGCCCGAGATCGAGCAGATCATGGTCCGCAACGGCACCGGCGCCGACGAGGCGATTTTCGAGCGCGACCTGTATGTGATCCGCCGCCGGATCGAGAAGGACGCCATCGCCGCCCAGATCAGCGAGCTGTATATCTGCTCGCTGTCGTGCCGCTCGATCATCTACAAGGGCATGTTCCTGGCGGAGAACCTGACCGACTTCTACCCCGACCTGGCCGACCCGCGCTTCATCAGCCGGTTCGCGATCTACCACCAGCGCTACTCGACCAACACCTTCCCGACCTGGCGGCTGGCCCAGCCGTTCCGGATGCTCGCGCATAACGGCGAGATCAACACCGTCAGCGGCAACACCAACTGGATGAAGAGCCACGAGACCCGGCTGGGCGACGCGGCGCTGAACCCATACATCGACGATATCAAGCCGGTGATCCAGGCCGGCAGCAGCGACACGGCGGCATTGGACGCGGTGTTCGAGCTGCTGGTACGCGCCGGACGCGACGCGCCGATGGCCAAGTCCCTGCTGATCCCGGCCAGCATCGGCCAGGACGCGACCATGCCGGCCGCCCACCGCGACATGTTCTCGTACTGCAACGCCGTGATGGAGCCGTGGGACGGCCCGGCCGCGGTCGCCGCCACCGACGGCCGCTGGATGATCGCCGGGCTGGACCGCAACGGCCTGCGTCCGCTGCGCTACAGCATCACCGCCAGCAACCTGCTGGTGGTCGGCTCCGAAGCCGGCATGGTGAAGTTCGACGAGCGCGACATCCGCGCTAAGGGCCGCGTGGGGCCTGGGCAGACGATCGCCGTCGACCTCGACGAGGGCCGCTTCTACGGCGACGAGGAGATGAAGGACGTCCTGGCCGCCCGGCACGACTACGCCACCTGGACCAAGCGCATCACCCAGATCGACCGCATCGTGAAGACCGACGCACCCGAGCCGACCTTGTACGAGGGCGAGGAGCTGCGCCGCCGCCAGCTCGCGGTCGGCATGACCCTCGAAGAATTGGAGATGATCCTCCACCCGATGGTGGAGGACGCCGCCGAGGCCATCGGCAGCATGGGCGACGACACTCCGGTCGCGGTGCTGTCGGAGCGCTACCGCGGGCTGCACCACTACTTCCGCCAGGCGTTCAGCCAGGTGACCAATCCGCCGATCGACAGCCTGCGCGAGACGCGGGTGATGTCGCTCAAGACGCGGCTGGGCAACCTCGGCAACGTGCTCGACCAGGACAGCAGCCAGTGCGAGCTGCTGCAGCTCGAAAGCCCGGTATTGTCCAACGCCGAGTTCGCCGCCATGCGCGAGTTCATGGGCAAGGATGTGTGCGTGATCGACTGCACCGTCCCGGTCGAGGCCGGCGCGATCGACCTGCGCGCGGGCATCGAGCGCATCCGGCGCGAGGCCGAGGATGGCGTGCGCGCCGGTTGCACGCACATCATCGCCACCGACGAGGCGCAAGGCCCCGACCGCGCGCCGATCCCGATGATCCTGGCGACCGCGGGTATCCACACCCACCTGGTCCGGCATTCGCTGCGGACGTTCACCAGCCTGAACGTGCGCTCCGCCGAGTGCATGGACGTGCACACCTTCGCCGTGCTGATCGGCTCGGGCGCCACCACCATCAACGCCTACTTGGCGCAGGAGAGCATCGCCGACCGCCACCGGCGCGGCCTGTTCGGCAACCTGACCCTGAAGGAGTGCGTGCAGCGCTTCAAGAAGGCGGTCGACAAGGGCTTGCTGAAGGTGATGTCCAAGATGGGCATCAGCGTCGTGTCGTCGTACCGCGGCGGCTACAATTTCGAGGCGATCGGCCTGTCGCGCGCGCTGGTCGGCGAGTTCTTCCCCGGGATGCAGTCGCGCATCTCCGGCATCGGCATCCCCGGCATCGCGCGCAACGTGCTGGAGCTGCACCGGGCGGCCTGGG